>ERZ1645185.809-NODE-809-length-13206-cov-5.177629_pt1 | contig 13206 bp, 7 predicted proteins | sample MGYA00575351_ERZ1645185 | MGnify/ENA primary metagenome ERZ1645185 (study PRJEB40838, sample SAMN11284767) | freshwater sediment metagenome | isolation source: river sediment | host: Sediment | place: India: Jana village, Kanpur | collected 2015-12-17 ...
CGGCGCGACGGCACACCGTGCGCGCGACGTGTAGCGAGGCGGCCTTGGGCGTGCCGCCCGGCAGGATGAAGGCACGCAGCGGCTCGAGTTCGGCCTCGCCGTCGTCGATCGCCTGCTCCATCTGGGCGATGCGCGCGTCGGAGATGCGGGCCTTCTCCAGCTGCTCCTTCATCTTCTCGTGGTCGGGCGTCGCGAGCAGCGCCCCGAGGGCGAACAGGTCGCGCTGCACCGGCGCGAGCACCTCGTCGATGCGCGGCATCATCTCGACCGAGCGCGCCATCCCGATGACGGCGTTGAGCTCGTCGATGTCGCCGTAGGCGGCGACGCGCGGGTGGTCCTTGGCCACGCGGCCGCCCCCGAAGAGGCCCGTGTCGCCGTCGTCGCCGGTCTTGGTGTAGATCTTGAGCGTCATGCCCCCAATCTAAGCGGGGTGGCTCCGGGTCGGCGTCCACGACCCGAACTCCGCGCGGACCTCCTGGGTGCTGCGCGTCGGGGGGCGGTAGCTCTCCGGGAAGAGCTCGGCCAGGTGGGCCTGCAGCCGCTCGGGCGAGCCGGGGGTGCCCCGGTCGGCGCACCAGGCGTCGAGCGCGCGGCCCAAGGCCTGCGCGTTGGGCCGCTCCTGCGGCTCCTTGCGGATCGCCGCGGCGATCAGCTCCTGGATCATCGGGTCGGCGTCGGGGAGGCGCAGCGAGAGGTCGGGGCTCGGCCCCAGCACCACCTCGTCGATCGCCGCCATCGTCTCGTCCTCGGTGAACAGCGAGCGCAGGGCGAAGAGCTCGAACAGCACCACGCCCATGGCGAAGATGTCGGTGCGCGAGTCCACGGGGCGGCCCATCAGCTGCTCGGGGCTCATGTAGTGCTTCTTGCCCAGCAGCAGGGGGCGCGTGGCCGAGGGATCCACCATCGTGCGGGCCTTGGCGATGCCGAAGTCGCCGAGCTTCACGTGGCCGTCCCAGGTGAGCATGACGTTGCCCGGGGAGACGTCGCGGTGGACGATGTCGAGCCGGTGGCCGCTGTCGTCGACGAAGTGGTGGGCGAAGTCTAGGGCCCGGCAGACGCGGCTGGCGCAATAGGCCGCGACGTCGGCGGGGAGCGGGATCCGGCGGGCCCGGTGCGTGTTGATGAGCGTGCGGAGCGTCAGGCCCTTGATGAGCTCCATCGCGATGAACAGCGCCTGGTCCGACTCGCCCAGGTGGTAGATCTGGACGATGTTGCCGTGCACGAGGTTGGCCGAGAGCTTGGCCTCGTCGATGAAGAGCTGCCGCCACTCCGGGTGCTGGCCGAAGCGGTCGTGGATGATCTTGACGGCCATCCGCTTGCTGAACCCCGCCGACCCCAGCTGCTCGGCCTCGTAGACCGTCGCCATCCCGCCGCGGGCGACCTCGCGGACGAGGCGGAATCGGGAGGTGATCTCGAGCTCCTTGTCGACGGCCATGGCGGGCGGGGCGGGGCTTTGGGGGTGCCCGTTGTCCGGGCGGGTTCAGGCGGCGAACTTAATTAGATGGCAACCCACGAAATCCGCGACCTCTCGATCATCGGCGCCGGGCCCACCGGTCTGTTCGCGCTCTTCTACGCTGGCATGCGCGGCGCGTCCGCGCAAATCATCGACGCCCTGCCGCAGCCCGGCGGCCAGCTCGCCGCGCTCTACCCCGAGAAGCACATCTTCGACGTGGCCGGCTTCCCCAAGGTCCTCGCGAAGGACCTCGTCGGGAACCTGATGCAGCAGGCCGGGCAGTTCGGCCAGCCGATCCACCTCGGCCAGCGCGTCATCGGGCTCGAGGAGCAGGACGGCGTCTTCACGCTCGTCACCGAGACCGACCGCTTCCCGTCGCGCGCGATCATCCTCGCCGCCGGCATCGGCGCCTTCTCGCCGCGCAAGCTGCCGCAGGCCTGCGCCGAGCCCTGGTACGGCAAGGGCATCGACGCGGTGGTGATGCAGCCCCAGGCCTACGCCGGCAAGCACGTCGTCATCATCGGCGGCGGCGACTCGGCCTTCGACTGGGCGCACCAGCTGCAGGGCGTGGCGCGGAGCATCACGCTCGTGCACCGCAGCGACCGCTTCCGCGCGCACCAGGCGACGGTGGACCAGGTGATGGCCGCCGCCGCCGAGGGGCGCGCCGCGGTGCACACCTTCCACGAGCTCGCCGACGTCATCGCCGAGGACGGGCGCATCGTCGCGCTCGAGCTCAAGGACATCAAGGCCAAGACGACGCGCCGCGTCGACTGCGACGTCGTGCTCCCGATGCTCGGCTTCGTGAGCGACATGGGCGCGCTGCTCGAGTGGGGGCTCAACGTCGAGAAGGACGAGATCCACGTCTCGCAGACGATGGAGACCGGCCGCCCCGGCATCTGGGCCTGCGGCGACGTCAACACCTACCCCGGCAAGCTCAAGCTCATCGCGACGGGCTTCGCCGAGGCGTGCACCGCGGTGAACCAGGCCGTGCACTGGGTGTATCCCGACAAGAAGGTGAACCCCGGTCACTCCTCCAACCTCGCGGTCTTCGGACAGAAGGACGACTGAGTTGAGCGTCTGGCGCCGCTCCTGGCTCGCGGGACTGGCGCTGCTCCTGGCGGCGCCGGCGCTCGGCGCGCAGGAGACCCGGTGCGAGCGCGGCGACGTGGAGGTCGCGTCGCTGAGCTTCGCGGGAAACAAGGCGTTCAGCGACGCCACGCTCGCGGCCGGCATCGTGACGACGCCGTCGACCTTCCTGCGGCGCTGGGTGCGCTTCCTCGGCGCGCGGCACTGCCTCGACACGCTGCAGTTCCCGCTCGACCTGCTGCGGCTGCGCGTCTGGTACCAGAACCACGGGTACTTCGAGGCGACGGTCGACACCACCGTCACGCCGGTGGGGCGCAACCGGGTCGCGGTCCGCTTCACCATCGACGAGGGGCAGCCGATCCTCGTCGACACCGTGCGATTCGAGGGGCTCGACGGCGTGCCCGAGCGGGCGCGGGTCATCGAGGGGCTGCCGGCGCAGGTGGGGCGGCCGTTCGACCGCTACGCCAACCGCGCCACCAAGGACACGGTCGCGCGCCGGCTGCGCGACGGCGGGTATCCCGACGCCGAGGCCTTCCTCGGCTACGACCTGCGGCCGGAGGAGCGCCGCGCGACGGTGATCTTCACGGTGGACCCGGGGCCGCGACGCCGGCTCGGCGCGATCCTCATCGACCGCACCGGGCGCGAGGGCCGCGAGCCGCAGGTGACCGAGGCGGCCGTGCGCCGCCTCGCCGGCCTGCACCCGGGGGACCTCTACCGCGAGCGGAACCTGGAGCGCGCCAAGCGCACGCTCTACCAGTCCGAGGCCTTCGCGCAGGTGGACGTGCAGCCGGGCGCCACCGGCACCGACTCGCTGCTGGCGATCGACGTGTCGGTGACCGAGGCCTACCTGCGTTCGGCGCGGCTGGGCGGCGGCTGGGGCACGCTCGACTGCTTCCGGGCGACGGCCGAGCTCACCGAGTACAACCTGTTCAAGACGGCGACGCGGCTCGAGCTGCGCGGGCGCGTCTCGAAGATCGGGATGGGCGCGCCGCTCGACGGCGCCGAGCGCCTCTGCAGCGGCCAGGCCACCGACGACCCGTACGGCCGGTTCCTCAACTACTACGCGAGCGCGACGCTCAGCCAGCCCTCGCTGCTGCGCGCGAGCTTCGTGCCCACGCTCTCGCTCTACTCGGAGCGCCGCAGCGAGTTCAAGGCGTTCCTGCGCACGGCGCCGATCGGCGCGAGCCTCGCGCTCAACCGCGCGTTGCCGCGCCGCACGCACAGCCTGGGCTACAGCGTCGAGCTCGGCCGCACCGAAGCGGCCCCCGCGCTCTTCTGCGCGGTGTTCAGCGTCTGCGTGGCCGACGACCGCGACGCGCTGCAGCAGCTGCAGCGCGTCGCGGTGCTCAGCGCCGGTTCGAGCTACGAGCGGACCGACAACGCGCTCGACCCGACGCGCGGCCTCGGCGGCCGCGCCGACGTGCGCTACGCCTCCAACCTCACCGGCTCGGACCGCAACGTGCAGTTCGCGCGCGTGACGGCCGACGGCTCGGTGTACGTGCCGCTCGGCAACGACGTCGTGCTCGCGGGCCGCGTGCGCGTGGGCGGCGTGCTCGGCCCTACGCTCGCCCTCGACGAGAACGACCGCTTCGTGCCGGCGCAGGAGCGGCTCTTCGCCGGCGGCCCCAACTCGGTGCGCGGCTTCCGCCAGAACGAGCTCGGCCCCGCGGTCTACATCCCGAACGCGTTCGACACCGTCTCCGTCGCGACGGGACAGCCCGTGAGCAGCTTCGGCATCGGCGACCAGGTCTACTTCCGCGCCGCCGACACGGTGACCAACCGGGCCGTGCCCACGGGCGGCAACGCGATGGTCGTCGGCAACCTCGAGCTGCGCGTCACGAGCCCGTTCCTCCCCGAACTGCTCAAGTGGACGGCGTTCGTGGACGCGGGACGCGTCTGGAACCGCGGCAGCGGCATCGACCGCCTGCGCTTCGCCTCGCTCGCGGCGACGCCCGGCCTCGGCGTGCGCATCCGCACGCCCATCGGCTACCTGCGCGCCGACGTCGCCTACAACCCGTACCAGCGTCCGTCGGGCGCGGCGTACTTCGACGCACCCATCGCCGATGGCGGCGCCCTCTACTGCGTGAGCCCCGGCAACACGCTCGTCGTGACCAAGCGCGCCGACCCCGCCAACCCGGGGCGCACGATCGTCGAGCAGGCGGCGGGGGCCTGCGCGAGCAGCTTCCGGCCGCCGCGCGCGGCGAACTTCTTCAGTCGCCTCACGACGGCGATCGCGATCGGCCAGGCCTTCTAGCATGATGGGACGCCGCCGCCTCGTGATGCTCTGGAGCGCCCTGCTGATGCTCGGCATCGGCGCGGCGGTGATCGGCGCGTTCGTCGCCGCCACGCAGAGCGAGGACGGCCGCGACTTCATCCGCCGCCTCGCGCAGGCGCAGCTGGGGCGCGTGGTGAAGGGCCGCGTCCACCTCGGCGCCATCAGCGGCTCGTTCATCACCGACCTCACGATCGACTCGCTCGAGATCCGCGACCCGCAGGACTCGGTCTTCGCCGCGACCGGCCCGCTGCGCGTGACGTTCGACCCGCGCGACCTGATGGACGGGCGCCTCTTCATCCGCTCGGTCGAGGCGGTCCGGCCGCGGGTGACGATGCGGCGCGACTTCGACGGCGCGTGGAACGTCGAGCGCATCTGGCCGCGCAAGCCGGGCCCCAAGCGGCCCCGGTCGCGCGCGGCCTTCGGCAGCGTGCTGGTGCTCGAGCAGGTCGCCGTGCGCGGCGGCGACTTCGCGGTCACCATGCCCTGGGCGCCGTCCGACACGCTGCGCGGCGCGGCGCGCGAGGCGGCGATCGCGGCCAAGCTCGCCGACCCCGGCGCCGAGGCGCGCCGCGTCGGCGCGCGGCGCTTCACGCACACCTTCCGCTGGCGCGACATCCAGGCCGACGTGCCGCGCATCCGGCTCTCGTATCCCGACTCGGCGGGGCGCCTGTTCGAGCTCGCGCGCCTCGACGTGAAGGAGACCAACCCGCCCTTCACCTTCCGCGACGTGCAGGGCACGGTGCGGTGGCTCGGCGACTCGATCTGGTTCGCGGTGCCGCACTTCGCCCTGCCGGGCTCGCGCGGCCGCGGCGAGGGGAAGGTGTGGTGGGGCGGCGGCCGTCCCACCAACTATCGCATCCGCGTCGAGGGCGACTCGGTCTCGCTCGCCGACGTCGCGTGGATCGCGCCCTCGCTCCCCACCGAGGGGAGCGGCTCGATGGTGCTCGAGATCCGCAACGACCCGGCCGACCCCGAGGCGCTCGCCTACGCGATCACCGGCATGGACGTGCGCGCGCACCGCTCGCGCGTGCGCGGCGACATGACGTGGGTCGTCGGCGGTCCCGTGACGGTGCTCAAGGACGTCGACCTCGAGGCGGCCCCCGTCGACTTCAAGCTCCTCGAGCGGTTCAACCAGGGGCCGTTCCCGTACCCGTTCGCGGGCACGATCACCGGGCGCCTGCGCGGGCGCGGCGGGCCGCTCAATCGCTTCATGATCGACGACCTGCGGATGGTCTACCGCGACGGCAACGTGCCGGGCGCGGTAGCGCAGGGCCGCGCGCGCGGCATGCTCGACATCCTCGAGCCGGCCAACGCGACCTTCCGCGGCTTCACGGTCACGCTCGACTCGTTCGACCTGCGCACGCCGCAGGCGATCAACCCCGACTTCCCCGCGCTCGCCGGCACCATCGCGGGCACGGCGACGCTCGACTCCTCGTGGCTCGACGTGCGCTTCTCCGAGGCGGACCTCGTGCACCGCGACGGCGACCTGCCGGAGTCGCGGTTCCGCGGCCGCGGCCGCATCACCTCCGGCGAGGTCGCGATGGCCTACGACGTGGAGATGGAGGCGATGCCGCTCTCCTTCACCACGCTCGCGAAGAGCTTCCCGGCGGTGCCGCTGCGCGGCGACTTCGCCGGGCCGCTCAAGGCGCAGGGCACGCTCGCCGACCTGCTGCTCGTGACCGACCTCGAGGGCGACGCCGGCCGCCTCGCCGCGGACGTGCGGCTCGACGCCGAGGCGCCCCGCTACCGCGTCGCGGGCGACGCGCGCCTCACGGCCTTCGACCCGCGCATCGCCCTGCAGGACTCGACGATGCCGAGCGGCGAGCTCACCGCGCGGATGTCGGCCGACGTGGCGGGCGACTCGCTCGCCGACCTGCTCGGCCGCGCGGAGCTGCTGCTCGACCGCTCCACGCTCAACGGCGTGCGCTTCTTCTCCGGCGAGGCGCGGCTGCGCTTCACCGACGGGACGATGCGCGTCGACACGCTCGGCCTCGAGACGACGGCGATCGCGCTGCGCGCGGTGGGCGGGCTCGGCCTGCACGCCGGCCGCACCGACTCGCTCGTGCTCAGTGCGCGCGCCGACTCGCTCGGCGGCTTCCGCCGCTGGATCACCACCGGCGCGGCCGACACGCTCGCCGGCGGCATCAACCTCGACGGCATCGCCGTGGGGTGGCTCAAGGACTTCGCGCTCGACGCGACCCTCGACGGCGAGGGGCTGCTCGCCGGCACCTCGTCGCTGACGCTGCTCACCGGCTCGGCCGAGCTCACGAAGCTCCCGCTCGCGCCGACCGGCACGCTCGCGCTCGCGGCCGACACGCTGCGCGCGGCGGGCTTCGCCATCGACCGCGTCTTCTCGCGCGCCACGCTCGACGGGAACGGCGGCGCCGTGATCGACCTCGACCTCACCGCGGCGGACGGCACCCGCGCCGACGGCCGCGCGGTGGTGGGGCAGGCGGGCGACACGTTGCGCGTGCTGCTCGACTCCCTCGCGCTGCGCACCGCGCGGCAGCGCTGGTCGCTCGGCGGGCCGGCGGCGTTCCTCGCGGGCGCGCCCGGCTTCGCGGTGGACTCGTTCGTGCTGCGCGGTTCCGAGGGCGCGGTCATCCAGGTGGCGGGGGCGATCCCGCGCGACACGACGCTGGGGCTCTTCCTGCGGGCGCGCGGCGTGCCCGTCGCCGACCTTGCGGCGCTGCTGCAGGCCGAGGGGACCCAGGAGGGGGCGATCGACCTCGACGCGCGGCTCGAGGGGACGCGCGCCGCGCCGGCGCTCACCGCCGTCGGCACGCTGCGCGGCGGGCTCGTCGCCGGCGTCCGGCTCGACACGCTCGTCGCCAACGCCACGGCGTCGGCCGACGCGCTGCGGCTCTCGGCCGCGCTCGGGCCGACGCAGCGCCCGGTGATGCGCGCCGAGGGCACGCTGCCGTTCCGCCTCGGTCTCGACGGCGAGGGGCCGGCGTTCGACCCGCGGGGCGCGGTGCGCGCCTCCGTGCGCGCCGACACCGTGAGCCTGCGCCTGTTCGACGCGATCACGCGGCGCTCGCGCGGCGACCCGGGCAGCTTCGGGCTGAACCTCGACGTCACCGGCACCTGGGACCGCCCGCGGCTCGACGGCGGGCTGCTCGTGCGCAACGGCAACGTCGTCCTGGCGCCGCTGGGAGACGTGCGGTGGACCAACCTCACCGCGGACATCGGCCTCGTCGGCGACAGCATCGCGATCCGCCGCCTCTCCGCCTCCTCGAGCTCGGCCGGCCGCAACGGACGCGCCTCGGTCTCGGGCTGGGTCAACTTCGCCGACCGCGAGGACCCGAGCTTCGACGTGAGCGTGCGCGCCAACACGTTCCACGTCTACAACGTGCGCAACGTCGCCGACATCGACCTCTCCGACAGCCTGCGCCTCGACGGCTCGCTCCGCGCGGCCACCCTGCGCGGCGCGCTCACCGCCGACCGCGCCGTGATCGCCATCCCCGAGATCGCGACCAAGGACGTCATCTCGCTGACCGAGTTCGACCGCTTCGGCGTGGTCGACACGACGGCGCTGCTCGACCGGCGCCTCGCGCCGCCGCGCCCCTCGGTGTTCGTCGACAACCTCACGGTGCGCAACGTGCCCATCCGCATGGGCCGCGACGTCTGGCTGCGCTCGGAGGAGGCGAACATCAACCTCGGCGGCCAGGTGGCGATCACGCGCGCGCAGGACCAGCGCGGCCGCGCCGCCGGCGAGGCGCAGCTGGCGCTCACCGGGTCGCTGCAGACGGTGCGCGGCACCTACCGCCTCGACCTCGGTCCCGTGCAGCGCACCTTCGAGGTGGAGCAGGGGAGCATCGACTGGTTCGGCGACCCGGACTTCGTCTTCGACCCGACGCTCGACATCTCGGCGCTCCACACGGTGCGCCAGTACAGCAAGCAGGGCGCGCAGCCGGACGTGCGCGTGCGCGTGAACATCGGCGGCACGCTGCAGCAGCCGACGGCGGCGCTGACCACGCCCGACTCGGCGCGCGTGAAGAACGCCGACCTCATCAGCTACCTCGTCACCGGCGGCCCCAGCTTCGAGATCGGCGGGCGCAACACCAACTACACGAGCACCGCGGCGCGCGTGCTCATCAGCTCGCTGGGCAGCGTGCTCGGCGGCAAGGCGGGCGGCCTCTGCGACGACGCGCGCCTCTCGACCTCCGGCATCGAGGAGGGGGGCACGGGCCTCCGCGGCAGCACGGCGGCGGTCCTCGAGGGCACGCGCTTCAACTGCGGCAAGCAGGTCGGCGACCGCGCCTTCGTGCGCCTCGACGCCGGACTCTGCCAGGTGGGCCAGTTCGTGCAGGGCGGGAGCAGCCTCAACGCGACGGCCTTCGCCAACTCCATCGGCGTGAAGCTCGACTACCTCCTCCGCGGCGGCTACACGATCTCGGCCGGCATGGAGCCGCCGACGAGCGCCGTGCTCTGCTCGCAGAACCTGAACGCGCGCGGCTTCGTCCCCACGCCGCAGCAGTTCGGCTTCGACCTCTTCCGCGCCTGGCGCTTCTAGCGTGCGCCCGGACGAGTTCCGCGTCGCCGACCCCGACGCCCTGCTCTCATCCACCGCGCTCCGCGCGATCGTCGAGCGGGCGACGGACGCGATCTTCGTCGTCGACCGGCAGGGGACGATCCGGATGGCCAACGCCGCGACGCGCGCGCTGATCGGCCTGCCGCAGGACTCGCTCGTCGGGCGCACGGCGCTGCCGTTCGTCGACACCAGCGACCAGTTGCGCGCCGAGGCCGAGGTGTGGGCGGCGATCGAGGGGACGCCGCGGCGCTTCGAGTGCGGCGTGCTCCGCGCCGACGGCGCGCGCCGCATCGTCTCGGTCGCGGCCTCGGCCGCGGTCGAGGAGGGCGAGGTCACCGGCGCGCTCGTCGTGGCGCGCGACGTGACCGAGGAGCGCGCGCAGGCCGAGGCGCTCGAGCGGGCCGAGGCGCGGTACACGCGCCTCTTCGAGACCGCCGAGGACGCGATCGCGACGATCGACGAGGAAGGGCGCGTCACCTCGGTCAACCGCTCGCTCGAGGAGGTCACCGGGCTCGCGCGCGAGGGGATGGTCGGCCGGCCGTTCATCGAGTTCATCGACCCCACGGAGCGCGCCGCGATGTGGCAGGTGTTCGCGGCGACCCTGCGCGGCGAGAAGCCGTACCGCGAGATGCGCTTCACCCGCGGCGACGGCACGCAGGGGGTCTCGACCGTCCGCGCCGCGCCGATCGTCGAGCATGGGCGCGTCACGGGCGTCCTTGCGATCCTGCGCGACGTCTCGGAGGAGCACGGGCTGGTCGCGCAGGTCGTGCGGCGCGAGAAGCTCGCCGCCCTCGGCGAGATCGTCGGCGGCGTCGCGCACGAGATCAACACGCCGCTCACCGGCATCCTCGCGTTCGCGCAGCTGCTGCTCGCGCGCGGGCCGCTGGACGCCGGCCAGCGTCAGGCGGCCGAGACGATCGCGGCGGAGGCGAAGCGCGCGGCCCGGATCGTGAGCAAGCTGCTCACCTTCGCGCGCCAGGCGCCGCCCGAGCGCGCCCCGACCTGCGTCAACCAGCTCCTCTCGGACACGATCGAGCTGCGGCGGCTGGCACTTCGTGACGGCGGCGTGGTCCTCGAGGTGGACCTCGAGCCGTCGCTGCCGACCACCTGGGCCGATGCCGGCCAGCTCCAGCAGGTCTTCCACAACCTGCTCGCCAACGCCGAGCAGGCGGTGGCCGAGGCCGAGGGGGAGCGGCGCATCACCGTGCGTTCGCGCCGGCGCGGCGACGGCATCGTGGTGGTGATCGGGGATTCGGGCCGCGGCATTGCGCCGGAGCATCTCCCGCACATCTTCAATCCATTCTACACGACGAAGCCGCGGGGGATCGGCACGGGCCTTGGCCTCTCGATCTCCGACGGCATCGTCCGGGAGCACGACGGCAGCCTGCACGTGCGCTCGGAGCCGGGGCAGGGGGCGCTCTTCGAGGTCCACCTCCCCATCGTGACCCCACCCGTGACCGCACAGTCCTGACCGCATGGCCAGCATCCTGATCATCGATGACGAGGTCGCGATCGCCACGGCGTTCGCGATGTTCTTCCGTCACGACGGCGCCCATCAGGTCACTGAGGCGCACACGGGGCAGGAGGGGATCGACGCCTACCGGCGGCTGCGTCCCGACCTCGTGCTGCTCGACGTCCGCCTGCCGGACATGACCGGCTTCGACGTCCTCGAGGCGATCAAGGACGACCACCCCGTGGTCATCATGGTCACCGCCTACGGCGACGTGCCGATGGCGGTGGACGCGCTGCACAAGGGCGCGGAGAACTTCCTCACCAAGCCGGTCGACCTCAGCCACCTCTCCGCGGCCGCGGAGCGCGGGCTCGAGAAGGCGCAGCTGCGCCGCCTCAGCCGCTGGCTGCACGGCAAGCGCGACGGCGCGAAGGGGATCGTCTTCGGGTCGTCCCCCGCGATGCGCGACCTCCAGGCGCAGGTGGCGCTGCTCGCCGGCAGCGACCGCACCACGGCGCTCGTGCTCGGCGAGGGCGGCGTGGGCAAGGGCAAGGTGGCCGAGCTGATCCACGCGCAGAGCCCGCGCGCGGACCGGCCGTTCGTCGAGGTCAACTGCGCGACGCTGCGCCCGGAGTCGCTCGACTCGGAGCTGTTCGGCGTGGACGGCTCCGTGGGCGGGCGCGGCTCGCTCGGCGCCTTCGAGGTCGCGGACGGCGGCACGATCTTCCTCGACGAGATCGGCGACCTCGACCCGGTCCTGCAGCCCAAGCTCGTGCGCGTGCTCGAGGGCAAGGGCTTCCGCCGCGTCGGCGGCTCGACCGAGATCACGCCGAACGTGCGCGTGATCGCCGCCTCGTCCAAGGACCTCGTGGCCGAGGTCGCGGCGGGACGGTTCCGCGAGGACCTGTACTACCGCCTCGCGGTGATGCCGATCAAGCTGCCGCCCCTGCGCGACCGCACGCGCGAGGACCTGGTGGAGCTCGTGGCGAGCGTGCAGGACTCGCTCGTGCCGTCGGTGCCCGGCGCGCCCACGCGGCTCACCGACGCGGCGCTCGACGCGCTGCTGCGGTATCCGTGGCCCGGCAACACGCGCGAGCTGCGCAACGTGCTCGAGCGCGCGATGCTCGTGTCGCGCGGCCAGCCCGCCGTCGACGTCAGCCACCTCCCCCGCGAGGTCCAGGGCGCCACCGGCGGCTCGGTGCTGCACCACGAGCCGCGGTCGCTCGCCGACGTCGAGCGGGCGCACATCGACCGCACGCTGCGCGCGCACGCGCACAACCGCACGCACGCCGCGCGCGAACTCGGCATCTCGCGCGCGACGCTCATCAAGAAGATCCGCGAGTACGACCTCGCCGAGAAGCCGCGCTGAGCGCGGCGCCCGCCGCGCGGGAGGGACGATGGGAGAACGGGATTCGATGGTGTGCCGGGCCTGCGGCAAGGAGGAGCGGGCCTCGGAGGGCTATCCCTGCGAGCGCTGCGGCACCTTCATCTGCCAGGTCTGCTCGATGCGCGGCGTGACGCGCTGCGCCAAGTGCCAGGCGGACGAGGGGAACGGCTCGCCGCCCGCGGCGCCGCCGGCCTAGGCGATGGGCGTCTCGCTCGCGCGCTTCGGCCTCGCGGTGGGACACGCCACCGATGCCGATGGCGGCACCGGCTGCACGGTGGTCCGCGGCATCGACGGCCCGCACCGCGCGGCCTGCGCGGTGATCGGCCGGGCCACGGGGTCGCGCGAGCTCGCGCTGCTCGAGCCCGGCCACCTCGTCGAGCGCGTCGACGCGATCGTCCTCAGCGGCGGCTCGGCCTACGGCCTCGATGCTGCCACCGGCGTGATGCGGTGGATGGAGCGCCGCGGCCGCGGCTTCCCCGTCGGCGCCGGCGTCGTGCCGATCGTCCCCGCGGCCGTCCTCTTCGACCTCGCGCCGCTCGGCCGGTTCGACGCGCGTCCGGACGCCGCGATGGGCGAGGCGGCCTGCGACGCCGCCGTCAGCGAAGGGATCGCCGAGGGCTCGGTCGGGGCGGGCACGGGGCTCACCGTCGGCAAGGTCCTCGGCAAGGCCGGTGCGATGAAGGGCGGGTTCGGCCTCGCCGTGCACTACTCCGAGGGCTGCGCCGCCGCGGCGATGGTGGCGGTGAACGCGTTCGGCGACGTGCGCACGGCGCAGGGCGAGGTGCTGGCGGGCGCGCGACTGCCCGATGGCTCCTGGGCCGACACGCCGCGGGTGCTCGCGGCCGGCGGGCCCGAGCGGGCCTTCGGCGCGGTCGCCGCGGCGGGCGCCGCCGCCGGCGCGGCCCCCAACACCACGCTCGCGGTCGTCGCGGTCGACGCCGCCTTCTCGCGCGTCGAGCTCCACCAGCTCGCGCGCGCCGCGACGGCGGCCTATCACCGCCGGATCGCGCCGGCGGGCTCG
>ERZ1645185.811-NODE-811-length-13204-cov-31.746673_pt1 | contig 13204 bp, 12 predicted proteins | sample MGYA00575351_ERZ1645185 | MGnify/ENA primary metagenome ERZ1645185 (study PRJEB40838, sample SAMN11284767) | freshwater sediment metagenome | isolation source: river sediment | host: Sediment | place: India: Jana village, Kanpur | collected 2015-12-17 ...
GCTGGACCGGCACGGCCTGGGGTGGCAACGACATCCCGGACATGCGCCCGGATGCGGCGCCCGACCAGAACGTCATGCCCTTCATCATGAATCCCGAAGGCGTGGCGCGCCTGTTCAGCCGCGAGCTGATGGCCGAAGGCCCGTTCCCCGAGCACTACGAGCCGTTCGAAAGTCCGCTCGACGCCAACCCGATGCACCCGAAGAACCCGAAGGCACGGTCGAATCCGGCCGCCCGGGTATACAAGGGCGACATGGAAGCGTTCGGCACGGCCAAGGACTTCCCGTACGTGGCGACCACCTACCGCCTGACCGAGCACTTCCACTACTGGACCAAGCAGGCGCTGGTCAATGCGATCACGCAGCCGGAGCAATTCGTGGAGATCGGCGAGGAGCTGGCGAAGGAAAAGGGGATCGCCCGCGGCGACATCGTCAAGGTCCGCTCCAACCGCGGCTTCATCAAGGGTGTGGCGGTGGTGACCAAGCGCATCAAGGCACTGGAGGTCGACGGCAGGAAGGTGCACACCGTTGGCATTCCGATCCACTATGGCTTCAAGGGGGTGACCAAGCCGGGCTTCCTCACCAATACCCTGACGCCGTTCGTGGGTGACGCCAATACGCAGACGCCGGAGTACAAGGCGTTCCTGGTCAACATCGAGAAGGCGTAAAGGAGAGCTGACATGGCACTGCAATCGCTAGACATCAAACAGCGCTCCGCCACCACGACGCCGGCCCCGCAGGCCCGGCAGACGGTGGAGATCGCCAAGCTCATCGACGTCTCCGCCTGTATCGGCTGCAAGGCCTGCCAGGTCGCGTGCATGGAGTGGAACGACGTGCGCGACGAAGTGGGCAGGAACTACGGGGTTTACGACAATCCGATGGATCTGACGGAGAACTCGTGGACGGTGATGCGCTTCTCGGAGGTCGAGCAGAACAACAAGCTCGAGTGGCTGATCCGCAAGGACGGCTGCATGCACTGCGCCGACCCCGGCTGCCTCAAGGCCTGCCCGGCGCCGGGCGCCATCATCCAGTACGCCAACGGCATCGTGGATTTCCACCAGGAAAACTGCATCGGCTGCGGCTACTGCGTGACCGGCTGCCCGTTCAACGTCCCGCGCATCTCGCAGAAGGACAGCAAGGCCTACAAGTGCACGCTGTGTTCCGACCGGGTGGCGGTCAACCAGGCTCCGGCCTGCGCCAAGTCCTGCCCGACCGGCGCGATCCAGTTCGGCAGCAAGGAAGACATGAAGGACTATGCTTCCAAGCGAGTGACCGACCTGAAGGAGCGCGGCTACGAGAAGGCCGGGCTGTACGACCCGCAAGGGGTGGGTGGCACGCACGTCATGTACGTGCTGCAGCATGCCGACCAACCCGGCCTGTACGCCGGCCTGCCGGAAAACCCGTCGATCAGCCCGCTGGTTTCGCTGTGGAAGGGCTTCGCCAAGCCGCTCGCCACGCTGGCGCTGGCCGGCGTCGCGCTGGGCAGCCTGTTCCATTACGTCACCAAGGGCCCGAACGAGGTCTCGAAGGAGACCGAGGACGAGATCGAACGTGAAGACAAGGAGGAAGCCAAATGATCCGTGACCCGAAAGACCTGCAACGCTACACGGCGTCCGAACGGGCCAACCACTGGGTGGTGGGCATCAGCTTCATCCTGCTCGCCCTCTCCGGCCTGGCCTTCTTCCACCCGGCCTTCTTCCCGCTGACCCAGCTGTTCGGCGGCCCGGTCTGGGCCCGCATCATCCACCCCTTCCTCGGGGTGCTGATGGCGGTGGCCTTCCTGTCCATGTTCTTCCGCTTCAGGCATCTCAACAAGATGACGCCGGCGGACAAGGAATGGCTGGGCAAAGTCGGGCAGATGGTGGACGGCGACGACCACAACATGCCGGAACAGGGCAAGTACAACGGCGGCCAGAAAGTGATGTTCTGGGCGCTCGCCGTGTGCATGCTGCTGATGACGGTCTCGGGCATCCTCATCTGGCGCGCCTACTTCGGCTTCGACATCACCCTGGTCCGCCTCGGTGCCGTCGTCCATGCCGCGGCCGGCGCCGTCATGATCGCCCTGATCTTCGTCCATGTGTATGCCGCCATCTGGGTCAAGGGCACCATCCGCGCCATGTGGTACGGCACGGTCACCCGTGCCTGGGCCAAGCAGCACCATCGTGGCTGGTACCGGCAGGTCACCGGCAAGTAGGCATTACCTTGCGTTCCGGGGGTGGCGGGGAGATGATCTCCGCACCCCTTTTTTTCGAGTCCAAATGCAGAGCCAACCCATCGATTTCCACCCGCCTGCCGGGGAAGCACCGCCTTTCCTGTTGCCGGTGACGACTACCCTGTTCGCCGACCGCGCGGACCGTTTCGAATTCCTGGCCGCCGGCCATAGCCTGGGCGACTGGCTGTCCTTCCTGGGACGAATCAGCCGAGCCCAGCAGGAAGCCCTGGCCACCCTGCCCGAACTTTTGCTGCCGGAGGCGAGCGCCCTCGAGCAGGCCCGCCAACATCGCATGCCGCCGCTCGATGCGGCGCAGCGTCCCGCCGCCTGGCGCGACGCCCTGCGCGCCATCGTGCGCGGCCTCGCGGCGGATGCGCCAGCGGCCGCCCGGACCACCTTGGAGGCACTCGCCACCGCCTCCGACGAGCGCCTCGAAGGACTGGCCACGACCCTGCTCGACGGCGACATCGGCGGTGCCGATGTCGCTGCACTGCCTTTCGTCGCCGCAGCCCTCCAGGTCGCCTACACGCAACTGGCAAGCCGTCTCGACGCCAGTCGCCTGCAGCGGCTCGATGTCGACAATGCCTGCCCCTGCTGCGGCAGCCCGGCCGTCGCCAGCGTCGTCCGCCTCGGGGCCGAGATCAACAACCTGCGCTACCTCCATTGCAGCCTGTGCAACACGGAATGGAACGTGCCGCGGGCCGTCTGTACCAGTTGCGGGAGCGAAAAGGGCACCGCCCTGCACGAGCTTGAAGGGACGAAAGGCACGGTCCGCGCGGAAACCTGCGATGGCTGCAAGGCCTACCTGAAGATCGTCTATCAGGAGAAGGATCCGCGCGTCGACCCGGTCGCCGACGATCTCGCCACGCTGGCGCTCGACATGCTGGTCGACGAAGCAGGCTACGCGCGCTCGGGCCCCAACCTTTTGCTGATGGGTGCCCACACCGGCTAAGCTTGCCGCCATATCAACCTTTCTGCCCGGTCCGGGTGAAAGCCATGAACGAAAATCGACGTCTCCCCGCGGTCGACCGCGTCCTGCAGCAACTCCCCGAACTGATCGAAGCGCACGGCCGCCAGTTGGTGACCGCCTGTATCCGCGCCGAACTGGCCGCCGCCCGCGAAGGGCTGAAGCACGGCCTGCCGCTGCCCGCGGAAGAGGCACTGCTGGCCGCCATCCGCCAGCGCGCCCATTCGGCGGGACGCGCGAACCTGCGCCCGGTGTTCAACCTCACCGGCACCGTGCTCCACACCAACCTTGGCCGCGCCTTGCTCCCGGAAGAGGCCATCGCGCTGATGACCGAGGCGGCGCGCTCGCCTTGCGCACTCGAATACGACCTCGCCTCCGGCGGACGCGGCGATCGCGACGACCTGGTTTCCGGCCTGCTTGCCGAACTGGTCGCCGGCGGTTCGCCCGACATTGCCGCCACCATCGTCAATAACAACGCTGCCGCCGTGCTGCTGACACTGAACGCGCTGGCACAGGGCAAGGAGGCGGTGGTCTCGCGCGGCGAGCTGGTCGAGATCGGTGGCGCTTTCCGCATCCCCGACGTGATGCGCCGGGCACAGGTCAGGCTGGTCGAAGTCGGCACCACGAACCGCACGCACGAGAAGGACTACGCCGAGGCCATCGGGCCGAAGACGGCGCTGCTGATGAAGGTGCATACCAGCAACTATGCGGTCACCGGCTTCACCAAGGCGGTCGATGAAAGGGCGGTGGCCGCGATCGCCCGCGGCGCCGGCCTGCCCTTCATGGTCGACCTGGGGAGCGGCACGCTGGCGGATTTCGCCGCGCTGGGCCTGCCGGCCGAACCAACGCCGCAGCAGGCGCTGGCAGCGGGAGCGGATATCGTCACCTTCTCCGGCGACAAGCTGCTCGGCGGGCCGCAGGCCGGGCTGATCGTCGGGCGCAAGGACCTGATCGCGAAGATCAAGAAGAACCCGCTCAAGCGCGCCCTGCGTGTCGGCAAGACGACCCTGGCCGCACTCGAGGCAACCCTGCGCCTCTATCGCGACCCGGACCGCCTGACCGCGCGCCTGCCCACACTGCGCCTGCTGACCCGGCCGCTGGCCGACATCGAGGCGCTGGCAGTGCGCATCTGTCCGGCCGTGCAGGCTGCCTTCGGGGCGCAGGCGACGGTGACGGTCGAGGCGTGCAGCAGCCAGATCGGCAGCGGCGCCCTGCCGGTCGAACGCCTGCCGTCGGCGGCACTGGTCGTCAGGGCGCCTGCAAAAAAGGCCGGGAAATTCCTGTCGACCGTGGAAGCGGCCTTCCGCGGCCTGCCGGTGCCGGTCATCGGCCATATCCGCGACGATGCGTATCATCTCGACCTGCGCTGCCTGGAAACGAAGGACGAAGCCCGCTTTGTCGCGCAGCTGGCGCAATTGAAGCTGTAATTTGCCGGGCAACGGCCCCGCATGGCGGTCTGCGTACCGCCCGCCGTTCCCGATCCCGCCCGCGAGGGCAAACCTTAAACCCGGGCAACTCCGTGCCCGGGTGGCTAATCAAATGGAGAAGAGAGCATGACATTGAACCGCCGGCGATTCCTCGCGGCCGGGGCGGCGCTCGGTGCCACTTCGGCCCTGGCACAACCGTCCAGTCCGCTACCCTTTCTGATCAACCTGCAATCCGCCCCGCTGCTGCCGAAAGCCAAGGGCAAGCGCGTCGTCATCTGCGGCGGTGGCTGGGGCGGCGTTTCCGCCGCGAAGCACCTGCGCCTGCTCGACCCGACGCTCGACGTCGTCCTGCTCGAGCGCAACCCGGTCTTCTTTTCCTGCCCGATGAGCAACAAGTGGCTGGTCGATGTCGTCGACACCCAGTTCCTTACCTTCAGCTACCTCCCCGTGGCCGAGAAATACGGCTACACCTTCATCCAGACCGAAGTCACCGGCTTCGAGCGTGACAAGAAGCGCGTGGTCACCGCGCAGGGCTGGCTGGACTACGACTACCTGGTCGTCGGCGCCGGCATCCGCTACCAGTACGAGGCCTGGTTCGGCAACGACCGCAAGGCGGCCGACTACACCAAGGCGATGTTCCCGGCGGCGTACATTCCGAATGCCGAGCACTTCAAGCTGAAGCAGAACATCCAGAACTTCACCGGCGGCGACCTGGTCATGACCCTGCCGCCGCCGCCGCACCGCTGCCCGCCGTCGCCCTACGAGCGCGCCTGCCTGATCGCCGGCCTGTTCAAGCAGAAGAAGATCAAGGGCAAGGTCATCATCCTCGACCCCAAGCCGAGCCCGGCTCCGATCACCGGCGGCTTCCAGGAAGCCTTCAGCGAACTGTACAGGGACCAGATCGTCTATGTGCCCAAGGCGGTGATCAGCGAGGTCGACCCGTTCAACCAGAAGATCAAGACCGCCGCAGGCGATTTCACCTTCGACCACGCCATCCTTATGGCGCCGCACCAGGCCGGTGACATGGCCTGGAAGGCCGGCGTCATCGGCCGCAACGAGGAAGGCAAGCCGACCGGTTGGGCCGGCGTCGATCCGCTCTTCCTCAATCTCAAGGACGATCCGGACACCTATGTGATCGGCGATGCGGTCGGCGTCGTTTCACCGCTATTCCGGTTCTATCCCAAGGCCGGCCATGTCGCCAACGCGCACGCGAAGATCGTCGCCGGCTACATTGCCGAGCGTGCCAAGGGGCGGGAGCCGAAGCACGCGTTGCCGGACAACCTGTGCTTCATGATGGTCAATACCGAGCCGCGCGAGGATATCGCCGTACGCTTCAAGTATTGGCTCAACGACAAGGGGCAGATCGTGCAGGACCAGGACGACGACAACCTCCGCCGCGCGGAACTGGTGACCGAGGACTTCGCCTGGGCCGGACGGATGTACCAGGACATGTTCGGCTAAACCGGAGAACCCCGAACCATGCGTCAAACCATCAGCTTCATCACCCTTGGCGTGCGCGATCTGGCGCGCAGCCGGCGCTTCTATCAGGCGCTGGGCTGGCGCGAGTCGTCGGGCAGCCAGGCCGCCGTCGCCTTTTATCAGGTCGGCAGCGTCGCCTTCGCGCTGTTTGGCCGCGACGATCTGGCCGATGATGCAACGGTGTCGGCCCAGGGTTCGGGCTTTACCGGATTCACGCTGGCGCACAACGTCGCGACCGAGGCAGCGGTCGATGCCACGCTGGCCGAGGCCGTCGCCGCCGGCGCCACGCTGGTTCGCTCCGGCGAAAAGGCACCTTGGGGCGGGTTTCGCGGCTACTTCGCCGATCCCGATGGCTTCCTCTGGGAAGTCTGCTACAACCCCTTTTTCCCGCTGGATGCCGATGGCTTCGTCCAGTTGCCGGCGTAAGCCATGATCATCGGCACCGCCGGCCACATCGACCACGGCAAGACGACGCTGGTCAAGGCGCTGACCGGCGTCGACTGCGACCGCCTGAAAGAGGAGAAGGCACGCGGCATCACGCTCGACCTCGGCTATGCCTACACGCCGACCCTGGGCTTCATCGACGTTCCCGGTCATGAAAAGCTGATCCACAACATGCTGGCCGGCGCCACCGGCATCGACTTCGCGCTGCTGGTGGTCGCCGCCGACGACGGCCCGATGCCGCAGACGCGCGAGCACCTGCAGATCATCGAACTGCTCGGCATACGTCGCGGCGCGGTGGCACTGACCAAGGTCGACGCCGTCGCGGTCGACCGCGTCGACCAGGCAAAATCCATGATCGCGGGCCTGCTCGACGGAACCGCGCTGGCGGGGGCGCCGGTCTTCCCGGTCTCCGCCACCAGCGGCGAGGGCATCGACGACCTGCGCGCCTGCCTTGAAGATGCTGCGCTCGAGATCGGCACCCGCCAGGCCCGGGGAGGATTCCGCCTGGCGATCGACCGCTGCTTTACCCTTTCCGGGGCCGGCACGGTCGTTACCGGCACCGCCTTTGCCGGACGCGTGCAGGTCGGTGACCAGTTGCTGCTTTCGCCGGCGGGCAAGGCGGTGCGCGTGCGCAGCTTGCGCGTCCAGGATGCGCCGGCGCAGGCCGGGCAGGCCGGGCAGCGCATCGCGCTGGCGCTGTCCGGGATCGAGAAGAGCGATGTCGAGCGCGGCATGTGGGTACTCACCCCCGCGCTGCACAAGCCACTGCGCCGGTTCGACGCAACGGTGCGCGTCCTTCCCGGCCAGCCGGCGCTCAAGCACTGGACCACCGTGCACCTGCACCTGGGTGCGATCGACGTGCCGGCCCGCGTCGCATTGCTCGGCGCCGCCGAGATCCCGCCGGGCGGTGAAAACCGGGCACAAATCCAGGTCGACCGCGACATCGGCGCCCTGGCCGGCGATGGCTTCATCCTGCGCGACGCCGGGGCGCGCCACACCCTTGGTGGCGGCCGCGTTCTCGACATCGCCCCGCCGACCCGGCGCAAATCCAGCCCCGAGCGGCTCGCGATGCTGACGGCCCTGGCCGACCCCGACCCGGCCGTCGCCCTCGATCTCGCCGCCCGCAGCCAGATGGCCGGCGTCGACCTGGTCGCCTATGCAGTGAACCGCAACCTCGATGCCGCCGAGGTGCAAGCCCTGCGCGAGCGGCTCGCACTGCGCGTCATCGGCGGCAACGCATTCGCGCCGGACAACTGGCGGGCCCTGGGCGAGCGCGTGCTCACCGCGCTTTCCGCCGAGCACGCCCGGGCACCGGACCTGACGGGGGTCGAACGCGACCGGCTGCGCCGGCTGACCCTGCCGACGCTTTCCCGGCCGGCTTTCGACGCGCTGCTCGGCGAAGCGTTGGCGGCCGGTCGCATCGCCCAGACCAATGCCTGGCTGCACCTGCCGGAGCACCGGGTGCAGTTGGCACAGGCCGACCGCGATCTGTGGGCATCGCTCAAGCCCCTGCTCGATGCCGCACCATACAACCCGCCCCGCGTACGCGACGTGGCCCGGGCCACCGGACTTGCCGAGGACACCGTCCGCGCCCTGTTCAAGCGCATCGCACGCCACGGCGACGCATGGCCTGTCGCGCACGACCACTACTTCACGGCGGCCGCGATCGGCGACCTGGCCCACCGCGTCGCCCGCCTCAACGCGCGCGACGGCTGTGCCCGCGCTGCGCCGCTGCGCGACGAGATCGGCGGCGGGCGCAAGGTGGCCATCCACATCCTCGAATTCTTCGACCGCATCGGCTACACTCGCCGCGTGCGCGACACGCACATCCTGCGCGGCACGCCCGGGCAGTTCGGTCCATGAACAACGGAAGAGATCGTTCCCCGGTGGGGCGGCCGGTCTTCAAAACCGGCAAGACCTGTCAGACAGGTTTGGGTAGGTTCGACTCCTGCTCTCTTCCGCCATCCTTCCCCTGAAAAATGCCCCACACACCCTTCTTCGGCAGCATTCCCGACGACCGCCTGTACTGCCCCCGGTACGACATGTGGGTCCAGGAGACCGGCGACGGCGAAGTCCTCATCGGGGCGACATCCTTCGGCATCTTCCTGGCCGGCGAGATCATCGCCTTCACCAGCAAGCCGCGGGGCGCAACGGTCGAATTCGGGCGCGGCATGGGGACGGTGGAATGCCGCAAGACGGTACTGGCGGTGCATGCGCCGATTTCTTTCATCCTCCTCGCGGGCAACGACGAGGCCGAGGAACGCCCCCGCCTCGTCAACGACGACCCTTACGGCAGTGGCTGGATGGCCCGCGCGCGGCCAACCCGCTGGGCGGAGGAGCGGGGCGCCCTGGTGGACGCCGCCGGGTATCGCCAGCATGTCCTGCGCATCGAGCCGGAGGCCGGCCTTGACTGACAAACTGGCAATCCTCGTCTGGAGCGCGACCCCCGAGCATCCCGAACTGTGCGTGACGCCACTCGTCCATGCGCTTGCGGCGCGTGCGCTGGACGCCGAGGTGGAAGTTCATTTTGCGGGTCCCGCCGTGCGCTGGCTGGTCGTCGGCGTCGCCGAGCACGGCTACCCGACGCCGGCGCGCGAAAAATCGATAGGCGAGTATCTGCACGAACTGCTTGCCGCGGACATTTCGCTGCTGGCCTGCGGCATGGCCCGCAGCGCATGGGTCGGCGAGCGGGAGGCACTGCTGCCGGCGACCGGCCACGCCGGGGCAACCGCCTTTGTCGCCCGCACGCTCGATCCAGCCTGGCGGACGCTGGTCTATTGATGGCCAGGCCGATGATCACCGGGCTCGTTCTGGCCGGCGGGATGGGCCGCCGCATGGGCGGCGTCGACAAGGGCCTGCTCGAACTGCGCGGGCGCCCGCTGGCCGCCTGGGTCATCGAGCGCCTGCGTCCACAGGTCGACCACCTGCTGATCAGCGCCAACCAGAACATCGAACGCTACGCTGCCTTCGGGCATCCCGTGGTGCAGGACGGCATCCCGGGCTACGCTGGCCCGCTCGCGGGCTTGCACGCCGGGTTGTCGGCAGCGTCCACACCGCTCGTCGCGACAGCCCCTTGCGATTCGCCTTTCCTGCCGGACGACCTGGTTTCGCGCCTCCTGGCCGCGTTGACCGCAACCGGTGCCGAGCTCGCGGTCGCCCGCACCTTCGAGCAGCCGCATCCGGTTTTCTCCCTGTGCCGGCGCGAGGTCTTGCCGAGCCTGACCCGTTTTCTTGCCGAAGGCGAACGCAAAGTCCATCGCTGGCACGCCACGCTGAAAGTCGTCGAGGTCGCCTTCGACGACGAGCCCGGCGCTTTCGAGAACATCAATACGCGCGAGGACCTCGGGCGCTTCGCCGACGCTCCCCGTAGCGCCGGACACCGGGGCGCCCCTTAGGGCTAAGATGGAACCTTCCGACCGCCTTCGGGAACCGCCATGGCCCGCCGTTATCCGCTCCAAGTCCATATTTCGACGCTGTTCCTGACGCTGGTCCTGGTGGTCGGCGGAGCGATCGGCTGGCTCGGCTACGATGTCAGTCGCCAGATACTCGACGACACGGCGGATGACCTCGAACTGCGCATCGAGGACGATCTGCAGACGGCCTTCGTCGCCAATGTTCAGCCGGGCGAACTGGCGACCCGGGTCTTGAGCCTTACCAGCCTGGCCGGAGCGCGCTCGCTGGAGTCCCGGCTCGATCGCCTGCCGTTGCTGCGCGAACTGTTGCGCGACGCTCCCGCCGTAACCTCGCTCTACGTCGGTTACGCCAGCGGTGACTTTTTCATGCTGCGCCGCCTGTGGAACGAAGAGGACAAGAACTTCTTCAAGGCCCCGGCAAGCGCCGCCTACCTCGTCCAGAGCATCGAGAACGCACCGGGCGGACGCAGCACGCAATTGATCTTCCTCGACGAGCGCCTGGAGAGACTGCGCGTTGATGCCAACCCGGCATCTGCTGCCGAATTCGATCCGCGCACGCGCCCCTGGTACCAATCTGCACTCGCGGCAGGCCACCTGATCAAAACGCCGCCGTACGTCTTCCATACCAGCGGCAAGGTCGGCATGACCGCGGCCACCCCGAGCCCCGATGGCACGGCGGTGGCTGGCGCCGACCTGCGCCTCGAGACGCTGGGCACCGCCGTCACCCACGAAAAACTGACCCCGAACACGCAGATCGGGTTGATCACCGGCGAAGGCGAAGTCATCGTGCATGAACTGGTAGCCAAACTGGCCCGGCCGCCCCTGACTCCGGAGGGACGTCCCCGCCTCCCCCGCCTCGGCGACCTGGGCGTTCCCGTTCTCAGCCAGTTGGCAGAACGCTTGCCTGCCATCGCCCGGAACGAACGGACCAACATCGACCTGCGCGTCGACGGCGAGCGCTGGCGCGTGACGGTTCGTCCGTTCCGCCCCGGCACAGACAGCCCCCTGCTCCTGGTGACGGCGATTCCGGACAGCGAACTGATGGCAGGCGCTCACGCCTTGCTGCAAAGATTGATCCTTGCCCTCGTTACCGTGATCCTGGCCGCGATCCCGATCACGCTGGGACTGGCGCGCAAGATCTCACGCGACCTGCACAAGCTGGCACATGAAGCCGAGGGAATACGGCGTTTCGACTTCGCCCAGCCGATCGTTCTGCGTTCGATGATTACCGAGGTCGATGACCTCGCGCAGACGATGGACGCGATGAAGGAGACGATCCGGCGCTTCATCGACGTGACCCATGCCATCGCCGGCGAGAAGGATTTCGATCGCCTGCTGCCGCGCCTGCTCTCCGAGACGATCGCCGCAGCCGACGCCGGGGCCGGTGTGCTCTACCTCGCCGACAATGCCCACCTGCGCCTCGCGGCGGCGTTGCGTGCCGACGGCACGGTATTGACGGCCGCCGACGCCTCGGTGGCACTCGCCGATTGCGGCCCGCTGCTGGCGGCCGCGCTCAGCGCGCGCAACGCGCAAAGCGGCCGCCTCTCGGCCGCGGACATCGCCGCCCTGCATTTGCCGGTCGGCGACGAGGCGACCGACCACGCGATCGCCCTCCCCCTGCTCAACCGCAGCGACGTACTGGTCGGCGTCATGCTGCTGATCCGCGCCGAGGCGAGCGACCCGGCACAGATCAGCTTCATCGAGGCGCTCTCCGGCTCCTCGGCGGTGTCGCTCGAGACCCGGGAACTGATTCGCGCCCAGAAGGTACTCTTCGAATCCTTCATCCAGTTGATCGCCGGTGCCATCGACGCCAAGAGCCCCTACACCGGGGGCCATTGCGCCCGTGTCCCCGAACTGACCAAGATGCTGGCGCGCGCCGCCTGCGCCGAGAGCGACGGCCCCTACAAGGACTTCCAACTCAATAATGAGGAATGGGAAGCCGTCCATGTCGCGGCGTGGCTGCACGACTGCGGCAAGGTGACGACGCCGGAATACGTGGTCGACAAGGCGACCAAGCTGGAAACGCTGTACGACCGCATCCACGAGGTGCGCATGCGCTTCGAGGTCCTCAAGCGCGATGCCGAGATCGCCTGCCTTGAGGCCATCGCGGGCGGCGAGGCTGCGGAGTCGGCCCGTACCCGGCTGGCCGATGAACTTCGCGAGCTCGATGACGACTTCGCCTTCATCGCCACCTGCAACGAGGGCGGCGAATTCATGGCCCCGGAAAAGCTCGCGCGCCTGCAGGCGATCGCTGCCCGCACATGGACGCGCACGCTCGACGACCGCATCGGCATCTCGCACGAAGAGAAGCTGCGCAAGGAACGCGTGCCGCCTGCCCCGCTGCCGGCCAGCGAGCCGCTGCTCGCCGACAAGCCGGAACACCGCTTCGAACGCGGTGCGCGCGACGTGATGCCGGTCGACAACCCCTGGGGGTTCCGCATGCCGGTACCCGAACTGCTCTACAACAAGGGCGAGCTCTACAACCTCTCGGTCGCACGGGGCACGCTGTCCGAGGAAGAGCGCTACAAGATCAACGAACACATCGTGCAGACCCTGATCATGCTCAGCGAACTGCCTTTCCCCAAGCATCTGCGCGAGGTTCCCGAGCTTGCCGCCGGCCACCACGAAAAGATGGATGGAACCGGCTACCCGCGCCGCCTGACCAGCGAACAGATGAGTCCGGTAGCGCGAATGATGGCGATCGCCGACATCTTCGAGGCGCTGACTGCGGTCGATCGCCCATACAAGAAGGGCAAGACGCTTTCCGAGGCGATCAGGATCATGACTTTCATGAAGCGGGACGGGCACATCGACCCCGAACTCTTCGCATTGTTCCTGCGCTCCGGCGTATATCGCGAGTACGCCGAGGCCCACCTGCGCGCCGAGCAGATCGACGAGGTCGATGTCGAGGCAGCCCTCGCCGACCACTGAGGCGTACGCTCCTCAACCTGCCGGATCATGCATGGACGCACCCGTCACGTGCGAAATATTTCATGGTGCACTGCCGCAATTTTTGGCTATACTAGTGTCACGGGACGCCAGAGCCCATGAAAGGAAACAGCAATGAACGTCAAGATTTTCTATCGGATCACGCAGGACCGCGCCGGCATTCCCATGGACTACACCGGGGCCCGCCGCTTCGACGCGCCGGACGCCGAGCAGGCCGCCGAAGCCGCTCGCAGCCAGCTAGCGCAGGATTATCAGGTGCCGGTCAGCGCCGTCGAAATCGCCCGCATCGAGCACTAGCCGCCGCCACGCTGGGTCG
>ERZ1645185.812-NODE-812-length-13174-cov-4.200930_pt1 | contig 13174 bp, 12 predicted proteins | sample MGYA00575351_ERZ1645185 | MGnify/ENA primary metagenome ERZ1645185 (study PRJEB40838, sample SAMN11284767) | freshwater sediment metagenome | isolation source: river sediment | host: Sediment | place: India: Jana village, Kanpur | collected 2015-12-17 ...
AATGGTCGCATCTCTACCTCGATGAACCATCGTTGAAGGCGTGGGCCGGATATTCCGGTTTCTGGCTCTACCGCAAGAGTCATTTTATTTATCTGGCGGGGAAGAAATTACGTCCACTGTGGTGGGCCATTCAGAACCTCCGTCCGCAGCCCCGTCGCGAGTTAAAGGTGGAAGATGCGCTGAAGAATCTCGAAACGAACGCCGAGGTCAACTTTCTCCGCATGGTGGAGCGGGATGCGTTGATTCTCAAGCATGAGGGGATCGTTCCGGTCTTCACATTGCAGCCGGATCTCCTGTTCGAGCAGCGACATCATCTGACGGAATTCGAACAACGTCTGTCGGCGGAGGTCGATCAGGCTCAGCCGATCAACTATCGGCAATTCAAGAATCGCGCACGCCCGATGGTCACCGCCAAACTTCAACAGGTGACGGCCGCGCGGGGAGCGTCGTTCCTCGATATGACGGATATTCTCGGCGACATACAGGACGATGCGTTCACGGATGATTGCCACCTCACTCCGATTGCCAACAAGACGGTGGCAGAGTACATCGGCCATCGCATTGCGCCCCTTATTGCCGTGCCGGCAGAGGGGAAGGACTATCGTCAGTGATGAAGGGGCAATCTCCTTACACGGGTGGCGGCGTCCCACCCCGACGGGACAAACGACTGCTGGACCTGGCGGTGATCCTGCTGGCGCTTCCGATCGCGCTTCCGTTGCTGGGAATACTCGCGCTGATCACGCGGGCCGTTCAAGGCTCACCCGTGCTGTTTCGGCAGCAACGCCCCGGTCTCCAGGGCAAGCCGTTTACCATCTACAAGTTTCGAACCATGCGCCAGCTTCCCCCCGACGCCACGGCAACCGCCAAGACCGATGGAGACCGGCTGACGCGATTCGGGAGATTATTGCGGAGCACGAGTCTCGACGAATTGCCGGAGCTGATCAACGTCGTCAAGGGCGACATGAGCCTGGTAGGGCCGCGGCCCCTGCTGATGCAGTACCTCGATCGCTACACAGCCGAACAACAGCGCCGGCATGATGTCTTGCCGGGTATTACAGGCTGGGCGCAGGTGAACGGGCGGAACGCCCTGACCTGGGAAGAAAAATTCGATCTCGACCTCTGGTACGTAGCCAACCATTCCCTCCGGGTCGATCTGAAGATCCTCGCCATGACGGCCTGGAAAGTCATCCGGCGCGAGGGTATTCAACACCCTGGCCAGGTGATCATGGAAGAGTTCAAGGGTTACCGGAACTGAGTCTGGTCCACTCCCGACCACACGAGCCTCTCAATAGACGTCCTTCACCGTTTGTCACCATTCCGAAGGACGTCGCCATGACATGGGATCCGCTCTGCGGCCTGCGTCGCCGACTGCCTGATCCATCGCAGTTCTGTCCACCGTGAATCTGCAGTGCGCCAACAGATCTATTTCGGCAAAGGAAGGTCGCTATGAAAGCTCACACGTTCGGTGATGCAGTCGAAGTGTTCGCCACCAGTCCCCAGTCGGCAGAAAGCACGACGGATGCGTATTTGAAGGAGGTCATTGAGATCGCTCAATGGAGCGAGCAGGAGGGCTGTACCGGTACCCTCGTCTATACGGATAACCGGTTGGCCGATCCCTGGCTGGTCGCGCAGATCATTCTCCAGAATACGAAGACCCTCTGTCCCCTCGTGGCGGTGCAACCTCTCTACATGCACCCCTATGCGGTAGCCAAGATGGTCAGTACTCTGGCTTTTCTCCACGGGCGGCGGGTGTATCTGAACATGGTCGCCGGCGGGTTCGCCTACGATCTCAAAGCGCTTAAGGACACGACGCCCCATGATAAGCGGTACGACCGGTTGCGTGAGTACACCCACATCATCAAAGCCCTGCTTTCCGGAGGGGCGGTGACGTTTCAGGGCGAGTATTACGCGGTGGACAATCTCCGCCTCACCCCTGTCTTGCCGCCGGAGCTCTTTCCTGGAATTTTCCTGTCGGGTTCGTCCGAAGCGGGGCTCGACTGTTGCCGCGCTCTGGGCGCCACCGCCATTAAATATCCCAAGGCACCCAACGAAGAAATGAACGCTCTCGATGGACTGGAGAAGGCCGGGATCAGGATCGGCGTCATCGCACGACCAGAAGAAGACGTAGCCTGGAACGTGGCCTACAAACGATTCCCGGAAGACCGGAAAGGGCAGTTGGCCCACCAATTGACGATGAAGGTGTCGGATTCCCTCTGGCACAAGCAGTTGTCCGACCTCGCCGAGAGCACAACGGTGGATCGCAATCCCTACTGGCTCGTGCCGTTCCAGAATTACAAAACCTTCTGTCCCTATCTCGTGGGCGGGTATGAGACCGTAGCACGGGAGATCGCCCGCTATATCGGCGCGGGGTATCGGAGTTTCATTCTCGATATTCCACCAGACAAGGAAGAACTGCGGCACACGGGCGTTGCGTTTCAACAGGCCTGGGCCATGGCTGAAAAGGGGTGACCATATGGGGATACAGCAACCGTTAGGCGGCCCCTTGAGGGGGTTCGTGGAATCCATGCGCAGGGTCGGATCAAGGCCGGCCCTGTACGTCGACGGCAAGGTTCACTCCTATGAGGAGTTGGGCCGCCTGGCCGGGAGGATCGCGGCCACGATTCGAAAAACGTCTCCGCCCTCCATGCCGCTGGTTGCCTTGCTGGCCCATCGGAGCCTCACGGCTTACGCGGGGGTACTGGGCATCCTCGGAGCGGAAAAGGGCTACGTACCGTTGAATCCCAAGCTGCCGGCTGAACGGTTGTTGCGGATTCTCACCTTGGCCGGTCCGGATATTTTGATCGTTGGGAAAGAGGCACGGAGGCATCTGGAGCTGCTGCTTCCGAAACTTCCGCAGAGAACCGTCATGATCTGCCCCGATATGGAGGATCTCGACGGACTAAGCGCCTCATTTCCACAGCACCAGTTCGTTCCCGGCAGCGCCATGGCAGAGGGTGCACTCACCGCTGCCGCTCCCAGGGCAGGGGGTGACCCGATCGCCTATCTGTTGTTTACCTCGGGCAGTACCGGTGATCCCAAAGGCGTGCCGGTTCGACAAAGCAACCTCGCGGCCTATGTCCGGTATATTGCCGACCGGTATGCGGTGAACGAAGAAGATCGCTTCTCGCAGATGTTTGAGATGAGTTTCGACCTGAGCGTGCACGACATGTTCGTCTGCTGGGAAGGAGGCGCCTGCCTTTATGCCATGCCGGACCATACCGTGATGGCGCCCGCCAAGTTCATCCGCGACCATGCCATTACCCTGTGGTTCTCGGTTCCGTCGGTCATCGGGGTCATGGAAAAACTCGGGATGCTCAAACCCGGACTGTTCCCCACGTTGCGGGCGAGCCTGTTTTGTGGAGAACCGTTGCTCGGTCGGCATGCCCAGGTCTGGCAGGAGGCCGCGCCGAATTCGTTGGTCGAGAATCTCTATGGTCCGACGGAAACGACCATCGCGATTACTCATTATCGCTGGGATTCTGCACTTTCTCCCGATATCTGCAAGTCTGGGATCACGCCGATCGGCCGCGCGTTCACGGGCCAGAAGACCTGCGTCATCGACTCCACGTTCCATCCGGTCGCCGCGGGAGACAGCGGGGAGTTGTGTCTCTCCGGTTCCCAGGTGACGCAAGGGTATTGGAATAACCCCGAGCAGACCAAAAAACAGTTCGTCACCTTGCCCGGAGCAGGCGACGAAATCTGGTACCGGACAGGCGATCTGGTGATGGAGGATCGAGACGGCTGTCTGCAGTATCTCGGACGAATCGATCATCAAGTGAAAATCCGAGGGCATCGGGTTGAATTGCCTGAAGTCGAGTTTACCTTGCGGGAAGCATCGGGATCCCAGCAAGTCGCGGCGTTGGCCTGGCCGGTGAAGGAAGGCCTGGCCGAGGGAATCGTCGCGTTTATCGCCGGAGACGCCGCGCAGGATGTCGGGCGTATTCTGCAACATTGCCGGCGGGTTTTGCCCGATTACATGGTGCCGAGCCGCATCAGGTTTCTGGAACACATGCCGTTGAACGTGCATGGGAAGACGGATCGAATGAAGTTGCGGGAATTATTGAAGGAGGAACAGCAATGAGGACAGCACAGGAAGCAGCATTGGCGAAGCATATCACCGAGTGGGTCAAGCGGGGCCGGAGCACGAACGGTGTGGACGTGCCGGACTTTTCAGAGGACACGGATCTGATCGCGGCCGGGATTCTGGATTCGCGGGGATTCATCGAAATGATGCTCGAGGTTGAGCAACAGACGGGAAATCGAATTGATTTGAACGACATAGACCCGAGTGAGTTCACCACGATCAAGGGCCTCTGTCGATGTGCCGTGTCGCAAGTTTCACCCTGTTGAAAGGAACACACTCATGAATAAAATCGTCGAAACATACTCGCGCCTGGCGGATGAATACCGTCGGGACGAGGAGTCGCAATCCTGTTGGTATCTGGCTGCGGAAAAGGCCTTGGCTGCGATCGAACTCAAGGAGCGGTATCGCACGGTCGCCGATCTCGGCTGCGGGACCGGTCGGGCCCTCTGCGAGTTGGCGTCCCGCGGAGGGAACGACCGTCGTTTCATCGGTGTAGAACCGGCCGACAACATGCGGGCGCTGGCCGCGGAATTGGCGCGCGGGCAGGCCAACATCCGCCTGTTCAACGGGTCGTTTGAACAGATTCCGCTGGAGTCGAAGAGTATCGACTATCTCTACAGCATCTTGGCGTTTCATTGGACGACAAACCTCACCCGGTCGGCGGAGGAGTTGGCGCGGGTGCTGAAGGACGACGGCGACATGGATCTGTTTTTCATCGGCCGCAACAACGGCCATGAATTCATCCGGAAGACGACCCCTGTGTTTCTCAAATACATGGGACCGGCGGCGCTATTGCGGTCGGCGGGGATGCGCCAGCAGTTGACAAAGGATGAAGCGCAGCAGTTGTTCGGCAAGGCCTTCGCGGGACGAGAGGTGACGGTTGAGGAGTCCCACGACACCTACTTCGACACCCTGGAGGGCCATTGGACGTGGTGGGTGCGTATCGAGGGCCAGCTGGTCGACATTCCGGCCGAGAAACGGGCCGATTGCGACCGCGCCGTGAAAGATGCCATCGCCACCCTTCAGAGTCCTGAAGGCATCCCCTACACGATCCACATGTTGCGCGTGAAAGTCCGCAATCAGGCCGGCGCGTAGGTCCAGAGATTGGATACATGACCATGAAAACACTCTTCATCGTGGGCGCAGGCGGATTAGGGAAGGAAGTCGTGGACATCGTCCAGTCGTCTCCCCTCGCGGCGCAGTATGCGCTGGCGTTTATCGATGACACCGTCGCGCCCGGGACCATCGTGCATGGGGTCGAGGTCGTCGGCTCTCGGGCCTTCCTGAGAGCCGTCGATCCCGAGCAATCGGCGGTGTGCGTGGCCATCGGCAGTCCGGCGGTCCGCCGCGACCTGATCGGAGAGATCGAAAGCTGGGGGCTGTCGTTCCCGGCGATCGTGGATGCTTCGGCCTTGATCCGACCGTCGGTGGTTCTGGGTCCCGGCGTCATTGTCGGGGCACGGGCCTTTGTGAGTTCCCAGAGCGTGATCAGCGCCCACGCCGTGATCAATCCGGGGGTCCTCGTGGGGCATGACGTCGTGATCGGAGCGTTTGCCGTCATCGGGGGAGGCGCGATGTTGTCCGGTGGGGCCAAGGTGGGGGAGGGCACGCTCGTGGGAGCCGGGGCCTCCATCCTCTTGAATACGACGGTCGGGGATTGGGCGACGGTCGGCATGGGGGCGGCCGTCTATGCGGCCGTGGAGAACGGCGCAACCGTACTGGGAAACCCGGCCAGGGCTCTCCCGGTCATGCGCAAGAAGGATGAAGCGGCCGGCCTGGCCGCCGGGACCTCAACGAATGCGGCGCCGGTGGCGCCGTAGGGTCTTCGACGTTTCGTCATCTCGGTTCGGTTGGACGGGGGTGTTGCGATGCATGCGGAATTTATTTCGCCCGATGATCCACGGTGGCAGCGGTATCTCGAATCAAACTGGCACGACTTCTACCATCTGCCGGATTACGTAAAGTTGTGCGCGTATCACGAGGGCGGGATCCCTATAGCCTTTTACGCCCAGTATCGAGGCGCGTCGTTTTTAGCCCCCCTCATCATTCGCCCCCTGCCGGAGTCGCTGAATGCTCCCCCGGGATGGTGCGATTGTGTCTCACCCTATGGGTATTCCACCCCGCTGGTGGCCCCGACGCAGGAGCAGTTGCCGGCTTTTATCGAAGCCTTTATCGCACTGGCAAAGGAACGGAACATGGTAGCGGCTTTTTTCCGCCTCCATCCCTTCTCAGAGCTCAACAAGGGAGACCTGTGCCGGTTCGGGCAGCTGGTACACCATGGACCGACCATTTATCTCGACCTGTCCCTCACGCTGGATGAGTTCTGGAAACAGGTGCGAAGAAATCACAAACAGAACTACCAGCGGTTAGTGCAGGACGGCTTTGACGTGTCGGTCGACGATTGGGGCAGCTTGGGAGAATTCGCGGCGCTCTATCGTGCCACGATGCAGCGCGTGGGGGCGGTGACCTGTCTGTATTCGGAGCAATATTTCACGGATCTGAAGGCCATTCTCGGTCCTGCTATGCATCTCTGTTGCGTTCGCTCCCAAACCGGATCGGTGGTGGCGGGAGGCATCTTCGTCGAGATGGGAGGGTTGGTGCATTATCACCTGTCGGCGACGGCGACGGAGTATCTGCGTCTGGGACCGAATAAGCTCATTATCCCCTTCATGCGGGCCTGGGCGCAGGAGCGATTGAACCGGGTCTTGCATCTGGGCGGTGGAGTCGGAGGCGCGTACGATTCGTTGTTCCACTTCAAGGCAGGATTTTCCGATGCTCGGGCGGATTTCTATTCTTACCGCCTGATCGTGGATCAATCCAAATATGAAAGCCTGTCGCGGGTGGCGGCGACGCAAGCCGGGGGAGATCACTCGATCCCGACGACCTTTTTCCCTGCCTATCGCAGGGCCGTACCCCATGCACCCCATCTGCCGCCGGTCCCGGCGGCGTCGGCGATCATATCCGAGCCTGGTGTGGAAGCCTGACTTCCAGACGACTGATTTGCACAATCCATCACCCTCGCGCGAGAGCGGTGCATCGATGGCTACAGACTCATCTTCCATCATCAGGGCGGCATTACCGGACGACAGTACCGCCATGGCGGCGGTCGTTCGCGCGGCTGCGAGCCCGCTCATGCGAGAGACGACGATTCTCGGCGGCGCCGGGCTGGATCGATTCATTCACGATCAGATTGCGTCGGAGGCGGCGAACCGGTTTCTGGTGGCTGAGGTCGAAGGGCACATCGTCGGGATGTCGGCCTGGCGGTACGAGGGCGAAGAGTTGTTCCTCAACCACTTGTTCGTGCACCCGTCGGCACAGGGCCGTCGGGTCGGCACCTCGTTGTGGGCTCACGGGCTTGCCGGACTCAATACCGGCGCGGCGCGCACCCTTTCGCTGGACGTCTACGAGGACAATGCGCGAGCCGCCGCCTGGTATCGCTCAATGGGCTTGGAGCCGGTCGCGCGGCGCATGGTGATGGCTGTGCCGATTTCTTCGACGTCGTCCACTGCCGACCAAGCCTGGTCATCGACCTTTCTTGGTCCTGCAGACCACGACTACAGTCGATACGGATTTTCCCAGTTCGCGCTCAGCACCCAACGAGCCGCCTATACGATCGGTCGCTTGGGGACAGACTTCTTCCGTATTCCCTCATCGGTGCTGCTGGACGATGAGACGGCCTTGGCCGCGCTCCATCGGTTAGACCCTCGACGCCGGCTGCTCTGTTTCGATGCGCCGGACCGGTGGGAAGCGGTAGCCGGGCGAGGGGCGGTGCTCCTTGGGCGAACGATACGGCTCACGATACCCATAGAACAGCTGGCCGCGCGTTTCACACAGACGCTGTCGGAAGCAGGTCGTTGAGTCGATCGAGATGGCTTCAGTTTCTGGAGATCGCGCATGAATGTCACCGATAAGAAACACACGCTCCGTATGTTCACCAACGGGGTCTACATTCTGACCTCCCGCAGCGATGACGGTTTCGGGGCCGCGACGGTCACATGGGTGTCGCAGGCGTCCTTCACACCGCCGTTGCTGACGGTCGCCGTTCGTCCGACCAACAGCGTATTTCGCTGTCTTGCCAAAAGTTCCGTGGCGGCTCTTCACGTACTTAGCCACGAACAAACCGAGATGGCAAAAAAGTTCTTTACGCCGACGGCCGTTCAAGACGGAACAATCAACGGCGAGCCATTTTCGGAAGGCACCACCCTCGCGCCCATTCTCAGTAATGCGCCTGCGTATCTGGAATGTGCCGTCCGCCAGATCGTCGACCAAGGCAGTGATCATGCCGTGGTTATTCTGGAAGTCATCGAGGCGGTCTGCCGGGAACGGGTCAAGCCACTCACGATGGCCGACACACCGTGGGAGTATGGCGGTTGAATACGGATTTTCGCGCCTCCTTGTCGACACCCAATCGGGTGCACGATGTCTTTCCCCGGTTTCGCAGAGCCTTGCCACAGGAATATCTCCAGAAATTCTAGATTGAGTGGGCCTCCTCGGCTCCATTCTGCAATACGAAGTCCGGTCTCTGCCTCTTCACGAGGCGCGCGACGGAACCGCCGATACCTTCGCCGCTGTCGAGTGTGCCGCGCCCGACCATTCGGAATCTTCGCCCAGCAACATCCGATACCTGCTTCACCTACATTACGGAGGATACCGTGACCACAATGCCGATCATCAGACCCACGCTCCCTTCCTTGGATGCCATTCTCACCATGATGCACGACGGGTGGGAAACGGGAATCGTGACCGTCGGTCCGGTCGTGCGAAGTCTGGAAGAGCAGGCCTGTCGTGTCACCGGAGCGCGGTATGCGATCGCGCTGTCCTCCTGCACCGCCGGCCTCATGCTGGTGCCGCAAGCGCTGGGGCTCAGGCCAGGGACCGAAGTCATCGTGCCGTCCTTCACTTTTGCGGCCACTGCCCAAGCGCTGCTCTGGAATCGTCTCGTGCCGGTCTTTTGCGATTGCCTTCCGGGGACCTGCACATTGGACCCGGCGGATGTCGAACGTAATATCACGCCCAATACCGGCGCCATTTGCGGGGTCTCGGTGTACGGGTTGCCGCCTGATGTCGATGCCCTGATCGAGATCGGTCGCAGAAGGAACATCCCGGTCTATTTCGACAGTGCGCAGGGCCTGGGGGCCACCTACAAGGGCCAGTCACTCGGGCAGTTCGGGGTTTGCGAGGTGTTTTCGCTCAGCCCCACGAAGGTGGTGACTGCCATTGAAGCCGGTATATTGACGACGAACGACGCCGTCATCGCTGAGCGCATACGGTCGATGCGTGACTATGGGAAGGATCCGGTGAAAGGCGAAGAAATGGTCCATCTGGGCCTGTCGGCCAGGATGAGCGAACTTCATGCCTCAGTCGGTCTGCTCGGACTTCAACGGGTGCATGATCTCGTGAAGGCCAGAACCGAACGGATTGCGGTATATCGAGATCGGTTGGGAAGCTTGCCTGGCTGTTGGGTGCAAGAGTTTCCGTACGATCGAAGCACCAGCGGAAACTATTTTGTGCTCTTCATCGGGGAGCAGGCCAAACGCAGTCGGGACCAAGTCTATGAGGACCTCAAAAAGGCCGGCATTCAGACGAAGCGGTACTTTTATCCGCCGGTCCACGCGCAGGCGATTTTTCAGCAATATCCGATGAAACTGAGCGCACAGCTGACGCAGACCAAGAAGGCGAGCCAGGAGGGGTTGGCCCTCCCGTTGTACTCCCATATGACCGATCAGGAAATCGATGCGGTCTGTGCGGAGGTCAAGCAATTGTTGGCCTGAGAGGACGGAGAGTGGGAACCGGTCTCGCCACGTCCATGAAGCTCAGTCAATCGGCCTGTGGCTGGAGGCTGCTCGGCTACGGAATCGGCCTGGCGGGTGCGGGGGGATTGTTGTCATGGCTTTGGTTGATGTGGCTCGTGTCCCATGCCGAAGGGGTTCCTCCTACGGAGGTCGGCAAGGCGGACGTGGTGGTGGCGCTGGCAGGGAGTCCCGATCGAACAGTCTATGCTCAGGCCCTCGTTGCACAGGGGCTTGCGCCGGACAGCATGTCCACGTTGCTCGACCCGTTCTGCTTGCGCGCGCAAGGTTCCAGGTCGGCCTGTGCGACCGCGGTGCGCAACACCATCGATGAGGCCGTGGTGTTGCGACGCATCTTTGCTCGAGAGCGGTTCACGAAGGTGATCGTGGTGACATCCCGATATCACCTCGCGAGGGCACGGGTCGTGTTCGACACCATTTTCGCCGGAGGCGACACGGCGGTTCACGTGGTATCTCCGCCCGGTGACCGGATCAGCGGCCCACGTATCAGACGCGAAGCCTTGTCATACCTTCCCAGCCTGTTCGGAGCCGTCATGGCTCGTACGGTTCCGGCATTCTATGAATGGCTGGTGCGCAATCAGCCGGTCTGTCCGGATCCCGGTGTTCGTCCCATCGAATAATCGATTCCTCTTCATCTCTATGCGGCTCACCGGGGCTTTCGCCCCTGTGTCGGTCCGCTCCGACGGTTTATTCACCTTCAACTGATCGGTCTATTACCATGTTGACACTGTCTCGATTCTCTAATCCGAAGTGCCTGCTCGTGCTGTTGGTGCACATCCTCCTGATGGGAATCGCCAACTATGCGGCGTTCTGGCTCCGCTTCGACGGAGATCTTCCGGAGTGGGCGATGGAGATCTTTCTGCGCACGTTGCCGCTCCTCGTCTGCGTGCGCCTCCTGATGTTCATTCCGTTCAGGCTGTATGGCACGGTCTGGCAGTACACCAGCCTCTGGGACCTCGGCAATATCGTCGGCGCGACGTTGAGCGGCAGCGTCGTGTTTTTTCTGGTGACACGTTATGGACTCGGGCAGACGGGGTATCCGCGGACGGTCTATCTGATCGATGCGTTGCTGTTGATCGTTCTTACCGGCGGGATGCGGGTCGCCCGGCGTGTGGGATATCCCTCATCATCCAACGGCGACACGAAGCGCGTGTTGATCTACGGCGCCGGCGATGCAGGAGAACGGCTGGTGCGAGAACTTCGGCAGAACAGGGCCTTCGGGTATCAGCCGGTGGGTTTTATCGACGACAACCGGCGGAAGGCCGGCCAACGTATCCATGGCGTCAAGGTTTTGGGCACGCGGGCACAACTTCCCGGCATCATGGAACGCGTCAAGCCCGACACCATTCTGATTGCAATGCCCAGCATCGGCGCCACGGCCACCAGGGAAATCGCCAAGGCGTTGTTGGCCTACAACGTGTCGATTAAGATTCTGCCGGACCTCAGCGTGCTCTTGGACGGCAAGTCCGAGGTGAATCAATTGCGCAATCTTTCAGTGGAGGACTTGCTGCACCGGCCCCGCGTCGATTTGGATCGTTCCCTGACCGCTGCGCTGTTGAAAGGAAAACGGGTGTTGGTGACGGGGGCGGGTGGCTCCATCGGGTCCGAGTTGTGTCGGCAGATCGCCTCCTATGCGCCGGAATGTCTCATCCTGTTCGAGCGGTACGAGAACGGATTGTATGCCATCCACAGCGAGTTGGGGCCTCGCACGGCCCCGCCCCACATTTATCCGGTCATCGGCGATGTGACGGATGCCGATCGTCTTCGATCGACCATGGAGGCCTATCAGCCGCAGATCGTGTTCCATGCCGCCGCTCACAAGCATGTCCCGTTGATGGAATACAACCCCTGCGAAGCGGTGAAGAACAACATCATCGGCACGCGTACCGTTGCCGCGTTGTCGGAAGAATTCGGTGTTGAGCGGTTCATCATGATTTCGACCGACAAGGCCGTGCGTCCGTCCAGCGTCATGGGAGCGACGAAACGTGTGGCGGAACTGATCATTCAAGACATGGCTCGGACCGGCAAGACCAACTTCATCACCGTGCGGTTCGGCAATGTGCTGGGCAGTAACGGCAGCGTTGTGCCGCACTTTCTGCAGCAGATCAAACGCGGCGGACCGGTCACGGTCACCCACCCCGACGTGCAGCGGTATTTCATGTTGATTCCGGAAGCGGTCGAGCTTGTGTTGCAGGCCGCGTCGTTGGCGAATCCCGGTGCCGTCTATGTGCTGGAAATGGGTGAACAGGTCCGGTTGCAGGATCTTGCGCGGCACCTGATCCGGCTCTCGGGCTTTGTGCCGGAACAGGAGATTCCCATTTCTTTCACCGGCCTCCGTCCGGGAGAGAAACTGGCCGAGGAGCTGGTGGGGCCGGATGAAACGGTCATGGAGTCGCCGCTCAAGGAGATTCTGGCTGTTCGGTTGAACCAGGTTCCCCCACGGGAGGCGCTGCTGAGCGCGATCGCCGGGTTGGAGGAAATGGCGTATCTGCAGAATGCGACCGAGGTGTTGGCCAGGATCGGTTTGTTGGTGCCGGCGTTCCAGCCCGCGCAACGCGATGCTGTCCTGGCGGTCGAACGAGACTGGTTCGGCACCGAAGGCGAGCAGCAATCCGCGAACCACGAAACACGAGGTGGGGCAGATGGTCACAAATTTTCTTCAGGGACTGTTCGGTTTTTTGCTCGTCGTCGGGTTCGGCGTGACGTCGGAGGCGGGGTCGTTACCTCTCCCGCCGGAACCCTATCGGATCGGCCCGAATGATGTCGTTCGCATCCAGGTCTACGGAGAAGACGATCTCACCGTGGAGCGGAAGGTGGGAGGGGACGGTAAGATCGACTATCCCCTGCTGGGATTGGTTCCGGTCGCCGGACAGACGACGGAAGAATTACAGGCCGGCCTGAAGGCACGGTTGAGTGCGGGATATTTGAAACAGCCCCGGGTGACGGTCTCGATCGCCCGGCACCGGAACTTCTATGTCAGCGGAGAGGTGAAGGCGGCCGGCGGATACTCCTATGAGGAAGGACTCACGGTTCAGAAGGCGATCAGCATGGCCGGAGGCTTCACAGAGCGGGCCAGCAAGGCGGGCATACGGGTCGAACGTCACCGGGAGACGGGTGTGGAGATCATTGATGCCGGAGTCACCACCGTGGTGCTGCCGGATGATCTGATTCTGGTTGCGCCGGCCCAGCGATTTTACGTCAATGGAGAAGTGCATAAGCCGGGCGACTATGGCTATGAACGCGGGTTGACGATTCATATGGCCATTACGATGGCAGGAGG
>ERZ1645185.813-NODE-813-length-13165-cov-4.307628_pt1 | contig 13165 bp, 13 predicted proteins | sample MGYA00575351_ERZ1645185 | MGnify/ENA primary metagenome ERZ1645185 (study PRJEB40838, sample SAMN11284767) | freshwater sediment metagenome | isolation source: river sediment | host: Sediment | place: India: Jana village, Kanpur | collected 2015-12-17 ...
TCCCGGGGGCCGGCAAATGAAAAAAACCTCACTGGTTGCCCTTGTTTTTGATGGCATTGGCCCAGGCCGGCTTTGATTGCAGTATGCGCAAATGAACCGGGCAGCCCGTGTCGTGCGCCCCGGGCAGGTAGCCGGTACTCATCAGGAATTCGTTCACGATTTCGCCGCCGGTAAACCGGAATTGCTTTTTGAACAACCGCACCCATTCCGCTTTGGTCAGCGGGTGGTGGTGCTCTATCCATTGCCGGAAGCTACCAAACTGCTGCTGCAGTTCCATTACCACGCCGGCATTGTGAATAGCGGCATCCACTTTCAGCCGGTTGCGAATGATGCCGGCATCATTCAACAAGCGGAGCCTGTCGGCCTCGCCGTAAGCGGCGATCTTGCGAATATCAAATTGATGATAGGCTTTGCGGAAATTTGCTTCCTTTTTGAGGATCGTGGTCCAGCTCAGGCCCGCCTGGTTGATCTCGAGGAGGAGCCTGCCAAAAAGTTCATTGTCATCGGCAATCGGAAATCCGTACAAATGATCATGGTAGTGGCGGTGTTCCGGTTGTTCTCCTTCGGTAAGTCCGGCTACAAATTGGCAATACGACATGCGGCATTGTTTTAGCTGAGCACTTTCAATTTCAGCAACTCAATACGGGTGTCGCTCATGTGCAGGATATCGAACTGAAAATCATTGATGATAAGGCGGTCACCCTGTTTGGGAAAAACATCGTGGTGATTGATCACAAAACCCGATAAGGTTTCAGAGTCATCGCCTTCAAATTCGAGACCGTATTTCTCATGCAGGTAATCGGTCTCCAACCGGCCGCTGAACATGAATTCCTTTTCCGACAATTGTTTTTCTACAAATTCTTCGGTGTCGTATTCATCCTGTATTTCACCAAAGATTTCTTCCAGCAGGTCTTCCATGGCCACGATGCCCGCTGTGCCGCCAAATTCATCCACCACCCAGGCAATGCTCTTGCGTTCTTTGGTCAGCTTGTTGATGAGATCGGTTACCCCCATGGTCTCCGGTACAGCAGGAATAGGAAGCAGCACTGTTTCCACAGAAGCAGGATGCTTGAACATGTCCAACTGGTGAACATAGCCCACAATGTTGTCGATATTGCCATCGTACACAATCAGCTTGCTGAGTTTGGTATCTACCATTTTGGCCACCGCCTCGCTTATGGAGGTGCGTTTGTCGATGCCAACAATTTCCTTGCGTGGCACCAGGCAGCTCCTGATTTTCACCCCGGAAAGGCTCAGCGCATTTTCAAAAAGTTCCTGGTTGAGTTCGGTATTGTCTTCCTCCGATTCTTTTGTTTGCTGAAAATAATGCTCGAGGTCGATGCGGCTGAAAGGACGTTTGGGGTCAGCCACTGGCACATTGAAGAGGTACTGCAGCATCCAGTTGGAAATGGTGACGAAAAAACGACCCACCGGTGCAAGTACCTGGTAAAACAAACTGAGAATAGGAGCAGAGACTCCCAGGAGAGTATCGTTTTTAGCCCTGAAAATGGCTTTGAAAAAAAACTCCGTGAATAACACGATTACAGAAGCCGCTATCACTTCGGCCAGCAGTTGCAGGGTGCCCGAACTGTCGAATTGATTGATACCGGTTATTTCCCAGAAAGGCTTCAGCAAAGCTCCCACCATGATGCCATAGGCTACCAGGAACAGGTTGAAGCCGATGATGCAAACGCCAATGAACCGGCTGGGGTCCTCAAAAAACCGGCTGAGGATGATACCACTTTGTTTGCCCTGCTTTTTTCTCAATTCGATGCTCAGCTTGTTGGCACTGATAAATGCTATTTCAATCCCGGCAAAAAAGCCAAGGAACAACAATACAATACACAAGCCTAATAGGTACATAAACCGCTGTTGGGAATGGTGAGTACTTCAAAAATAGGCAAACACCGTCCATTTTTCAGGTCAAATGCTTAGGGGACAGTGGTGGCTACAGCAAGCAGGGGGCATGACCATCCGGGCACTTGCCATGGTCAATGCATCAATGGCATCAATAATGCCCTAAGGTCTAACCACTCCATTTCAATTGTATTTTCACTATTTTTAGAAAAACCATTCATATGTCCAAACCATCCAACTCCTTCTACGACCCGTACCTCAAAGGCATTGGTCAAATTATGTTGCAGGAAAGTTCGCTTACCGGCCTGCTATTTTTGATCGGCATTCTGATTAATTCGCCTTTGATGGCCGTTGGTACTTTATTGGGAGCTGTTGTAGGCACCCTCACCGCCAAGTTGCTGAAATTTGACGAAGGCAATATCAACAGCGGACTCTATGGTTTCAATGCGGCTTTGGTAGGCATTGCCTTATTGGTGTTTTTTGATGCTACTATAGTAGTGTGGATCAGCATTGTGGCCTTGTCGGCCCTGAGTGCAGTGCTTATGAATATTTGCCTCAAAAACAAGATCCCCATTTTTACTTTCCCCTTTATTGTTTTGGTCTGGATTTCATTGTACGTTTTTCATACGGTTGCACCCATCGAGCCCCCGTCAGAAGCTGACCTGGCAGGTCTTATTGAAGAAACCGCCACCTTCAACCTGGCCAATTTCGGTTTCGGATTTGGTGAGGTGATATTCCAGGGCAGTTTTGTGTCGGGTCTTGTATTTTTCATAGCAGTTTACCTCAGCAGCCCCAATGCGGCTTTGTGGGGCCTGGCAGGTGCTTTTGCCGGCGGCCTTTTTGCCGGCCTCCTGGTCGATCAGTTTGATGCTGTGCAGCAAGGTTGGTTCACTTTCAACTCAGTGCTTTGCGCCATTACCTTTTCTGGCCTGAAACGCAGGAACGGCATTTTTGTGCTCATTGCTGTTTTCTTCTCCGTAGTTATTGAAAACTTCATGATGGCAAAAGGACTCACCTTCCTCACTTTTCCTTTTGTGATGGGCACCTGGCTCACCCTGGTGGTTCGCGATGTGCTCCTGAAAAAGGTTTTGCCTGCCGAATGATACGCAGTCAGCCGATTTGATGATTGGCAAAGGGTTGGTGCAGTTTCCTTTCACTTCCTGGAAGTAAATGCATGCCGAACCAGCCACTCATCCGGATTACAATTGGCAAAAGGTGAGTTGTTGGAATGATCAGTAGTAAAGTGCTGGCACCGTTCAGCAATACATTCACAGAAGCCGGCTTTATGAATAAGGCCGGCTTTTCTTTGAAGGCAGCACAATGGGGGAAGAAGTTCGCTCTCAACTTGTTAATTGAAGGAAGTTGTTGTTACCAATTGCGCCCTCCATCGTTTCACCAGAAAAAACAGACAGGATGAAAATGATGAAACAATACCTCCTCATCGGAGGCATGGCATGGCTGGCCGCTACCGCCACTGCTCAAATCCGGCGGGAAATTGACAAAGCCAAAAAGGACCCTCAAACTGTTGAAAGAGCGGCCAGGGCCGATGCGGCGCTGGTAGACCTGAGAAGGGTTACAGATTGCCAACAGCAGGAAAACCAGGACAAACCCAAACCTGGCCAAAAAATGCCCGAAGAAAAAAAGGGGCGAAAGAAAAAGAGCTGACCATAAGTGGCCAGCTCCGTGATTCAATTATTTCGTTGCGTAAAATCTTACCGCTGTTTTGGATTCACCACGGCACCTTTAAAGGTGTTTCCTTCCAGCATAGAATTGGTACGTCCCAATGCTGCATTCTCGGCAGAGTTGAGCGTGATGTTTGGCCTGAGGTAGCCAAAGGTGCCGGTGGAAATAAAGTTCAGTACGCTGGCAAAGCTGGCCTCGCCACGGTCGCCCCAATCTTTGTCAATACCGTCAGCGGTTACTTTTTCAGGAACGAAACCGTTGAAATAGTTGCCTTCATTATTGGCGTTGGTTGTGCGCAGCGATACCGGGAACACATACCAGTCGCCCACCGGAATGGGGAAATACCCCACTGGCTTTCCATAGGAGGCCGATGGCCCTACCACCCGTACATTCATATAAGGCCGCAGGTTGTTGATGAGCAATTCGCTGGCGGAGGCAGTGTTGCTGCTTACAATAAAGAAGATGCGGTCCAGGTTGAGCCCTCCCAGTTTCTGGAACCGGTAAGTAGCGTTGTAGCTGCTGTAGCGGTTATTGTAGGTCTGGTTCATTTGCACCTTGCCGTTGGCTGCTGTAGGAGCCAGCCAGTTGGCCAGCCGCTGCTGCACCGATACGTAACCGCCGCCGTTGTAGCGCAAATCCACTACCACATCATTTACGCCATTGCTGGCGAATTTGTTGAAGATGCGGGTAAAGGAACTGTAGATGGAGGATGTATCGCCCAGGAATGAATTAAACACCATGTAGCCCACCTTTTTGGTGCCGGCTGTGTACACCGAATCCAAAAGAACAGGGTCGGAGTTGTAAGTGGCAGCGTTCAAGGTTACGTCCGCAGTGCCGCCATCGGGTTTCTGAAATCCGAAACTGCCGGTAGTGCTGAAATACACGGCATTTACAATGGAGTTGGCCGCCGAAGTAGTAATGGTGTTCAGGTTGTTGATGCGTGTGATGCGCCAGCCCCTGCGAATACCGGCCTTGTCCGCCGGAGAATTCTTTTCAACAAAACGAACCCTCAGATCGCCTTCCTGAAGGAAGAACACATACATACCAAAGTCCTGCTGGATGCCGGCACTGGTATTGTCCCAGTCTTTTTTAAGGGCGGCAAAGCTCCAGCGGTCCACAGGGTTGGCAAAACCAGGTTCAATGCTGTAAGGTCTTATTGCCCTCATGATGGCATCGGGGTCGGCATAGGTGCGGGGTTTGAAAGTAGTGGGGATCTGATCGTACCACAGGTAAATATCGCGGGCATACAGCAAGGACGAATCCTTCACCAGGTTGGAAGGCGTATTCGCCAGCGTGGAATCAGTGGATCCTCCGCCACTGTTGTTGTTGGCTGGGGCATCCTTTTTGCACGAAGCCAATGCAAGGATAAAAGAGAAGGCCAGCGGCCAAACATGTTGCTTTTTCATAAAATAGGCACCTTTCATTTTCACAAAGGATGAGCAATTTACCAAGGCAGACCAAAAGACCTGCGAGTTGTTTATGGTTGGGCAGAAATTTTAACAACCCCGGGTGTCGTTACCATTCGGGCAGTACTGGTTTGTTTTGTAGCACGCCATCAATCTTCTCCATCACTTCCCGGCTGAGGAGGGGCAGCACTTCCAGCGCCTTCAGGTTTTCGGTGAGCTGACCGGCCTTGGTGGCGCCCAGGATCACGGTGCTAACATTGGTATTGTTGGCGCACCAGGCAATGGCCAGGGCAGCCATGCTGCAACCCAGCTCGTTGGCAATGGTGGTTAGCTGGCGTACCTTTTCAATGCGCTGTTCGTTCAGTTGCTTGGCTGCCAGCCATTCAAAACCCTTGATGGCCAGGCGGCTGCCGTCGGGTATGCCTTCATTGTACTTGCCGGTAAGTACCCCTGCCGCCAGCGGGCTCCAGATGGTGGTGCCCAAACCCACGTTCCTGAATACCTGGAGGTATTCATTTTCCATCTTTTCACGGTGGAACATATTGTATTCAGGCTGCTCCATGGTGGGGCCTATCAGCCGGTATCTTTCGGCCACCATGTGCGCCTCCATTATTTCCTGCGCACTCCATTCGCTGGTACCCCAATACAATATCTTTCCTTGCTGCATCAGGTGGTTCATCGTCCACACCACTTCTTCTATCGGTACATTTTTGTCGGGACGGTGGCAGAAATACAAATCGAGATAATCGGTTTGCAAACGCTGGAGGGCTTCGTGGCAGGCCTCCACCAGGTGTTTGCGGCTCAGGCCCGTTTGGTTGGGCAAGTTGGGTTTGCGCCATCCAAAATAGGCTTTGCTACTCAGTACATAGCTGGTGCGGTCCCAGCCTTTCTTTCTCAGCACACGGCCCATCATTTTTTCACTCTCCCCCAACGCATAGGTTTCTGCATTGTCGAAAAAGTTGATGCCGGCATCGTAAGCCATGCCCATCAGTTCATCGGCACTGTTGTCCTCAATTTGCTTGTGAAAAGTAACCCAACTGCCAAAGCTCAACAACGATACCTGCAGGCCGGACTTGCCCAAACGTCTGTATTGCATACACCTGAATTTGATTTGAAGGGCAAAGGTACTCCAGAGTTGTACCGCATTGCTATGGCTCCACCTAAAAAGACCAATGCCGCCTTATTGCCTTGGGGGTGGGGCGGATGGCATGGGCGCTTTGGGCGCTTTGCTGCTATCGGCAGAAGTTTGGGTGCTGTCGGAAGTTTCGTCGGGCAGCAACACTGTGCCCACAGTATTGCGAATGGTGTATTTCGAAAAATCGCTTTTGGCCCAGAAACCCGTTCCCTGCAGCTGTTGGGTCCGTGTATTGATGACCACCGTATCGTCGGTATAGAAATTCTCCTCGTTTTGGTTCCACCACAAGGTTTTGCAATGCAGCGTGTCGCCGGAAGTATTGTACACCACCACACTGTCCCGCAAAAACACTTTGCCCATCTGCTCAAAGTAGCGGGCATATTTTGCCTTTACCACATTCTGCAGTTGCTGCTGTTCATTGTAAAACTCAACGAAAATGGTCTTGGGGAATTCAACGTATTGGGTATCGGCCTTTACCCTGCTCATGGCCGGTGCCGTGAGGTAGGCCTTGCGGTTGCCCGACTGGCTGAATATGGCCTTGATGTTTTTACCCTCTTCTACTTCAATCACTTTTCGCGACAACGCATTCACTTCCTCCGGGTTGTTTTCGCAGGCAGCCAGGAGCAGGCAGAGCATTGCGGATAAAAAAGGGAGCAGCTTCATGCCTTCCAGTGTTGAAGGAGTTAGTCGAACTTGCGCTTGATGAACCAAAGATCACTCAGGTTGAGACCAAAATTCAGGCGTATGAAATTTTCGGTAATGGGTACATTGGCATTGCCCCTGCGACCAAATTCAAACGAAGTATTGATGGACGTGAACTGGTTGCTGTACATATTGTAGCGGCGTACCGGCAATGAAAAACCAAAAGTAGCGCCCCAAACCGGCAGTTGGGTTCCATTCACCACCACCAGGTCCTTACCTGTATAAAAACCTACCCGGTAGGTGACGCGGCTGAAATAGTTTTTGCCTTCCAGGGCATTGGGCAGCCAATAACCGCCAAAACGCAGCATGCTGGTGTTGGCCAGGGTCTGCGTAAGACCGTAGTAGCTGAAAGTACTCCAGTTCACCGCTTCATATTCCGCACCAATCATCCACTTGTTTTCCTTCTCGAACGAAAGCCCCGCGGAATACCCGGCAGGCAATTCGATGATCCCTTTTTCCTGGGTGGTTCTTTCGGCCACGTCCACCGAATCTATGCTATTGCTGGCGTTGTAAATAAATGTCTGCCGAACACGATCCTGCTTGGCATTAACGCTGTTGCCCAAAAAGCCGGTGGCGCCAATTCGTACGAAAGAGGTCTTCGTCATCTTCAATTTGTACTGGAAGCCTGCATCCAAAGCAAATCTGCTGTATGATGTCCGCGTTTCCTGCATTGAATTGAAATAGAAAACGGTATCGTTGTTGAAACGGCGTTGGGTGTTGATGTTGGTAGCGCCAAACAGGAAGCCTGCGTTGATGCCCAGCGACAAACCACCCACCCGGTAACCGGTACCCAAAAATGCCCGGTAAGCCCCGCCATCGCCTTCGTAAATGGTGGAGGCACTGTCAATGCCCGGAATGCGTTTGTCATCCAGTATTTTGTAGTTCACACGGGTATAGGGGCGCAGGCCAAAAGCCATACCCCATTTGGTGAAACCTTTTTTGTCTTTGGCCAGCGGAAACCCGAGTGATACATAGTTGAACAACAGGTTGGCGCTTTGGCTGCGCACCGTACGGTCAGGGTTGAGAAGGGTCCTGATCTCGTTTTCGATGCCCACATCAAAGGTTACCGTTTGCAGGCTGCTGTACGAAGCGGAGTTGATGAAATTGACCGCCTGAAGGTCGGTGATGGCTGCGGCGAGTCCTCCCATGCCCTTGCTGACCACGTTGCGGGAATTGTATACATCGCCCATGGCAAAACGCGAATAGGGCGAGTTGATCTGCGCATGGGCCAGGTGCACAAAAAAAATGGCCGGCACGGCAGCCATCCATTTCCTGGGCCTAAACATTGAGGTCACAAATTGCATACAAACCTTTGAACAATAGATCGGGGTCGGCAAATATCAAGTTTTTGAGGTGGGGGGCCAAATGCACTAAATCACCCCCGGTTAAAAGCACGTTAAATGCCCCGTACCTTTTTTTGTAGGCATCAACGAATCCATCAATCTCCATGGCCAGCCCCAGCACCACGCCACTTTGGATATTGGTTTTGGTATCGTACCCTATCAAGGGCACATTCCAATCGGGCTGCACAATGGGAAGCTTGGCGGTAAAAGAGTTGAGTGCCCGCATCCGCATGATCATGCCGGGGCTGATGCCCCCGCCGAGGAATTCATTTTTTACATTGATGAAATTGTAGGTAACCGCGGTGCCCAACCCAATTACCAGGTTGTTTTGGTGGGGAAACAATTGCACGGCGGCGGCACACAAAGCCAGGCGGTCGGCGCCAATGGTCTCCGGCTTGCCAACCGGCGTGGTAAAAGGTAGCCGGCTGCCGGCATGCAACACATGGCACAGGGTGCGCTGCTGCAGCAATTCGGTAATGGCCGGCGGATGATCGATGACGGAAGACAGGATGCTGCGCTGCGGTTTCCATTCCTGCAACAACTGTTCGGTGGAAGACAGCAGGTCTTCTCCAAAATATTGCACGGCCTTTTGCTCCGATCCTTCGAACAAAGCGGCTTTCTGGCGGGTGTTGCCAAAATCGATACAAAGCGTGGTGGGAAGCGCAGTTGCCATCAGCCAAATGATTTAAGCGCCAAACCTATCTGAATTCGCTTAAAAAACAGGGCGACCTGGGGCAAAAAAATCGGCCCTCGTGGAAACGAGGGCCTCAACCAAAACTAACTGCTTATGAGAAAAATCTTACTTGTTTCTGTTTTCTGTATATAAGACGCTTTAAAAGCCCCTTTGTAACACTGTCGCTTGTTAATCTTTTCAAAACCTCTTTTTCTCTCTTCGCTCTTCTAAGTTACTCATTCAAAACGACAGTACAAAAGTCGCTTGTATTTTTTAAATGGGAGGCATTGAAAGCCGTGATTAACCGTGATTTAACAGGACTGTCTTAAGGTTTTCCTAAGCGTTAACGAATGCCCGAAACAATTAGTGATTTCACTTGAAAAATCCCTGGATCAGGCCGCTCAAATCGCTGCCACCCCGGCCCTGTTCCTGCGACCCGGAAGTGAATTGGCTCACAAGGTTGCCGATGTCAAAACCACCGCCGCCCGATTGACCACCACCCGTAAATTGTTGCACCAGGTTGCCCAGGTCTAACCCGCCGGCCTGCTGTTTGTTGCCTCCCGTCAGGCTCCCGATCAGCCCGCTCAAATTGAACCCGCTGTCGGCCTCGGCAGTACTGTTGGTGCGCTGTACCAGCGACTGTATGATCTGCGGCAGGAAGGATCCTGCCAGGCCCTGGGCCGTATTGCTGTCAATGCCCAATTTGCTGGTGATGCTGTCAATGAATGATCCCTGTGCCTGCTGGGCCAGCGGGTTATTCATCACCTCGTTTTCATTTTGAAAAAGCCCGAGCAAATCCTGCACATTGCCATTGGCCAATGCCTGCTGAAAAGTGCCGGCCACAGCCATGGAGGCTTCACTCATTACCGCGTTGTTTTGCTCATTGGGTACTGCCGGATTGTTGACGACTTCGTTTTCGCCAAAATCTCTCACCAGTTGAAGAAGGTTTTCTATCATAGAAAAAGGTTTAGCCAGAAAAGTAACCAATACATCTCGCTTTCGGAAGCATCGGCATCATGAATCATCAAAATATCATATTCCCGCAAAAAGAAAACACCCGCCAAAATCAGCGGGTGTTTTCCTGTCTATGATGCTTTGTCAATTAATCGATGAACGGCGATCCAAAATAAGAATGCAGCACTTTGGGCAAATGGATGGCCTGCGCAGTTTGGTTGTTCTCGAGCAGCGCCGCCACAATGCGGGGAAGCGCCAGGCTGCTGCCATTGAGCGTATGCACCAATTGTGTCTTTCCATTCTCGCCTTTGAAGCGACATTTCATGCGGTTGCTCTGGAAGCTTTCGAAATTGCTGACGGAACTTACTTCCAGCCAGCGCTGCTGCGCCGCACTCCATACTTCAAAGTCGTAGGTAATGGCGCTGGCAAAACCCATGTCACCACCACAAAGCCTGAGTATGCGGTATGGCAATTCAAGGCTTTGCACCAGCTTTTCCACGTGTGCCACCATTTCATCCAGCACCGCGTGGCTCTTGTCGGGGTTAACGATCTGGATGATCTCTACTTTCTCAAACTGGTGTACCCGGTTGAGGCCCCGAACCTGCGCTCCAAAGCTGCCGGCCTCGCGGCGGAAGCATTGGCTGAAAGCCGTCATTTTCAACGGCAGGTCGGTTTCTTTCAGCACAACATCGCGGTACACGTTGGTCACCGGCACTTCCGCAGTAGGGATCATGTACAGGTCATCAGCAGGCATATAATACATCTGGCCTTCCTTATCGGGCAATTGGCCGGTGCCGTGGGCACTGTCAGCATTCACCATATAAGGTGGTATGTACTCCACATACCCCGCCGCGGTATTGAAATCGAGGAAATAGCTGGACAGCGCCCTTTGCAGTTTGGCGCCCTTGCCTTTGTACAAAGGAAAGCCGCTGCCGGTGATTTTGGCGCCGGTTTCAAAATCGATCAGGTCAAATTTTTTGATGAGGTCCCAGTGCGGAACGGCATCCGCAGGAAGCGTGGGCTTGATGCCCCCTTCGCGAACCACCTCGTTGTCTTCGGGGCTGGTACCGGCGGGCACCAAAGCGGCCGGCAGGTTGGGCAGTTGGATGGCAATATCCTGCTGCGCCTTTTCCACCGCACCCAGTTTTTCTTTCAGCGTTTTCTCCTGTTCTTTCAAAACAGCCACTTCGGCCTTCTTGGCTTCGGCTTCTTCTTTCTTTCCTTCTTTCATAAGGCCGCCAATGGCTTTGGCCGCCAGGTTGCTCTGGTTGAGCACACTATCCAGTTCCTGCTGCAGGCTGCGGCGTTCCGCGTCAAGAGCAGAGATCTGGTCCACCATTTCTATTTGCTTAAACTGCTTATGGGCCAGGCGTTCCTTTACGAAATCGGGGTTTTCACGAATGAGTTTTATGTCGAGCATAGTATTATGGTCTTTTTCAGGGGGCACAAAGATAGTTGAAGGGGAACGAAGTGATGGAGGCTGATTGGCGGCTGGCATCCGTCGATTTTCCCGATTGCGGTAAGCCCGCAACACGCTTTCTCCCCGACATTTGCGGCCATGAACATGCACGACGACCTGCAACAGCGGTGGTGGAACCTGGAAGCGCAACTGGTGGAACGGTTTGGCAAAAAGCCCGACCTCGATGCAGTACTGTATTTGATCGGGCTACAGGAAATGCAGTTTTTCAAAGAAAAAATTACCAAAGAGACCAAGCAGGATTTGATGCATGTGGCGGTGTGCACCATACTGGCGCCCAGTGGCTATTATGAACTGGAAAAACGCGACGCCGATGGCTGGCCGCATTTCAAACAACTAAAAGCCCTGCCCGACATGAGCCTGCGGGAGCAGGAAGATTTTCTGAAAGACCACGTGCTCCTGTATTTTGAACAGGACAAGTTTGGAATTGGTTGACTGTTGATTGTTGACTGTTGACGGAAGTTTGATGTTTGTAGTTTATGGTTTGTGGTTTTTCGTTCATCGGTGGTCCTTGGTCTTTCCTCGGTCGTCCTTCGTCTGTGGTCTGTCGTCCTTCGTCGGTGGTCCTTTGTCTGTGGTCTGTCGTCCTTCGTCTGTCGTCAATACCTCTCCGTCCAACAACCGCCACATCATACTCATTGCTTCCGGGTACGGAGCAACTCGCCCATTGCCTCTGTTTCTCTCAACAACAACCGGAGGTCTTGCGTCAACAGGTTGATGGCGGCGGTCAATTGATCGAGCATGTTGGCACGGTTGTTCAATTGATCGGCATTGTAAATACCACCCTTGCCAAAATAAAGATTGGCGGCTTCCTGCAGTTCTTCCATTTGCGAATTGGGTGGCAATTGCCCCAGCTTCTGCCAATCGGCAATAAGGCGGCTGCGCAATGTTTTTTGCTTCGCAGTGTCGCCATGCGGCATGCACAAAAACTGCCAGATGGGAAGCGGAAACATTTTGGAGACAGCCGGCTGGTGCCAGATATCGGCCAATGCATTTTCGGGGTGTTTGAACTCCACTTTTTTGTCACCGGTGAGGGCCAGTACACCCAAGCCGGCGCCTACCAGGCCTGAGACAATACCAATTCTGTCGGCAGCAAACTCACTGTTATCTTTCAGAATACCGGTGAGCACCGCCCCTGCGGCGGTAACCACAATGGCGCCTACCGTCAGGTTTTTTTCACGATTGCCCTTTTTGGCCAGCAAATAATCGGCCACCTGGTGGGCACGCTCCAGTTCACAATCGAGCTCGGATGAAACAGAACCTACTTCCAAAGAAGCCACACTGATGCGGTAAACGATTTGCTGACGATATTCCAAAATACCCAGCCGGGTGTCAACGGAAGAATCCTGCTGGTATCGTTGCAGCAGGTTAAAATAGGAATTCAGCAAATCCGTGGCGCCTATGAGGCCGGCCACCTGCAGGCTGGTGGCTGAATAATACTTGCTGAGTTCAGGATGTGGTGCGGTTTTGGTAGCATGAATGATTGAGAATGCCGAATCATCGATGGTGCGGATGTTCTTGGGGTTGCAGGCTCCCTGCACATCCGTGTCGGCAAGTTGTATCACCTTGCTATGCCGGCAGGCGGTGGTAAAAAGCAGCAACCACATAGCCACCCCTACAAATAACGATTTATGCATCTTACAAAGATTACTCTTTTTTACAGCAGCTGTACCACGCAGAAAAGTGAACCAGCTCACCCCAGATGCCATCAACAAAAAACACCCGCTGAAAACTCAACGGGTGCTTCTGTATGCTTTCTTTCAACAGTCAACTGTCAACAATCAACTGTCAACCAACAACCATCTTACCACCTGTCGTCGTCGTCAAACAACGGTGTTACGTTGGGCACGTGTTTGCTGGGCAGTGAGCCGGCTTCGTTGCTTACCTCTTTTTTGGCAGGCATAGGCAGCGGGCCAGTAGGTTTTTTGAATTTAC
>ERZ1645185.816-NODE-816-length-13135-cov-5.824541_pt1 | contig 13135 bp, 12 predicted proteins | sample MGYA00575351_ERZ1645185 | MGnify/ENA primary metagenome ERZ1645185 (study PRJEB40838, sample SAMN11284767) | freshwater sediment metagenome | isolation source: river sediment | host: Sediment | place: India: Jana village, Kanpur | collected 2015-12-17 ...
CGGCCAGGGCCGCACCGTGGATTTCAAGAACACGGTGATCGTGATGACCAGCAACATCGGCTCACCCCTGATCCAGCAGATGGTGGGGCAGCCTTACGACGACATCAAGGATGCGGTGACCGACGAGCTGAAGAATTACTTCCGCCCCGAGTTCCTGAACCGCATCGACGAGACCGTGGTGTTCCACCCGCTGGACGCAAAACACATCGAGTCCATCGCGCGCATCCAGCTCAAGGTGCTGGAATCCCGGCTGGAGAAGATGGAGCTCACCCTGCAGGTTTCCGAAGCCGCCACCGCCGAACTGGCCAAGGTGGGCTTCGACCCGGTGTTCGGCGCGCGTCCGCTCAAGCGCGCGATCCAGCAGCGCATCGAGAACCCGCTGTCTAAACTGCTGCTGGAAGGGCGGTTCCCACCCAAGGCGGCCATCACCGTCGACGTCGATCCGGTCCGAGAGCCCGGCGTCTTCCGCTTCGGCGGGGCAGCGACTGCCGTCTGATCCGGGTGGGGCTGGAGCGAGGCCCGAGCGGTGGAGGCCTTGCTCTAAACGGTTCAAGGGAGCGGTTCTATCATGGCCCGCATGACCTCAGAACCCCTGCCCATGCACGCGATCTTTGATGCCCAATACCAGGCCAGCCGGGCCCAGATGGAGGTGCCACTGGCCCTGCGCCGGGACCGGCTGAAACGCCTTCGCCGCCTGATCGAGGACCACAGCGGCGCCTTGTGTGCCGCGGTGGAGGGTGATTTCGGCGTGCGATCGGGCAGCGTCACCGAGGTGGCGGATCTTTTCATGCTGCGCAGCCTGTTGAGCCACCTGAACACCCACCTGGCTCGGTGGATGAAGCCGATCAAGGTTGCCACGCCGGTCTACCTCAAACCGGCCACCGCTTACATCCAGCGCCAGCCGCTGGGGGTGGTCGGGGTGATTTCCCCCTGGAACTACCCGATCCAACTCGCGTTCGCCCCCGCCGCCACGGCGCTCGCCGCCGGCAACCGGGTGATGCTCAAGCCCAGCGAACTGACGCCCCGCACCAGCCAGTTGATCGCCGATCTGGTGCACGACCACTTCGACGAAGAGGAGTTCTGCGTCATTCAGGGGGATTCGGCGCTGGCCGCGCGGTTCGCCGCGCTGCCGTTCGACCACCTGTTCTTCACCGGGTCGACGGCAGTCGGGCGCAAGGTTGCGGCCGAGGCGGCGGCCAACCTCACGCCGATGACCCTGGAACTGGGGGGCAAGTCCCCCTGCATCATCGACAGGACGTGCGACCTGTCGGATGCGGCCGTCAAGATTGCCCATGGCAAGCTGCTCAATGCGGGTCAGACCTGCATCGCCCCGGACTATGTGCTGCTGCCCAAGGGCCAGGAGACGAAGTTCGAAAAAGAATTCGCCGCGGCGGTGAAGCGGCTGTTTCCGAGCATCGAAGGCAATCCGGACTACACCAGTCTCCTGAACGATCGCTATTTCGAACGGATGCAGGCCATGCTGGCCGATGCCCAGGCGCGCGGCGCAAGCTTGAAGGTCATCGACCCGCAGGGCAGCGTGGCGGGGTCGCCTGCGACGGCCAAGCGACAGATGGCGCCGGTGCTGGTGTTCAACCCGGTCAGCGGCATGCGGGTGATGGAAGAAGAAATCTTCGGGCCGATCCTGCCGGTTCTGACCTACGGCTCGCTGGATGAGGCCATCGGCATCATCAACGCGCGGCCGCGGCCACTGGCGTTGTACTGGTTTGGCACCAGCACCGCGGCCCGCGACAAGGTTCTGAACAACACCGTGAGCGGCGGTGTGTCGGTCAACGACACCTTGATGCACATCGCGCACGAAAACCTGCCCTTCGGCGGCGTGGGCGAAAGTGGCTGGGGGGCCTACCACGGGCACACCGGTTTCCTGCGACTGACCCATGAAAAAGGGGTTCTGGTCCAGTCGCGCATGGGCGTTGGCTCACTGTTCTATCCGCCGTATGGCGTGCGCTTCGAACAGGTCACGGCGATGCTCAAGCGCGTGTTGTAGCCAGCAAGGCCTGTCCCGCGATTCGGCGGGGCGTGCGTCCGCGCGGGACTGTCGCGCGTTCGACCCGGGCAGGTGGCGATCGCCCGTAGGATGTGGCGTTCCAATCACCTCACCAAAGGACGATCCGTGAGCGACGCTTCATCGGTGCCAGCCGGCGAAAGCCCGACTGTGGCCATACCCGAGGGATTCAAGGCGGTGGTCGTGGGCGGCCCGTTCATCGCGCACAACGGGCCGTTGTATGCCCGCTGGACCGGTGGGCGGCTGCAATTGGGCTTTCGGGTCGAGACACGGCACACCAATCCCCTGGCCATCTGTCACGGCGGGATGATGGCCACCCTGGCCGACATGCTGCTGCCCTGTGCCTCAATGTATCAGGCAGCGGGCGAACGCCGGTTTCTGCCGACCGTCAGCCTGCAGGTCGACTACCTGGGTCCGAGCCCGTCGGGCGCCTGGGTCCAGGGTGAAGGCGAGGTGCTGCGCACGACGCGAAACCTGTTGTTCGCCCAAGGACTGATCACGGCCGACGGCGAGCCGGTGCTGCGCGTCAGCGGTGTATTCAAGCTGGGGGCCTTGATCGGGGATGGCCAGGACCGCGATCCGCTTGGATTGCATCGGGACGTCCCAGCAGGATCATCCGGAAAAATGCTATCAAATAAGTAGCTTCCACTGGCCGGTGGATGCGGGGGAAAGGCCAGAAAATGACAAAAAAAGGCCCTTTCGGGTCTTCGCAGGTGGCGTAGGCGCGCGTCAGGCGCGGAGCCGAGACTCAAACGGCACCGCCAGGGCGGTGCGCGATGTCGGCGGGCGCGGCGACGCCGCGATCCCGATCCGCGGCTCGGCCATCGGGTCAACCGCCCTTGTGCGCGCGCTTGCCGGGGTTCTTCTTGCTGCGGGTCGCGGTGCCGCGCTCCAGGCTGCGCTTCTGCCCGCGACCGGTCGTGAGGGTCTGTCCGGACACCGGGGTGGGGCGGGGGGTGGCCTTGCGATCGGCTTCGGTTCTGATTTTCTGGGGCATGATGACTCCTGTCGAAGTGGATGAAACAACCCTCAATTAAGCCACAGACAAAGGGCCCGCTTGGCGGGCCCTTTGGAGCGTGTGGGCGGCACCCGATGGCCTGCAGTGACGGCCGAGAGCCGGTCAGGCGAACGAGTCGGCCATCAACGCCCTGAACCAGGTCCCCATTTCCTCGAAGTTGTCGCTGTTCCATCCGGTCGACGCTGCCGAACTGGCTGCCACCGGCGCCATGGCCGGCCCGGTGACGCCCGTGGCCGGGTTCAGCCAGGCCGCGTTGTACTGGAACACGGCCGTCAGCCACGATGCCTGGCTCATGGTGATGGTGGAGAAGCAGGCCGAGTTGGTCACCGGCGCCGGGTCCGGCGAACCGCCGGACAGGATCCGGCTGATGGCGTCGGCGCAGACCTTGGCCTCCTGGTTGGCGATGTGACCCGCCTTGGGCTGGGTGGTTGCGCTGGAGTCGCCGATGATGTGGACCTTGCTGGCACCCGCCACGGTGCTGGCGTAGCTGAGCACGTTCACACCGGCAAAGCGGCCTTCGGTGGCGTTGTTCAGTCCGGCCGTGGCGATCAGGGTACCGGCGCGTTGACGCGGAATCAGGTTGATCACGTCGCCGCGGATCGTGCCGGCGGTGGTGAACAGCGACATGCTGGTCGGGTCGACGCTGGTGACTTCGGCATTGGCGTGGTATTCGATCACGTTGCCATGCAGGCCGGTGAAGGCGCTGGTGAAGTTGTCCACCTCGGTGACGATGCCGGGGTTGGCGTCCAGCACGATGAGCTTGGAGCGGGGTTTGTTCACCCGGAGCCAATCGGCGATCAGGCAGGCGCGTTCGTAGGGTCCCGGCGGGCAGCGGTAGGGCGTCTTGGGAATCGACAGCACCGCCACGCCGCCGGCAGACATGGCTTTGAGCTGGTTGGCGAGAAGGGTCGTCTGGGGCCCCGCCTGCCACGCGTGCGGCATCTTGTCCGAGGTGCCGAGTCCGGGCACGGTGTCGAACGTGATGCCGGGCGCCATCACGATGCGGTCGGCCGTCAACACCGTTCCATTGGCGAGCGTGACCTTCGCCGCGACCGGATCGATCGCCACCACCTCGCCGAACACGGTGGTGATGCCGTATTTGGTGCGCAACGTGTCGTAGCTGTAGGAGAGGCTGCTCAGGGAACGCTGGCCGGTCAGCACCATGCTGCTCATGATGTTCGACGTGTAGGTGGGCATGCGCTCCACCAGGGTCACCGCAATGGCGTCACCCCACAGGCGCAGGTATTTGGCCACGGTGGCCCCGCCCATGCCGCCGCCGATCACGATGACCCGGGCTTTGGCGGTCGCTGGAGCGGTTGTGGTGGTGGCGGTGGTGGTCGTCGTGGTCCTGCGGGATGAGGATGCCAGATCCGATGTGGCCACACCTTCTTCGCCGCCACCGCAGGCACTGAGCGTGGCGCTCACCGCGCCAGCGAGGGCCGAGCCCAGAAAAATCCGTCTGTCCATGTTGATGCTCCGAATGGGTTGTTGTTCGTCTGACCGTCTCAGCGCTGCGTCGAGAGCCACTTGTCAAGAGCGACCATTTGGGCATCGGTGTAGCCCAGGGCGTGCTTGGCCATGATTCCGTTGCCTTCTTTTCCGCCTTGGAATTCCTTGAGCTTCTTGTAGATTTCACCGACCGATTTGCCGTTGATGTTGTCGAAGCCCGGCCCCTTGCCGTTCGTGCCGTGGCACTGGAAGCAGTTCGACGCCAGCAGACGACCGGCCTGCCCAACTTGGGCTTGCGCGGTGGCGGCCGAAGCCAACGCGGCGATGGCGAGCGCTGTCAATATGTGGGATCTCCGGGTCACATTTTTCTCCTGTTCGTCACGGAATGGATGGGGGCACGAGGCGGACCCCACTGTAGGAAATCTTGCTGAATCGAAGATGAATACCGGTACGGGTAATCGTGAGGGATGTAACGGCATGTTGGTGTTCGCCATCGACGTCTCCCTCGGTGGACACGGCACACAGGGAACATGGGGTTACATTTCGAGGCGCCACTCGGTGGGGCGGAACCGTATTGGCGCTTGAAGGCGCGGCGCATCAGGTCCGTTTCGCGCACGGACCGTCCCGGCATCAGGGACAGCGACCGACGCCGGTCAGGGCTGAAACGCGCTGGGCGGTTGTCCCATGGCGGCCTTGAACATGGCGCTGAACGCGCTGTCGCTGCTGTAGCCTGCGGCCGCCGCCACCTGGTTGACAGGCATGCCGCGGGAGAGCAGGGGCAGGGCATGGGCCAGAACCACCTGCTGGCGCCACTGGGGATAGCTCAGACCCAGTTGTTCGCGAAACAGTCGGGCCAGCGTGCGTTCGCTGGCGCCGATGTCGCCGGCCCATTGCGCCAGTGTGGACCGGGCCGCGGGCGCCCTCATCATGGCATCGCACAGGGTGCGAAGGCGCTTGTCGCCGCTGACCGGATCGGGCAGGGGCACGCCCAGGGCCTGGGTGTCGGCGTGTTGCATTTCGTCCAGCACCAGCATCGAAAGCGGTTGTTCCCTTTGCCGCCGCATGGCGTTCGGGGATTGCGCTTCGTCCAGGGCGCCGATCAGTTCGCGCAGAAGCGGGCTGACCCGGATCACGCGGCTGCAGGCCCAGCCTTCGGCCAAGGCACTGGCTTCGATGTAGAGCGTCCGCATCTGCGCCGCTTCCAGAACGGTCACCGCATGCAAGGCACCCGGTGGCACCCAGACCGCGCGCGAGGGTGGGGCGATGCAGGTGAACGGGTGCGGCGCGTTGCAGGTCACCTGCATGGTTCCGGACTCGCAATAGGTCAGCTGGCCCCAAGCGTGGCGATGGGGTTCCAGGTGTGCGTCAGCGCCCAGGTTGCGCGAGCGCACCCGCACCGGTTGGCTTGGTGAGGGCATGAACGCTTCGGCATTTCCAACGGGGGTGGACTTGAAGGCGGGGCGCGTGATGGGCGGCATGTTGATTTGGCGGTTTTTCGCGATTGAATGTCAGTTTATCGACTTTCCGCATTTGGACCGGCGCCGTAGCATTGCGCGATGAATGCCGCTGCCTCCACGGCCGACGCCGTTTCAACGCCACTTCGCGCGGATGCGACCGTGATCGGTCTGGTCGGGCTGGCCCATGCCAGTTCTCACTTCGGCCACCTGCTGCTGCCCCCACTGTTCCCCATATTCATGAAGGAATTTGGCCTCAGCTTTGCCGAACTCGGGTTTCTGATGACCTTGTTTTTCGTGGTGTCGGGCACGGGTCAGGCCACGGCCGGCTTTTTGGTCGACCGCATCGGCGCCCGACCCGCACTGTTCGGAGCCTTTGGCCTGTTCATCGCGGCCTGCCTCGTGGGAGCGGTCGCCGGGGGATATGTTGCTCTGATGGTGGTGGCGGTGCTGGCCGGGCTCGGAAACTGCACGTTTCACCCCGTGGATTTCACCATCCTCAATCAGCGGGTGTCGGCGCCACGGCTCGGCCATGCCTTCAGCGCCCATGGTCTGACGGGCAACCTCGGCTGGGCTCTTGCGCCCGTGTTCTTTGCCGGAATCACGGCTGTTGCGGGCTGGCGTGCGGCCTATCTGGCCGCAGCGCTGATGTACGCGGCGATTCTGCTGGTGCTCGTGTTCAATCGCCGGCATTTGCGCACGGAGGTGGTGCCGCGCCACCCCGATGCGACGCCCGGCAACGACATGGCGTTCATGAAGCTGCCTGTGGTGTGGTGGTGCTTTGGCTTTTTCCTCCTTTCCACCATGACCTTGGCCGTCGTCCAGAGCTTCTCGGTCTCGCTGCTGAAGGCCTTGCACGGCGTGAGTTTCGAAGCGGCCACCCTGACCCTGACGGCTTACATGCTGTGCGGCGCTCTCGGTATGTTCATGGGCGGCTTTGTCGCGTCGCGGCTGCCGCGCCACAGCGACCGCGTGGTGGCGGTCTGCATGACCGTGGCGGCGTTCCTGCTCGGGCTGTGTGCCACGGGCGTTTTCGGCGCGACGGGAACCATGGTGGTTCTGGCGGCGACCGGACTGGCCGTGGGCATCGGTGGGCCGAGCCGGGACATGATGATCAAGAAAGCGACGCCCAAAGGCGCCACCGGACGGGTCTACGGCATGGTGTATTCCGGTCTGGATGTCGGGTTTGCGATTTCGCCACTCATCTTCGGGGTGTTCATGGACCGGGGCTGGTACGCGGCGACGTTGGCGGGCGCGGCACTGGTGTTGCTGCTGAGCGTGGGAGCGGCACTGGGTGTCGGTCGACGGACGGCGACGCCCTGACAGCGCGAAGATCGTTTTTGCGCCCCGAACGGGGCTGCCCGCCGGCAACGACACAATACCGTCCATGACAGACAAGAAATTGGCGGGCCACCTGCTCGTTGAGTGCCTGGTTGCCCAGGGCGTCACCCATGCGTTCGGCGTGCCTGGCGAAAGCTACCTGGCGGTGCTGGACGGATTCCACGCCTTGGCCCATCGGATCCGCTTCGTCACCTGCCGCCAGGAGGGCGGGGCGGCCTTCATGGCCGAAGCTCAGGGCAAACTGACCGGGCGTCCGGGCATCTGTTTTGTCACCCGGGGGCCGGGGGCGACCAATGCATCCATCGGCGTGCACACTGCGTTTCAGGACTCCACGCCGATGGTGCTGTTCGTCGGTGATGTCGCCAGCGCCGCACGTGACCGCGAAGCCTTCCAGGAAGTGGATTTCTGCAGCTTTTTCGGCCCCAGCACCAAAGGTATGGCCAAGCGGGTCGAACGCATCGACGACGCCCGGCGCATTCCCGAATACGTGGCACGAGCCTTTGCCACCGCCATGAACGGGCGGCCCGGGCCGGTGGTGATGGTCCTGCCGGAGGACATGCTGACCCGGCACGTGGACGGGGAGCCGCTGGCGCGTGTGGAGCCGGTGCAGGCCTGGGCGGATCCGGGCAGTCTTCGGCAGCTGCGCGACCTGCTGCTGCAGTCCGAGCGCCCGATCGTGATCGCTGGCGGTGGCGGCTGGACATCGCAGGCCGCTCAGGCCTTGCAACGATTCGCCGAGCACTGGCAACTGCCAGTGGCCAACGCGTTCCGCTTTCAGGATACCTTCGATAACCACCATCCGCTGTATGCCGGCGATGTGGGCATCGGTATCAATCCGAAACTGGCGGCGCACCTCAGGACCTGTGACCTGCTCATCGCGATCGGGCCCCGCCTGGGCGAGATGACGACGGGCGGATACAGCGTGCCCGCCGCGCCGCGACCGCACCAGAAACTGGTGCACATCCACGGCAGCGCGGAGGAATTGAACCGGGTGTATCAGGCGGACCTGGCGATTTGCGCCACCATGAATGCCGCCGCCCGCAGCCTGGAGGTACTGAGCGCACCACCTCAACTGCCATGGTCCGCTTGGACCACCGACGTCCATTCGGATTATGTTGCCAACCTGGTGCCGCAGGCGCTGCCCGGCGCCATCGACATGCCGGCGATCGTCGCGACACTGCAGCGGCATTTGCCACGTGATGCGGTCGTTACCAACGGAGCCGGAAACTTCGCGAGTTGGATGCACCGCTTCTTCCGTCACCATGGGCTGGCCGGCGGCGTCAAGACCCAGCTGGCGCCGACGAACGGGGCGATGGGATATGGCGTGCCCGCCGGCATCGCGGCCAACCTGCTGACTGGGCGGACCGCGTTCACCATCGCGGGCGACGGCGACTTCCTGATGAACGGACAGGAACTCGCCACCGCCGTTCAGCATGGCGCCAAGAGCATCATCCTGCTGCTGAACAACGGCATGTACGGCACCATCCGCATGCATCAGGAACGCGAATACCCCATGCGTGTGAGCGGCTCACGGTTGAGCAACCCCGACTTTTCGGCCCTGGCCCAGGCTTACGGTTATGCGGGTGTGCGGATCGAGCGCACTGCGGATTTCGAGCCTGCCCTGTTGGCGGCGCTGGAGCGGCGCCGGGGCACCCTGATCGAGGTGATGCTGGACCCGGAGGTCATCACCACCCGCAGCACCTTGAGCGAGATCCGGTCTGCTGCTATCAAGAACGATAGCGTCTGATGGCCATCTGGCGCTGGGTCTGAGGTTGTTGGGGTAGGAAAACGCTGAGAAAGAGCATGAAAAAGGCCCGGTGACAACCGGGCCTTCGGGCTGATGACTCCGGCGGCAGTGCCGGAGCCGCAAGGCGTCACTTGAGGTGCGAGCTGATCAGCTTGGTCATTTCGAACATCGACGCCTGGGCCTTCTTGAAGATCTCCTTCAGCTTGGCATCGGCGTTGATCATGCGCTTGTTGGCCGCATCCTGGAGCTTGTTCTTCTTGATGTAGTCCCAGATCTTCTTCGTCACTTCGGTGCGCGGATAGGGGCCTTTGCCGATGATGGCGGCCAGTGCGTCGCTGGGAGTCAGGGCCTTCATGAAGGCGGCATTGGGGGTGCGCTTGGCCGCAGCCTTTTTCGCCGGGGCGGCGGCTTTTTTGGCCGGTGCCTTGGCGGCTACTTTCTTGGCTGGTGCGGCCGCCTTCTTGGCGGGTGCCGCCTTCTTCGCCGCCGGGGCGGCTTTCTTGGCCGGTGCAGCCTTCTTTGCCGGAGCGGCTTTCTTTGCCGGTGCCTTCTTTGCAGTTGCCATGATGGTGGATCCTCTTCTGGTAGTGGGTTGATGACCAGTGAAAACTGCTTCTCGACTGGCAAGGCAGATGCTACTGGAGAAAACGCGCGATTCCAAGGGGAAACGGCCTTTTTTCCCTAGGAGATGTTGCGGATTTCCCCATGCAGTGCAGCTTTGTCGCGATTGTTCGCGCGTTGCCTGCACTGTGCGGGCGAAAACTGGGCCCGTGGAATCGAAAAGCATTGTCGCGGCGCGCCCCCAGCGCCACTGCAAAGCCGGTATTCTTCGCACTTTGCCCCACACACTACTTTGCGGAATCGAATCTCATGAGCGCCTCTGAACAACCTTCATTTGCCACCTGTGACATCTGCGATGCCTTCGAGGACGACACCAGTGGCGACATCCGGGTGTTGCCGCCGGTGTTTAAGGATTTCGGCGCGTTGAAGCGGTTCTGCGGCCCGGTTGTGACGCTTCGTTGTCTCGAGGACAACTCGCGTGTGCGTGAGGCCGTCAATTCAACGGGCTACGTCGACACGCCGTCCGGTCGGGTCGGTCGGGTGCTGGTGGTGGACGGCGCTGGTTCAATGCGTCGCGCGCTGGTCGGCGGCAATCTCGCTGCGGCCGCGGCCCGCAATGGTTGGGCGGGCATCGTGGTCGATGGGGCGGTACGTGACATCGCCGAATTGAATCAGGCCCGGGTTGGCATCCGAGCGCTGGCTTTGATGCCGATGAGAACGGCCAAACGCGGCGAAGGGCAGGGCGATCTGCCGGTGCAGATCCAGGGCGTGTGGGTACATCCGGGGGACTGGCTGTACGCCGACGAGGACGGAATGGTCGTTTCCACCCGACCGGTCCATGGGTGAGCAGCGACGCCGTTCAGGAACGGATTCTTGAGGGCACCGTGGCCAGCAACACGCCGGCCACCGCGATGCCCAGCGCCAGGAACTGAAGCCGATCCAAGGACTCGCCAAGAACCAGAACGCCAACAGCCGCTGCACTTACCGGCAGCATGACTGTGAACACGCCGCCCTGGGCCGCCGGTACCCGTCTGAGGCCCGTCATCCACAACCAGACGGTCCAGACACAGGCGGCCAGGGCATAGAAAACCAGCAACCCCCACATCGGGCCGGGAACGCCTTGGAAGTCAAATCGCAGCGCGATGTACAAGCCCATCGGCGTAGACAGGGCGAAGCCCCACAGATTGATCAGCGAGGTAATCCGTTTCGGCCCCATCGATTGCGTCAACCTCTTCCCGATAACCGAATAGGCGGCTTCGCAGATGACGGCCCCGAACAGTAGGAGGATACCGATGGCAGTCCGCGCTGCGGGCACTTGCGGGCCCGGCGAGGCCAGAGCGGCGGATGGGGATGACGGGCCGGCCAGTGCGAGCAGGCCGATGCCCCCAACCGCCAGGGCGATGGCGCCCCAGATCCGGTGGCCGATCCGTTCGCCCAGGAACACCCAACTCATCAATGCAACCACCGCTGGAATGGACGCCATGACTACGCCGGCATAGACGGCGCTCGTCAGCTTGACGCCGTAGATCATGCACAAGGTGAATAGGAAGTTCCCGAAGAGGGATTCGAGAAACAGCAGACGCTTGGTCTGCAAGGAGAGGGGCGGTTCGTCCGGCGGCTTTCTCAGCCAATGCAACATTGCCAGGCCACCGATGCCGAATCGCAGCCACGCCAGCAGAAAGACAGGAAAGACGGCCGCCAGCGGTTTGGACAGGGCGACGTAGCTTCCGACAAGGGACATGCTCAACGCGAGACACGCATAGGCGACGATCAATCGGGGCTGCTCAGGTTTCACTAGACTGGCTTCGTACTTCACTAACGAGGGGAATCATCATGCCCGAAGCCAAAGCCACCCTGGTCAGTCATGTGTTCGTCTACGGGACGCTTCGCCGTGGCGAGCACAACGACATCACGAAACTGCGGCCGCGGCCCCGATTTGTCGGTGTTGCCCGGATCGCTGGAACGATGTACGACCTTGGCGCCTATCCTGGCGTACGGCTAGGCGGCCCGTCAACCGTGTTTGGGGAGGTCTATGAGATCTCACCGGAGTTGGAAGCGGTGCTGGATGAAATAGAGGCGGTGTATCCCCAAGAGCGCGACGAGTATGTCAAGCGCGTGATTGCGGTTTCGGCGCACGAACGCGTTCTTGAATGCATCTTGTACGAGATCAACCTTCGTTTTGTCCGCGACAAACCGGTGCTCCCTGACGGGGATTGGGTCCGCAGGAAAGAAGGCCGTTGATTTGCCTCGGCGTTTCGAAATATGAAATTCTAGTTTTGTATTGCGGAAATTTGCTTGGCCTGACCGGCGAACAATATTTCATATAAAGAAAAAGGTGTTCATATTAGACAAACAAGTGCTTAAGTTATTGATTTTTAAAGCCGAAAAATAACTCTTCTATAAGACATAAGAGCTAAAATAAGTCTTATAGAAGAGTTAAAGTAATGGAGTCGGCACTGGTTTTGCATCGAAAGCTGGTGCGCCATTTTTTTCAACTCAACTGGAGGTCTTCATGTCCAACAACTCTGCACAACCCAGCCGCGCTGAACAGATCGCTGCCCTGGAAAAGGATTGGGCGACCAATCCCCGCTGGAAGCTGGTCAAGCGCGGCTACTCCGCCGCTGACGTGGTCCGTCTGCGTGGTAGCCTGCAGCCCGAGTACACGCTGGCCCAGCGCGGTGCGGAAAAACTCTGGGAAAAAGTCAATGGCGGAGCCAAGAAGGGCTACGTGAACGCGTTCGGCGCCATCACCGCCGGACAAGCCATGCAGCAGGCCAAGGCTGGCCTTGAAGCCGTGTACCTGTCGGGCTGGCAAGTCGCAGCCGACGGCAACACATCCGAAACCATGTACCCAGATCAGTCGCTGTATGCCTACGATTCGGTACCGACGATGGTTCGTCGAATCAACAATACGTTCAAGCGCGCAGACGAAATCCAGTGGAGCCGTGGTATCGAACCTGGCAGCAAGGAATTCATCGACTATTTCCTGCCGATCGTTGCCGATGCGGAGGCCGGTTTCGGTGGCGTGCTGAACGCCTTCGAACTGATGAAGAACATGATCGCTGCGGGCGCCGCCGGCGTTCACTTCGAAGACCAGCTGGCGGCGGTGAAGAAGTGCGGTCACATGGGTGGCAAGGTGCTGGTCCCGACGCAAGAAGCCGTCGAGAAGCTGATTGCCGCGCGTTTTGCTGCGGACGTCATGGGCGTGCCTACGATCGTTTTGGCCCGCACCGACGCTGAAGCCGCCAATTTGATCACCAGCGACCACGATGCCAATGACAAACCGTTCCTGACGGGTGAGCGCACCCAGGAGGGGTTCTATCGCGTCAAGAACGGCCTGGAACAAGCCATCAGCCGCGGCGTCGCCTACGCGCCCTACGCTGACTTGGTGTGGTGCGAGACGGGTGTGCCGGACATCGGCTTCGCCCGCGAGTTCGCCCAGGCTGTCCATGCTGCTTGCCCTGGCAAGCTTCTGTCCTACAACTGTTCGCCGTCCTTCAACTGGAAAAAGAACCTCAACGACAGCCAGATTGCTGCATTCC
>ERZ1645185.817-NODE-817-length-13132-cov-4.464786_pt1 | contig 13132 bp, 3 predicted proteins | sample MGYA00575351_ERZ1645185 | MGnify/ENA primary metagenome ERZ1645185 (study PRJEB40838, sample SAMN11284767) | freshwater sediment metagenome | isolation source: river sediment | host: Sediment | place: India: Jana village, Kanpur | collected 2015-12-17 ...
ACGGCGGCGCGACGTGGGATCGCGTGCTGCACGTCGACGCCAACACCGGCGTCGCCGACGTCGCGATCGAACCGTCGGACCCCAACATCATGTACGCGGCGAGCTACCAGCGCCGCCGCACCGCCTTCGGCTTCAATGGCGGCGGGCCGGGCAGCGCCCTGTGGAAGTCCACCGACGGCGGATCCAACTGGCGCAAGCTCACCAACGGCCTTCCCGCGGGCGAGCACGGCCGCATCGGCATCGCCATCTTCCGCGGCGACCCGCGCATCGTCTACGTGAGCGTGGAGCAGGGGCTCCGCTACACCGCGAGCACCAACTACGAGGAGCCGCAGGCGGGGCTCTACCGCTCCGACGACCGCGGCGAGTCGTTCACGCACCAGAGCACCTGGAACCCGCGCCCGATGTACGCGAGCCAGGTGATCGTGGACCCGGTGGACCCCTGCCGGATCTACATGATGAACTTCTTCTCGATGAGCACCGACTGCGGGAAGACGTCGCGCAACGTCCAGCAGAGCCTGCACGGCGACGACCGCTTCATGTGGATCAACCCCGCCAACCCGTCGCACCTCATCAAGGCCGACGACGGCGGCATCGGCATCTCGTACGACCGCGCGCGCACCTGGCTCTACCTCGCGCACCTGCCGGTGAGCCAGTGGTACCGCGTCTCGTTCGACATGCGGAAGCCGTACAACGTCTACGGCGGCCTGCAGGACAACGGCTCGTGGGCCGGCCCGTCGGCGACCTACCGCGCCGAGGGGATCACCAACGCCGACTGGGTGAAGTGGGGCGGCGGCGACGGCTTCTTCAACGTGGTCGACACCACCGACAACGGCACGCTCTACACGAGCTCGCAGTTCCTCGGGCTCTCGCGCGTCGACCTCGCCACGGGCGAGGAGCGCAGCATCCGGCCCGGCGACCCGACCGGCGCGATCGCGGCGCGGCGCAACTGGACCACCTGGGGCGACCGCTCGGCGCCGCCGCAGCGGCTGGGGAACGCGATGGCCCCGGCCAACTGGGACGCGCCGATCATCGTCTCGCCGCACGACGCGCGCACGCTCTACACCGGCACCAACATCCTCTGGAAGTCGACCGACCGCGGCGACACCTGGGTCGCGCTCGGCGACCGCACCACGGGCATCGACCGCCGCACCCTGCCGATCATGGGCAAGATGCCCACGGCCGACACGCGCTCGCTCGACGACGGCGTGCCCTACTGGCCCTCGGTGAGCGCGATCGCCGAGTCGCCGCGCGCGCGCGGCGTGCTCTGGGTGGGGACCGACGACGGCAACGTGCAGCGCAGCGGCGACGGCGGCCGCAATTGGACCGAGCTCGCCTCGCGCCTGCCGGGCCTGCCGCGCGGCGCGTGGATCAACGGCATCGAGGCGTCGCGCCACGCGGCGGGGCGCGCCTACGTGGTGGCCAACAACTACCGCAACGGCGACAACGCCAACTACGTCTACCGCACCGACGACGACGGCCGTACCTGGACGCGGATCGACGGCGGCCTCCCGGCGGCGCGCGTGGCGCGCACGCTGCGCGAGGACGTGCTGAACCCGGAGCTGCTCTTCCTCGGCACGGAGCTGGGGCTCTTCTGGAGCAACGACGGCGGCCGCACCTGGGCCGAGCTGCGCGGCGGCATGCCGCTGATGGCGCACAACGACCTGTTCATCCATCCGCGCGAGCACGACCTCGTGCTCGGCACGCACTCGCGCGGCATCTGGATCCTCGACCACGTGGCGGCGCTGCGCGAGCTGACGCCGGCCGTGCGCGCGAAGCCGCTGCACGTCTTCACCGCGCGCCCCGCCGAGCAGGTGCGCCGGCGCGACGCGCTGGGGCACGTGGGCGAGGTGTTCTACACGGGCGAGAACCCGCCCGCGGGCGCGATGATCGACCTCTGGCTCGCGCAGGCCGACACGGTCGAGCTGACGTTCCACGACGCGGCGGGCGCGCAGGTGGCGCGCGTGCGCGGGGCGGGGCGGGCGGGGCTCAACCGGATGACCTGGGACCTGCGCGTGGCGGGCGGCGGGCCGTTCGTGCCGCTGGGCCGCTACGAGGTGCGCGCGCGCGCCGGCGCCGCGACGGCGACGGGGACGGTGGAGGTGCGCGAGGACCCGCGCATCACCGTGAACGCGGGCGTGCGGCGTGCCTGGGACGCGACGATGCGCGAGCTCGACGCGCTGCGCCGCGACACGCGGGCGCTCGCGACGCGCGCGACCACCGCCAATCGCACGCAGGCGGCGAGCGTGCCCGCGGACGAGCGCGCCCGCGTGGCCGAGCTGGCGCGGCAGGCCGGGGAACTTGCCTCGCGCGCGAACCGGCTCTTCAATGATGCGCACGGCGAGGTGGGGCCGATCACCGCGCTGCAGCGCGAGCAGCAGGCGTATTACGCGCGGATGCTCGGCGAGCTGACGCGCGAGCTGGGGGACCGGTGATGGCGATGCTGCAGTCGATGCGGCGCGCGGTCGCGCCGGCGGCGCTCGTCGCGGCCTGCGTCACGCTCGCGCTGCCGGCGCCGGGCGGCGCGCAGGCCGTCACCGCGCGGCGCGACACGAGCCACGCGGCGCCGCTCCCCAAGGTGCTGCTCATCGCGACGGGCGGCACGATCGCCGGCGTGCAGAACGCGCCCGGCTCGCTCGGCGCCTACCGCGCCGGCACGCTCACCGCCGAGCAGATCATCGCGTCGGTGCCGGAGCTGGCGAAGCACGCGCAGGTGGAGACCGAGCAGTTCTCCAACGTGGCGAGCAACCTCATCACGCCGGAGATGTGGGTGCGGCTGTCGAAGCGCATCAACGAGGCGCTCGCGCGCCCCGACCTCGCGGGCGTCGTTGTCACCCACGGCACCGACCGGCTCGAGGAGACCGCGTTCTTCCTCTACCTCACGGTGCGGAGCGAGAAGCCGGTGGCGGTGGTGGGCGCGCAGCGGCCGGCGACGGGCATCAGCCCCGACGGGCCGATCAACCTGCTGAGCGCGGTGCGCACCGTGGCGAGCCCGCAGGCGGTGGGGAAGGGCGTGATGGTCGTGATGGACGACCGCATCCTCTCGGCGCGCGAGTCGCGCAAGCTCTACCAGCGCACCGGCGGCTTCAGCACGGGCGAGATGGGGATGCTCGGCGTGGTGGCGAGCCAGGGGCCGGAGTTCTTCTTCGCGCCGGTGCGGCGCTTCGGGCCGCGCAGCGAGTTCGACCTCGCGGGGATCGACTCGCTCCCGCGCGTGGAGCTGCTCTATTCGTACCCCGGCGGCGACGGTCCGAGCTTCAGGACGACGCCGGTGGGCGTGGTGGTCGCCACGACGGGGATGACGCGCGAGGAGGGCCAGGCCTACCGCGCGCTGCGTCAGCAGGGCGTGGTGGTGGTGACGGCCTTCACGTCGGGCGAGAACGCGAACGGCGGGGGCGGCGGCCCGCCGCCGGCGGCGAACGACACCACGCCCCCCGTGCCGCCGATGGTCGCGACACAGCACCTGACGCCGGGGAAGGCGCGGATCCTGCTGATGCTGGCCCTCACGCGGACGCGGGATCCGCGCGAGGTGCAGCGGTACTTCGAACAGTACTGAAATTGTGGCTGGGCGAGGGGGAGCGGCTCGATAGACATCGTCCCGCACCCTGGGTTCGTTCGATCCACCTGACGGCCTTCTGACGCCGAACCCGGATAGTGTCGCCGATATGCGGGCATGCGGCGCGCGAGGGTCTAGGCGAATGTCGATCGGACGGATCTTGGCTGGAATCGGGACCGCTTCGGTACATCTTTGGCGCGTGGCGCGCGTGGTCGCGTTCACGGTCCTCGCGTCCACGACCTGTCGAGACGCCACGGGACTCGATCCTGCGGCGGTGGTGCTCGAGATCGCCGGACCAACGTCCGTGCGCGTCGCCGAGCGCATCGAGCTCATCGCATCGGTGCCGGGAGCGGATGACCTCGGTCCCGGAGTCGTACGCTGGCGCGTCGCCGACACGTCGAGAGTGTCCCTGGACTCCATCGGTCCGCGCACGAACGTTCTCGGGCGACGCCCAGGCAGGACATCAGTCGAGGCCGTGCTCTTCGCGCCCGACCTGCCGACGCAGGTGGTCGCGACACGGGAGATCATTGTCGATCCGGGCCTGCCCGCGCAGCTCCTGATCGTGCAGGGACCAGGCGACAGTGCCCGCGCCGGCATCCCACTCCAGGTCGGCCCCACGGTGCAGCTCGCGGACATCGGGGGAAATGCCGTTCCCAGTGCCGGCTTCGCAGTGACCGCCGAGATCGCGACCGGGACGGGGACTCTCTCCGGAGCGATCGCGGTGACCAACGCATCGGGACTCGCGACCTTCGGCTCCCTTTCGCTCTCGGGACGTACCGGTGCGTACCGCCTCCGCTTCACCGGGGTCGGGTCGCTGACGCCGGACACGTCCGCCGTGATCCAGCTGTATCCGGGCGAGCCGAACCGGGTCGCGATCACCCAGGAGCCGGCGGGCTCGGCCGCGGCCGGCGTGGCGCTGGATCAACAACCCGCCGTGCAACTGCGCGACGTGGCCGACAATGACGTTCCCGAGGCCGGTCACTGGGTGCGCGCGCAGGTGCGGTCGTGCGCGACGTGCGTCATTGAGTCTGACAGTGCCCAGACCAACGCCCAGGGCCGCGCGACCTTCACGGCGCTTCGTTTCGGCGGTCCCGTCGGCCCGTACTCGCTGTTGTTCTCCGGCACCATCGGCACGACCATGCCAGGCACGGACACGTCGACCGTGATCACGCTGGGACCTGGCGTGCCGGCGAGCCTCGGCTTCGAGCGCCGTCCGGCCGGGCGCGCGCGCGTCGGAGTCCCGCTCGACACGCAACCACGCCTCCTGCTGCGCGATGCATACGGCAATACGGTCCCGTCGGCCAATCGCGTGGTCACCGCGACGACCACACCCGGCGCAGCGCTGAGCGGTGCGACCGCCACCACTGACGTCAGCGGTGTCGCCACCTTCTCCTCGCTGGCGCTGACCGGCACGTCGGGCGCCTATGAGCTTCGGTTCAGCTCCACGGCGCTGGCTGACACATCGGCCGGAAGCGTCACGCTCGGGTACGGTCCGGCCGCGGCACTCCGTTTCGACACCGAGCCGTTGGCGGCCTCGGCGGGGAGCTCGCTCGGGGACGTGCGCGTGCGTGTTGAGGACGCGGGCGGCAACATCGTCGTCAGTCACTCGTCCGCGATCAACGTGACGCTGTCGACCGCCACGTCCGGTGCCACGCTCTCCGGCCTCACGTCGGCCCTGCCCGCGAACGGCATCACGCGGTTCCAGGACCTCTCGGTGAACCGCGCGGCCGTAGACTACCGTCTCCGAGCGACGAGCGACGCGCTCGAGGCGCTGAGCTCGACATTCGACATCGCGCCCGGTGCGCGTGCGGGCCTATCCATTCTCGTGCAGCCGTCCATCGCAGCCGTGGCTGGGGCGGTGCTGGGCTCGCAGCCACGAGTCCAGCTCGTGGACGCTTTCGGCAATGCCGTCGCCGACTCCGGAGTGGTGGTCACCGCGACGGTCGCGGGTGGTGCGGGCACGGTCGCCAACGGCACCGCAACGACGAACGCTGCCGGGATCGCGGCTTTCAACGGGCTCTCGATCGGAGCCCTCGTCGGCGCCCGGCGGCTGGAGCTGTCGGCCGGCGGCGTCGCCTCGGCACTCACGAACGCCGTGAACCTCTCCGCCGGACCGCCGAACGCTCTCAGGCTGACCGTGCAGCCCTCGGCGACGGCTGCGAGCGGTGGGGTCCTCGTCCAGCAGCCCGTCGTGCGGGTCGAAGACGCGTACGGCAACCCGGTCGCTGCGTCGGGTCTCACCGTGACTGCGGAGCTAGTCGGCGGTGCCGGCCTGGCCGGGACGCTCGGGCTGCCGACCGACGCGAACGGTATCGCGGCGTACACCGACCTCGCGCTGTCCAGTGTGAACGGCGCGTACCAGCTTCGCTTCGTCGCCCCCGGCCTCCAGCCGACCGTTTCCACCAACGTCCAGGTCACTTCCGGCACTGCCACCCGCCTGCGATTCACCGCACAGCCGGCCTCCTTCGTCGCGGGCGCGACGACGGGGCAGCCCGTCGTCGTCGCAGTCGAGGACGCGCAGGGCAATCCGGTGTCCTCGGCGACAGCTTCAGTGAGCGTCGCGCTGGCGAACAATCCGCGGAGCGCGACGCTCAGCGGCGGGACCCCCGTGGACGCAGTGGCCGGTCTCGCCGCATTTGTGAACCTGAATGTGACAATCGCGGGCAGCGGCTACATCCTCGTCGCGTCGGCTCCGGGACTACAGTCGGCCACGAGCCAACCGTTCGACGTGGCTGCCGCGCCCGCAGAGCGGCTCGCTCTCCTGACGGCGCCCGCCTCAACGGCGGAGAGTGGCGTGCCGTTGCTCACGCAGCCTGTGCTCGCGCTGCAGGACGCGTACGGGAATCGCGTGCGCAGCGCCGGCGTCGATGTGACCGTCTCGACGGCAGGGGCGTCCGTGATCGGCGCGGCGACCGTCAGAACCGACACGGCCGGACGCGCGGCCTACGCAGGCATCGCGCTCGCCGGTGTGGCTGGCGCATCCTACCCGCTGCAGTTCGCCGCGGCGGGCCTGCAGGGCGTGTCCTCGTCCCCGATCTCGCTGTCGGCCGGCCGACCGGCTCGCTTGGCGTTCCGGCGCCAGCCATCGAACGTCACCGCTGGTGCGCCGATCGCGCCATCGGTCGAGGTCGTGCTGCAGGACCTCTCGGGCAACCTAGTCACCGAATCCGGCCGCGACATTGCGCTCGCAGTGGAGAGTGGTCCCCCGGGCGCCATCCTCAGCGGGACCACCACGGTCAGTACAGTGGCCGGAGTCTCGGATTTCACCGACGTCCGGCTCATACAGCAGGGTGGCGGCTACACGCTGCGCGCGAGCGCCGACTCGCTCACGGCCCAGGTCTCGGCCACCTTCGATGTGCTCGCCGCAAATGCGAGCCGACTCTCGGTGGCCACGCAGCCGCCTGCAACCGCGACGAGCGCGGCGCTGCTCGCGTCAGCGATCGTCGTGCGCCTGCGCGACGAGCTCGGCAACAACGTGGCGACCTCCGACGTGCCGGTCACGGTCTCGGTCTCGAGCGGCGTGGCGGCGCTCAGCGGGACACTGGTCGTCAACACCGATGCCACTGGCGCGGCCACGTTCTCGACGCTCACGCTGAGCGGCACCCCGGAGACGGTGGTGCTGTCCTTCAGTGCGCCGGCCATCCTGCCGGTGTCGACGAACTCGATCTCCCTGCTGCCCGGTGCACCAGCGTCGCTGGCCTTCGAGTCGCAACCGGCGGAAGTGACGGCGGGCGTGGAGGCGTCGCCCTCATGGATAGTGCGGCTGCGCGACGCCGCGGGATTTCCGCTGGCAACCGGAGCGGTTCCGGTGACCGTCGCGCTCGAGGACTCAACCGGGCAGGCGACGTTGCTCGGGACGTCGACCCGCAGCACGACATCGGGCACCGCGACCTTTGCGGACCTCACGATCCAGCGGGCAGGGCGGAGATACCGTCTGCTGGCGACCGCGACGGGGCTCGCTGCGGCGGAGAGCGACACGTTCCGGGTGCTCGCCAGCGATCCCGCGTCGGTCGCGGCGGCATCCTCGACCTCGCAGTTGGCGGTCGTCGCGACGGCGGTTCCCGAGTCGCCAGCGGTGCGGGTGCTGGACGGCTTCGGGAATCCGGTGCCGGATGTCGAGGTACAGTTCGCGGCGGCGAGCGGAGGTGGGACCGTGGGCAATGCGGTCCCGCGCACCGACTCGAGCGGTGTCGCGCGCGCCGGAGGATGGACGCTTGGGCAGGTGGCCGGCCTCCAGTCCGTCAACGCGACGCCCGTCGTCGCCGGCACGATCACTGGTGCGCCCGTGCGGTTCGACGCTACCGCGACGCCGGGGCAGGCGAGCGCGGCGACCTCCACGGTCCTCGTCGCCGCCGGCGAGGACTCGATCGTGACCGCGGGCGACTCGCTCCAAGTGGTCGTGACGGTGCGGGACGCCTACGGGAACCGCGTCGCCGGTGGTGGCGACACGGTCGTGCTGAGTCGGCTGTCGGGGACGAGCACCGGCACCCTGTCGGCGGTTTCCGACAGTCTTAACGGCGCGTACACAGGTTACTTCCGGGCGCTCCTGGTCGGGACGCCCTCGCTGGTGAGTGCGAGCGTGAACGGAGAGGCGCTCGGGACGGCAGCGATTCCCGTGACCGTGGTTCCCGGGCCGCCCGACCACTTCGACCTCGTCGCGGGCGGTGGTCAGTCTGCCACTCGCGGCACCGCCGTCGCGGTGTCGCCGGCGGTGGTGCTGCGCGACATCGCCGGCAACGCCCTTGGAGGCGTCGCGGTGACCGCCGAGGACCTCACCGGCGGCGCGATAGTGTCGGTCGACTCACCGCAGACGGACGGCGACGGTCGATTCACCGTCACCCGCTTGGTCCTCGGCGTGATCGCGACCGACTACACGTTGCGGTTCTCGGCCGGCGCCGCGTCGGCGAGTATCGTGGCGACGGCGAGGGGCGTCACGGGTGGTGGGTCAATCACATTGCAGCCGCAGGCCAGCCTTGTCCAGCCCCTCGCGATACGGGTGGGGAGTGTTTCGGGGGACTTCTACGTTCTGAACTCGGACTCCACGGTAGTGCGCATGGACGCTGCGGGTTCAGTCGTGTCCTCGACGCGACTCGTCGAAACGCGACCCCGGTTCTCGTCGTTGGAGAACCATTTCGAGGTGCTCGAGGCGCAGGGGGTATTCGCACTAGGTGACCCTCTCGGATATGTGTGGGCGCATCGCATGTCTGATGGAGTACGAATCGGCGTGTTCACCTCGTCATCGGCGGATGGAGTCCAGTGGATGACCGCCAGTCCGGGTCGCGGACGGACATACACAACAGGCGGGTCTGCTACCAGCGGCGACATCACGTCAAACGAGTTCGCTATCGTCAATGGTGCTCCCGCGCGCACGGGAGGGGCTGTTCAGCGGCAGACGCCGATCGTGCTGGGCTTTGTCGTCGATACGGTCGCAGATGTCGTCCTGAGCATGGAGAGGTGCGGCGCTCCGCTGGATGCAGGGTGCGAGATTGCCCGGTGGAGCGGGGCAGGCCTCGGACGCGTGGGAGGGACGGCACTGCCCGCGACCGCTCTCGTCGGCGGAGGAGACACGCCGGTGCCGATTGCCGTCGACCACCTTACCGGGCGTGTGTTCGTCAAGGCGCTGGGCGCCCTCCTGGTTGTCGACAGTCGCAACGACGAGGTCAGCGCGCAGATCCCATTCAGTGTCGACCCCGCGCTCGAAGGGACGTCCGCATTGGCGACGCACACCGCGAGGCGGGAGCTGTTCGCGCTCAACGCTGGCGACCAGCAGGTCCTCATCCTGGACCTGGACACCTACGCGGTTCGCGGGCGCATCTCTCTGCCCGTCGTTCCTCAGCAGATCGCCGTGGGTGCCGGGAACACGATGGCGGTGTTGGACCGCGATATGGGAGCCGTGGCTCTCGTTGACCTCGCGTCGCGAAGCGTGGCGACGACTCGGAGTCAGTGCTGTAGCTCAGGAATGGTGGCGTTCGACTCTGCGAGGGATGCGATTCTCGTCGCATCTGACCGGCAGCTAGGCCTGGTTGACGCCGGCTCGTTCGCTCCGCTCGGCGCGATTGCGACGTCGGTGCTGGCCAGGCAGCTCCTCGTGACGCCAAACGGACAGTATGCCATCATCCGCGGAGACAGTGCGCGTGTGTCGATTGTCGATCTCGCTCTGCGCAGGGAAGTGCGCGTTCTAAACGCCGCCTGTCGCGTCAGCGGTGTCGCGCTGAGTCAATCGGGGGCGCAGCTGTGGGTGACCTCCGCTGACAGCTGCGATGGCACGGGGCGCACGGAGTTCGCGAGCGCCTCGTCGGGATTCAGTACGCTCGCAACGTTCCCGCCGGGCGCCGGAGGAACGTACAGTGGTTGGCAGGTCGTCGGAGTTCGGGGGGAGGATCCGGTCTTCTTCACTGGTTCACAACTCGTCGGGTTGACGTACCCGAACGCTGAGCAGTTCCTCGTGGGCGCGCCCGTGCAGATGAGTGGTGGTGCGACGGTCACTGGCGTCTTCGCGGACTCAGTTAGTGGCGGCCTGTATTCCCTCGCGAGCTGGACATCCACGATCGGGTACCTTGGGTTCTTCGCTCCGGGAAGCACCATGGGGCAGCTGACGACGATTTCTTCCACGCGAGGTGGGGTGCTGAGCGGCCAGACGCGCACCTTCGTGGTCGCGACCTCGAGTGACATTCTCGTCTGGTCGCGTGACCGTCAGGCGATCGTCCAGTCGATTGCCGTCACCGGAGGAGCCACCAGTGTCACGTTCGACGAGGGCAGGCGGCGAGCCTATTACGTGACGGGCGACCAACTGCGGGTGCTGAACTTCTGATGCCCGCCACTTGCATCGAGTGCGGCGGCACGATCCGCGCGGGCGACCTCTTCTGCGCCGCCTGCGGGTCGAGCGTCGCACGACTGCAGGGCGCCGCCACCACTGCGCCGAGCGGACCGACGGGCAGCTGGCCCGCGTCCAACGAGGATGCCTCCGCGCGTCTGCTGGACGACCTCCGCGCCGCGACAATCGGCGAGTACGACATCGCCGGCGAGCTCGGGCGCGGTGGAATGGCCTGCGTCTACCTCGCGCACGACATCACGCTCGATCGCAAGGTTGCGATCAAGGTGATGCTCCCGGCCATCACCCAGCAGCCGGGCATGCTCGAGCGATTCCTCCAAGAAGCCAAGACGGCGGCCAAGCTCGGGCACCCGAACATCATCCCCATCTATGGCGCCCGGCGCGCCGGGGACACGCTCTTCTTCGTGATGAAGTTCGTCGATGGACGGCCGCTCGACTCGATCATCGCCGAGTTGGGGCCGCTTCCGCTCGACCTGACGCGCACGATGTTCGGCCAGGTCGCGCGCGCTCTCGACTATGCGCACCGTCATCACGTCATTCATCGCGACGTGAAGCCGGCAAACGTCATGGTGGACCGCGAGGGGTTCGCGGTGGTCACCGACTTCGGCATCGCCAAGCTCGTCGAGGCGCCCGGCGTGACCGTGAGCGGCAGTGTGCTCGGGACGCCGTACTACATGAGCCCGGAGCAGGCCGAGGGCAGCCTCGTGACGGGTGCGGCTGACCAGTACTCGCTCGGCGTCATGGCCTACGAGATGCTCACGGGGCGCCGTCCGTTCCAAGGCAACTCCCTCGTCAGCCTCATCTTGGCGCACCGCGAGGATGCCCCACCGCCCATTCGCGAGCTGCGGCCGGACTGCCCGCCGCACATCGAGGTCACGGTGAACCGGATGCTCGCCAAGCACCCGGACGACCGGTTCCCGTCGCTTCGGGCAGCGGCGGACGCCTTCATCAGCGGTGCGAACGATGATGACGGTCAGGTGCGCACCGTCATGATGACGCTTGCGAAGAGCAACCCGCGCCCGATCGTTCGCGTCTCCACGCCCCGGAGTCCGATCCTTCCGAGGCGGACCGCCAGTGGTCTCGAGGAGCAACCGGTGAAGCGGATGGCGCCGCCACCCGCACCGTCTAGGCCGCGCGCGCGTGGCGCGCTTGTCGGCGGTGTCCTCGCGGTAGGCGTGGTCGCCGGTGCGCTCTACCTCGCCGACGTGGGCGGCCTGGCCGGGGGCGCAGCGGCGGTGGCACCGGACACCGCGACGCGAAGGACTCAGGCGGCGCCTGACTCGACCTCTCCCCGTGGTCCCTCACAGCAGTACGCCGCGGAGCTCTCGCCAGTCGTCGGCACGCCCCCGACGGCCGACACGACGAGACCTGCGAGCGGGGGCGCGTCTCGCCTCGCGCCGCGCGGCGGTGGTGGGCGAGGCGAACCGGGAGCGGACCAAGTCGCGGTGCTGCCGCAGCCGACAGGAGCGACCGTGGCCCCCTTGAGCCAGCTCGAGGAAGCGTGGTTCCGCCTCGGGACTCGACTTGACTCGATTCCGGTCGTGCTGTTCGTCAACGGCGCAAACCGAAGCGTCGTGACATCTCCTCGCTTCCACTCGGCCCCCTCCGGACGAGTCCGCATCGAGCTCCGAGCGACCGGATGCGCTGCGTGGGACACCACGTTCACCATGCGCGGCGGTGACTCCGCGCGAATCGGCTACCGCAGTCCACGCTGCGGGCAGGGGGATGAATGAGGCGAATCCGCAGTCGACTCATCTTGGCCGCACTCGCCGCCGTCGCGACCGTGGCGCAGGCACAGCCGCGAGCCGCCATTTCCCTCGTCGATCAGGTGCTCGCGGAGGCGCGACGGGCCCTCGACAACGAAGACTATCGTCAGGCAGAGGAGCGGGCACGGTCGGTGCTCGCGGCCGGAGGGGCGAGCCGCACTGCGCGCATCGAGGCGATGATGATCGCCGCGGCGGCGCTGTTCCCGGACGATGCCCAGTTGCAGCGGCCGGACAGCGCCACGCGCTTCCTGCGCTCCCTGGTGAGGCTCTCGCCCGACCAACGCATTCCCGACGCGATCGGTTGGGCGGGACTCGATTCGCTCTTGGAGCGTACGCGCCGCACGACGTTCGCGGCGACTGCAGCGCCTCGTGCGGAGTACCTTCTCACGGGTGCCGAGCCGGTGGCAGGCATCCGTGTGCTGGCCGCCTCACGTGCGCGCTTTCGCCTCCACATCGAGCGCGAACGTCCGTCGAGAGCTGCCGTGATGCTGGACTCCAGCGGGCTCGAGCAGGACGCGATCCTGCGGCTTCGCCTGCTTGACGGAGACCGACGACTCGTCTCCGACGGAGAATGGACGCTCGTGGTGACCGCCACGGACTCGATTCGCTCCGACTCGGTCCGCCTCCGCTATCCCCTCGCCGTGGCGGGGTCGGCGTTGACGCTGGAGGCCGTCCCGGAAGCCGTCGACTCGGCGAAGTTGCTCCCTGAGTGGGCAGCGCCACGGAGGGGCATGCACATCGGCATCGGGGTCGCGATCGCGGCCGCCACGGTGGGCGTCGCCACGGGCGTGAGCGGTGAGGAACCGGTCGCGTCCGCTTCGATCGCCCAGGCGCTTGCATCCTGTATTGCGCCCATCTCTGGGCAACCCGGGGCATCACCACGAACATTGGCGCGCTGTGGCCACTGGCTTGGCTCGCGTGTTCGACCGCGCATCGAACCCTACCGTGAGACGTGGCAATCCTTCGGCGTCGAAATGGGCC
>ERZ1645185.818-NODE-818-length-13131-cov-12.521796_pt1 | contig 13131 bp, 14 predicted proteins | sample MGYA00575351_ERZ1645185 | MGnify/ENA primary metagenome ERZ1645185 (study PRJEB40838, sample SAMN11284767) | freshwater sediment metagenome | isolation source: river sediment | host: Sediment | place: India: Jana village, Kanpur | collected 2015-12-17 ...
CACCCGATCATCCTGGCGATGCGCCAGTTTCCGAAGCCGATCGTCGGCGCCGTCAACGGCGTGGCCGCCGGCGCCGGCATGAGCCTCGCACTGGCCTGCGACATCGTGCTGGCGGGAGAATCGGCGTCCTTCCTGCAGGCCTTCACCCGCATCGGCCTGGTGCCCGACTGCGGCAGCACCTGGTTCCTGCCGCGCATGGTGGGCGACGTGCGCGCCCGCGCGCTGGTGATGCTGGCCGACAAGATCTCGGCGGCAGATGCGCTGCAGTACGGCCTGGTGTGGAAGGTGTACGCCGACGACCGGCTGCTGCCCGAGGCGCTGGCCACCGCGCAGAAGATGGCGCACATGCCCACCCGCGCCTACGACCTGATCAAGCAGGGCCTGGCGGTCAGCTCCGGCAACGGGCTTGGCGACCAACTGGAGGTGGAGGCGCTGCTTCAGGGCCTGGCGATGGCCACCGAAGACCACAGGGAAGGCGTCACCGCCTTCCTGCAGAAACGACCCGCACAGTTCAAGGGGCGCTGACCATGTCGGAAGAGCTGAAGATCGAAAAGCGCGGCCACGCGCTGTGGCTGACCATCGACCGCCCGGCGCAGCGCAATGCGATGAACGGCGCGGTGCTGCAGGGCATCCGCGCCGGGCTGGAGCAGGCGCATGCCGACCCGGACGTGCGCGTGGTGGTGCTCACCGGCGCCGGCGACAAGGCCTTCTGCGCCGGCGCCGACCTGGGCAAGGGCTCGGGCTCCTTCGAGTTCGACCCGTCCAAGCCGCATGCCGAGTTCGCCGACCTGCTGCGCTATGCGCAGACCGCCACGGTGCCGCTGATCGCCCGCGTCAACGGCCATTGCCTGGCCGGCGGCATGGGCTTTCTGGCGATGTGCGACATGGCGGTGGCGGCCGACCACGCCAGCTTCGGCCTGCCCGAGGTGAAGATCGGCCTGTTCCCGGCGCAGGTGCTGGCGGTGCTGCAGCACCTGTGCGCGCCGCGGCACATTGCCGAGCTGTGCCTGACCGGCGAGCCCATCGATGCCAGGCGCGCCGCCGAGATCGGGCTGGTCAACCACGTGGCGCCGGCGGGAGAGCTGGACGCCAAGACCGACTGGCTGGTGCAGCGCGTGGTGGGCAAGTCGCCGACCGCGCTGCGCCGCGGCAAGGCAATGATGCGCGCCGCCTTCGACATGAGCTTCGAGCAGTCGATCAGCTTCCTGGAGACCCAGATCATGACGCTGGCGCTGACGCAGGACGCCAAGGAGGGCCGCGCGTCCTTCATCGAGAAGCGCGCGCCGAACTGGACCGGACGTTGAGTCGGTGCAAGCCCTGATGCCGTCTGCCCGCTCGAAGTGGCGGCCTTGTTCGACAATGGGGACGGATTTACACCGTCGGGCGGCAGTTTGGACACGATCGAATGCGGCAGCGCCTGCGGCACGCTGCGGGTGGACAACCAGGGCATCGGCACGGCCCACTTCAGCGGCCTGCTGATGCCGGCCAACTTCCTGGCCATGGGCGCCCTGACCATGGGTGCCGGTATGCGCAGGAGCGCCAAGGGCCTGCTCTACCGCAACGACCTGGCCGCCATCTGCTGCGACCCGGTGTCGATGACCGCCGCCTATCCGAACCTGGCGCTGCCACTGCGGGCGATGCCATTGGCCTTTGTCGTCAACGGGGCCCAGACCGAGCTGTACCAGCGCGTGGTGCAGCTTGCCGGCGCCGCCGGGCTGATCCGCAAGCTGTTCTACAACGAGGCCGAGGCGCGGGCGTGGCTGGACCAGACGGTGCAGCTGTTGTCCGACAACGAACGCTGGTGGCAGGCGCGGCGCTGAAGCCGAACTGCCCGGTTCCGGTCGGGAGCGCCTGGGCCGGGGCGTTGGCGCGCAGGTGACGCGCGCGCGGCGCGCACAGCCGGAGAATGCAGGCTTTCCGCACCGAGGAGACAAGCCCATGGCCCAGGACCTGATCGAGAGCTTCGAGAACGGCATCGCCACGCTGACGATGAACCGGCCGGAGGCGCGCAACGCCTTCACGCGCGAGATGATGGACGGCCTGTCGCAGGCGCTGCCGCGGCTGGCGGTGGACCCGGCCGTTCGGCTGGTGGTGATCACCGGCGCCGGCAATGCCTTCTGTGCCGGCGGCGACGTGAAGAGCTTCGCCCGCAACGCCGCCGGCGCGCCGGTGACGACTTCCTTCGACACCAAGGTCACCGACCTGCGCGCGCGCATGGAAGCCGTGCGCTGGCTGCACGAGATGCCCAAGCCCACGCTGGCGGTGATCCCCGGCGCGGCCGCCGGCGCCGGGCTGTCGGTGGCGCTGGCCTGCGACCTGCGCATTGCCGCCGACGACGCCAAGCTGACCACCGCGTTCTCGAAGATCGGCCTGTCCGGCGACTTCGGCGGCAGCTTCTTCCTCAACTACCTGGTCGGCGCGGCCAAGGCGCGCGAGATGTACTTCACCGGCCAGGTGATCAGCGGTGCCGAAGCCGCGCGCATCGGCCTGGTCAACCGCGCCGTACCGGCCGCGCAGTTGCCGGCGGCGGCTGCCGCCTGGGCCGCCGAGCTGGCCGCACTGCCCACGGTGGCCGTGGGCTACATGAAGCGCAACCTGAACACCGCGCTGCGCGGCTCGCTCGCCGACGTGCTTGACGCCGAGGCGCTGCACATGATCCGCACCTTCGAGACCGAGGACCACAAGGGCGCGGCGGTGGCCTTCGTGGAGAAGCGGGCGCCGAGTTTCAAGGGGCGTTGAGGCCGGCGTCGATCAGCGCAGCGGCTGCGCGAGCCGCTTTTCGTACCAGTGGGTGATGCGCTGGCCGTCCCAGTGCAGCGCGATGTGCAGGCTCTCTTTCGCCGGCTTCAGCGCGCGGGGCCGGAACAGTCCGGCACAGAGCCCGCCGCGGCGCCGCACGCTGGAATAGAGCACGCCCCAGCTGCCGTGCGCGCGCAGCTGGCGGCCGAGTGACTGGCCGGCGCGATAGTCGGCCGGGTCGAACAGTGCCGGTGCGCGGCGGTGCAGGCCGCGCAGGTCGTGCAACGGGGCGTGCAGCGGCGCGGTGATCAGGCGCAGGTCGATGTCGATCGGCGGCTCGGCCGTGCGCGCCAGAAACAGCGCGCGATGGTGGCCGACTTCGGCCACCGCGGTGTCCAGGTCCTGCGCGGCGTAGTACACGCCATAGCTGCCATCGGAGAAACGCGAGCCCTCGGGATTCAGGTGCGTGAAGGCGGCCATGATTGGCGTGCTGCCCGCGCCGCTGACGCGCTCCTCGGGCGGCACCAGCTGCAACTGGCCGAGTTCGTTGCGGACCCGCGGGTTGGTCAGCGATTCGACCGCGAAGACCACGTCGAGATCGGCCGGGTCGGCGATCGCGTCGTAGAGGCCGACGGTGGGGTAGCGCGAAGCGATCAGCCTGTAGCTCGGCTTCCAGGCTGTGTCGGCCAGGGGGATGCGCCCGGCATCGATCATCCGGCCCTCGCGGCGCCTTGCTCAGGCCTTGCCGCCGCGCTGGGCGTCCAGGTACTGGCGCACCACGTACAGGTCGGCCACCTGGCCGCCGAGCATGCGCTGCAGCGCCGACTGGCCACCGAACAGCGGCGCACTGTTCGGCCGGCGCACCCATTCGTCGGCGCGCTGGTCGGCGGGCAGCAGCAACTGCAGCGCGGCGTAGATGCCGAACAGGTAGGAAAGTCGCTCCAGCACATGCCGGTCCAGCGGGCCGACCTTGCCGGCCTTCCATTGGTACAAGGCGCTGCGCCCCACGCCCAGCAGCGTCATCTGCTCGGCCGGCTTGAGCTTCCAGGCCTCGGCCAGGCGCCAGAAGGTGCGCAGCGCCGCCGCCGCGGCATGGGCCGACGACAGATCCGGAACGGCCGGCGCCTTGATCCGGGCATGCGATGCAACCATGCTCGCAGCATACTCCACTGGTGGATCTTCGGTCGCGAATTTTCCGCGGGTGGACAGCCATGACGGTGCTCGCCGAAAATCCTAAACTGGCCTTTGAACCTCGACCACCCTCATTGAGAGGAAGCCGATGCCCACGCTGCACGTCAACGGCAAGACCGTTTTTTTCGAGGCCGAGCCCGACACCCCGCTGCTGTGGGTGCTGCGCGAGCAGTTGGGCCTGACCGGCACCAAGTACGGCTGCGGCATCGCGCAGTGCGGGTCGTGCACGGTGCACGTCGACGGCGCGCCGGTGCGCTCCTGCGCGCTGCCGCTGGCGGCGCTGAATGCCAACCAGAAGATCGTCACCATCGAAGGCCTGTCGCCCGACGGCTCGCACCCGGTGCAGAAGGCCTGGGCCGCGCTGGACGTGCCGCAGTGCGGCTTCTGCCAGAGCGGCATGATCATGGCGGCCGCGGCGCTGCTGGCAGCCAAGCCGCAGCCCACCGATGCCGACATCGACGCGGCGATGAGCAACATCTGCCGCTGCGGCACCTACAACCGCGTGCGCGCCGGCATCAAGCAGGCCGCTGCGGCCAAGAGCTGACGGAGGCCAAGATGCTGCAGGAGCTCGAACTCTCGCGCCGTGGCTTCCTCGGCGCCGGCGCCGGCCTGGTGGTCGGCTTCCATGTCGCGGCGCCGGGCGAGGCGCAAGCCCAGGCGGCGGCGCAGCCCCCGGAGATCAACGCCTGGGTGCGCGTGCTGCCCGACGACCGTGTGCTGATCCGCATCGTGCGCTCCGAGATGGGGCAGGGCACGCTCACCGGGCTGGCGCAGCTGGTGGCCGAAGAGCTGGATTGCGACTGGTCCAAGGTCGGGACCGAGCAGCCCACGCCCGGGCAGAGCCTGGCCCGCAACCGCGTGTGGGGCAACTTCTCCACCGGCGGCAGCCGCGGCATCCGCGAGTCGCAGGATTACGTGCGCAAGGGTGGCGCCACCGCCAGGCTGATGCTGGTGCAGGCCGCGGCCAACGAATGGAAGGTGCCGGTGGCCGAATGCCGCACCGCGCGCGGCGTGATCACGCACCAGCCCACCGGTCGCCGCATCAGCTACGGGCAGGTGGCCGATGCCGCCGGCAAGCTACCAGTGCCCACCGAGGTGGCGCTGAAGGACCCGAAGGACTGGACCATCGCCGGCCAGCCGCTGCTGCGCCTGGACACGAAGGACAAGCTCACCGGCGCGCAGGTCTACGGCATGGACCTGAAGCTGCCCGGCATGCTGAACGCGGCGATCAAGGACTGCCCGGTGTTTGGCGGCAAGGTCAGGAGCTTCGACGCGGCCGCCATCGCCAGGCGCCCGGGCGTTAAGAAGGTGGTGCCCGTCGGCGACAGTGCGGTGGCGGTGGTGGCCGACACCTGGTGGCATGCCAAGACCGCGCTCGATGCGCTGCCCATCGTCTGGGACGAAGGCCCCCATGCCAATGCCAGCAGCGCGGCCTTCGCCGCGGTGCTGAAGGCCGCGCTGGACGCGCCCGAGGCCGTGGTCGGCACGAGCAACGGCGACGCGCGCGCCGCGCTGGCCGCGGCACCGCGCAAGCTGGAGGCGGTGTATGCGTACCCGCACCAGAACCACGCGACGATGGAGACAATGAACGCCACCGCGCGCTGGACGCCGCAGCGCTGCGAGGTCTGGACGCCGACGCAGAACGGCGAGGCGGCACTGGCTGCCACGGCCGAGGCCGCCGGCCTGCCGGCCGCGCAGTGCGAGGTCTACAAGATCAACCTCGGCGGCGGCTTCGGCCGGCGCGGCGCGGTGCACGACTGGGTGCGCCAGGCGGTGGCCATCGCCAGGGAGCTGCCGGGCACGCCGGTCAAGCTGATCTGGTCGCGCGAGGAGGACATGCTGCACGGCCGCTACCACCCAGTGACGATGTGCAAGCTGCAGGCCGGGCTGGACGCGCAGGGCAACCTGCAGGCGCTGCACATGCGCATCGCCGGGCAGTCGATCCTGGCCGGCGTGTTCCCGCAGAACGTGCGCGACGGCCGCGACCCGGTGGTGTTCCAGGGGCTCAACGCCTCCGGCCCCGAGGCCTCGATCGGCTACAGCGTGCCGCACCTGCTGATCGACCATGCGATGCGCAACCCGTCGGTGCCACCGGGCTTCTGGCGCGGCGTGAACCTGAACCAGAACGCCGTCTACCTGGAGTGCTTCCTCGACGAGCTGGCCCATGCCACGAAGCAGGATCCGCTGGCCTTCCGGCTGAAGCTGATGGGCAGCCACCCGAAGCACCGCGCGGTACTGGAAGCCGCGGCCAAGGGCGCCGGCTGGGGCACGCCCGCGCCGGCCGGCGTGTTCCGCGGCATCGCGCAGACCATGGGCTTCGGCAGCTACGTGGCGGCGGTGGCCGAGGTCTCGGTCAGCTCGGCGGGCGAGCTGAAGATCCACCGCATCGTCGCCGCCACCGACCCCGGCCACGTGGTCAACCCGCAGCAAGTGGCGATGCAGGTGGAGGGCTCCTTCGTCTACGGCCTGTCGGCGGCCCTGTACGGTGAGTGCACGCTCAAGAACGGGCGCATCGAGCAGAGCAACTTCGACAGCTACCCGGTGATGCGCCTGGCGCAGATGCCGAAGGTGGAAACGATCGCCGTGCCCTCGGGCGGCTTCTGGGGCGGCGTCGGCGAGCCGACCATCGCGGTGGCCGCCCCGGCGGTGCTGAACGCCATCTTCGCCGCCACCGGCGTGCGCATCCGCGAGCTGCCGCTGAAGAACCAGAGCCTGAAGAAGGCCTGATGCGCCGCGTCGCCGCCGCACTGCTGCTGGCCGCAGGTGCGGCACGAGCCGAGCTGCCGCCCGGCGGCTACCCGATCGTGGACGACGGCATTCCGCAGCGCCTGAGTGCCATGCCGGGCGACCCGGCACGCGGCCGCGCCATCGTCGCCAGCCGGCAGACCGGGCTGTGCCTGCTCTGCCACGCGGCACCGATCGCCGAGGAGCGGCTGCAAGGCGACATCGGCACCGACCTGGCGGGCGCCGGCACGCGCTGGAGCGAGGCGCAGCTGCGGCTGCGCGTGGCCGATGCGCGGCGGCTGAACCCGGCCACGACCATGCCGTCGTACTACCGTGTCGACGGCTTGCAGCGGGTCGGCACGGCCTGGGCTGGCAGGCCGATGCTGAATGCGCAGCAGGTCGAAGACGTGGTCGCCTACCTGCGCACGCTGCGCTGATGAAGGTGCCACGCCCTCTCGAACGTCGCCGGCTGCTGGCCGCGGCGTGCGCGGTGCTGTGGCTGCGCCCGGCGCAGGCCACGCCCGAGGCGCTGGCGGACGCGCTGCGCGAGTACACGGGCGGCGCGCCGCTGCGTGAAGGCCGCGTGCGGCTGGACATCGCGCCGCTGGTGGACAACGGCAACACCGTGCCGGTGAGCGTCAGCGTTCCGGGCGTGTCGCCCGAGCAGGTGCAGGCGCTGGCGCTGTTCAGCGAACGCAACCCGCGCAGCGACGTGCTTCGCGTGGTCTTCGGGCCGCGGGCCGGCGAGCGCGTCCTCACCACGCGCATGCGCCTGGCCACGTCGCAGCAGCTGGTGGCGGTGGCCCGGCTCGCCGACGGTGGCCACTGGGCGCAGCGTGTGGACGTGGTGGTCACGCTGTCGGCCTGCCTGGAGTGACGCGGACGTGGCCCGCAGCCTGATCACCCTGCCGGAGCGCGTGACGCGCGGCCAGAGCTTCACGGTGCGCACGCTGTTGCAGCACCCGATGGAAAGCGGCTTTCGCGTTGGCGCCGACGGCCGCGTGCTGCCGCGCGACATCGTGCGGCGCTTCCGCTGCCTGTACGACGGCGAGCTGGTCGTCGAGGTCGAGCTGTTCCCGGCGGTCGCCGCCAACCCGTTCTTCGAGTTCAGCGTGCGCGCCGTGGACAGCGGCACGCTGCTGTTCGAGTGGGAGGGCGACCAGGGCTTCCGCCACCGCGAGCAGCGCGCGTTGAGCGTGGCATGAAGCCCGCGTCGATCCTGCTGCTGGCCGCGGTGTTGTGGGCGCCGGGGGTGCACGCCGACGGCCGCCGCTCCGGTTTCGAGTACATGGGGGCGGCCACGCAGGCGATGCAGCGCGACGACAGCCTCAACCCCGGCATGTTGTGGGTGCTGCAGGGCGAGCAGCTGTGGTCGCGCCCGCTGGGAGACGCCGGCGGCTCCTGCGCCGGCTGCCACGGCGCGGCGCCGCAATCGATGCGCGGCGTGGCCGCGCGCTACCCGGCCTTCGATGCGGCGCTGGGCCGGCCCGTGGACCTGCCGCAGCGCATCGCGGCGTGCCACCAGAGGCTGCGGCCCGGTGCGCCGCCCGACGCAGAGGCGGCGCTGGCCCTGCAGGCCTACGTCGCGCACCAGTCGCGTGGCCTGCCCATCGCTCCGCCGGACGATGCGCGGCTGCAGGCCCCGCGCGAGCGCGGCCGCGCGCTCTGGGGACAGCGCATCGGCCAGCTCGACCTGGCCTGCAGCGACTGCCACGACGCGCTGGCCGGCCGGCGCCTGGGCGGCAGCCCGGTCCCGCAAGGCCACCCCACCGGTTACCCGATCTACCGGCTGGAGTGGCAGGGCCTGGGCACGCTGCAGCGCCGGCTGCGCGCCTGCGTGGTGGGCGTGCGCGCCGAGCCTTTCGCCGCCGATGCGCCGCAGTGGGTGGAGCTGGAGCTGCACCTGGCGTGGCGCGCGCGCGGCATGCCGCTGGAGACACCTGCCGTGCGCCCCTGAGGCACGCGACGCTTCGGTAGACTCGCCGCAATGCAGCGGGCGCGACGCGGAGCGGGGTTCATGAGCAGGTTCAGCAGGTGGCCGATCGGGCAGCTGCTGGCGCAATGCCTGTGGCTGATGCTGGCCGTGCTGGCCGGCCCCGCGCAGTCGACCCCGGTGGTGACGGCGGTGGCACCGTCGGCCGCAGCGTCGGCGGCCGCGCCCGGCGACCTGCCCGAACTCGGCGCCGTGCTCATGTCCGGCGGTGCGGACACCGAACAAGCGCCCGGACGGATCGTCATCCTGAACCGGCAAATCGCCACCTTGCGCGGCAGCCTGTTCGGCGTCTCGGCGCAGACCCGAGCCGCCGAGAGCGAGGCGCGCATCCGCGCGGTCCTGCGCGAGGGCGGCGAGCAGCAGGTGCGCACGCTCGACGTGAAGGAGGGCGTGCTCGTCAGCATCGACGGCGAGCTGATGTTCGCCATCACGCCGGCGGACACGGTCGAGCGCACGCCGGCGGCGGCACGTGTCGAAGCGCGGCGGGCCGCGGAAAGGCTGCAGCTGGCGATCGAGGAATCTCGCGAGTCGCGCGACATGCGTTCGCTGCTCACCGGCACGGCCGTGGCGCTGCTCAGCGCCGCGGTCATGCTGGCGCTGATGTGGCTGCTGCGCGTCGTGCGGCGGCGCATCCAGGACTGGCTCACCGGCAAGACCCTGGCCCATGCGGACAAGCTGCGCGTCGGGGGCGTCGAGGTCGTGCGCCGCGAAGGCGTGCTGCGCGCCGAGCAGTGGCTGCTGAACGCGGTCTTCTGGGCTCTGGCGCTGTTGCTGCTGTACGAATGGCTGAGCCTCGCGCTGGCGCAGTTCCCGTTCACCCGGCCCTGGGGCGAGCAGCTCAACGACTTCCTGCTCGGCATGCTCAGCCGCTTCGTGCTGGCCATCGTGCACGCCATACCGGACCTGCTGGTGGCAGCGATCATCTTCTGGCTGGCCTGGCTGCTCAGCGGCGCCATGCGCAGGTTCTTCCGCAGGGTGGGCGCCGGCCATCTGCGCCTGAGCTGGCTCGAAGCCGACGTCGCGCCAATCACCAGCAAGCTGTGCATTGGCGCGATCTGGCTGTTCGCGCTGGCCATGGCCTACCCCTACCTGCCGGGTTCGGATACCGAGGCCTTCAAGGGCCTGTCGGTGCTGGTCGGCCTGATGCTGTCGCTGGGCGCGTCCAACCTGGTGGGCCAACTGGCCAGCGGGCTGATCCTCACCTACACGCGCACCTTCCACGTGGGCGAGTACGTGCGCGTCGACGAGCACGAAGGCACCGTCGTCAGCCTGGGCAGCTTCACCACGCGCATCCGCACAGGGATGGGCGAGGAGCTGACGATTGCCAACTCGCAGGTGCTGGGCGCGGTGACGCGCAACTACTCGCGCACCGTCAAGGGCAAGGGCTTCATCGTCGACACCACCGTGACCATCGGCTACGACGCGCCCTGGCGGCAGGTGGTGGCCATGCTGGAAGAGGCCGCGCGGCGCACCCCGGGCGTGCTGGCCGACCCGGCGCCGCGCGTGTTCCAGGTGGCGCTGTCGGACTTCTATCCCGAGTACCGCCTGGTCTGCCAGGCGGTGCCCGACCAGCCGCGGCCGCGCGCCGAGGTCATGAGCCTGCTGCATGCCAACGTGCAGGACGTGTTCAACGAGCACGGCGTGCAGATCATGTCGCCGCATTACCTGGGCGACCCGGCGCAGGCCAAGGTGGTGCCGCGCGAGCAGTGGTACGCCGCGCCGGCCAAGCCGCCGGCCGGCCGCGAATAGGTCCAACGGGAACCGACTCGCCCGCCATCCGAGTCGACGAGGCAAGGAGACATCGATGAGCTTGAAGCAAACCGCCGACCAGCTGCTGCAAGGCGCAGTGACCGCGGGCCGCGTGCCCGGCGTCGTGGCCATGGCCGCGAACCGCGAAGGCACGATCTACGAAGGTGCCTTCGGCGAGCGCGTGCTCGGCGGCGGCCAGGCGATGACCGTCGACACCGTCGGCTGGATCGCCTCGATGACCAAGGCCATCACCTCGGTGGCGGCAGTGCAGTGCGTCGAGCGTGGCAAGCTCGGCCTGGACACGCCGGCCTCGGCCATCGTGCCGGCCATCGCCGAGACGCAGGTGCTGACCGGCTTCGACGCCGCCGGCATGCCGCAGACGCGGCCGCCGAAGCGGCCGATCACGTTGCGCCACCTGCTCACGCACAGCAGCGGCATGAGCTACGAGATCTGGAACACCGACATGCAGAAGGTACAGGCGGCGCTGGGCATCCCCAGCGTCACCGAGTGCAAGAACAAGGCGCTGACGCTGCCGCTGCTGTTCGACCCGGGCGAGCGCTGGGAATATGGCATCAACATCGACTGGGCCGGCAAGATGGTCGAGGCGGTCAGCGGGCAGACGCTCGGTGCCTACCTGAAGGCCAACCTGTTTGACCCGCTGGGCATGAACAGCACGGCGTTCCGCATCACGCCCGAGATGCGCAGCCGTCTGGCCGGCACGCACCTGCGCGGGCCCGACGGCAAGCTGGCACCCTTCCCCTTCGAGATCCCGCAGGAGCCCGAGTTCGAGATGGGCGGCGGTGGCCTGTACGGCACCGTCGGCGACTACCTGCGCTTCGTGCGCATGGTGCTCAACGGCGGACAGCTGGGAGGAGAGCGCGTGCTCACGCCCGAGTCGGTGGCCTCGCTGGGCGTCAACCACATGGGCGACTGCCGCGTCTACAAGTTGAAGGCGGCGATCCCGCTGACCGCCGATGCGGAGTTTTTCCCCGGCATCCAGAAGAGCTGGAGCTTGGCGTTCCAGATCAACCACGAGCCGACGCCGACGGGCCGGCCGGCCGGCGGCCTGATGTGGGCCGGCCTGGCGAACTCGTTCTACTGGATCGACCCGGCCACCGGCATCGGCGGCGTGTACATGACGCAGATGTTCCCGTTTGCCGACGCGGCGACCCTGGATACCTTCTACGGCTTCGAGAAGGCGGTGTACGACGGCCTGAAGTAGTCACTCGGCACGACCGCGGTGTCCTCGACGCGCACCGTCGAGGGCAAGGGCTTCATCGTCGACACCACCGTGACCATCGGCTACGACGCGCCCTGGCGGCAGGTGGTGGCCATGCTGGAAGAGGCCGCGCGGCGCACCCCGGGCGTGCTGGCCGACCCGGCGCCGCGCGTGTTCCAGGTGGCGCTGTCGGACTTCTATCCCGAGTACCGCCTGGTCTGCCAGGCGGTGCCCGACCAGCCGCGGCCGCGCGCCGAGGTCATGAGCCTGCTGCATGCCAACGTGCAGGACGTGTTCAACGAGCACGGCGTGCAGATCATGTCGCCGCATTACCTGGGCGACCCGGCGCAGGCCAAGGTGGTGCCGCGCGAGCAGTGGTACGCCGCGCCGGCCAAGCCGCCGGTCGGCGGCGTGGGGCACAAGGGAAACACGTAACAGGGGAACCTACCCAGCGAGCGGGCATTGCACGACGACTCCAATGCCTGAACCAAGGTCAACAGGGTTAACCGCAGGCGGGTACTCCTCAATTAGGGGGATGACGTTTCCTGGTGTTGCAGGCAGATTCGCGGTTCCCAACACAGCCCGTTGCCGGGAATCCAGGAGAATCTCCATGCGCCATCCCCATTCCGCCGTACGCCTTGCACCGCGCCGAATCGGTGCACTGACAATGGTCGCCGCAGCGGTTATCAGCCTATACGGTTGCGGTGACGACGACCCGGTAGCCGCAGCGCCGGTCTTGCCCGCCGCCACGATGATCGAAGGCACGGTTGCCGTCGGCGCTGCCGTACCCGGTGCCACCGTGACGGTGAGCGATGCCGATGGCGCCACGGCCGACGTCACGGGGACCGCGGATGCCAATGGCGCATATGAATTGGACGTCTCCTCGCTGAAACCGCCTCTGCTGGTCAAGGCCGAGGGCACCCTCAACGGCGAGCCGGTCAAGGTCGTTGCCGTGGTGCCAGCCCTCACGGCCAATGCCGACAACACGGCCAACGTCACCTCGCTGACGAACGCCGTGGCCGCGCTGATCGCCCCGGGCGGCGACCTCAACGCACTTGCCTCGGCCGAGACGATCGCCGCGGTCACGCCCGCCGACGTGGCCGATGCGTCCACACTGGTGGTCAATACGCTGAAGAGCAACCCGGAATTCGCAAGCCTGCTGGGCGATGGCTTCAACCCGCTGACCACGCCCTTCACGGCCAACGGCTCCGGCATCGACTCGGTGCTCGACCAGGTGGCGGTGGAGGTCGGCACCGGCGGCGTGGTCATCACCAACCTCACCGCGCCGAACAGCGACGCTGGCGCGCCGCCCGCGCCGGTGCTGCTGACCCAGGCGCAGGTGGCCACGCCCACCCAGGTACCCACGCTGCCGGCCAGCGTACCGTCTTCCGACCGGCCCACCGTCGACGACATGACGGCTATCGCCAAGAGGCTCGAAGCCTGTCTGGCATTGCCGCTGGAACAGCGCGTGACGATGGACGCGAACAAGGAAGTCATCGCGGTGGTGTCCGATACC
>ERZ1645185.819-NODE-819-length-13129-cov-9.725180_pt1 | contig 13129 bp, 8 predicted proteins | sample MGYA00575351_ERZ1645185 | MGnify/ENA primary metagenome ERZ1645185 (study PRJEB40838, sample SAMN11284767) | freshwater sediment metagenome | isolation source: river sediment | host: Sediment | place: India: Jana village, Kanpur | collected 2015-12-17 ...
TGTCCATGATCTTGTCCCAGCCGAGTTCGGGGAACTCGTCGAAGGTGCCGCCCCAACTGGCGCCGGCGTTGTTGAAGAGGACATGGACCTTGTCGGTGTGTTTCGCGACTTCGGCGGCGAAGCGGTCGATTTCGGCCATCTGGCTGAGATCGGCGGGAATGGCGATGGCGGCTTCGCCCAGCTGCGCGGCAAGGCCCTCCACATCGGCGGCCTTGCGGCTGGTGAGGATGACCTTGGCGCCATTCTCGACATAGGCGCGGGCGATCATCTCGCCGATGCCGCGGCTGCCGCCGGTGATGACGACGGTTTTGCCGGCGACGGAGAAGAGATCATTGATCCTGAGCGACATTTTCGGGTTCCCCTAGACAGGTTCGCCCGCCGCGCGCGCCCGTTCGAGACGGGTCGCTTCGGCGGCGGGCAGGTTGCGATAGACATAGAGCATGCAGGCGAGCGGCAGCGGCGCCAGCAGCGTGGTGGCGAGAAGGGCGTGGCCCAGATCGCCCAGCAGTTCCGACATGCGGCCGATCAGGAACGGCCCCAGGCCCAGCCCGATGACGGTGGTGCCCAGGAAGAAGGTGGCGGTGGAGGCGCCGCGCATGCGGGGCAGCACCAGATCCTGCGCGGTGGCGCCCGCGACGCCGACCCACAAGGAGCCGAAGAGGGAGACCAGGAAGGCCCAGATGTAGAACATCGTGATCGACTTGGTCGTGTATTGCAGCAGGATGAAGGGGATGGGCAGCAGGATGGTGGCGAAGCCGATCAGGATGCGGCCGGCCGGGTTCTTGCGGCGGAAGGTGTCGGCCAGCTTGCCGCCGATGATGATGGAGAGGAAGCCGCTGAGCGCGCCGCCGCCGCCCAGGAAGAAGCCGGCGACGGCCTTGTCCACGCCGAAGGTGCGGATGGCGTAGGCGACCCCCCAGAAGCCATGGGCATAGCCCGTCATGGAGATCATGCCGAAGCCCAGCACCAGCGCGAGGAAGGTGGGCGTGCCCCAGATAAGGGCATGGGTGGGCCTGTCGCGGTGTTTCAGCGACTGCGACCAGGAAAAGACGGCATAGCCGGCCAGCCCCAGCGCCAGCCACTGCGGCCAGTTGCCGGTGAAATGGGACATGCCCGCGAAGAACAGCACGGCGACGGCGAGGCCGACGAGGTTGGTGATCACCGCCTTGCGGCCATGGGTGGCGGCATGGAGGATGGTGAGCGGCGGCAGCACGCTGGAAAGTTCGTTCAGGAACTTGGGGAAGGGGCGCGGTTCCTGCGGCATCACGATGCCTTCGGAGAGGCCCCGGATCGGTTCCTTCAGCGTGGCGACCCACAGCGCCAGCAGCAGGCCGGGGATGCCGACCGCCATGAAGGCGGCCTGCCAGCCGACGAGGCCGAGCGGCCCGCCATCGGGGAAGGCGGCGTTCCAGCGCTCTACCGTGAGGCCGCCGACGAACAGCGACAGGCCGCCGCCGATGTAGATGCCGGAGGAATAGATGGAGAGGGCGGTGGCGCGCTGTTCCTTGGGGAAATAATCGGACAGCACCGAATAGGCGACGGGCGAGGCGGAGGCTTCGCCGACGCCGACGCCGATGCGCGCGGCGGCGAGCTGGGCGAAGTTGCCGGCGAGGCCGGACAGCGCCGTCATCGCCGACCACAGCGTGAGGCCGATGGTGAGCAGGCGCATGCGGTGCCACATGTCTGCCAGACGGCCCAGGGGGATGCCGAACAGCGCATAGAAGACGCCGAACACCGTGCCGTAGAGGAAGCCCAGTTCGGAATCGCTGACGCCCAGATGGGCTTTGATGTCCTCTGCCAGGATCGCCATGATCTGGCGGTCGATGAAGTTGAAGACATAGACGAGAACCAGGACGCCGAGGACGTACCAGCTGTAGGGGCCGCCGACGCGGGTTTTCGCTTCGGCGATATCGGCTTCCGTCGGCTGCATTGCGTCTCCCTTGCGTCCCTCGCACCGGGGCCTAGCAGGCGGGGTTTGCTTGCGAAACGCCTATTTTACGAGGATTCAGGTTGGCGATTGCGGCAGCGACAGCGCCAATTGCGCCGGCCCGGATTCGGCGTAAGCTTCGGCTCTGCGCGGCCGGAGTCGCGCGGGGGAGGCAATTTCGGGGGGGCCGGGCTGTACAGGGCCTTCATCAGCTATAGTCATTCCGACCGGAAGGTGGCCGACTGGCTGCACCGGGCGCTGGAAGGCTATCGGATTCCGGCCCGGCTGGTCGGTTCTGAAACCCCGCTGGGGCCGGTGCCCGCGCGGCTGATACCCATCTTTCGCGATCGGGACGAGCTGTCCGCATCGGGCAGCCTTTCCGCCGGATTGACGGCGGCGCTGGGCGATTCCCTGTTTCTGGTGGTGATCTGTTCGCCCGCGGCGGCGCAGTCGCGCTGGGTGAACGAGGAAGTGCGGCTGTTCAAGCATCTGCACGGCGCCGGGCGGGTGCTGGCGCTGATCGCGGACGGCGATCCCGCCGATCCGGGCTGGCGCGGCTGCTTCCCGCCCGCGCTCGCCTTTGAACTGGATGCCGGCGGCGCAGTGACCGACCGCGCCGCCGAGCCGGTGGCCGCCGATATCCGTCCCGGCAAGGACGGGCGGCGGCTGGCGCTGCTGAAGCTGGCGGCGGGGCTGACGGGGTTGCCGCTGGATGCGCTGGTGCAGCGCGAGGCGCAGCGGCGGCAGCGGCGCGCGGCGCTGGTTTCCGGCCTGTCGCTGGCGCTGGCGGGGGTGATGGCGGTGCTGGCGGTGCTGGCTTTGCAGGGCCGGCGCGAGGCGGAACGGCAGCGCGCCGAGGCCGACGGGCTGGTGGAATATATGCTGACCGACCTGCGCGAGAAGCTGGAGCCGGTGGGGCGGCTGGAGGTGCTGGACGGCGTGGGGCGGCAGGCGCTGGCCTATTATGGGCGGCAGGACCTGGGCACGCTGGATGCCGATGCGCTGGGCCGCCGGGCGCGGGCGCTGCACCTGGTGGGCGAGGTCCGCGACCTGCGCGGCGACAGCGAGGGCGCGCTGATGGCCTTCCGGGAGGCCGAACGGGCAACCGCCGAGCAGCTGGCCCGCGATCCCGGCAATCCCGAGCGGATGTTCGACCATGCCCAGAGCGTGTTCTGGGTGGGGAATGTGGCGCTGCAACGCAAGGACTGGGCGACGGCGGAAGGCCGGTTCGCCCGCTATGCGGAGCTGGCGGACGGGATGGCGGCCACCGATCCCAAAGAGCTGAAGTGGCTGAAGGAACAGGGCTATGCGGCGAATGCGCTGGGCGGCCTGTATATCTATCAGGACCGGTCGCAGGAGGCGGTGCCCCCGCTGACGCGCTATGTGGCGATCACCGAGGACGTCGCGCGGCGGACCCCGGGGAATTCGGCGGCGCGGTGGGAGGCCGGGCAGGCCCGGGCCTGGCTGGCGGACGCCCTGCTGAAGCTGGAGCGGGTGCCCGACGCGAAGGACCACCGGCTGGCGGAACTGGCGATCTATGCCGGCATCCTCGCCGACGATCCCGACCACGCCGACGCCCGGCTCTCGCTGGGCCGGGCCAACGAGGCGCTGGCCGAGCTGCACCTGCGCGCCGGAGAGATCGAGGCGGCGGCGCAGCGCTCGCAGATTGCCTTCGAGTCCCAGAAGAGCCTGGCTGCCACCGATCCCGGCAACATGCTCTGGCTGGAGATGGCGACGGGGGCCGCCGTCCAGCATGCCGAGGCGCTGCTGCTGGCCGGGCGGATCGGCGACGCCGCGGCGGCAAATGGCTGGGCAATGGCGCAGGCCGCCCGCCTGTCGGGCACGGACCCCCGGTCGCGCCCGTTCCGGAATCTGCTGATGCGCAGCCGGATGATCGAGATCGCGACGCTGTTCGCGGGCGGACGAATTCCCGAGGCGCGGCGGGCCGGCGGATCGTTTGTGGCGGATTATGCCCCCCATGTGGGCGGCGATGCCGGCCCGACGGTGACGAACGCCTGGCTTTCGGCGCTGGGGATGCTGGCCGTGGAGCGGCAGGCCGCCGGGGAGGGCGCAGCCGTCCGGGCATTGGTGCAGGCGCTCAACGCCGGCCTTCAGCCCGGCATGGATGGAAAGGGTGTGTCGCTGCACAAGGCGCTGGCGGGTCGGATTCCCGGCCTCGAGGCGGCAACCGGCGGGCAGGCGTCGCGCTATCCGGCAGACAGGCTGATGGCGCTGGCGGCCGGACCCTAGAGGCCATCCGGCTTTCATGGCCGCGTTCGGAATGCCCCCGGGCGAACGCAGCCAGCCGTGCAGTGGGGGGTTCAACAGACGAGGGAGAATGGCGATGCCACAGGACAGGACGCTGACGATCGGCTGCACCTTCAACGGCACCTATAATTCGGGCGACAACAGCTATGGCGGCACGATGACCTACCGCTACATCAGCGCGACGCCGTCCATGCCGGGCGTGGTGCAATCGACGGGCGAGATCGACATCACGAATGCCCCGGCCTTCGATCCGAACGAGTTCCACAAGCGGGTCGACATCACCTTCGTGCTGGAAGGCGGCGGCGTCAACGCGCCCAACGGGACCTGGGTGCCCGCGAGCTGGGCCCCGGACCTGTCGGGCGACCAGGGCGCCATGGTGCTGATGGATGTCGACCAGAACGGCAATCCGTCAGGCCCTGCCCATTCGGACGATGTGGAAGCCAAATGGGTGGTGGGAAGCCCGACCGAGATCGAGGTGGACGACAAGAATGAGGACAAGAACTATTATTTCCGGCCCGGCGTCGTGCTGCAGGTGCCCGGCTATTCCTCGCCCTATTTCATCAGCGTGGATCCGCCGCTGGTGAACAAGGGAAGCGTCAGCCGCTAGGCCGCGCCATGGCGGACAGCGACCTGTTGCAAAGGTCGTTGTCCGCCTGCGCCGCGCGGCGCTAAGAAGCCCTTCATGTCTGGCCTTTACGAGCATGTGCCCCAGCGGCGTTCCATCATCGATCGCCGCAAGATTGTGGAGGTGCTGGACCGTGCCATCGCCGATGCGGCGCCCGAAGCGCGGCGCGCGGCCGTGGCGGCGGTGCTGAAGGCGGCGCTGGACGAGGGACGGGCGGAGATCCGGCGGCGCATCGCGGCGACGCCGGGGCGCGGCGTCGAGCTGGCGAGCGCGCAGAGTTTCCTGACCGACCAGATCCTGCGGCTGGCCTATGACGCGACCGTCGGCAGCCTCTATGCGCGGGACAATCCATCTGCCGCCGAGCGCATCTGCCTGGTGGCGGTGGGCGGCTATGGCCGGGCGGAGATGGCGCCCTTTTCCGATGTGGACATCATGTTCCTCTCCCCCCTCAGGCAGACGGCCTGGGTGGAACAGGTGGTGGAGGCGATCCTCTATATCCTGTGGGATCTGGGCCTGAAGGTGGGGCATTCCACCCGCACCGTGGACGACATGATCCGCATGGCGAAGGGCGACCTTTCGGTGAAGACGGCGCTGCTGGAGGCGCGCTATCTGTGGGGCGACCAGCAGCTGTATGACGAGGCGAGCCGCCGGTTCGCCGCCGACATCATGGCGGGCGAGGCGCGAACCTTCATCGCGGACAAGCTGGCCGAGCGCGACGAGCGCCACCGCCGGATGGGCGACAGCCGCTATGTGGTGGAGCCGAACATCAAGGACGGAAAGGGCGGCCTGCGCGACCTGCAGACGCTGTTCTGGATCGGCAAGTTCGCCTTCCAGGTGCGCGAGGCGCACGAGCTGGTGGCGAAGGGGCTGTTCACCGCGCAGGAGTATCGCCAGTTCCAGCGCGCGCAGAACCATCTGTGGGCCGTGCGCATCAACCTGCACGATCTTGCCGGGCGCGCCGAGGAACGGCTGACCTTCGACATGCAGCGCGAGCTGGCGGTGCGGATGAGCTATGCCAACCGGCCGGGCATGTCCGCTGTCGAGCGCTTCATGCGCCACTACTTCCTGACGGCGCGCACGGTGGGCGGGCTGACCGCCCTGTTCCTCGCGCATCTGGAGGAGCGGTTCGCGCGCAGCGCCTGGATGCCCAAGCTGAGCCGGCGGCCGCGCCGCCTGAACGGATTCCGGCTGGCGCGCGGGCGGATCGAGGCGCCGACCGACGATTTCTTCGAGGCCGATCCCGTGCGGCTGATCGAGCTGTTCCAGCTGGCCGCGCAGGAGGGGCTGGAAATCCACCCCATGACGATGCGGCAGGCCGCGCGCGACGAGGGGCTGATCACCGAAAAGGTGCGGCAGGACCGGCGCGCCAACCAGCTGTTCCTGGAGGTGCTGACCTCTCCGCGCGATCCGGAAACGGTGCTGCGCTGGATGAACGAGGCGGGGGTGTTCGGGCGGTTCGTGCCCGACTTCGGCCGGGTCGTCGCCAAGATGCAGTATGACATGTACCATCATTACACGGTGGACGAGCATACGATCCGGGCGATCGGGCTGCTTTCCCGCATCGAGAAGGAGGAGCTGCGCGACGAGCATCCGCTGTCGTCCGCGATCATCCGCCAGATCGTGTCGCGCCGGGTGCTGTATGTGGCGGTGCTGCTGCACGATATCGCCAAGGGGCGGGGCGGCGACCACAGCATCCTGGGCGAGGAGGTGGCGCGCCGGCTGTGCCCGCGGCTGGGCCTGACCGACGCGGAGACGGACACTGTCGCCTGGCTGGTCAGGCAGCATCTGCTGATGTCGGCCACCGCCTTCAAGCGCGACCTTTCGGACTTCAAGACCATCCTCGATTTCGTGGAGATCGTCGCCTCGGCGGAGCGGCTGCGGCTGCTGCTGGTGCTGACGGTGGTGGATATCCGCGCCGTCGGGCCGGGCGTGTGGAACGGCTGGAAGGCGCAGCTGCTGACGACGCTGTACAATTCGGCCGAGGAAGTGCTGCGGCTGGGCCACAAGCAGACCGGGCGGCACGAACGGGTGGAAGCGCGGCAGCGGCGGCTGCAGCAGGTGATGGGCTGGGCCGACAGCCGCTTCCAGGGCTATGCGAAGCGGTTCCCGGACAGTTACTGGCTGGCGGAACCCGCCGACGTGCTGGCCGCGAACATGGCGATGGTGGACGACGCGGACCGGTCGGACCAGTCGATCACGATCCGGTCGCAGCCGGATCCCGCGGCCGGAACCACGCTGGTTACCGTCTATGCGGCGGATCACCCGGGGCTGTTCTATCGGATTGCGGGCGGGATCGCGCTGGGCGGGGCGACCATCGTGGACGCACGCATCCACACCACGCGCGACGGCATGGCGCTGGACAATCTGACCATCCAGGACCCGCTGGGCGGCCCCTTCGACGAGCCGGAACGGCTGGCGCGGATGGAACAGGCGATCCGGGATTCGCTTGCCGGCAAGGTGCGGCTGGCGGACCGCTTGACGGCGAAGCCGTTGCCGCGGCGGCGGCAGGAAGCCTTCCGCGTGGTGCCGCAGCTGTTCATCGACAACAAGGCGTCCAACCGCTTCACCGTCGTGGAGGTCAATGCGCTGGACCGGCCCGCGCTGCTCTATGCGCTGACCTACGCGCTGTATGGGGCAAAGGTGACGATCCATTCCGCCCATGTCGCGACCTATGGCGAGCGGGCCGTGGACACCTTCTATCTGACGGATCTGACGGGCGAGAAGATCGACGGGTCGGCGCGGATGAAGGCGCTGGAAAAGCGGCTGCTGGAAGTGGCGGCGGCGCCGGGGCAGAAGGTGCCGGAGGCGGCCTGACGCAAGCGCCGGGCCGGAAACGGAAAAGGCGGGCGTTCGGCCCGATGCCGAACGCCCGCCCTCCATCGGATTGGCGGGCGACAGGGTCGCCCGCAAAGCCGCCTCAGAAGCGGTAGTTCACGCCCACCAGCACGCGGTCGCGGTTGACGCGGGCTTCGGCCGTGGAGCCGAGCGCGGCATCCAGCGCCGAGGAGCTGAAGCTGTTGAACTTGGTGTGGCGATATTCGACGCGGGCCGACACATTGTCGGTCAGCATCTGCTCGACACCGCCGCCCAGCGACCAGCCGTCGCGGTTGGTGCTGACGCCGATGCCGTTTTCCTGATAGGTGAAGCGGCCATTTTCCCAGCCGCCCTTGGCGTAGATCAGGGTGCGCGGGGACGCCAGCACGCCGGCGCGGGCCAGCAGGCCCAGCGAGCGGCCGCCATCGAAGGTGGAGTTGCCGTCACGCACCTTGTTGGTGTCGCCCGTCAGGAAGGCTTCCGCGCCGAGAACGAAATTCTCGCCCGTCTTGAAGTCGTAGCCGAGCTGCGCGCCATAGGTGAAGCTGTCGCCCGACATGCGGTCGGTCGTGGTGCCCGTGGCGCCGCGCAGGGTGAAGCGGTTGTTGTCGTGCTGCCAGCCGGCCTGGGCGCCGACATAGGGCCCGTTGAACGGCTCAGCAGCAGACGCCTGCGAGGCCGCGAACAGGGCCGAGGCGCCGGCGATTGCGAGCGCGAGAGTGGTGGCACGTGCCATGTGTGAAACCTTTCCTTTATATGCACTTGGCCGACAGCCGGGAGAGGCCGCCGACGCCGCGCCAGAAAGGCCCGTGCGGTTGAAGACTTGCTGAATCCCTTGTTTCTTTTCGGTTAATCTTCGCCCTCGCCCGTCGATGAAGCGAGCCCGCCGGTCTGCGGACAGCGGCAGGCATCGGCAGACGCCGTCTGTCGAATTTTCGGCTTCGGCGCGGTCGCCGCATATTCGCCGCCGTTCAGATGGCCGTCGCGGTCGGTGTCTGCCGAGGCGAACTTCGCGATGCCGCTGGCGGCATATTCGGCGAACTGGAGAACCCCGTCTGCATTGCGGTCCAGCTTGTCGAAATTGCGCCGGCGGGCATGCAGATATTCGGCCTGGGTGATGCGCCCGTCGTCATCCCGGTCGGCGCGGGCAAATCTTTGTTCTTCGCGGCTTTTTTCCGGTCTTGGCGGGGTCGTTTCCAGCCTGTCTGCAGCGGCATCCGGGGCGCTGCCGGCGGCAATCTCCGCCGGGGGCGGAACCGAGGCGGCATCCGCCCGGCCACGATCGGCCGACAGCCACAGGGAAAGCGCCCCGATCGCGAGGAGAAGGGCGCCCGCAAGTGCGGCAAGGCGGCTCGGTCTGCCGGAGAACATCGGATTCGGAACCCCTGAAATCGGGCGCGTCATGCGCCATCCGGATCCGACCCCGGCGCATGCCTAGCATGTGCGCGGCGCATGGCAAATTCCGGGAATCAGGGCAGTTCAGGGCGACCGGTGGCGAATCGCTGCAAGCGCCATGCGCCATTGCCGGCCGGGGCCGGCGGGCCGGGCGAGCGGCTGGCCCGCTGCCAGCCGGGCCCAGTCGTCTGCGGCGAGCCGGTCAAGCTGGATGAGCGGCAGCGGAAGCGGCCCCGCCGGCGCGTCGGGGAAGGCGGGCGGGGCGAGGCTGGACAGCCGGGCTTCGGCCTGGCCCCATCCGCCGCGCCACAGGCGCGCGAGCGCCCAGCGCGCGCCGGCGCGGGCGGCGCTCCCGGCCTCTTCATTGCTGAGCGGGCGGCCCAGGCAGGCGGTGGCCAGCGCCTGGAACAGCGGGCGGCCGCGCGCGTCGGCCATGGCCGACGCGTCCAGCCGCCCCTCTGTCAGCAGGGGCAGGAATCCTTCCTCCAGCTGGGAGAGCGCGCCCAGGTCCACCCCACGCGGGCGGGCGTCGTGCCTGAGCGCGCGCAGCAGCGGCTGCGGCGGGGCGAGGCGGCCGGCGGACAGCTGCTCCAGCTGCTCGCGCCACCAGGCGAGGCGGATTTCCGCCAGCATCGGCTCGCGCGCCTCTGCCACCACGCGCATCTGTTCCAGATCATAGGCGTGGATCGCGACCAGCGCCGGGCGGGCGACGGTGGGCGCCCACAACACCGACAGCCAGCGCTCGCGGTCGCGCGCCTTCAACTCGGCAGCCTGAGAATCCATTCCGGCCATGGGGGAACGACCTAGCGATCCGGCTTCCCGGCGAACAGCCCCTGATCAGCCGCCGCCCAGGCTTGCCACACCCACCCGCTCGCGCGAATGGCGCGCCAGCGACTGGATCTGCGCGACTTCGTCGGGATGGGCGGCGGCATAGCGTTCGCGCCCTTGCCGCTTCGCCATCAGCACCAGCCCCAGGTTCGCCGGTTCCAGCCGGACGCCGAAATCGGGATGCCGGCCGGGATCGTCCGCGAGGATCCGGCGCATCACCACCTCGCCCAGCAGCGGGGTGAAGATGGAGGAGTTGCGGTACCATTGCATCTGTCCATCGGGCGATCCGCGCGGGACAGGCTCTGTCGTGATGGAGGAATAGCCGGTGAAATCCCACAGCCGGATCGGGGCGCGGCTGGCGGGGTGATCATTGGCGTCCGCGATCGCCAGCGTCAGGTCCGTCAGCCAGCGTTCGTGAACGGGGTAGAGGCCGGCGGCGCGCACGGCCTCCATCTGGTGGGCGTGGACGGGGGCGGTGAAGATATCCACCTCCACGCCTGCGGCCGCCAGTTCGCGGGCGATCCGGCCGAGCTGCTCGACCCGGCGGGGATCATAATCGAAATCGGCATAGTGCCAGGGCTGCACGAGATAGCTGCGCGCCAGCGCCTCGTTGAAATTCGCCACCGGGGCGGCTTCGCCGGGGGGGCACAGGTGCAGGCCATTGTCATGGTCGCAGCTCTGCGCGCCGGTCAGGTTGGCCTTCAGCGTCTTCAGCGAATCCTTCACCGCCTCGGGGCTGACGAACGACCGCAGCAGCACCAGCGGCATCCGGTCTCCGTCGAAGCCGGATTTTTCGAAATCGCCCACATGGGCGCGATCCGCCTCGAACATGGAAAAGCTGATGCCGATGATCACCCGGCGGGGCGGATCCTCATCCAGCAGAAAGCGGCCGACGGCCACCAGTTCGGGCACCGTCGCATCGCGCAGGGCGGCGTTGTAGGCATCGCGGCGGGCGAGGATCGGCGATTCCGGATCGATGCCGGCCCAGGTGCGGGTGCCCCCCAGGATCACGATGTCGTGATCGGATCGCCACAGCGCGATGGAGCGGGCGACGCGGCCGCCATTGTCCACCCGGTGCGTCTTCTGGGTGTTGACGCCGGGGATCTGCACCAGCCCGGTGATGCCATAGGGATCCACGAGCGCCACGAAGGCGGCGATGGCGGCTGCGGCAAGGGTGGCGGCGGCGGAGGCGCGGAACGACAGGCGCAGGATCGGCGGCGCCTTGCGGGCGAAGGCGTTGACCGGGACTTCGACGCTGCGGCTGCCCTGGAACGCCGGCATGGTCGCATGGCCTTCGGCCGAGATCCCGTCCTGCGTGATCACGCGCACGGCCGTCAGGAACAGGATCTTAAGATCCAGCCACAAAGACCAGTGATCGATATACCAGACATCATAGCGGAAGCGCCGTTCCCACCTGAGCAGGTTGCGGCCGTTCACCTGGGCAAGCCCGGTGATGCCGGGCAGCACCTCGTGCCGGCGCGCCTGCTGCTGGCTGTAGAGATCGAGATAGGCGACGAGCAGCGGGCGCGGCCCGACGAGGCTCATCTCGCCCTTCAGCACATTCAGCAGCTCCGGCAGTTCATCCAGGCTGGTGGCGCGCAGGAAGCGGCCAAGGCCCGTCATCCGCATATCGTCCTGGTCGCTGCCGTCCGCGCCATCCGTTCCGATCATGGTCCGGAACTTCAGGATGGTGAAGGGGCGGCCGTGCCGGCCGGGGCGTGCCTGCCGGAACAGGATCGGCGTGCCCAGGTGCCACCAGATGGCGGCCGCGATCAGCAGCATCAGGGGGGAAAGCAGAATGAGGAGCGCGGCCGCCACGACACGGTCCATCGCGGCCTTGAAGAACCGCGCAGCCTGCAAAGGCGTTCGTCTGCCGTGCAAGGTCAGCCGCCGCAACTGGGCGGCCGGCAGACCCTTTCAGCAGAATAAGGCGTGCTCCGACCCCGCATGCCAGACCCCCATCATGCCCTGCCTGATCGCACAAAGCGGGCGGCGGTGCATTTGTTCATTGGGGTTAGGCCGGGACGGCGGGAAAGGCGGGGGCCGAAGCCCCCATCCCGTTATCGCGTCAGCCGCTTGTATTGCAGCCGGTGCGGGCGTTCGGCGGCGGGGCCCAGCCGGCGCAGCTTGTCGGCCTCGTACATCTCGAAGTTGCCTTCGAACCATTCGACATGGCTGTCGCCTTCGAAGGCGAGGATGTGGGTGGCGAGGCGGTCGAGGAAGAAGCGGTCGTGGCTGATGACGACCGCGCAGCCGGCGAAATTCTCCAGCGCATCTTCCAGCGCGCGCAGCGTTTCCACGTCGAGGTCGTTGGTCGGTTCGTCGAGCAGCAGGACGTTGCCGCCCTCCTTCAGCATCTTCGCCATATGGACGCGGTTGCGTTCCCCGCCCGAAAGCTGGCCGACCTTCTTCTGCTGGTCCGTGCCCTTGAAGCCGAAGGCGCCGACATAGGCGCGGCTGGACACTTCCTGCTTGCCGAAGCTGAAGCGCTCGTTTCCGCCCGACACTTCCTCCCACACGGTCCGGTTCGGATCGAGCGCGTCGCGCGACTGGTCCACATAGCCCAGATGCACCGTCTCGCCGATCCGGATGGAGCCGCTGTCGGGCTGTTCCTGGCCGGTGATCATGCGGAACAGCGTGGTCTTGCCCGCGCCGTTCGGGCCGATCACGCCCACGATGCCGCCGGGCGGCAGGGTGAAGCTCAGGTCCTCGAACAGCAGCTTGTCGCCATAGGCCTTGGAAAGGCCCGTCGCCTCGATCACCATGCTGCCCAGCCGTTCCGGGTTGCGGATCAGGATCTGCCGGTCGGAACTGCGCTGGGCGTCCTGCTTTGCCACCAGTTCGTCGAAGGCCTTGATCCGCGCCTTGGACTTGGTCTGCCGCGCCTTCGGGCTGGAGCGGATCCATTCCAGCTCCTGGTTGATCGCCTTGGTGCGGCTTTCGCTCTCGCGCTCTTCCTGCGCCATGCGCTTGGCCTTGGCTTCCAGCCAGGCGGAGTAATTGCCTTCGAACGGGATGCCCGCGCCGTAGTAGAGTTCCAGCACCCAGTTCACGACATTGTCGAGGAAGTAGCGGTCGTGGGTGACGAGGATGACGTTGCCCTTGTACTCCTTCAGATGCTGTTCCAGCCAGCTGACGGATTCCGCATCCAGGTGGTTGGTGGGTTCGTCGAGCAGCAGGATGTCGGGCTTTTCCAGCAGCAGCCGGCAGAGCGCGATGCGGCGCTTTTCCCCGCCGGACAGATTTTCGACGCTCCAGTCGCCGGGCGGGCA
>ERZ1645185.820-NODE-820-length-13127-cov-4.748164_pt1 | contig 13127 bp, 8 predicted proteins | sample MGYA00575351_ERZ1645185 | MGnify/ENA primary metagenome ERZ1645185 (study PRJEB40838, sample SAMN11284767) | freshwater sediment metagenome | isolation source: river sediment | host: Sediment | place: India: Jana village, Kanpur | collected 2015-12-17 ...
TGATTTACTTCGCGCCCGAAGAGCGTTTGCGCAAGTGCCATTACGTGGACGACATGCTGAGAAGCCTTAAGGGGAACAGTGAGGAGGAAGGGGAAAAACTGCTACAGCAGTTGATCCTAAAGCATATTGTTTCTGTGAGTAATGAGCATCATCGCGGATATGACCAGTTCAAGAAGCATTTTCTTGGCATGCCAAATATTTCCGTAGTTGCGCTCAATTTTGACACCTATTTGAATGAGGGGCCCCCAGGCCCCAAGCTAGATTATCGTGTGCACTTTGATTGGATAGATCCGAATAGATGCAAGTACTCTTCGGGAAAAGGCATCCCGCTCCTGAAGCTGAATGGTTCCTTGGACTGGGCTGTGTGTTCTCAAGGCCATCTTACTCTTCTGAACTATTCAATCACGGAAAGGACCTTCCCCGGAGGTAGGTGCCATGTCCAATTGTGTAACAATACGATTGCTCCTCTTCTTGTAACTCCTCATTTAGAACATAATTCGGTGTTTGCAGGTTTATGGAAAGAAGCAGAGGAGGTTCTCGCAAGAGCTGAGAAGGTCGTAATCATCGGCTATTCATTCCCCCACTACGACACAAGAGTAATTGAGCTTTTCCAACGCAGTCTGAAAGGGAGCATCGTGGTTGAAGTCATCGATATGAAGATGTGCGATGAATTAGAGGAAGATGCACGTTGTCGAATTCAGGCAAAATACCAAGGTCTGTTCCCCAACCTCTCCACAAATCAACTCACCATACACTCTGAAGGCCTAGAGAAGTATCTTCAGAGAGTCTGCCCGTAGACAGATGTTCTCTGCATACAGCAGGAAGGCCTCGATGAACCAATTTCTGAATCTTTCGAGCTGTTGGTGGGGCACTCATCCCTAATCCCGTAAGATTAAAGTTTGTCCGTCTAGCAGCCAAGCAACACATTACGGAGTGTTCGATTTCAAGTCTGCAAGATCTTCGCGCAGATGGCGGCCGTGGAAAGTCTGAGGGGCTTGCGCAGGGACGCGGCTATCGGGCGACGACGTTGACTTGGGCAGAATACCCAATTCGTGCAAGGAGTTGTTCGCAATCTTCCCATGCAAGCCCGAAGGTCCGGACGTCGGCGACACCAAGCCGTGCGATGACATCGCGAATAGCGGCGTAATGGGCGGGATCGAAGTCACTCTCCATCAGCGCCGACTCTGCCCATGCGACGAGGTCGGCCAGTGAGAGATCGTGATGCAAATAGGCGGCCAGCTTTTTAGCTACGGCTTCGCGGGAGATGATCTCCATAGCGGCTACACCTTTCGATGACCCAAGTCTACCGGATACTTATGATGGACCTCAATCAAATCCCCTTTTGCATCGTAGACCTCCTGGTAGAAACGGAGTGTGACTTCATCGGCGCCGACTTCTTTGACATATCGGACACGCCAGCCTGACCGGCTTGGAACATCGATCCAATACCGTCTCTCGCCGTTTGGCAGATCCTGCCACGTTGGAAACTTCCGCTCATTTTGCTCCCTCGTACCCACGAGGTGCATACTCGGGAAATTCACAAGAGGTGTCAAGGTTGGGAGCCCGTTTCCGCCTCTGATTGACCCTATCTATTCATAATGCAGTGCTTCGATCGGATTCATGCGTGAGGCTTTGTTGGCCGGGTAGAGGCCGAAGAAAATCCCCACGGCCAATGAGAACAGGAACGCCACCGCCACAGCTTGCGACGAGATGATCGTGGGCCAGCCGATGAGGCGGGTCAGGAGCCGCGCGCCGGCGATCCCGAATATTACCCCGGCCACTCCGCCGATCGCGGTGAGAATGATCGCCTCGACGAGAAACTGCAGAAGAATGTGAGCGCGTTTGGCGCCCACTGCCATGCGAATGCCGATCTCTCTGGTGCGTTCCGTGACCGACACCAGCAAAATGTTCATGATGCCAATCCCTCCAACCAGGAGCGAGATGGAGGCGATGCTCAGCAGCATCATCATCATGGTGCGGCTCGCGCCGGCGACAGTCTTCGCCACGTCCTCCATGGTGCGGATGGTAAAGTCGTTTTCCTCGGCCGGGTGAATGCGATGTCGCGCGCGCAGGAGCTCTTTGATCTCCTCCACGGCGGCCGGAATGCTGTAGCGGTGCTGAGTGGCGACCATGATGATGCCGACGGTCCCGAGGAATTTTGTGCCCAGCACTTTGCGCTCCGCCGTCGTGAAGGGCAGGACGACGAGATCGTCCTGATCCTGGCCGGACAGCGATTGTCCTTTCGGCGACAGGATGCCGATCACGCGCAACGGGACATTTTTGATTCGGATCTGTGCACCGATGACCTCCTCGCCCCGCTCGAATAAATTGTCCGCGACGGTTTTCCCCAACACGACGACTTTGGCGGCGGAGTCCTCATCGGCCTGCGTGAAAAAGCTCCCGTCGGCCACCGGCCAGTTGCGCAGGTCGGTGAAGGTGGTGGTGGTGCCGAGCGCGATGGTATTCCAGTTCTTGTGCTCGTGAATGACCTGGAGCACCGAGCGGGAGGCATAGGTCACCAGGCCGATGTCGCCGACGCGCTTTTCGATATCGCGGGCATCATCGACGGTGAGGGTGGAGACACTCCCGAGTCCGCCGCGCACGCCGCCGGTGGTGGTCGCGCCGGGGATGATGATGAGGACGTTCGTGCCGAGGCTGGCAATTTCGCGTTGCACCGAGGCCGTCGCGCCCTGCCCGAGACTGACCATGCCGACCACAGCGCCGACGCCGATGACGATGCCGAGCATGGTCAGGCCGGCACGCAGGGGATTTCGTCGGAGGATGCGGAGGGCCGAGAGAATCGTCAACCAGAGAAAGCTCATGAGGGCTGCATCACCGCATTTTCGGCCCGAACTCAAAACCCGGGGGCAGTTTTTCCTGCGCGGTCTCTTCCGTCGTCGCGAGGCCGACAATGGCGGCCTCGCCTTCGTGGACGTCGCCGGATGTGATGTCCGTAAACAGGGAATCCGCAATGCCGAGGGTCACCGGTGCCGCTCGCACGCGACCTGTCGCGTCGAGTATCCAGAGTTGCGGCGTCTTGCGATCCGTCGGCACGCCCGGCATACGGAATCGCAACGCGGCGTTGGGTGCGCGGAGGGCCTCTTCGTTACGGGCGGTCACGATGGTGATATTGGCGGTCATGCCGGGTTTCAGTTTGAGTTCAGGGTTCTCGACAGAGATGATCACATCGTAGGTCACGACGTTCTGGATGCTGACCGGCGCATTTCTGACCTGCGTCACGATGCCATGGAATGATTCCCTTGGATAGGCATCCACCCGGAAGTCCGCTGACTTGCCTTCGGTCACTCCTCCGATATCCGATTCGCTGACGTTGGCAATCACCTGCATGCGGGTCAGGTCCTGGGCCAGGACAAACAACGTGGGTGTTTGAAAGCTGGCCACCACGGTTTGCCCTTCCTCGACATTGCGGGACACGACGGTGCCGTTCACCGGAGAAAAAATGGTGGTGTAGCCTAAATCGAGTTCGGTCGAGGCGAGCGTGGCCTTGGCTTGATCGACCTGTGCCTGGGTCAGATCAAGTTGGGCTTCGGCGTCGTGCAGATTGGTGGTCGAGAGGTCGAGCTCCGATTGGGCGACGAATTGCTGCTCCCGCAACGCCGTCATCCGCGTAAATTCCAATCTGCGCTGCGCGAGCATGATCCGAGCTTTGGCAAGGTTTGCCCGCGCGCTTTTCAGCGCCGCTTTGGCCTGACTGACCTTGGCCTGATAGGGTTTCTGGTCGATTGAGGCCAGGATCTGTCCCTCCCGTACGACCGAATTAAAGTCGGCATAGAGTTTTGCGATCTTGCCCGACACCTGACTGCCGACCTGGACGGAGATCACGGGATTCACGGCGCCTGTGGCGGTGACCAGGGACGTGATCGGCCCACGTTCGATGGGGAGGGTCTTATAGTGAGCGGTCACAGGGTCATTCGCCCACCAGCGCCAGAAGGCCAGGGCAAGAATTACGAGGAGGCTCACCATCGCCACCACGATTGCTGACCGCCTGGGCTTAGGCGAAGTCTCCTGCCGGCCGAGGGCAACTGGGACGGAGGGATGGCCTTGACCTTGCACTACAGGGACTGAGGCCGGCACAACCGGTGTGGCATGCGTTGTCTGTTGCGGGTCAGGCTCAGATGGCTTCGAACTCATACGGTCACTCCGTCTCTCTCAGAAGAACGCAAGAGAGGTGCCGTTCCAGTTTCGTTGAACAGGCGGTGGATTGGTGAGAAGCCTGCTGGGTCATGACCATCGAGGTGGAGTCTCGCCAGGACCGATGGGGCATTTTGGGACAGTGGCCTGGTGTCGGTTGCGGCAGGACGCCCCTTGACCGCTCAGGAGTTGGCCGATTAGTCTGTTCGCGCATGCTCGGCGGGCCCTGAGGTGACCGTCTGGTCCAGAGAGGAAGGCTGTATGACAGAGGAATGGGGCGCAGTACTGGTAGTCGACGATGACGCCGACATGCGGAGTCTGCTCTGTGACGTCTTGCAGGGCCGAGGACATCAATGCATGGGGGTCGGCAGCGGAGACGAGGCGCTTCAACAGTTGAGCGAGGAAGACTATGCCGTCGTGCTCACCGATCTCCGAATGAAAGGCATGCAAGGCACCGAGCTGCTGACGGAGGTCAAACAGCGGTACCCCGATATCGGGGTGATTCTGATGACGGCGTTCGGCACGGTGGAGACCGCAGTCGATGCGATGCGGCATGGGGCCAGCGATTACCTCACCAAGCCGGTGAAGACCGAAGAATTGGTGCGGGTGGTTGAACGGGCGATCCGCGAAGCGGCCCTCCGGCGCGAGGTGAGTCGTCTGCGCAAAGAAGTGCACAAGGAATATAGCTTTCATCAGATTCTCGGCAAGAGCAAGCCGATGCAGGCCGTCTTCGATTTGATTCGACGGGTGGCGGATAGTCCGACCAATGTGCTGATCACCGGCGAGAGCGGCACCGGGAAGGAGTTGGTGGCCAAAGCCATTCATTACAACAGTGATCGACGTGATGCGCCGTTTGTCCCCGTGAATTGCGCGGCGATTCCGGAACAGTTGCTGGAAAGCGAACTGTTCGGCCATATGCGGGGCTCCTTCACGGATGCCAAAGTGGATAAGCGCGGGTTGTTCGAGGAGGCGCAGAAGGGCACGCTGTTTCTGGATGAGATCAGCGAGTTGCCGCTGATGTTGCAGGCGAAGTTGCTGCGTGCCATTCAAGAGCGGGAAATTCGACGTGTGGGTGCCACCAAGTCCATTCCGGTGGATGTACGGATTATCGCCGCGACGAACTTGAATCTCGTCGATGAAGTAAAGAATAAGCGATTCCGTGAAGACTTTTACTACCGCCTCAATGTCATTGAGCTGCGGTTGCCCCCGTTGCGGGAACGGCGGGAGGATATTCCGATTCTGGTGGATGCCTTTCTGAAAAAGTGCGCTTCCGCCCGCGGCAGGCAGGTGAAGGGGCTCAGCGAGCCGGCCCTCGCGATGCTGGCCGACTACGCCTGGCCGGGCAATGTCCGGGAATTGGAGAATGTCATCGAGCGGGCGGTGACGTTGAGTCACGGCGACATCATCGGCGCGGAGGATTTACCCATCCAGGTTCAGGGCGCTCGCGGCGATCGCCGGATTCTCGACGAAGCGGCCGAACGTACCTTGCCGCTGCACGAAGTCGAGAAGGAATATATCGTGAAAATTCTTGAAAAGACGGGCGGCAATAAATATCAGGCCGCGCATGTGCTGGGCATTGATCGCAAGACCCTGTACCGCAAGCTCGCCGAGATCGAGGGCAAACCACACTCAGACGCGTAGATTCCACGTCTCACCGTCGTGGGGGAGCCGTCGTGTACCCTCTACCCCTAAAAACCCTGCTACTTGAATATGGCGGCCCTGCGCTGCTGACCCTGGGGATTTTCCTGCTCGACCTGTCGCTGCCGGCCGAGTATGCGGTCTGGCTACTCTATGCGATTCCTCTTGCGCTGACCGCGGCCAGCTCCCGGACTGGCTCGATACGTTATGGCGTGGGACTGGTCGCCCTGCTGGTCGTGATCGGGGCGGTCGCCTCCCCCTCAGAGCTTCCGCCGATTTCCTCTTGGATTAATCGACTATTGGGCATTGGGCTCCTGGCAACCATTTTCACGTTCCTGTCCGCGAACCGTCGGAATCATTCGGTGCAGGCGTTTCCACCGACCATGCCTGAGCCCGCGCATAAGCAATCGACACCTGCCGAGGCGGCGGAGGCCATCGTCCATGCAGAAGCTGCCGTGGAAGGGGCGATGGCCGGACAACGCCGGGCCGAAGCCGAACTGCAGCATGACAAGCTACGCTTCGAAGGGATCGTGCAATCGGCCATGGATGCCATCATCACGGTTGATGATGGACAGAAGATTGTCCTGTTCAATCAGGCTGCGGAAGACATGTTTCAGTGGAGCGCGCAGGACATGCTGGGGCGGCCGTTGGACCGCCTGATTCCCGAGCGGTTTCGTAGCGCGCACGCGGAACACATCCGGGAGTTCGGGCGGTCGGGTATTACCACGCGTCAAATGGGGGCGTTGGGAGTGATCATGGGGGTTCGCTCCTCTGGCGAGGAATTTCCCATTGAGGCGGCGATTTCGCAAATCGGTATTGAAGGCCTGCGGTATTACACCGTCATCCTTCGCGACATCACTGAGCGCAAACGGCTGGAGGAAGATCTGGCGGAGCGTGAGGCGCTGCTGCGGGCGATCATCGAGACGGAGCCGGAGTGTGTGAAAGTACTTGCGCTCGACGGCACGGTTCAGACCATCAATGCGGCGGGGCTGGCGATGGTTGAGGCGACAAGCCCCACACAGGTCGTCGGCAAGGATGTGTGTCACCTGGTGGCCGAAGAGTTTCAGCCGGTGTTTCGCGAATTGGTCCGTCAGGCCGCCCATGGCGAGGCTGGTCGGTTGGAGTTTCGGCTGGTGGGGTTTCTCGGAACTCCCCGATGGCTGGACACCCATGTGGTGCCGCTGCGTGCCCCCGATGGCAGTGTGTCCGCCGTGCTGGGAGTGACCCGGGACGTGACGGAGTGGAAGAAGACCGAACAGCTGTTGCGTCAAAGCGAAGAACGCTATCGACGTCTGCTGGCCGTGTTGCCGGATGCTATCCTCGTCAATCGCGGGGGGCGGATTGTGTTCATCAACGAGCAGGGACTGCAACTGTTCGGAGCGAGTCAGCCGGAAGACATCCTCGGTCGGTCGCTCTACGAGTTGGTGCATGCCGACTTTCATGATCTGGTGCGGGAGCGGATTCGGCACCTCCTGGATTCCGGCAGCACGGTCCCCGAAGTCGAGGAGAAGGCCGTTCGACTGGACGGGGCCATCGTCGATGTGGCGGTCAGGGCCGCCCGGTTCCAGGACGAAGCGGGAGCCGGCATTCTCGTCGTGCTGCGCGATCTCTCGATGCGCAAGGTTTCAGAGCAGCGATTGCGGGAAAGCGAAGAACGGCTTCAGAGCCTGCTGGGGGCGATGGAGGATGTGATCTGGTCGGCGTCTCTGGATTGGGGCACGCTCTATTATGTGAGTCCGTCTGTGATGGAGATCTATGGCCGGTCCACCGAAGAGTTCCTCGCCCAGCCATCGCTACGGTTGGCGGTGGTGCATGAAGAGGATCGTGCCCTGGCCGACCAGGCGCTGTCGGATCTCCAGCGTGCCGGGGAGTTTGATGTCGAGTATCGCATCGTCCGGCTAGACGGCGAAGTGCGATGGCTGCATGATCGTGGGCGAGTCATCAAGGACGAGGCGGGCCATCCCCTGCGGATCGATGGGATCGCCAGCGACATCACGGAGCGGAAGCGGCTGCAGGCGCAGCTGCGCCGGACTGAGCGGGTGGCCGAACTCGGCACGGTGGCTTCCGGCATGGCCCATGAGATCGGGACGCCGATGAACGTCATTTTGGGCCGCGCGGAATATTTGATGGAGCGCACGAAGGAGGAGCCGGTCAGGAAGGGGCTCCAGACCATTATCAGTCAGGTCGAACGGATCACGCGGGTGATGAATCAGCTGCTGGCGTTTGCCCGCCGTCGTCCGGTCGAGCATCGGGCGTTGGATCTCCATCAGATCGTCGAGGATAATCTGGAAATTTTTCAAGAGCGGCTTTCGCACAGCCACATCACGGTTGAAACGTCGTTCGCGGAGGCTTGCCCGTTGGTGCGCGCCGATGCCGATCAGATGAGCCAGGTGTTGATCAACTTGGTCATGAACGCCATCCATGCGATGCCGGGTGGGGGAGTGCTGAAGGTCGCATTGGCGCCGGCAACGGATCGCGGCATGGTCATGCTGGTGATCGGCGATACCGGTCACGGCATGCCGAAGGACGTCATTGCCAAGATCTTCGATCCCTTCTTTACGACCAAGGAATTCGGCAAGGGGACCGGACTTGGCTTGACGGTCGTCAGGGGCATCATTGAGGAACATGGCGGCACGATCCAGGTCGAGAGCGAGCCGGGTGTTGGAACGGTGTTTACGATCTGTCTGCCGATTCAGGTCGACCCCGGTCAGAAATCGTGATGATCACCCTTTTCCCTCCCCGGTTTGAAGAGTGATCCGAGAAGCAGGTTGGGTGGTTGCTGTAGCGCTTCGGGGCAGCCTGTCTATACAGGTGGGGTCTTTCTCACCAACGCCGCTGGGGCTCCGTTTCTGTTTGGAAAATCCTTCACTGCCGAATCATCAATGAACGCAAGGTGTTGCCTCATGCCAGAGCCAAGGAGGAATGGCACATAGTTTGCGTTGACTCATTTGGCATGGAAACCGGTTATTGGAGCCTCGACATGAAAGGTAGGTCACCAGCCGTGTTGTTGGTGGTGGAAGATGATAAGGACATGCGCAGTTTGCTGTGCGATGAGCTGTGGGGAGAAGGGTATCAATTGCGGGAAGCCAGCAACGGGGCGGAAGGGTTGGATGCCGTGATGCGGGCCGCACCGGACTTGATCGTCACGGATTTGAAAATGCCGTCCGGCGGCTTCGATTATGTGCATCGGCTGAGACGGTGTGCGCCGGCCTGCCCGATCATCGTCATGACGGCATTCGGCGATGCCAAAACCAAGGAGGAGGCGCTAAAAAGCGGCGCGACTGCCTATTTCGACAAGCCGGTGCGCCTGTCGGAGTTAAAGGCGACGGTGAAACGACTCCTCATGCCTGCCGAGGGCTCGGCGTCCGAACGCACCATCCATTGATGACCCGGGTCGGACGGTGCGGCGACCCGATGGCCCCCCCTTGGTGAGAGGGTTGTCTTCGAAGTTCCGGGCGTAGTACATATAGGGCCTTTACACTGAAGAAAGGCCCTTCTTGGTTTCTTCTGAAATAAGGAGTGATGAGATGGCCGGATCTCACGCACCAACAGGACCCCTCTCTCCCTTCGCTGATCCCATTCTCGCCGCTCGTTTAGAAGCGCTTCGTCAATTGGCCGATGGACTGACCGACCGCGTCGCTGTGATGGACCGGGAGCTCAATGTCGTCTACGCCAACGATGCTGCCTGGGGGAAGTCAGGAAAGCCGCCAGCGGGGACCAAGCCGGCGAAGTGTTACGAATCGTTCGTTCAAAAGAAAGATCCTTGCGGGACATGTCCTGCTGAGTCTGTTTTTGCGACGGGTGAAGTGCTGACGGTTTCCTGTAATACGTCGGGTGACGGCACTGCCTGTGGTATGCATCAGGCCTTTCCGCTTGTCTCCTCCGGGGGAGATGTTGGCTCCATTCTCGTTTTGTTTCACAAGCGGTCGGAGCCGCTCGGTATTCCGGCATCCCTTCCACAGCACAAGCCGGGCGCATCGCGCCCGGAACGGACTGCGTCACGATTGGGCGATCTGGTTGGCGCGAGTCCGGCGATGAATCAGCTCTTTGAAATGATCCGGTTGGTGGCGGATAGCTCGGCGACGGTACTGATTCAGGGGGAAAGCGGCACGGGAAAAGAACTGGTCGCTCGGACGATTCACCAGACCAGTTATCGACGTGAGAAGCCTTTTGTGGTGGTCGATTGTGGAGCGCTCCCGGAAACATTGCTGGAGAGTGAACTGTTCGGCCATGTCAAAGGCGCGTTCACCGGAGCCGCAGGGGCCAAGCCCGGGTTGTTTGAAGAAGCTGACGGGGGCACGATCTTCTTGGATGAAATTGCCGACACCTCCCCGACCTTTCAGGCCAAGCTCCTGCGAGTCTTGCAGGAAGGGGAGATCAAGCGGGTCGGCGGCACACAACCGATCAAGATCGATGTTCGTGTCGTGTCGGCCACCAACAAGGATCTCACCGATTTAGTGAAGGCGAAGGCCTTTCGACAAGATCTCTATTATCGATTAGCCGTCTTGCCCGTCCATCTGCCCCCGTTGCGGGAGCGGAGGGCGGACATTCCCCTGTTGGTGGAGAAATTTGTCGGGGACTCCTGCCAGCGGCATCGGCAAGAGTTGCGCCGGGTCAGCGAGGAAGCCATGTGCGCATTAACTGCTGCGCCTTGGCCCGGCAATGTTCGCGAACTGCAGCACTATATCGAGCGTGCCGTGGTCACGACCACTCACCAGGAACTGACCTGCGCGGATCTGGTGGCTGTCGGGTCGCATGTCGAGGCCACCGATCTGAGGACGGTCGGGCGCTATGCGGCGAGGCAGGCTGAGCGGGTTCGGATACTTCAGGCGTTGCAGCAGACGTCCGGAAATCGGGTGAAGGCCGCACGTCTTCTCAAAATTAGTCGCGCAAGTCTCTATAACAAGCTCCACGAGTTCGATATCCGTTAGGCCCGCTTCCATCGATTCTCCTCACTGCTCCGAATCTCGACGTCCCGCAAAATCCTCTTCAAAATCAGCTCGGTTGCCGGCCAATCCTCCGGACATCCAGAGCCTCTTTGCCCCTTATTGCCACAAAACAGAATCCTTGGTGTCTAATGATGTAGACAGTCTAAGTCATTGTATTTTCACGCGTGTCGTTCACTCCCCTGCAGTCTGTCTAAAGGCCTGGAAAACAACCCGTAGTCCGTTCTTCCTCGTTGTCGCACTCGACACTCATAACATGTTGATAGTGTAGCGAAACGTTTCTGCTCATTGAGGTGGGTGGATAGGCACATCAATTGCGATGTGCCGGGGTGCTGGTGAAGGCGCGGGTGATTAGGACCGGCCTCCGAATGACCTGCTCCCTCAAACTTTGAGGACACCCTTCACCAGCCCTTTTCTCTTTTGGAGCGTTTCGTGGAGGGGAGAAGGAGAGGCCGGAGCAGCCGGGGTCCTGCCTGACGGAGGCCGGTCACACGACCACGCTTTTATTCACTCCCGCGGAAGGGCGCGGGATTATCAAGGAGGGAGGCCGACATATGAGGTCTTCAGTGCAGTCAAAACGCAGGCGCATCAGTCGCAAGGCGATGCTGAGCCTGCAGGCGGCGCTACTCTCGGGCAGCTTACTTGCTGCGCCGTGGGTGTTCGCGGCCGGGTCAGGCGATCAGTCGCATGATGGACATGCGACGCCGGTCGCCATGCCGGGTTGGACCCAGACCTTGAAGGGTCAGACGGTGGTGGAAAACGCCATCGAAGGTCGAGCCGGCAATGCGGAAAAGATGGAGATGCAGCACCACCGCCTGATGGAGAAGTTGGAGCAGCAGGCGGGCAGCGATGCCAAGGCGCAGCAGACCTCCGGTGCATTCAACGAAATGTCGATGATGCACCAGTACATGGGACAGGACGGGAGCAGCTTCTTGCTGGCATCCGATTCGTCGAAGGGCGAGCCGGTCTTGACCAACGGCGGGAAATGTCCGGCGGGCGCGCCGGTGAAGAAATATGATGTCTCGATGGTCAACATCGAGATCACGCTCAACCGGTGGCTCGATTATTATCCCGGTTACATGTACGTCCTGACCGAGGATCTCCCGAAAGCGCGTGCGGAAGAAGAGAAGAACAAGGCTGCGCGTGAGAAGGAAGGCTTTGATCCTGGTGCCGTGACCACCGGATTGCAGGGTGATGTGATTCAGCCGTTGGTCATTCGCGCCAACCAGGGTGATTGCGTCAAGATGACTCTGCGCAACCAGATGGAAGCCGAGGATGGTAGCTTGTTCATCCAGGCCTCCAGCATGATCGTGAGTTCGACCGGCAAGCCGGCGACGACCACGAACCCTGATGCGATCGTATCGCCGGGGAAGGTGCAGGATTTCGAGTGGTACATCCACCCGAACATGCAGGAAGGTGTGCGTCAGTTCCACTCCTGGAGCCATGACCGCGAATTGACCGTGCTCGGGCTCTTCGGCGCGTTCATTGTCGAGCCCAAAGGCTCGACCTACGTGGATTCGCTGGGAACGGGTCCGGACAAGCAGGTGGCCAGTGGTTGGCAGGTCAACATCGATAACGGATCGGGACCGGACTTCCGCGAGTTCGTGTTGTTCTATCACGAAATCGGCGACGAAGCCTTCCGCCCGCTGAACAAGAAGGGTGACTTCTTGCCGCAGCGCGATCCGCTCACCGATGCGTATCGTCCGGGCGGTCGCGCGTTGAACTATCGCAGCGAGCCGTTCGGCATCGATCAGATGCATTTGCAGCACGAGTACTTCGGTTTCGAAGATGAATCGCTGGCCTACAGCGCCTACACCTTCGGCGACCCACCCACCACGATTGCCCGCGGTTACTTGGGCGATCCGGTGAAATGGCGTGTGGTGCACGGTGGATCGGAAGTGTTCCATTCCCACCATCCGCACAGCGGAACGATCCGTTGGCAGCGGAGCCCGGGCACCGAAATGAACACCCTCTGGGCGGCAGGTCAGGACGGACCGGTGAAGTATCCGGTGGTTCGGACCAAGTCGGATCGTGTTGACGTCGAAGTCATCGGTCCGTCGGAAGCCCTGGACCTCGAGCCGGAATGCGGCGGCGGCGGCTGTCAGCACCTGGCCGGTGAATTCCTCTATCACTGCCACGTGGCGCATCACTACGTCGCGGGCATGTGGGGGTACGGCCGGTTCTACAACACGTTGCAAGCCGGAAACGGCCACACGGACACCATGCCGGACTTGGCGGAATTGCCTGACCGCAAGGGCCGCATGAAGCTCGGTGTGTCGTCCGACAAGCTGATCGGCACGACGGTGGATTGGTTCGGTAAGACCTTTAAGATTGTGGACAAGAGCCAGAAGACGAACTGGAAGTCCGATCCTGTGATCGTGAACATCAAGG
>ERZ1645185.821-NODE-821-length-13127-cov-4.502677_pt1 | contig 13127 bp, 15 predicted proteins | sample MGYA00575351_ERZ1645185 | MGnify/ENA primary metagenome ERZ1645185 (study PRJEB40838, sample SAMN11284767) | freshwater sediment metagenome | isolation source: river sediment | host: Sediment | place: India: Jana village, Kanpur | collected 2015-12-17 ...
AAGGTGCAGCTCGCCGAAAACGCCCTGGAACTGCCGACGCTCACCGGGCTCTACGGCTCGGCGCGTTTCCACGAGCGCGAAGTCCACGAGATGTACGGGGTGAAGTTCACGGGCAACGCGGACCTGCGGCCGATCCTGCTCTACGAGGGGTTCGAGGGGCACCCGCTGCGCAAGGACTACCCGATGGAGCGCGAGCAACCCATCGTGCCGTACCGCAAATGAGCGCCACGACGCAGCCACCCCGGGTCTACGGCCCGCCCTAAATTCGCAGTAGTTGCCACTCCTCCACTCGATGGTGTAGCACTGTGGCACGTAGGGCTTGGGCAGCGCGTGGCGCACTCCTGGCTCGTGATGCGCCACCGGCACCGACAGAGCCACCGATAGCAGGACCGCCCATATCGCAATCGGGACAGCCAGCCATGCCGGATGGAATCGCGACATGGCGGGGTGGTAGTAGCGGTGCATTATGACGCTCCAAGCTTGAATCCAGCCGCAATAACCGCGTCGGCAATGCTGTAACAAACTTCTCCATTTTTGCTTAGGTATCCATTAGATGTTATGGCATCAACCAGAACCTCGCGCTCGGTGCGGATGGGGCGGAACGACTTGTAATGCGGCATGCAATCAACAAATGCAGTGTCGTCCCAGTCAGTAGTGAAAACAGGGCAAATATTAAATTTGTCGATGTGAAGGTGAGCGATGATTTTTGTTTTGTGCCATTCGGCGTCATTCCACAATATCTCACACTCCACCCCAACCGGCGGCAATTCCCCGCGCTCAAACCATCCGTTATCTTGCTTCACTTCCTGCTGCTGACTCATGTTTAACTCCTGATTGTCTTCGATGCTGGTGATTGGATTGAATGCTGCTGGCACTGGACTGGCCAACTCGCCATCAGCGCATGCCTTGGCGTACTCTGGCCGCCTTTCGAGAGTGTCGCGCCAGTCGCCGAGGACTTCACCGCCCCCAAATACAGGAGAACCTTGGCCGTCGTGATGCCAGTACAGGTCACCAGGTGAAGGCGGAAACTTTACGCTATCACCGTACCACTCCCAATCGCCATTCTCGGCTTGACCAAGCCAATTTGCCCACTCCGGCGCATCCTTCCAGCTCGGCTTGTTCTGCAACTCTGCGCGGCGGGAGAGCCATTGCTCGCGGGTGAATTGAACAAGGTGTGAATAATGGTGCTCATAAAATAACACCTCCCCCATTCCTGGCCTTACCGCGAATTTGGCGTTAATAGGCCACACGTGCTCATTCCGCGCCAGCCAGTCCAGATCTGTTTCGTTACTCATTGCGATGCTACTCATTCGCCTTCTCCTTGATTGCCTTCATGCAAAACCCGCCCACCCAGCGCCCGGATCGTCTTGCCTGACTTCTTGGCCAGCAGGAACTCGATATAGGCACCCTCCGACCTCTCCCACCCTGGCAGCATGACGAGCTCGTTAGCCACCGCCACCATCGGCAGGCAGATTTGCATGTACTGGCCCTGGCTCAGGCCGTCAGGAAGGGTGGCGGGATTAAGCACGCTATGACCCTGCTCGGTCAGCTCGGAGGCGACATTGTTGAACAGCGGGCGGTTGTGGTCTTTGATGCCGGACATTGGCCCGGCCACGTAAATGATGGTCATTGTTCTTGATCTCCTGCTTTATCCTGCGGGGCCTGATTACCCCAGCAGTCCCAACCCGCCGCCGCATCTCTGGCAAACAGCTCAACGCGCGGAACATCCCCGCACAGTTTCTCGATGGCCTCGCGAAATTCGTGGGGCTTCTGACTGTGGCGGCCTACCTTGGCTTCTATAACGGCGCGCACAGAGTGATCTTTGATGAGCTCACCGAGCTTACCATTGACGCCAATCAGCGCGCTTTCCGAGCTAGCTCTGGTGGCAAACCCCATGCCGAAGAACGGGATGCCTGTCTTGGTCAGCTTGCGCCACACAAAGCCATTCATGTTGACCAAGCGGAATCCCCACGCCTTGCACAGGTTGATCGCCTCCTGAGGCATTGCCCCAACCCACCACATCACTAGCAGACAGTGCTCATCGGCGAGCTCGGCAACCGGCAGGGCTGCCATATCGGCCAAGCTGGTGACAGTGTATTTAGCCTCGGCAGCGCTTTTCATGGTGCCGCCAGTGTTACGGTTTCCGAACTGCCAGGCGGGGTCAGCGTAGATCACCCGGTACTTGCGTGGCGGGTTGTTGATGTCGATGTTCAAATGATCCTCCTGTTTACCGGCTGCGCGCTAACATACGGACACTGCGACATCAGCACGACGCGCTCGCGCTCCCGCTCGATAGTGATGCGGCGACCTGTCGGCCTTGGCATGCTGTCGTTTCGCTGTATGGCCTGCGCCTGCCCCGGCGACAGGGCGGCGACATAGGCCACCCGCTGCTGCTGGTATTGAGACTCGGCGCTGGCAAGGGCTTCTGCGAAGGTCATTTGACCTCCGGCTTGGGGGCGGCGGCGATCATTGCTCGGTATGCTCTAGCCAGAATGCATGATGCACTATCGCTTTCATATGTATTGGCCATCAACCCTGAGGTTATCATTTCCAGCGTCGGCTCCACCGGAACCAGCTGCCAGCCTTCTGGCGCTGCCGGAGCTGGAAGATTGCCGGACAGGGCCGCGTCAATGCACCAAACCAAATCATGGTAGCCGTCAAATTTCAGCTGGTCACCAGCCTCACGCAACAGGCCTGCCATTACCCGCACCTGCACCTCCAACTCCTCGATGCGCTTTGCCATGCACAGGGGTTCATCATCAAGGACCTGCACAACCCCCGCTTGCGGCATGCGCTCGGCCAGAACCTTGGCTTGTCCTTCGGTCAGGCGCAGTTCGGCACCAAACTGCTGGAATTTTTCATTGTCGGTCATTCCCATATCTCCTTGTGTTGGCGCTCGATCTCCATCATCTCGCGCTTGATCTCAATCTCGCGGCGGCAACGGGTGCGCTCTTTGTCGCTGACGCGCGGGCGCCGGTTGGCATCGTTCATTTCCTGCTGCCTGCGGATCTGTGCACTGATGCGGCGCTCGTAAAAAGCCTCGTGGCTGGATGGGCGGAGTTCGAATGACATCACTCCACCCCCTTCTTGTCCAACACCACCATGCGGCAGTGGGTCATGCCCATGAGCTGGAGCGCCTGATCCGGCGTGGCGCCCTGCACATTTGCGGTTTCGAATCGCCCTGTGCGGCGGTGGGTGCCGCTGATGCGGTAGGTTTTTGCCTTGGTTGTCATTGGTGCTTCTCCTGCGTTGTTGACCCCTTTAATGTAAAACGCCCCGCAATAAATTGCAAGGCGCTTTGTGTATTATTTTGGGTTTTGTCGCAGGGCTACCGGTTGAACACCGCGAACCGCTTACCGATGAACACTCGCAACCTGGTGTTGGCCGCAAAGCGAGCCTTGCCGTGCTTGCGGTAGCTAAGCGGTTCAGCCTCCAACGCCTCAAAGTATGCCCTGGCGTAGGCCGCGCACACCTCAGCTCGCAAGGATGGATCCAAGGTGCCGAGCTTGGCGGACATCCACTGCGCATCATCTGGATGGTAATGCCTTGGCATCTGCCCCCAGCGCTTGCTGGGCGGCACCTGCTTCAGTTCATCGGCCATGCTTGGCTACCCATGCTCTCACCATCTCCATGGCTCCGGCCGCGCCCAGAGCTACCCCGGTGAACGCCCCGCCACTGGCAGAAGCAACCAGGTAATCCACCTGCTCCTTGCTGATGGAAGACAGGGCATGGTCTTTTCGCTTCATCTCCATCACGATGGGCGGGCACACTGGAATGATCACATCGCTGGCGCCCGTGTTCATACCCTCTTGCTGGTGCTGATACCCCTGGCGTTTGGTGCGCTTCCCCTCGTTGCGGATGTGGGTAGCCACCTTGGCCAGTTCGGGAAACTCGGCCCGCAGCTGGCAGAAGAAGCTGACCGCCTCGGCTGCTTCCAGGGGGCACTTGCCGCGCCAGTTGGGGTCGCCGTACACCACCAACCCCGCACCATGCACTTGTTTTATGTTCATGCGAAACTCACTCCTTGCACCTTAAAGTTGTAATACCCATTCTGCCCCATAGTCTTTTTGACCTTTACCGTCTTCGGGATGGCCCGCCAGTCGGCGCACTCAGCATACGACTCCCCAATCGTCTCCAGCTCCCAGCCGTTGGCCGTGGCCATGCGGTTGAAAATCCAGTGGGCGCCTTTGGTGTGCCAGGCGGTGATCGCCCCGATCTCCGTCTTGTAGACCACCTTCAGGCTGTGCTTGCCAGCTTGCCCGGTGTACGGCTCGTACTTGATATCAAGACACAGCAGATCCTTTGTCTCGCCTTCGGCCATGATCCCCGCAACGCCCGCCTTTTCCGTCAACTTCTCGTTGGGGTCAACCAGCCGGATCTTGCACTCAGTGCAGTGCCGGGCCGCGATGTCGTTCTCGGCAAGGCAGTCCGGGCACATCTTGAATGAAAACCGGTGAGTGCATGGGTAGGCCACCCCCTTAATCACCGCCGCCTCTGGGTTGCTGCAGCGGCGGGAGTAGTGCGCCGGCACTGGCACCTCCTTGCTGTCGCAGTCGCCAAAATCGTCCTTTGTGGATGGGTCCATGACCCGAGTTGTCAGCACCATGCCTTCCCACTCGCAGGGATCGCCATCGGCGTCAGTAGCAACCACCCTCTCGGTGCCGGACACCAGGAAGTTGCCGAACCGGTCATGTGCCAGTCCGGTGTACATTGGATCATTTCGCCGCTTCTTCATGCTGATGGCGTGGCAGGCAGGGCACTCGACCTGGATCTCTACCGCCTCACCTGACGCCTTGCGGGTCTTGATCTCCGGCGTGAACACGTCCGACTCCAGCCCGTGGCGCTTGATGTTCTCGGCGTAGTCCAGCACCAAACAGTCCGCCTTGCTGTCGTGCAGGCGCAGGCCACGGCCAATGATCTGTTGCAGTAGCCCAGCCGACTCGGTGGCGCGTAGGATGGCCACGACATCAACGTGCGGAGCGTCAAAGCCGGTGGTCAGTACCGACACATTGACCAGATAGCGCAACTTGCGAGCCTTGAACGCCTGGATAATGGCCTCTCGATCTTTCTTCTTGGTTGACCCGGTGACCACCGCCGCCTGGTCCTGCGGCAGGTATCCGGCGATCTCCTCAGCGTGGCTGATAGTGGCAGCGAAGATCATCACCCCCATCCGGCCAACCGACATACTGACCACCTTCTCGATGATCGTCCGGGTCTTGCTGCTCTTCTCAAAAGTCAGCGCCACGGCGGCGGAGTCGAACTTGCCCATCCTGTTGAGTTCAAGCTTGCTGGTGTCGTAGTGCTCGTCAGTATCCTCCCCGATCACTGGCTTTGTGAGAAAGCCCTGATTCACCAGCTCGCCAGCGGTCACCCGGTAAACCAGGCGCGAGTAATACGGGTCGATCGCCTTCTCTTCGTCATAGAACAGTGGCGGGTCGATGGTGTGGTCAGCAGCGTAGATGTAGCCTGTGCCCATCCGGTACGGGGTAGCCGTCATGCCGATCACCCGCAACAGCTCGTTGATGCGCTGGCCGTTCAGCTCGTACTCCTGCACCCGCTTGATGAGCTCAAGCATGGTCGGGGTTACCATGTGGCAGTTATGCACTAACACTCCGCCAGCGTAGTAAGAAGGGTGTCCGCTGACGTGAAGGTTATATACAACTTCATTGCCTCCTCGTTCGATACTCGATACACAGTCCATCCCAGTTCCGACAGCTTCGAATCCTTCTTCTTGTCTTGCTCCTGTCGCTCCGTCACGCAGTGGCTCGATCCATCTATCTCGATGGCTACCTTCATTTTTTCGTTCCCTATGTCCACCTTGTAGCAGTTCGGGTATATGCCATTCAGATGTCCTGCCATTGTCTTTATTGGGAGCTCCATCACCCATCCATTCCCCAGTGCATACCACAGACATAGCTGCGCTGAACTCGGCAGACATCCATTCCCGCCTCGGATTGCTGGAGCGTGACCAATTCTTTTCAAAGATGACTTCATCTTCTCCTTGCTCTCTGAATTGTGCATTGGATTCTTCAGCCTCTTCGAGCAGGATGGAGAGCAGCATTCTTGCTTGTTCCAATGATATTCCGAGACGCTTGCTACAATCGCTCCGCTTTTCAGTGTCGTCATTCTTGGCCGAAATAATTTTGAACAATGCGCGCATGTCTTCACGGCTGAAAAGGCTCGCTCCGACCTCCAGTTTCTCGGCTTTGACAAATCCCTTTTCTGTGAAAATTGGATGATCGGGAGTGCATCTGATTGAGCGCCCATGATTTGTCCTTATGGTGATGGTTTCTGATTTTTTGCTGCTTACAGACCTCACCATGCCACGCCCAATTGCGCAATGCACTACATCTCCAGGGCGCACGGAATCAATCCTAATGCATCCATCTGGCGTACTTATCATTGTTTCTCCTGGGAAGCATTCGTCCACAATGATGGCGCTGACACCCATGTGAGCGATCTTGTCGATGCTCTTTAGGGCTGTCTGTGGACTGGCAAAAATAACCTGGTGGCGCAAGCACTTCGAGCCGGCGCTGGCGCAGTAGATGCTTGTCTGGTAGCCGTAAGCCTGGAACTTGGCGGCATTCTGCTCCACGAGCTCCTTGCTGGGCGCGATGCACAGCACCCGCTTGTTGGGCGCGGCCTTGGCCATGTAGGCGGCAAGCTCGGCAACGATGAGGCTCTTGCCTGCACCGGTCGCAAGTTCAAGCAGGCATGGCGACAGGCGGCGTCGGATGTGCTCGACCACCGCATCGACTGCCTCTTGCTGGTATGGGCGGAGGGTGAAGGTCATAGGGCCCCCAAGTGCGACTTGATACGTTCACCTATCCAGCGCATTACCGGAACTGCCATAGAGTTGCCGATCGCCTTGTAGCGAGGGCCGTCTGCGGCTGGTTTGCATCGATATGGCACGTCCGTATGCCCATCAGGAAATCCCTGCAGGCGCTCGCACTCGACGGGGGTTAGGCGGCGGACTGCCATCGCACCGGCAAATACAGCATTCTCCTGTCCATTATTTCGCCCGAGCGTGTGCGCTAGCTCCATGTTGGTGTCCGGGTCTTGGGTGCCGTGAACCACCATCGTCTCTGTTTCGTAGTCGATGCGCCCCATCCCTCCAGCATTCAAACAATGGGAAATATGCCCAGTACTGGTGGCAAGCGGGATCAAGTGTCCAGCCTGCCCTTGGTTGTCGTCTGCGCCACACGTTCCAACGCCGTTTGCAGTAAGTGCGGCAACTGCCTTCCCCGCTTCTCGGCTCGGCGCAGAATCCCGGCGCACGCCTTCGCACTCAAAAAGAACTTTTGCGGGATCGAACCCTTCTCGAGAACTTGCGACAACGAACACACGGCGGCGTCGTTGGGCCACTCCGAAATATTGGGCATCAAGGATCCGCCAAGCGATTGTCCTTTTGGGGCCGCGCACATAACCAGCGTTCTCCCATTTTCGCCCTGGTGGCTGTAGCTCACAATCTTCGCCGGCAAGCAGTCCAAGGAAGGCTCCGAAAGCGTTATCTTTGGAGCTGAGTACCCCGGGGACGTTTTCCCAGACAGTGATACAGGGGGTGCGTCCAGTTGCTGCTCTTGATTGGTCGATTTCATCTGCAAGTTCCACGTATTTGATAGTCAGAAAGCCACGGTCATCGGCGAGACCCTTGCGGGCACCAGCTACCGAGAACGCTTGGCATGGCGTGCCTCCCACCAGCACATCGGGTGCGTCAATCTCGCCAGCAAGGATGCGGTCGGCAATCTTGGTCATGTCACCCAGGTTGTCTACTTCTGGCCAGTGATGGGTCAGCACAGCCGACGGAAATGGCTCAATCTCTGAGAACCAAGCTGGGGAAAACCCTAATGGCTCCCACGCCACGCTCGCAGCCTCGATGCCGCTGCAAACACTTCCATAAATCATATATTTCCCCTGTGAGAGAAAGGCCGCGCGCGGCGGCCTGGGTGTGGGATGTTAAAATCCAATATCCTGTTCACTATCAACCGGCGTGCCTTGGTATTGCTGCTGGCTCTGCGCTGTCTGCTGTGCCTGCGCTGCAACTTGCTGACTGGACTGCTGGCCAACTGGCGGCAACATCTTCTCGCGGAGGTAGCCGAAGCCGCGCACAAAGTTGATCTCACGACCGTCATCCTCTGCAACCAGCAAGCCGAACTTGACCCGCATGTGAGCATTACCTACCCAGTGATCCTCTATGTTCTCGGTGGTCAGCTCAAGGCGGCCATGACTGAGCGGGAAGCCCGCCTGGGCATCCAGCACTGACAGGTTTTTCATGGCCAGGTCGCGCTTACCGGCGTCCATGTCGTAAACCTTGGCGTTGTAGCGGTACTTCTGGTTGTAGAACTCGCCCGGGGTGGAGACCACAAAGTTGATGTAACAGGACTGCACCGCCTTACCCTCTTCGATGCCGTTAAAGCCACCGGTCACGATTGCGCTGAGCTCGGTGCCTTCCGGTATGATTTTGTTCTGCCCGTCAAAAAAGCCATCGTATTCCAGATCTTCTTGGGAAACCTGATTAAGAAAAAGTCCTGACATTTCATTTCTCCTGTTGTGGTTTGTTGGCGCCGGTCTGCTTACTGCCCCGTTTGCTGGCCTTCTTGCTGCCCGGTGCGCCGTTGACGAGATGAATTGAACAACATCGCCGCTTTACTTGCAAGCTATTTTTAGCAATAATGTTTTCATCTTTTACAGAGGGACAGAAAAATGACCAACCAAAACGACCAGACAGCCAAGCGCAAACGTGGGCGCCCGTTCGGGACGACTAAGGAAAACCGCTCCCGTGAGTGGCTGGAAGAAGACCAGGCGAGGATCCAGGAAACCATCGACAGGCTGAGGCATGTAAATGCAGTGGCCGGGGTGCAGGTAAAGATCATATCCAGTATGTCAGGGGTCGATGAGTTCCGCCTGTATCGCGCCAATCGCAAGATGGGCATGTATTACGGCAACGACAACCGGCACGTGACATTCACTGACGCCGAGCTTGCCGCCATCAACAAGGCAATTGACGACATCAAGGCCGCCTTGTAGGGTCGCCTACCTGGCCGCATGCAGGGCGGCCAAGCCAACTGGCAATCGCAACCAGGCCGGCAAGCACAGCCGCACACAGGACAAGCACAGGATAAGCACATGACCAACCTAAAATTTCCCCTGACCCTCTCATGTGGGTGTAAGGCGCTTTCAAATTGCCGCTGCTGGAGTGAGCGCGGCAACTCTGGCCGGGTTGATGGCGACAGCCCGATCGACCGGGTGCTGCGCGAGTTCAACGGCGCGTGGCGTCAGACACTGGAGCGGTATGGATGCAAGTTGCCATCAGGAAATCACCATGGGCCGTGCCCGGTGTGCAGTGGTGGCAAGCAGAGTTCAGACCGATTCAGATTTGACGACAAGGACGGTCGCGGCACCTGGTTCTGCAACCAGTGCACCCCCCAGAGCGGCGGCGGCCTGCTGCTGCTGTCCCGGTTCCTGGGTAAACCCACTATTGAAGTGGCCAACGAGCTGCTGGGCAACACCCCCGAGCGAAGCCGGGCGCCGGTCTATCGCTCGTTCGTGAGCGAGGACCAGATCCGCAAGGCTAATCACGAACAGGCGCGCAAGGGTGCCGAGGCGCTGCTGGCGTCCTCAGAGCTGCGCGCTCACCCCTACATGTCAGATCGCGGCCTGGATGGGCAGTGGCTGGTAAACGGAGAGCCGATCATGGGCAAGGACAGGGCTGTTATCCAGCCTGGTGAGCTGATGCTAGTACCCGCCTATAAGGCGGAGGGAGACGGTTCAAAACTGGTGAACGTGCAGAAGATAAAGTCTAACAAGGAAAAGCGCCCGCTGTTCGGCGGGGATATGGCAGGGGTGTACCACAAACTGGATGGGCACCAAAAGCTGATCGCCATCGTCGAGGGGTTCGCCACCGGCGTTACCGTCAACCAGGTGACAGGCGCAACCACTTATTGCGCATTCAACACCGGCAACCTTGCCTCGGTGTCGGCGTGGGTTGCTGGCCAACACCCGGGCGTGCAGGTGGTGTTTTTTGCTGATAACGACGAGCACGGAGCTGGCTTGCGTTATGCCAAGGACGCCGCGGCCCCGATCGGTGCAACGGTGGCCCTTCCGCCAGAGCTGGGCGACTGGGACGACTACCGGCAGGCGCACGGGGTGGAGGAGACCAAGTTGGCAATGAAAGCGGCCATCATTGCAGATCGGGAGGCGTGCGGGGTGGTGGTAAAACAAAAAGATGACAGCAAAAAAGAGAGTGTTGATCACCCCAATATCGCCGCAAGTTCTGCGCAGTTAGCAGCGAAATACACTCAAGATCGCGAACAACCAACCGATTGTGGCGGCTCGTTGATCCCACCCCCCACCCCGTTCGGCTTCACCCTGCCAGGCATGGCGCCAGCACCTGCAGCGGCACCCGCCAGCAAGCGAAAGGCCGCCCCCAAAGAAAGCGACCTGCCGCCAGGCATCGACTTCAACGGTATGGACATAGACACCCCGCCCGGGCTTGCCGGCCGGATCGTGGAGTACATCCGAGAGGGGGCAAACCGGCAGTTGAGCGGCGGCGCCTATTCCGCCATGGCGTTGCAGTGCATGGCGATGGCTGCCGCCGGACTGCCGGGTCTGGGTGGCACCAAGCTGTCACTGATCACCCTCACCCTGGGGATGTCGGCGGCGGGCAAGGAATGGCCGCAGCGCGTGGTCAAGAACCTGCTGGACGCTCACGGCAAGACCATTTATGGCGACATCCGCTCAGACAAGGACGTGATCCGCTCGGCCATTTATGACAATGGGCACTGCTTCTACGTCGTTGACGAGGCGCAGAAGATCCTTTCGTCCAACTCGGGCAGCCAGCAGAACAAGCACATGTCGAACGTGATCAGTACGCTGATGGAGCTTTCGACAACCTCATGCTACAAGCTGTCGCAGCTGCACCGAGATGAGTTCCTGACCCACATCGAGACGGCCCGCGCCAGGGTGGAGAAGGTGATCGAGGCCAAGCGCGAGGCTATCGCCCACATGAATCAGGACCACGAAGAGGGGCGCATCAAAAAGGCGCAGCTGGAGATCGAGCAACTGGAGCGCAAGCTGGCCGACCACGACAAGCGGGCAATCACTGCCCGGGACGGCGTGCGCAATCCATCCTTGCACCTGCTGGCCTACTCAACACCCCAGAAGCTGGCAGCCATCGTGGACGAGGACAGCATCGAATCGGGTTTCTTGGGTCGAGCGCTGATCAACGACTGCGGGATCGAGCGGGCTCCGCAGCGCCTGACCATTGCAGACCTGAAGAAAGCGCCGGCCGGTGGCCAGGACATGCAGTTCGAGATGCTGAAGGCGCAGATCGGGCTTATTTGCCAGCTGGCCGACGACGAGAGCAAGCACAGCGTGGACAGTGAATTCAACGGATCACCGTTCCGCTACGACATCACGCCGGACGCCGAGCGGGATATGTGCGCCATCCTGCAGCACTACGACCAGCACCACTACCGCAATCACCCGCGCGTGGGGGCCATCTATGCGCGCCTGGTGGAGCGTGTGATGTCGCTGTCGTCCATCATGGCCTTGGGCAACTACGGATGCGACGGGGCGCGCATTGAGAGTTCCTACGTCCGTTACGCGCTCATGCTGGTTCTGCAGAGCTTGGAGCACCTGACCAGCAACCTGAAGATCAACGAGGGCGCCACCGAAGAGACCATCGAGGCCAAGCTGGAAGCGGTGCAAGCCGCCATCCTCAAGATGATCAACATAGACCGCCGCAAGGACGACCAAGACGGCTGGCGTTATGTGAGCGTTATCAAAGCGCAGATGAAGCGCCGCAAGTTCTACCAGCAGATCCAGAAGCAACTGGATGGGGCGAACCAGGATGCCATGCAAAACGCCTTGGCGATGCTTGGCGGAAAGGTGGAGATGGACCCGAGCGGGAAGCAGATCAGGTTGAGGAAGTAGGGGCGCCAAAGACGCCAGAAGACGAAAAGCCGCCAGCAGAAACTAAAAGCCACCGCAAGGTGGCTTTTTTGTGGGCGCTTGGTGGTCGGCAGGGGCAATCCATCAATTACTGAAATCTCAGCCGCCAATCCATCTAGACGTCCGGCGCAGGATTACAAATCCGATTGTAATCGGTTTTTGCACCATGTTTTTGTGTGTTTTGCACAAACGCGAATTTGCACATGCACAAGTGCAAACCCAGTAACGGCGCGGGTTTGCGGGCAACTTAGTCATTTATTTGTTTTGTGCATGCTGACCCCCCTCCCTATTTTAATTTCTGTAATGGCACCCCCCCCCTTAGTCATATATCCCTTTAATTACAGTGATATATATATCTATATATCTATATATATAAAAAATACAAAAATACATAAAAAACCCTCTAGGCCGCACCACATAAGGGTTTGCGCTTGTGCAGATTTTTTTCATTTGCTCCAAAAAAATGAAAAAACACACCCCTGCGCCTTTATTATCAATGACTTAGGTTTCTTCGCATAAATCCGAGCGAAAATGAATGTTGACTGGTTGACTCTGGCAGGTGCCGGAGCTAGTATCACCCCATCAACTCGACGTGGAACTCGGTTGATTGCAGCGCAAGGCGCGAAGACATAACGAGCAAGGTTTAAAACCCCCGTCAGGTGCTGTGCTCGCAGCCGTTCCAACTGATGGGGGTTTTGATTTTGAGGTTATACCTTGACCAAACACGATGAAATAAAAGACCAAGCATTCGATAACATCACCCAAGCGGTGATGGTAGCCAACATCCGATTGGGTGACCCGGTTCCAAGAACACCCAAGGATCAGGCATCGTTCATCAGGGTATTTTTTCGAGATTGCGAGACTGAGTTTTCCAATAGTCAGCTAAAGCTTGCGCTGGGAGGGGTGTGTGTGGCTCCCAAAAACAGGAGAGAATTTATCTTGTGGGCTCTCAAATCCGTGAGCAATAACCGGATGTCCAACAAATCTCAATAAACCGCATAGCTGGAGCGAGACATGGAAAACCAAACCCCACGCAATCTGGCCGAAATCATGGCCGACAACAAAAACCGCGACCGCATCGAGTACATCAACAAAAACATCGGCGACCTGTACGACGAGCTGCGCGACTTCCCCGGCGTCAAGGGGCCGAGCTACCTGGGCGTCCATCTGCGGTT
>ERZ1645185.822-NODE-822-length-13101-cov-4.594895_pt1 | contig 13101 bp, 9 predicted proteins | sample MGYA00575351_ERZ1645185 | MGnify/ENA primary metagenome ERZ1645185 (study PRJEB40838, sample SAMN11284767) | freshwater sediment metagenome | isolation source: river sediment | host: Sediment | place: India: Jana village, Kanpur | collected 2015-12-17 ...
CGTGTGCTCTTTCCGATCTCGCAGGGCCGAAACAGTCAGCGTGCCGCCATCCGGCATGGCGTGAAGCGCGTTCAGCACGAGGTTGCTCAGGGACATCCGCAGATCGCTTTCCGAAGCCAGAACCCACAGTCCAGGCTGCAGGTCGGTCACGACCGTCACGCCGATCTCGCGCGCCTTGAAGCCCAGAAGCTCCAGCGACTGCGGCACGACCAGCGACAGGTCGACGACCTGCTTCTCGCCCGGCGGCTGGCACAACGTCAACAGGCTGTTGGTCAGGGTCAGCGTCCGGTCCACCTCGCGCTGCAGCGTGGCCAGATGGCTGGCGAGCCGCGGCATGTCGCCCGCTGCCGCGTCCTGCTCGATCGCCCCGGCGACGAGGCTGATCGAGGACAGGGGATTGAAGATCTCGTGCCCAAGCCCGGCGGCCAGCAGGCCGAGTTCCGACAGCCGGTGTTCCTGGCCCAGCTGCGCCTCGCGCTCGAGATCGCGGATGGATTCCACGATACAGTTGCGCGGCGCCTCGCGGCTGCCAAGGTTGACCGGCGCCGCCGCCACCTCGACATGACGCTCGCTTCCGTCGCCGGCGAAATGGGTCTGCCGGCAGGTCATCGCCCCGGTGCCGTCCCTCAGTTCCTGCAGCGGGCAGCGGACCAGCGTCGCAGGGCAGGGCGTATCGCGGCGGTGGCTCGACAGGTGGCAAGGCCGGCCCAGCACCTGGTCAAGCGGCAACCCTACCTGGGCGGCATAGGCGGCGTTCGCCTTGACGATGCGAAAGTCCGGGTCGATCACCCGGATCGCATCGGGAATCGCGTCGAGAATGGCCTGAAGCCGGTCCTCCGAGGCGTGGAGACCGGCCAGTGACCGGCCCAGATCGTCGGCCATTGCGGCGAAGCTGCGGCCAAGTTCGGCGATCTCGTCACGGCCCGAAAGGTCTACCTTCGCGTCGGTCGCCCCGTCGCGGAACGACCGGACCGCCTCGGACAGGCGGGCGAGCGGCGACACGACGGTCTGACGGATCAACAGCAGCACCGCGCCCGAGGCCAGGAAGGTGACGAGCAGGCCCAGCATCGCCAGCCACAGCGCCCCCTGCCGGGCGTCGGCGGTGGCGCTGCCTTCGGAATAGTCCAGCACCAGCACCCCGTTGACGGGATGATCCTTGATGCTGCCGTGGCATTCACCGCATTCCGGCCGGTTGTGGACCGCCTTGATCGAGCGCAGCACGCGCCGGCCATCCGGCCCCTCGACCTCGGTCGTGAGCGAGCGGTCGGAGCGCAGCGCCTCGTCGATCAGTGGCTCGTCCAGCAGGGTGCCGATCGGGGCATTGGCATCGCCGAAGCGCACTTCGTGACCCGGGCTCAGCACCATCACGCGGTCGATCTCGGGGCTGGCCGCGATATCGTCGAGCACGGCGCGGATGCCGTCGAGATCGCGCTTCAGCATGGCGTTCTTCAGCGCCGCCTCGATCACTTCGTTGAACTGACTGGTGGCGCGCACCTGTTCGGCCTGGATGCGGTGGAAATAGAGCGCGGTAACAATCGCCAGCACCGGCAGGGACACGGCCACAAGGACGCCGGCAAGCGTCGCGAAAACCCTGCGGCCGAGACTGGCGCCCAGCCAGGTCCGAAGCCTGTCGACCGCTGTCACGGCAGCACCTGGTGCAGCTTGCGGTAATGCGGCGCCTTCGCGCAGATCGGGCAAAGCCCGTCGTCCTCGCGCAGGGATTCGGCCGGGCGCTGATAGGCGACCCGGCAGCCCCGGCACTGCCGGCTGACCAGAGAAATCCCGTCCGTCGCCGCCGCCAGCGCCACGATGTCGATCGCCCCTTCCGCGCAGGATTGGACGCAGAGCCCGCATCCGGTGCACTGCGACGCGTCGATCTGGTAGGCCGCCGGCTGGTCCTCTGCAATGATCAGGGTCAAGGCCGTCTCCGGGCAAAGCCGCAGGCAAAGGTGGCAGGCCGTGCAGCGTTGCGCGTCGATCCGCGGCGCGAAGGCAAAGCGCGGTGCCGTGCCCCGGCCCGGCAGACCCTGCAGACGCGCCAGGGCCGAGGCGGCGGCCTTCCGCTCGCTGTCCTCGGGCCGGGGCGCGGCCAGGGCGAACAGCCCCCGGCGGCGGGCATCCGGCCCTTCGCCGAGGCGAGGCACGCGGTCAGTGCCCCGCGCAGGAAGGACTCCGACCTCGAGCCCCGGCAATCCGCGGTCGCCGAGCAGGGCGTTCAGCGTGGCTAGATGATCTGCCAGTCTCAGGTTTCCACCGCTCGGGCAGCTGTCGCAGTCGCCGGTCGCGATCAGCAGGCGGCGCACGCCGCGCAGCCACAGCGTCGCCAGCGCCTCGAGCCCGAGCGACTGCAGGCAGGGACCGGGTCCGCGGGCCTCGGGGCAGACCAGGGCGACGGCGCCGGAGCGGTCGGTCTCGGTCAGGGGCAGGGGAACGGCGCGTTCGACGGTGATCGCCCGCGCCGGGCAGGCCGCGCCGCAGCCGCCGCAGGCGGTACAGAGATCGGCGACAAGCTCCAATCCCTCGTCGCCGACACGCATCGCCCCGGTCGGGCAGGCGCGCGCGCAGGCGTCACAGACGGCATCCGCCGTTCTGTCCAGCAGGCAGGCTGCCTCGTCCAGAACCGGCAGCGGCCGGACTTTCACCAGCTTGGCTCCAGTCCCGGCACGAAGGGCCGTTCGATTTCCTTTGCCTCGGCCTGACGCGCCTCGCGGTCCTGGGCACGAGCATAGGCATTGCTGCGGATATCGGGGGCGATCCCGGTTTCCGACTCGAGCCAGTTGCGCAGCACCGGCAGGAATTCCGCCGTTACCGCCGCCGTGGCCGCGTGGAACGGCGTCCGCGTCCGTTCGGCCGCGCGGGCGCAGAATTCCGGCGCCCAGCCCAGCACATGCAGGTCAAGGAAGCGCGCGGCATCGGTCAGGGCATCTGTAGTTCCGAGCGCCAGAAGATGGCGGACGAATTGCAGTTCGTGGACCAGATGGTCGTCCGAGCGGATGCGCCAGTCGGGCACCTTCAGGTCGTAGTGCTGATACCATTCCCGCACCTCGAACATCGGTTCCTGCCGTTCGAGGTGCTCGTCGGTGAACCAGACCGACCCGGTCGGCGCGATCCGGTAGCCGTTTGTCAGGTACAGGTCTGCGTAATCCGCCGCCATCTCGTCCAAAGCCTCGGCCGACGGGGCATCCCCCAGTTCGGCGAGCGCGGCCTCGAGAAAAACCGCGGCCCCCTCGTCTGGTCCGGCCAGGATCGCGTCGAACAGCGTGGCCGCGTCTATCGCGTGAAGATGCGCGATCAGGTCGCGGTCGGCTTCGCGGTCATGAAGCCGGATGACCAGCCCCATGACGTCGGCCCAAAGGGAGGTGGCGGTGTCAGTCATTGTCCATCCGGCCTTTCGAATGGGCAACAAAGACGATCGAGGGGTTGGTCAGCTCCGGATCGGCCATCGACTTGACCTGACGCACCACCGTGTCGTTCGGCCCGACGGCCTTGGTTTCGTAAGTGCCGTCGCGCAGTTCATTGATCGGCCCGATGTCGAGCACGCGCATCATGCAGGCCGAGACGCAGTAGGGCTTGCGCCCCGCTTCCAGCTCGTCGATGCACATGTTGCATTTCTGGACGATGTTCAGCTCGACGTTGAACTGCGGCGCGCCGAAGGGGCAGGCGGCCTCGCATTTCCGGCAGCCGATGCAGAGCGTGGAGTCGATGTCGACCACGCCGTTGTCCTTGCGCTTGAAGATCGCGCCTGTCGGGCAGGTCGGCAGGCAGGCGGGTTCCGCGCAGTGGTTGCAGGACATGTTGATCTTGAAGGCGAACACCTCGGGATAGATCCCGCCCTCGACATATTGCACGCGCCGGAACCGCGGCCCCGGCGGCAGGCCGTTCTTGTCCTTGCAGGCGATCTCGCAGGCCCGGCAGCCGATGCAGTCCACGTTGTTGTGGATGAAGCCCAGCTGCAGGTCCGGCACGACCGGCGTGTAGGTTTCGCGTTTCTTCTTCAGGATTGCCGCCTTGAGCGTCGGCTGGTCGGCCCTATCCGTCATCTTTGCCTCCTTGCTCTGGCGTCACTGGTCACGGCGGAAGATGTGGCTGCGCGCCGTGGCGAGCTGATCCCAGCCCGGACGATGGTTCAGCTCGGTCTTCTTCACGTTCACGAGGAGCGTGTTGTAGGCGAAGGCGCCCGCCGGGCTGGGATTGTCGAGCGTCAGGAAATCGGGGTTGCCCGAACGGTCCACACCGTTCTCGTCGATGTCCATCCACGAGCCTTCATGCAGCACAACGACGCCGGGCATGCAGCGCTCGGTCACATAGACCGGCGTGATGACCTTGCCGCGCTCGTTCCAGATCTCGACCGTATCGCCGCTCTGGATGCCAAGCCGCTTGGCGTCCGAGGCGTTGATCGTGGTTTCCTGGCTGAAGGTTTCCCGCAACCAGCCGATGTTGTTGAAGATCGAGTGCGTCCGCCAGCGCGGATGCGGGGTGATCATGTGGAAGGGGAAGTCCTTGGTCTTCGGATGGTTCAGGCTTTCCCACGGCTCGATCCATTTCGGGATCGCCGGGATGTATTCGCCCCACCGGGTACGGGTCCAGTCCTGCACCTGCGCCAGTTCGGTCGAGAAGATCTCGATCTTGCCCGAAGCGGTCTCGAACGGGACACCCTGTTCGATCTGCTCGCGGAAGGCGACATGCGGTTCGGGCAGGACGAACTTGTAGACGCCGTGGGCCTTGAACTCGTCCCAGCTCCAGGTGACGCCCTGGTTGAACTGGACCTTGGCCCACCAGTCGATCAGATAGGCCTCGTCCACCGCGTCGTTGTAGTCGAAATAGCTGCGGTCGGCCTTGGGGTTGTAGGCCGGGCCGAAGCCGAGGCGATAGGCCAGCTCGGTGAAGATCTGGAAGTCGGTCTTGCTCTCGCCCAGGGGCTCGATGACCTTCGGGCGGTGGATGTAGTAGTGCCCCTTGTACCAGGGCAGGGCCACGTCGTGCCGCTCGAAATGGGTGCAACTGGGCAGCAGGTAGTCGGCCCAGATGCCGGTCGGAGTGATTGTGGCGTCAAGGCAGACGAGCAGGCTTTCACTGTCGCCCTCGGCCTCGAGCTTGCGGATCGCCTCGATCTCCTTGTTGATGTTGGTCAGCTGGTTCAGCCAGTCCGACCCCTGCCAGAAGATGCCGCGGATGTTCGGGATCACCCCGTCGAGATTGTCGCTGCGCGGCCAGAGGCCGGCCTCGACCCGCGTCACGTTGGGATAGTTCAGCACGATATGCGCCCAACGGTCGGACTTGATCGAGGCATACCAGATGTTGGCGTACTGGTCGTAGGGGTAGGCGACCGCCTCCGGATGCCAGCCCTTGCCGACGCCCTCGGCGCAGCCGCCAAGGACGCCGATATTGCCGGTCATCGCCTGCAGCGCCGCCGCCATGCGGTTGTACTGCTCGCCAAAGGCTGCGCGGCCCGGGGCCCAGCTGGCCTTCAGCGCGGCGGGCTTGGTTGTGGCGTACATGTCGGCAAGCTTGATGATGTCGGCCGCCGGAACGCCGCAGATTTCGCTCGCCCATTCCGGGGTCTTGGGCACACCGTCTGAGGTGCCCATGATGTAGTCCTTGAAGCTTTCCTGGCCCTTGGCCCAGTCGGGCATCGTGCCCGGATCCATCCCCTGCACGAAGCGGTCGATGAAGGCCTGGTCATGCAGGTTGTTGGCGAAGATGTAATGCGCCATCCCCGCCATCATCGCCGCGTCGGTGTTCGGCTTGATCGGGATCCACCAGGCGTCATAGGCCGCGGCGCTGTCGGTATACTGCGGGTCGATGACCACGAACTTGCAGCCGCGCTGCTTGGCCATGCGCAGGTAGTAGAAGGTATTGCCGCCGTGGAAGGTGTAGGCCGGGTTCCAGCCCCACATGATCATCAGCTTGGTATGGGCATAGGCGTCGTCTTCGTTGCCGTCCTGGATCGTGCCGAAGGTCCAGCGCGAGGATGATGTCGTGCCCTGATAGGACGGCACCGACCAGCTGTTGGTGCGGCAGCCGAACATGCCCAGGAAGCGGGCGAGCAGCCCTTCGATCTGGTCCGATTTGTGCAGCACCCCGTAAGAGGCGCCGGCATAGGCCTGGTCCAGAAGCGCGGTCGGGCCATACTTGTCGCGCAGATAGACCATGCGCTCGGAGATCTCGCTCAGCGCCTGTTCCCAGGTGATGCGCTTGAACTTGCCCTCGCCGCGCTTGCCGACCCGCTTCATCGGGTACAGCAGCCGTTCAGGCGAATAAAGGCGGACGCGATAGCTGCGTCCGCGCAGGCAGGCGCGCAGCTGCGGCTTTTCCTCGGTATCGGTGCCGTAGGCGTCGCCCTGGTACGTGCCGTTGTCGGTCGACAGGCGGACGATCACGTCGCCCTTCTTGTGCGCGACCAGCATGTGGCGGGAGCCGCAGTTGTGGGCGCAGGAGGTGACGACCGTCGTCAGATCGTCGTCGCGCGGATAGGGTTCGTAGGCGAAGGCCTGCGCCGGGGTGGCGCGGCCCCCGATCAGGGCCGTCGCCGTAGTTGCCGCCGTGGCCTGCAGGAAGGCCCGCCGCGTCGGGGTCAGCAGCGCGGCAAGGCGCGTCAGGTCGGGTTTTCCGATCATGGCTCGTTTCCTTCTCAGGGCTTCGTCGGCAGCTGGTATTCAGGCTTGGACTCGGTCGGCCGGTCGGTTGCCCAGTCGGGCACCGTCTCGGCGTCCATCGTCGGCCAGGGATGCCGCGGATAGGGGTAGGAGATGCGGTACCAGGCCCGTCCGCCGTGGCAGCCGTAGCAGGTGTCCGAGGTACCGGACCGGGCCGCTTCCTCGATGTTCGCGGCGTTCAGGTAGGTCACCGCATGGCGGTTGGTGCGGAACGTGTCGGCATGGCAGGTCAGGCAGCCGTTCGGGGCCTCCGGCGTTTCCATGTCGGCGCGAAGCTCGGGCCACTTGCCTTCCAGACCCATGTTCTGCGCCGGGAACTGGCCGTGGCACAGCAGGCAGGTCTCGGAGGGGTTGACCATCTTGCGGTTAGTGAATTCCGGCGTTGTCGTGGCCGAGAAGGCGGCGCGACCGGGCATCATGTCGGGGCTTTCCTCGCGCGGGTCATTGCCCTTGTGGCAGAACACGCATTGCAGGTTCATCACCTTCTTGGCGAAGTCGCTTTCCATGTGCCGCCAGTGGAAATCGGCCTGGTCCTGCGCGTAGGTGTCGAGCGTCTGGTACCAGGCCAGGCTGTCGGCCGCCTTGACCCCGGCGATCGATTCCGCGCGCACCTGATGGGTCACGATCTCGGCGTGGCAGGCCAGGCATTCCTCGTTCGAGGCGGTCGCGATCTGCGGCTGGAAATGGATCGGATGAAACTGGGCGCGCTGGTGGTCGAGCGTCGGGATTTCCAGGCGGAGTTGGTCCAGACGGGCCCCGATCGCGGCGATCTCGTCTGCGCCGGGCGCCGGCGGGTTTTCGTAGGTTACGCCTTCGGGATAGGGAACCGGATCCAGTGTGACGACCGCGTCATCGGCCAGATCGGCGAACAGCGTGCCCGGAGCCGCCTCGGCGGCCAGCGCGGCAGGTTCCGTCGCAGGGGCGCTGGTCGCGGCATCGGCGGTCTGTCCGCCAGCAGCCGGAAGCGCCGCCGGCGTGTCGCTTTGCTGGCCAAGCCAGGCGATCAGGGCCGTGCGGTCCTCGGCCTTCTTCACGCCGGCGAAGGCCATCTTGGTGCCGGGGACGAAGTCCTTGGGATTGGTCAGGAAAGCGTCGAGGGAAGCAGCGTCCCAAGGCTGTCCCGCCCGGGCCTTCATCCCGTCCGAATAGGCAAAGCCCTCGACCGAGGCGGCCGGGCGTCCGACCACCGACCAGAGGTTCGGTCCGGTGCCGTTCTTGCCGCCCTTGTCGGCGTTGTGGCAAGCCTTGCAGGCCTTGAACGCCTTCTCGCCCGCGGCAAGATCGACGGTCCCGGTGCCTGCTGCGGCTTCCCCTGCCGCAACCGCTTCGCCGCCGGTTCCGGCGGTCGTCTCGGGCGCGGGCGGCACATAGGCGTTCGCGGCGTCACCGACAGCACCGAAGTAGAACTGGTTCGCGCCAATCGTCAGTGCGGCGAAGAAGGTCCCTGCTACAGCGGTGGCACCGGCAAAACCGAGGATATGGTCGAGACGCTTCATCTGCGGCTCCTGAAATTGGCAAAAAGGGGGGCCGCTGACGCGCGGCGGCCCCCAAGGAACGGATCAGTTGCTGCCGGTCGGTCCGGTCGCCGCTGAGCCGGAAGTGCAGGTCCACTTGGCGCCGTCCCAGCTGTACTGGAGGCAGGCCGGGGCCTGTTCCGCCGGGCTCAGTTCGACCGCGCCCGATGTGCCGGTCGCGGCAGAGCCGGTCCCGGCCGCTGCGTCCTGCCCTGCGGAAGGGGCGGGCGCCTCGGTTTTCTGTTCGGGGGCAGGTGCCGGCGCTTCCTTGGGCTGGCCGAGGAACAGGTACGCTCCCAGGGCAACCGCAGCAGCGGCGACGATCAGGATAAGGGACGACTTGGTGTTCATTTCTCTCAGTCCATGATGGACGAGGCCGGAGGCAACCTGCGGTTGCCCCCGACCCGTTAGACGGGATCAGTTGGAGGGAGGAGTCCAGGATCCCGACATACCCGACATGCCGCCCATACCGGACATGCCACCCATACCGGACATGCCACCCATACCGGACATGCCGCTCATGCCGGCCTGAGCACCGGGAGCCCAGCTGTACTGGGTGCAGACCCAGCCAGCGCCGCCGTTGCCGGCCATGCCGCTCATGCCGGACATCCCCGACATGCCGCCCATACCCGACATTCCGCCCATGCCCGACATACCGGACATGCCACCCATACCGGACATGCCACCCATGCCCGACATGCCGCCCATGCCGTCCATACCGGCCATGCCGCCCATGCCGTCCATACCGGCCATGCCGCCCATGCCCGACATGCCCGACATTCCGCCCATACCGGACATGCCGCCCATGCCATCCATGCCGGCCATGCCGCCCATGCCCGACATGCCGCCCATACCGGACATGCCACCCATGCCGTCCATGCCGGACATGCCACCCATGCCGCCCATGCCCGACATACCCGACATGCCGCCCATACCGGACATGCCACCCATGCCCGACATGCCGCCCATACCGGACATGCCACCCATACCGGACATGCCGCTCATGCCGGCCTGAGCACCGGGAGCCCAGCTGTACTGGGTGCAGACCCAGCCAGCGCCGCCGTTGCCGGCCATGCCGCTCATGCCGGACATCCCCGACATGCCGCCCATACCCGACATTCCGCCCATGCCCGACATACCGGACATGCCACCCATACCGGACATGCCACCCATGCCCGACATGCCGCCCATGCCGTCCATACCGGCCATGCCGCCCATGCCCGACATGCTGTCAGCGGAAGCCGCCGAGGCGACCGCGCCCGCGCAGATCAGCGCGGCAACAGCGGCCTTAATCGATTTGGTCATTCCCATCTCTCCTCTTGTTATCTGGTGCAGGGTCCCTGTGGCCCTGCTCCACTTCCATTCCGGCCGGGCCGGAATTCCTCTGTCGCCACCGCCCCGGCTCAGTCGCCCTGGTGCCAGTTGCGGATGTCGTATGGGGCAAGCATCCCCGGATGAATGAACGGGGTGAACCAGTTGCCCTGGTCCTCGAGGAATCTCAGGCTGGCCGGAAACGGTGCCTCGATGCCGGTCAGGGCCCGCTGGTACCAGCCCTCGGGTTTCACCACCTCGGTGACGACCGGCGCATCGGGCCTTTTCCAGGGGGTTGTGCCGGCGATGAAGGTCGGCTCTGCCGCGGCAGCGGCAACCGACAGGCAAAGAGCCACCATCCCGCCGAAGCAGGCTTTCGAAGCGCGCATTTGCATCCAAGTCACTCCCGTCGAGGACCGTCCAATCGAATCCTCTTACGTTGGCCAGACCATAGCCCCAACGCGCGCCGATGTTCCAAAGAATTATTATATGTCAGTGGGTTGGGCGGATTTTCCGGGTGACTTCCGGCCTGACAATTTGACAGGGTCCGCATCTGGACGCGGCCGGCGGCAAGGTCATTCAGCAGGATGCGAACTGACAATTTGTCATTTGCCGCGGAAAAGGACTGTCATGCGTCATTCCGTCGCGACCTGCCGCAGCAAAGAGGACGGCCTTCTCCCGTCGGGGTTCCAGAGGGAACAACCTGCCAATGGGGCGACGATTGGGAGAACAGGCTTTCGAGTGAGGCGGCCCCGGGGCAGGGCGATGATCCCCTGCGCCTCGCGCCATGGCATCCGCCTGCCCGCCAAATGAGAAAGGCGCCCGGCCTTGCGGCGGGCGCCCTGGTTTCGAGGTTCGGATCTGGCGGGGGTCAGACCGTGTGCAGGTAGAGGTCGAAGTCGACCTCGGACACTGTCCGGGCCACCCGGGCATATTCCGCCGACAGGATCGCGGTGAAGGTGCGGTGCATATCCTCGCCGAGCGCATCCTTCAGGAATTCCGACCGTTTCGCCGCCTCGATCGCCGAGCGCCAGTCGACCGGGATGTCGAACTGTTCGGTCGTCTCGGCATAGGCATTGCCGGTCGTCTCGGGGCCGGGGTCGATCTTGTTCCGCATCCCGTGGCGGATACCCGCGAGCACTGTCGCGGCAACGAGGTAGGGGTTGGCATCCACGCCCGAGGGCCGATGCTCGATCCGGCGTGCCCTGATGTCGCCCGCCGGGATGCGCAGCGCCACCGAGCGGTTGTTGACCCCCCAGCTCGGCGAGACCGGGGCATAGCTTTGCGAGGCGAAGCGGCGCCAGCTGTTCGCGTGCGGCGCGAACACCAGCATCGACTCGCCCATCGTCGCCTTCAACCCGCCGATGGCGTGCCGGATCGTGTCGTTCCACTGGCCCTCGACCGCCTCGACGAAGACGTTGGTCCCGGCATCGTCCATCAGCGAGACGTGGAAGTGCATGCCGGAGCCGGCGTAATCCTCGTTCGGCTTGGCCATGAAGCAGGCGGTCACGCCATGCAGCCGCGCGTGCATCCGCACAAGGCGCTTCAGCCGCATCAGGTCATCGGCCGCCTGCATCACGTCGGTGCGGTAATGCAGCGTCAGCTCGTACTGGCCCGGCGCGAATTCCGAGATCAGCGTTTCCGCCTTGATCCCCGCCGCCTTGGCGCCGGCGTAGATGTCGTTGAACAGCGGTAGCATCCCGTGCAACTGGTCGACCGAATAGACATCGGTCTTGGAATTCCGCCGCCGGTCCAGCACATCGCGCGCCGGAACCATCTTGCCGTTGGAGTCGCGCTCGTTCTCGAGCAGGAAGAACTCCAGCTCGAACGCCCCCGCCGGATGCAGCCCCTCGGCCGCCAGCGCATCGACCTGCCGCTTGAGCGCGTGGCGCGGGTCCGAGGTCATCGGCGACCCGTCGAGATTGTAAAGGCTCATCAGCACCTCGCCGCGCGGCGGGGTGGTCCCGGCCAGCGGCACCAGCGTGCCGGGGATCGGCCAGGCGCGGCGGTCGCCGTCGCCCTGGTCCCAGATCAACCCGGTCTCGTGGACATCCTCACCGCAGATGTCGAGGCCAAGGATCGAGATCGGCATGTGCCGGCCCGACTTGTAGATCGACAGCAGTTCGTGGCGGCGGATGATCTTGCCGCGCCCGATGCCGTTGGCATCGTGCAGCACGATGTCGAAGGCCTCGATCTCGGGATGGGCGTCGAGGAAGGCTTCCGCCTCGGCAACGGTGGAACCGGAAGGGCTGTGGGTATCGGTCATGTCACGCATCTTGGAACAGCTCGGTAAGGATTTCGTCGAAGGCGGCGATCAACCGGTCGATCTGCCGCTTTTTCGTCGCAGGGCTTACCAGCATCATGTTGTGGAAGGGGGCGATCAGGCAGCCGCGGTTGAGAAGCGCGGTATGGAGCGCGGCCTCGACCTCGGGCTGGTGGGCATGGGCGGCCTCGGCACCGTTCTTGAGCGGGCCGGGGGCGCAGATGAACTCCACCCGCGCGCCGACCCGGACGACATGCCAGGGCGCCTTGTGCCTGGCGATGGACTTGGCCAGCCCTTCGGACAGGCGGCGCGCGCCCTTCTCCATGTGGGCGTAATTCTTGGCCGTCATCACGTGGGAGAGGTTCGCCCGCAGGCACGCGAACTGCATCGGGTTGGCCGACAGCGTCGTGCCCATGCCGCTATGACCCGAGGGGCGCTTGGCATTGACCTTGATGTAGCGCTCGGCCACTTCGGGCGTCATGCCCCAGACCGAGGTTGGCATGCCGCCCGCCACGCATTTGCCGACCACGAACATGTCGGGCGACAGCGAGTGGACGCGTGTATAGCCGCCAAGCCCGGACGAGATCGTGTGCGTCTCGTCGATGATGAGCAGCGCGCCGTAGCGCCGCGACAGGGTGCGCAGCGCGTCATGGAAGCCGGCATCGGGTAGCACCATGCAGGAGTTGGTCATCACCGGCTCGGTCAGGATCGCGGCAATCTCGCCGGTCTGAAGCGCGGCCTCGACGCCCGCCACGTCGTTGAACTCGACGCAGGTGGCAAGCTGCGCCAGATCGGCGACTTGGCCGAGCAGGCCGGGGCGGGTGATGGTCTTGCCGTCCTTCAGCTCGACCATCGCGTCGTCGATGGTGCCGTGGTAGCAGCCGTTGAAGACCAGGATCTTCGGCTTGCCGGTGACGGCGCGCGCCACCCGGACCGCGAAGCGGTTGGCATCGGTCGCGGTGGTGGCGATCTGCCATTTGAAGTTGCCGAAGCGCTCGGTCAGCAGCCGCCCGGCCTCAAGCGCATCCTCGGTCGGCAGCATGTAGGTCAGGCCGCGGTTCGCCTGCTTGCGGATCGCCTTCGCGACCGGCGCCGGCGAATGGCCGAACATCGAGCCGGTATCGCCCAGGCAGAAATCGTCGATCCCGTAGCCGTCCAGATCGGTGATGCGCGCGCCCTTCGCCTCGGCCACCAGCATCGGGAAGGGCATCGGCCAGTCCTTCATCCAGTGCAGCGGCACGCCGTCCAGATAGGTATCGGCCCCGGCAGCCAGCGCGGCATGGGTCTTGGGCCGGCTTTGGGCGAAACGGTTCTGCTCCCGGGCCGCCAGGGCTTCGAGGCGGTCGCGGCGGACGCC
>ERZ1645185.823-NODE-823-length-13094-cov-4.163586_pt1 | contig 13094 bp, 10 predicted proteins | sample MGYA00575351_ERZ1645185 | MGnify/ENA primary metagenome ERZ1645185 (study PRJEB40838, sample SAMN11284767) | freshwater sediment metagenome | isolation source: river sediment | host: Sediment | place: India: Jana village, Kanpur | collected 2015-12-17 ...
GGACGGCCACAAGCCCCCCGCCTTGAGTCACGTGCATCCACGCACACCCGTGCATATGCGCACAACAGGGAAGTTAAGTTCAAGTCTGGCGTAGACAGAAGGCCGCGTTCGAAGAAGGTGCATTGCCCAAGGAAGTGACGGTCACGCCCGTTTCGCTTCCATACCGTTGCTTGATGTGATGATCCGCCTATGATAGCGTTTGCTCACCATGCGATCTCTCGTGCAGAACCTCTCCCTGCGATGTCCTCAAATCGACCACCTGTTGCGTGGGTGGGCGGTGTTGTGGTTGCTCGCACTTCCCCTCTTTCATATTCACCCCGAGACCCATCCGCATCATGGAGAGGCCGGACATGTGCATGCCATGGCTATCCATACCGTCTTCTCGGGTGACTTGGAGGGCGAGTTCGGCGAACCTCAGGAAGGGTCGACGTCACCGGCCGGCGAGGAAACAGGCCCTACGTTCTCCACCGGGGGGCCGCAGACCTGGACGACGGATCCCGAATTAAGCTTCTCCCTTCTCAACGACGCAACCGACCGCAAACCGATCAAACCTACGTCGACGCAGGTGTTCGTTCTTGCCCATCACCTGCGCCCCGATCCTGTACCCCATCACCAGCGTTACGAGGATAATTGGTCTCCTCCCGCTCTCACGCCGGCCCTCGTCGATATTCCCGCACGTGCACCCCCGTCCCTCTCCATCGCCTAACAGGTTGCGAAAACACTCGCTCGTCGCATCACAGTCCACGCGGGGCTCCACGTGCAGTCTTGCGTTCAGATCAAAGGCAGGAATGCGCGAAAGGGCTGCCCAGCAAGGCCGTCGCAAGCGAGCAGGCGAATTGCGCTCTCGCGGCACGGTGAACCCCGGAGTGAGGTGAGGACGCCCCTAGCGGACGTGTTCCGCATCCTGCCAAGCATCGTGTGTTTGACCCTCTATCGCGATATCACGCACAGGGAGGAAACGTCCATGATCTGTCGTGTGCTCTTTTCCATCGTTATGTTCGGCGCAGCCGGGCTTGGCCTGCCTGACCAGACAACCTGGGCCGGAGAAACCAGCCCCACCGCTTACGCACTACCCGACATTCTTGCCCTGGCCATGCGGCACAATCCCACGCTGGCCGGAGTCGAGGGCTTTGTCAAACAAAGCCAGGGCCAACAGATCGCGGCCGGTGCCTATCCCAATCCTTCCATCACCGGCATTGCCGGGCGCGGCGCGATTCGTGACCCGAGTACCGGGACACATGTCACCGAGCGGACGTTCACCGTGGAACAACCCCTTGAATGGACGGCCAAACGCCAGGCTCGCCAGGAGGCAGCCGATGCCGGTGTGGCCGGAGCCAACGCCGCCCTGGAAGACGCCCGCCTCTCGTTACTCGCCGATGTGAAAATTGCGTTCTATCACCTCCTCTTCGGCCAACGCGATGTCGAGCTGGCCACCCAGAATGTCGCGAATGTGGAAGAGGTCTTGCGCACAGTGCAAGCGCGTGTGGCAGCAGGCGAGGCCACCTCCTTCGATACCTTGAAAGCCGGAGTAGAAGTACAGAAGGCCAAGAAGGAAGTGGCCAGGGCACACAATGCGTTACTGGTGGCCAAGGCGCGGCTGAATACCCTCACTGCCGGATCACTCGGCAAGAACTTTTCCGTTCGAGGCGACTTTCACCGGCCCAAGCAGGGCATTGAGACAGACGGGTTGGCGACGCAGGCGTTGGAACAACACCCGGCCATTCGACGTGTCAGCAAACTACAGGAGCAGGCCGACCACACACTGCGCTTCGAGCGCGAGGCCCGTGTGCCCAATGTCAGCGTAATCGGCAGTTACCATCCCGAGGCGGGCGACGAATCCGTCACTGCCGGCCTGGCCCTGCCCCTTCCGCTATGGTACCGGCGACAAGGCGAAATTCAATCCGCACTGGGCGCCAAACATCGGGCCGACGCGGAACGCGTGCGGGCGCAACAGGAATTGGAGCAGGCCATCACCCAACATACTCAGGAGGTGCGCACGGCGCAGGAGCAGCTCTCCCTATTCGAAAGCGGTTTACTGAAACAGGCCGAGCAGACGCTGACGGTGGCACGCACGAGTTTCCGCCATGGCGCAGCCAGTCTCCTGGACGTGCTGGACGCGCAGCGGGTGTTCCGACAGACCCAACTCGAATATGCCCAGGTGCGGGCCGACCTCTCCATCGCCTTGGCCCGTTTGGAGCGTGCGCTGGGAACCTCATTATGAATGCTGATCGCAGAGTGAACCGACCATTGGAGTGCGGCAATGACTAGACGATTGACGGCGATCGGGATAGTGCCCGCGCTGCTCTGGCTGCTTTCGGCCTGCAACGACCAGGGAGCCCAGCCGCCACAAGCAGCCACGAGCGGAGGGACACCGGCGGCGACCGGCAAGAAGAGCGCCATTCATCCTCCACCGGCCGTGCAGGCGCGCCTCCGCACCGAGCCTGCCGCCCTAAGGGCCGTTCCAGAACAGGTCACCGCCCCCGGCGAGGTCGCCCTCGACCTCAAACAGGTGGCCAAGATCACGTCCCGCATCGGCGGCCAGGTGGAGCAGATCCACGTGCAATTGGGTGATCGGGTGAAAAAGGGCCAGCCGCTCATCGCCATCGGCAGCCTGCAGCTCGATCAACTGATCGAGGAATACCTGGTCGGGAAGGCACAGGCCGATGTGGCGGAAAACAGTTTTCGCCGGACCAAGAAATTGCGCGCAGACGACATCGTCACGGAACGCAAGCTGATCGAGGATAAAGGCCTGTACCTGGAAACACAGGCGCGGTTCCAACACATCCGCGAAAAACTCACCAACATGGGAGTCTCCACCGCCGAACTCGACCGTGGACAACACGAAGAGCGGCATCTCTATACCCTCACCGCCCCCATTGCGGGCACCGTGGTCACTCAGAACGCGGTGCGCGGACAGGGGGTCGCGCCCGGTGACGAATTGTTTGAAGTCGTCGATACCGGCCGCGTCTGGGTCTTTGCCAATCTGCCCATCGAACAGGCTCGTAAATTCAAGGAAGGCGACTCCGGCACGATTACACCGAAGGGCGGCGACGCTGTCGTCGCACCCCTCACCTACCTTGCGCCGGTCGCCGACGAGACCACCCGAACCATTCGCGTGAGGTTCGAAGTAGCCAACCTCAAGGGAGAGTTGAAGCCACGCGAATATGTGGAGGTAGCGCTCGTCTGGTCCGGTCCTCCGGTGCTGAGCGTTCCCATCACCGCCATGACCACCATCGAGAACACCCATGGGCTCTTCATCGAAACCGGAGAGGGCTACATGTTCGTGCCGATCGAGACCGGCCGAGAGGGCGGCGGCTGGATCGAAATCCGGCGCGGCGTACAGGAAGGCGACCGTATCGTCACCAACGGCGTGTTTGATCTGAAAAATGTGCTGCTGAAAGAACACATCGGCTCGGGCGAATGAGGCGCGCATGAATCATCTGTTGACCTTTTCGCTCCGCTATCGGTTTTTTACCCTCGTGGCCATCGCCGTTGTGATCGGCTCCGGCCTCTGGTCGTTCGCGCACCTCACGATCGACGCGGTTCCCGACCTGACGCCGGTTCAGGTGCAAATTCTCACGCATGCCCCCGCGCTGGGGCCGGTCGAGGTGGAACAATTCGTGACATTTCCCATCGAAGCCTCATTAAACGGCCTGCCGGCCCTGCGCGAGCTGCGGTCCATTTCACGGTATGGCCTCTCCGCCGTGACAGCCATCTTCGACGATCGGACGGACATCTACAGAGCCAGGCAATTCGTTGCAGAACGGTTGGCCCAGGCGGTGGAACGCATTCCGGCAGAATATGGCCGCCCAATGATGGGGCCGCTCACGACAGGGCTGGGCGAGGTGTATCAATTCACAGTTAAAGGTGGCGGCTACAGTCCGATGGCCCTGAGAACACTTCTCCAGTGGGACGTCGGCATGAAGTTGCGCGCCGTGCCCGGCGTGGTCGAGGTCAATATCTGGGGCGGCGAGCCTCAGCAGTTTCATGTCCTCGTCGATCCGTCGAAATTGTTGTCGTTCAAATTGTCGCTCAAACAGGTGTTTGACGCCCTGCAGCGCAACAATGCTCTTGCCGGGGGTGGATACATTGAGCATCAGCGTGAGCAATTGCTGATTCGGGGAGAAGCCCTCGCCACGCAGGTGAGCGACCTGGCCCGGATTGTCGTGGCCCATGGGCCAGGCGGCGTGCCGATCTACATTGCCGACCTCGCCGAGGTGAAAGAGGGCTCGGCGCTCAGAATCGGAGCCGCCACGGCCATGGGCGAGGGCGAGACCGTGATCGGCATGGTGCAGATGCTCGCCGGGGAGAATGCCCAGGAGGTGGTCACCCGGGTAAAGGCACGCGTGCAGGACATTCAGGCTACCCTGCCCGCCGGCGTCACCATCGAACCCTATTACGATCGTACGATCTTCGTCTCGAAGGTCATGCAGACCGTACGCAATAACCTACTGGAGGGCGGCCTCCTCGTCATTGCCGTCCTCTTTCTGTTTCTGGGCGATCTGCGTGCGGGGCTCATCGTGGCTTCCGCCATCCCCCTCGCGATGCTGATCGCCTTCATCGGCATGATGCAGGCGGGACTTTCCGGCAATCTCATGAGCCTTGGTGCGATCGACTTCGGACTTCTGGTCGATGGCTCCGTTGTGATGATCGACAACATCCTCCGGCGACTGGCAGAGAGACCGACGCCGACTCGGGAAGCACGATTGAACGAAGTGCTGGCCGCGGGACGCGAGGTCCTGCGTCCCATGACGCTGGCCGTGACGATCATCATTCTCGTGTACGTTCCGATCCTAGCACTGACCGGCATCGAGGGAAAAATGTTCCGCCCGATGGCAGTGACGGTCATCATGGCTCTGACCGGTTCCCTCCTCGTCGCCCTAACGGTCACGCCATTATTGTCCTTTTGGTTCTTGCGGCCCAAACCCGCTACGGAGGCCACGTTCGTGATTCGCGGGTTGAGGCGGATCTATGCGCCGTGGCTGCAGCGGGCCATGTCCCGCCCCGTTTTGCCCGCGTCGATCGCGGTCGGGCTCTTTGCCGTCAGCCTCCTGGCTGGAAGCAGGTTGGGAATCGAATTCGTCCCGCGCCTGGAGGAAGGGGACCTCGCGGTGCAAGTGTGGCGACTCCCGAGCATCTCATTGAGCGAATCGGTTACCACTGCACTGGATATCGAACGGGTCCTGCGACATTTTCCCGAAGTCACGCGGGTCGTCACACGTACCGGCAGCCCGGAAGTGGCGACGGATGTCATGGGTGTCGAAATGTCCGACGTCTTCGTCATCCTGACACCCCAGCACGACTGGGTCACGGCACACAGCCGCGACGAACTGATCGACGCGATGAGAAAGCAGATCCTCGATCAGGTGCCTGGCGTCGGGCTCAGTTTCACCCAACCGATCGAAATGCGCTTCAACGAATTGATTGCCGGAGTGCGGTCCGATCTCGCGGTCAAAATTTTCGGCCCGGATCTCGAAGTGCTGAAACAGCAGGCCGAACGTGCGGCACGGACGCTTCAACACGTACCGGGCGCAGCGGATGTCAAAGTCGAACAGGTCGCCGGACTCCCATTGCTACGTGTCATTGTCGATCGCGCGGAAATCGCCCGCTACGGGCTCACGGCCGAGGAAGTGCTCGCCCTGATCCAATCAACCAGGGTCGGCACGGTCGTGGGAACCGTCGTGCAGGGTTCCAGGCGGTTCGAGCTGGTCGTGCGGTTATCGGAACGTGTCTCCCGTGATCCCGGCTCTCTGGGCAGTCTGCTCATACCGACCATGCATGGAGAACTTGTCCCACTCTCACGCGTGACCAACATTCTGCTCGATTCCGGTCCGGCACAGGTCAGCCGCGAGCACGTGCAGCGGCGGATCGTGGTGGAAACCAATATTCGCGGTCGTGATCTCGGCGGTTTTGTGGCCGAGGCTCAACGCGCCGTCGCCCAGGCGGTCGCGCTACCGCCAGGATATGAGCTGATCTGGGGCGGACAATACGAACATCTGCAGGAGGCGAGCAAACGTCTGGCCATGATCGTGCCGGTCACTCTCATGCTGATTCTGGGAATGTTATCCGTGATCTTCGGCACGCTGCGGCCTGCCCTGCTCATTTTCCTCAATGTGCCGCTGGCCCTGTCGGGCGGGATTCTGGCGTTGTGGCTGCGGGGGTTGCCCCTCAGCATCTCCGCGATCATCGGCTTTATCGCCTTGTTCGGCATTGCCGTCCTCAATGCCGTGGTACTGGTCAGTCATATCCGTCACCTTGAAGCGGAGGGTACTCCCACGGATCAGGCCGTCATCCAGGGTGCGATGGATCGCCTGCGACCCGTGTTGATGACGGCCCTGGTCGCCAGCCTGGGGTTTCTCCCAATGGCCCTGGCCACGAGTATGGGTGCGGAAATCCAGCGGCCGCTGGCCACCGTGGTGATCGGCGGCCTGCTGACCTCCACAGCGCTCACGCTGCTCGTCATTCCAGCGATCTATTCATACGTTGCGGTGCAGGACAGACGGAAGGCAACCCCTGGCGCTCCCCGCGCATCCAACGGCGATGCCGGTTCGTAAGCCCTTGCGGAATCAATACGAATCGTCCGAACAGCCGGTCGATTTCACGCTGGTTCCGACTCTTTTCTGGACAGACTTTCCTCCCGGCGGTAAGCTTCTTCTACGAGTTGAGGTGTCTGCAGGCAAGCTCCTCCCTGGAGCAGCCCCTCTCCCGAAACGGCAACCTGACATCTTCCTGAGGAGTAGCTATGGCGACCATCATGGTAATCGACGACGAACCCTCCATCCGCGGCCTCTTGCGGGAGGTCCTGGAGCGATCCGGGCATACAGTCGTCGAAGCGAAGGATGGACGCGAGGCGTTGGATCTCTACCAGAAGCATAAAGCCGATCTGCTTATCATGGACTTGCTGATGCCGGAGGTGGATGGACTGGAAGCCACGTTGCAGCTGACCCGTGAGTACATGGACACCAAGATCATCGCCATGACCGGCGCGCAGGGAGATCGCAACTTTTTGGACATCGCGCGGTTGTTCGGCGCACACCGCACGTTTGAAAAACCCTTCGATCTGAAGGAAATGCTCAGCGCGGTCGAAGCGGAACTGGCTCAGAAGTAATCTCACTCCCCGGCCACCCGCGTGGCGGCGCCCCGCGATCATTCCAACAGGAAAAACTACTGGAAACGCTGCCGCCGATTCTGCAAGAATCAACCGTGCAGCGGACCGCCACCATCAGGCTCTCGTGTCGCTAATCTCCTCTCGCGCATCGGTTTTGTGGTTTGCCTGGAGCATCCTCATCCTACTTGTCGGCATCCTTCCCCTCCATAATTTCGTCGGCCATGCCCACTGGCAATATATTCGCTGGGTCCCGACGCCGGATCAGTTAGCCTCCCCCGCTATCCTGTTGGATCTAGGCGTCGACGCCGTCGCCAATGTCATCCTCTTTGTTCCCTTCGGCCTGCTGTACACCCTGCGCGGGGACGCTGACAAACCCTTCTCTCCAGGCCTGCTCATGCTCATGGCCTTCACCCTCTCATTCGGGATTGAGTATTACCAGGTGTATTGTCACAACCGGAGCACATCACTCCTTGATTTGCTGAACAATGTTCTGGGTGCGTATATCGGGATGAAACTTGGAGCGTACTATCTCAGAAGAACAGCTGTGGCGGTGGAACCTGCGTCGTAGCAAATACCCCTGCACAACTGCCGAAATTGATCGGGGGGGGGAAGCCGGTAAAGCCCTGCAGGTGTGACACGGGGGCGCGCCCGGCCCCGGTGAGTAGCGTCCGGGGGCGCGGACAAGCGGACCCTGCAGACTGCTAAATTCGAGCGCCCAGATCCTTCCGCTGCAGAGTCCGCATCATCATGGCATCGTTGTAGGCTACTTCGCTTAATGCGTCCATGATGTGCAGGCCCTTGGTGGCGACCAACTCTTTGGCCTTGCTATAGTTCTTAGCACTGAAGCGCGCCACGGCCGGCTGGCCGTTCACAATCTGGCAGGCAAGTACTTCTCCGCCGGCCACCTCCATCGTCCCGCCCTCCTCGACCAGCTTCTTCGCCTGCGCCGCCGTAATCTGGTGTAGTTGTGCGAACTCCTCCAATCCTCCCGTTTCCACGAGACGTCCGTCGGGCATGATGCAGAGCCGTTTGAAGTGCGGAGACCAGTCCTTGCGGAAGTCGATAAACTTGATGTCGCCGCCTTTCGCGACGGCACGATCCAGCGTCCGGTAGTCGAGCCCCAGATTTTTTTTCGCGAGTTTGGTTCTAAGCTCTTCCGGAAGGGTGCGATAGAACACCTCCGTGGCCGCTTCCATCAGCGTGAGGGACCGTGCCCGAGCCAATTGCTCCGCTTCCGCGAACTGCATGAGATCCAACACCCAGGTCTGTTTCGGAGTCTCGCCGCTCGCATCCACACGACAGGCAAAGAGTCCGCGCGTCAGCAACCCGCCGACTTGCGGATAGACGTAGACGCCCCCATCCGTCAGGAGTTGCATCATCTGCTCCAGCGGCACCTCGTAACTTTCCGAGAGGATTTTCGCATGGCCCGGCAGGTTCTCCGGCAGGGTCATCGCACAGACGGTCACGTTTCCTGGCGCGTCGAACTCCGAGTAGTCCTCGATCACGTTATACAAAATCGGCGGTTTGGGCTTGTCGATTTTCTTCTTAATCTTGAACATGATGAATGCGTTCCTCGTCTCTCGTCGTAAGACTCCCGTGCGCAACCGGTCTTGTGCAGTCACTCACCTTGGAGGTGGTAATAAGGAGGCAATGTCAACAGCCGCCCGTCGTCCACCGGGCCGCCGATCGTAAAGTGATAGAGCGATTGCAGCGCTAGGTCCTTGATCCCGACGATTTCATGAACCGGATCATCGAAGAAACAGCCGATCCCGGTCCCACGCACGCCGGCCGCCTCAGCCTCCAGATACAGCACCTGGCCGACCAAGCCGGCTTCCCAGAACAGTCGTGGATACCACCAGGCACCCCCCTGCCGCAAGCGGCCCTCAAAATCTGCCACCATCCCGAGTGAAAATGCGCTGTCGCCTGCAATGCCTTGATGGCAACTGACTTGGGCCGCCAGACGTTGCGCATCACCCTGCAGCAGCCAGTACAGCGGCAGATCATCCGGACAGCCCGGGGCCGGAGTCCATTCCAGGTCCGGATTCATCGAGCGTTTCAGCAAGGGCAGCTGTTCCGCATCACGTGCCAACAGATAGAGTCCCGGCGCCAACCCGTCGACCCGATGGAGAAACAGCATAAGATGGATCGCCGGCTCCCAGGGTAGGAGATCCCAGGGCATGGGACGATTGAGCTGCGGCGTACCGGCTTGCGGCATGAGCCGTTGCAACATACGAAACAACGTTGCGGCAGAAATGGCCGTCCGAGCATCGAAGGCGACGGCGCTGCGGCGCTGCCTGATGATCGTACCGGCCTCCTGTCCCGAGTATGCCCCTTGAGACCCGTCTAAGCGCGCCGATGGAAGCGGTGCCGGCGAAAGGCTTCGATGTTCCGTGCTGGTTTTCCACGAAGCGTCCGCAGCCTCGTCGATGGCATCCCAGTGCACGCCATGCTCCCGACTCAACCGATTGGCCTTGCCATGCCATGCTCCGGCCGTCAACTCCTTCACCAGCTCTGGATCGAGAGACAAGGGGATTGCGGCTGACTCTGCGCGCTGCACAAACGACGCTTCACGCTTCACGCCTTCCGCCGCCCAGATCACCGCTAGGCAATCGGGATGTTCCGGTTCGGCCTCGCCGAAGTCCTCCGCCCGATGCGTGCCCAGCACCCGTGCCACTTGGTTTTGATCCGCCCCGTCGAGCAGAGTCATCTTCCACCCCAGGGCGGCAGCCGCGACCCTCGCAGAGCCAAGCGCGTGCCCGACATCGTGGTTGCAGTAACGAAATGCCCGCTCGCCATACTTCCAGGCTTCGCGCCAATGCACGGACGTGAGGCCGAACAGGAAGGCCCCGGACGGAAACTCGGCCAGCAGCCTCGTGAGCTGTTCAGGAGGATACTCAATCCGCAACTCCAACCCATGTTCCTTGGGAGCATAATGATAGAGGCCCGGCCGCAGTGCCGATGCATCCATCGGTGGAAGAACCACATACCCTTCCGTCGGATGCAGATTGCCTGAGGAAGGATTATTACGCAGCGCCCACTCCGACTCGCCCGCCTTCTTCCACGCCGAAAGCCCAAGCGCCAGCTCGAAAAATCGTGAGATGGTCCGGATGGTCAATGGCTGCGAGGCCACTGCGCCTGGCTGATAGATGGCGTCATAGGACGGCGACAGCAGGTCGTCTTTCGGATTCAACAGCGGCAACCGGATCAGCTGCGTCCCCTCGAACCGCCGAAACGGATTGGGCTGATTCGCCCAATCCAAAAACCCCAACGACTTCGCGTATCGATTAAAATGATGTTTGGTTCGAAGGTGATAAGCGATGACTCGATCGATAGGATCAGTCGCGGTCGGCTGGGCGGATGTGACGGACGAAGACGGCTCGGTACCCATGCCCGCAGTCTAACGAGGCAGAGGAAAGAAAGTAAACGCGTGCGGTTAACCGATCAACCGGGCGATCCCGAAGGCGGCTGCCGCAGCCAACCCGCCGACCATCACCGTCTGGAACCCGCCACGCCAGGGCGGAACCCCCGTGAATCGACTCTTCACATATCCAAACAGGAATAACGCGACCGGGGTCACGGCCGCCGACCACCACAGGGCGGTCTGGACGTCGTGCACCAGCATATAGGGCAGCAAGGGAATAATCCCCCCCGCGACATAGGCGAGCGCAATCGTCCAGGCACTGATGCGCACGCGTGCCGGGTCCGGGGCCTCCAGGCCCAGCTCAAAGCGCATCATGAAATCGACCCAGCGCGAAGGATCGGCCCGGAGCGTCTCGACCAGGGGCACGATCTGCTCTTTCTGCAAACCATACCCGCGAAAGATCTCGTACACCTCCTCGGCCTCCCGTTCCGGAATATGCTCGGTCTCGCGGAATTCCCGCACCCGTTCCGCAGCATAATGTTCCGCTTCCGTCCTGCCGGCCAGATACCCGCCCAAGCCCATCGCGATTGAACCCGCGGCGATCTCCGCCAGGCCTGCGGTCACCACCAGAGCGGAGGAGGTCACCGCGCCTGAGAGGCCTGCCGCCAGGGCAAAGGGAACCGTCAACCCGTCGGCCATGCCGATCACAATGTCGCGCACCGTTGCCGTCGCGGTGAAATGTGTTTCCGTATGAGGCGCGTGAGTCATCACAGCTCTCCTTCCGGGTGAGGCTGCTTGTGTACGCGTCTTGAGCGCGGCGGTCAAGGAGAGCGAGGAGACTGCCTGTCGAGTCACCCGTGGCGATCCACAGGGTTGGTGGCCGACGGCCGTCTCTGCGTGCATCGCGAGAGGAACCGGGAGAAAGGAACGTGGGAGGTTCTGAAAGGAAATTTCGTCTGCCGGCGACGCGTCCCGACACCGAGTCACGCCGCCGGCGAATCATAGAGGGGCTAGGCGGCCATCGCCACAGGGCTGAACAACTTCACGGTCTCCTGCAACTGCTCCGTCGCTTCCTTGAGTAACGCAGGCCGCTCTTCCGCTTTAAAATTGGTCGCCTGTAAGGCCGCCGCCCGAAAGGACACATCCTGCGGCGCCTGCGCGGGGTGCAGCTCTTCGTGGTCGACCACCGCGCCGGCAAGATGCACCATGGAGGCGTGCAGCGCATAGTCGCCGGCTTCTTCCGGGGCCAACTGATGGCGAATCGCCTGCTCGATTTGAATCGGCATGCCCCAGGAATGGATCAATTCGGCGCCGACCTCCGTGAAATCACACCCGAAATTGGATTGCTCGACTTCCGCCAAGGGTTCTCCCAGGTTCCCCGCTTCAATCAAGGCCGATTGCGCGCGTTCCGGAATCGTTTGATAGAGCACGAGGTGGCCGATGTCCCGCAGGAGCCCTTCGATGAAAAACCGTTCGCTATCTTCGATACCACAGGCCTTGGCGATCTTGCCCGCCATCAACGCGCAGAGGACGCTTTTCCGCCAGTAGGCCGAGAGGTCCATGATCTGCACCGTCATGCCGCTGAAGCTACGACCGACCGTCGTCGCGGTCACCAGATCACGCACTGCCTGCATGCCGAGCAAATTCACGGCGCGGGTCACCGTATCGACCTGCTTGGGAAATCCGTAGAGTGGGCTGTTGACAATTTTGAGCATGCGGGCTGAAATTCCCGGATCCATCTTGAGCACGCGCGCCAGATCATCCATGGTGGAATCGGGATTGTCGACGACATCGCGGACGCGGAAGTAAATCTCCGGGAGGGTAAAGACGTTTGAGCAGGACTGAACAAGTTCTTGCGCCGATGCCATGATAGACGATCCTCCTTGCGACGCGGTGCGCCTGCGACGGTTGCAAAGTCCCCGGTTACCTGTATCGGCTTGGATCCTTCGTTTCTAAAGCCGGGGCTGGGGTCGGAGGACGGATCAGACTCTGGTGCCGCCCGGTTCCTCTCACAGCCCCCGTTACTCGACCGGCTCCTCCCGCGCGACATCTTGTTGTTCGCGTTTCTGCTCTTTTCGCTCGCGGCGATGCGCGGCAAGGACCGGAAGGGGATGGGCGGTCTGCCAGGCCGGAACCGTCGCAAAGAGGCTCGCCGCCAATGCCGTGCTGCGCAGGGCCCACGCGACGAACCCGGCGGACAACACCACACCGGCCGCGGCGGCGATTCTGGTCATAGAGATCTGCTGAGCGACATCAGTCGCTACCGCTTGTTCCAATTCCTCGATCACCGCATCCAATTTGGCAAACAGCAGCTCACTCAGCACGTCTGGTGAGCGTCCTGCTTCCTGCCCGTTCACAGGAGTGTCTTCTGCGGAGAGCGTAACCGGCGGCACCGGCGCAGATTGATCGTTCACTCTCCCCTCGCCATCCACCCCGCGAGTCGAGGCTTCGCCCGGGCGCAGCGCTTCCGGCCTGAACGGCGCTTCTCCGGATATCTGATACGCCGATCGAACGCCCGACTCGCCATCCGCAAACCGTGCGCCGGGGGCAGCCGCTTCGATCACAGGCCCTGACACAACCGGGTTGAGCGGGGCAAGAACCGGAGTCTGCGTGGGAACAGCCGGT
>ERZ1645185.824-NODE-824-length-13077-cov-6.298418_pt1 | contig 13077 bp, 11 predicted proteins | sample MGYA00575351_ERZ1645185 | MGnify/ENA primary metagenome ERZ1645185 (study PRJEB40838, sample SAMN11284767) | freshwater sediment metagenome | isolation source: river sediment | host: Sediment | place: India: Jana village, Kanpur | collected 2015-12-17 ...
CCGAAGGTCCCAAGGAGACCTTTGCGATCATCTGCCTGGTCAAATGGAACCCCGGTGTGCGCAATGGTGAGAATTTTGGCTACAAGGACATGAGCGAAACGATGGGGCCGTACCACTACGATTGCCCGGCCTCGATCCTCGACCTGCTCGGACCTCCTGGCAACGAATATGCCGCGAAGTGGCGGGAGGCCTGCCGAGCGCGGCTTGCGCTGACTTCGCGCCGCAAGCCCAAGCCCGGCGATATGCTTGTGCTCGCTGAGGCGCTCATGTTCACCGACGGGCAGAGCGAGCGCAGCTTCCGCGTGGTCCAGTCCGGCAAGAAGACCGTGCTGCGCCGGGTCAGCGACGGGATGGGCGTCAAGATCAGCAAGCTGATGAGCCGCGCCTGGACGATCGTTCCGCCCCCCGCTGCGCCGTCGGCGTCGTGACCCTCCGACGAGCCGGTGCCAAGATGTCCGATCCTCCAGCCCCCAATCGCTCACCCAAACGTGGGCGCCTCTGCAGCATCGAGAACGCCAACCGCGTGGCGACCCGCGTTGCCGAACATATCGCGACCGACACCGCCGTGGTGAAGACAGGAAACCCGCTGCAACCGTTCCGGGTGGTGCTGGCAAGCAGGGCCGCGCCGGGGCGTACCGTCTCGCGGGTCGTCACCTGCAACGTCGACGAGCCCGAGGTTCAGTAAGGCTCCGGGCCGCGCTTGACGAACCACGATTGGCCGAGCTCGAAATCGGCACTGGCCGAAACGACGGGCCCGTCGGGTGCCTCGGCGACATAGGGCGAAACGAGGTCCTTGCGGCGCACCCGCGAGCGGCTGAGCCAGGCCGCAGTCCGCCCGCGCGCTTTCAACATCCCAAGCAGCCAGTCCATTGCCTCGGCCATCTCGACCACGCCGCGCCCGGCTAGGCAGAAGTAGATTGCTCGCTGGAAATCGTCGCACGAGTTGCTGAGGATCGATGCGAGCTTCGCCCGCCCTCCGGGCGCATTCTCATGCACCAATGACACCGCTTCGCGCAGTTCGCGCACCGAGAAATAGGCGTCATCGACGCCCACCCCGATGCACAGCGCCGCAATCGCGCGCCGTGCTGGCAGCACGTTGAGGTCGCACGATGCATCGCGCAGCTCGATGTCGAGATCGAAATGGTCGGTGTGGTCGCCGATGGGCATCGAGAAATTCCTTTCGAGAAAGAACGTAGCGTGAACGATTAAGCGCCGTCAACCGGCAGGCGGAGGGGAGGGGGAGCGCATCGATCGATCATTGCGAAAGGAGAGTTTGATGACCCAGCTTGCCCCGACGGCTCCCGCCGACATCGACCGCACCGCCGAGATCGCTGCGCTCAACGATGCTGCCCGCGCGGGGTCGCTCGTCACCTCGAAGACCGTTTTCACGCGGGCGCTCGCGGATATTCTTGCCGGAGAGGAACCCGATCCAGGCACGCGGCAGCTCAACCTGATGATGGGCCAGTGCTCGCTACTCCGGCTGATCAACGAGACACCGATCGATCCCGGCAACGACCCGCACGGGGAGCGTGACTTTGGTGTGGTCGAGCACCAAGGTCACAAGATCTTCTGGAAGATCGACGTCTACGCCAACGACGGCACGTTCGCTTGGGGATCGGAAGTTCCTTGGGACGCTCAGCAGAGCTTCCGCGTCGTGACCGTCATGCTGGCGAGCGACTGGTGACACTATGAGCCGGTATTCGTTGAAGCCGTTGCCCCATCGCGCGGATTTGTTCGAGGTCGCGGTCGGATGGGATGCAGGCCTGAGCACCTACTTTGTAATCGTGTTTGGTGTTCCAGAGATTGCCTGCGATCCAGAAGTGTTGCTTTGGCGGGGACGAACGTTCGGCGAAATCTACGCAGTTGCGGAACTGCTCGACATCGCGCGGGAGTTTGCCGAGGTGGATCCGGGGTTGCCCTACCGATTGAATATGGACGGTAGCGCGGGACCAGCTGGCTAGGCCGACTCCTGTCAAAGATTAATCATCTCGTTCGCTTGTGTGGGTGGCGCTGGCCGGTTAACCCTCGAAGATGATGGAAATGTATTGCGAGTACGAGCAGCGTACGAATACAAATTCATCGGCAAAGCATAGTGCAGCCGGTGCGATCACCGCAGCATAATGGTCTCATCAGGGAGGTGAAATGGCGGGCGAACCGATCGACGACATCATTGATTGGTCTACCTCGCAACAGCCGTGGCGGCGCGACTGCCTGCGCCGACTCGCGATTGCCAATGACCTTACCGAGACCGATCAGGATGAGCTTTTGGCGATGATAAAGCAGGCGGCCGGGCTCACGCTCGCGTGCGAGCCTCCTGCGCCGATCGCCTTCGCCAAGGCGCATTTCGGCGGCGGCGCGCAGGCGCCGGTGGTGCTGAAGGGCATCGCCAATGTTCAAGGAGTCAATCGGCTCGTCGCCAAGGCGTCGCTCACATTTTGCCCAAAGGCGTTGACCATCGTCTATGGACGAAATGGCAGCGGTAAAAGTGGTTTCGTTCGGATCCTGCGCACGGCGTGCCGGACGCGCATCGAAAATCCTGCGATGCTCAAGGTTCTCGCCGATGTCTATGGCGATGGCGCCGGCGCGCAGGCAGCCGATATCATGGTCGATCTCGGTGGCGGCGATGTTCCGATCGCCTGGACCCCAGGCATGGCGGCGGCGCCGCAACTCTCCCAAGTCGCGGTGTTCGATAGCGCATCGGCGCAACTCTATGTCGATGGTGGCAACCAGATCCGCTATCTCCCCTTCGGTCTGGCACTGCCGCACCGACTGAATGCCGTCTGCCTCACGTTCAAGTCAAAGCTCGAGGCCGAGCAGATGACAGTGGTCGGCGGCAAAATCGCGCTGACTTCGATCGCGTTTCCGATCGCGCGAACAACAACGGCTCAGACATTCAACACCGAGCTCAGCAAGACTACGACCGATGCGGCGATCGATGCCGCCACGGCGTGGAGCGCAGATAATGCGACGCGCCTCGAAGAGATCACCAATCTGCTAGCGGCGGGCGCGACGACGGCATCCGATCTCGGCGCGCTGCTGAGTTGGATCGGTGCCGTCAAACTCGAATGCGAAAGTGCTACAGATGCACTCGGCGACGATGCGCTGGCGGCGCTTACGGCACTGCGCGATTCAGCGATCGCAGCTCGCGAAGCCGCGCAGCTCGCGGCCGGCGCACTATTCGACGATGCGCCGCTCAACGGCGTCGGTAGCCAGACCTGGCGGGCTCTGTGGCAGGCGGCGCGCGATTACTCGGTGAAGGAAGCCTATCCCGATCAGCCCTTCCCGGTGGTCGGTGACGATACCGACATCGCAGCCTGTGTTCTCTGCCAGCAGCCGCTGGAGACGGGCGGCATCGACCGGATGCAACGCTTTCAGGCCTATATGGACGATGCGCTCGACACCGCAGCGACGACCGCCGAGGCTTCGGTCACTCACGCGTTGGCCGCTCTACCCGCCCTGTCTCATCTCCTGGGCGACGACATCACTGAGCGAATCGAGCAGGTGCGAGCGCGCGATGCTGCGCTGGCCGATGCGCTCCAGAGTTTCCAGTCTGCCGTCGCTGGCCGCCACGCCAACGCTAAGGCCAGACTGAACGGCGCCGAGCTGGCCAACGTGGCGCCGCTCATCTCGCCGCTCGAGGCGGTGGTGGCGCTGTCTACCAGACTTGGCGACGAGAAAACCGCACTCGCCGACGCAAGTCTGGTGGACGGCCGCCAGAAGCTCGAAATCGAAAAGGCCGAACTGGAGGACCGCAAGATCCTTCACACCAATAAGGCGAAGCTCACCACCCGGCGCGACCTTATGGTGATCGATGCTGCGTATGCCAAGGCGCTTACTCTCGTCGCTACAACGGGCATCACCAAGCGGGCCAATGATCTCATCGATACGCATCTGACCGCGGCGGTGATCACGCGGTTCGACGCCGAGCGCGCCAATTTCGACATATTGCATCTCAAGGTCGGGCTAGCGCGTAAGAGCGGGCAGACCAAGGCCGAGTTCGAGATCGATCCGCAGACCAAATTGACCAAGGTCACCTCGCAGATCCTGAGCGAAGGCGAGCAGCGTGCGTTGGCGCTTGCAGGCTTCCTGACCGAAGTCGCGCTCACTGATGGGACAGGGCCGATCGTGATCGATGATCCGGTGTCCTCGCTCGACCGCGATCGAAGCGCCAGAGTCGCCGACCGCATCGCTGCCGAAGCTGCGTGCCGGCAGGTCGTTGTGTTCACTCACGACATCGTCTTCTTTAACGAGTTGTGCCGCGCCGCCGACAATATCGGCATCGAGCCCGTCACGATTGCGCTGTTCAGCGATCTCGACGCGGCGGGCAAGGTCGATGCGGCTGGCATGGTCTGGAAGGGACTCAACGTCGCCAAGAGGATCGGTGCCATCAAAAGCGCATTCGCACCGTTGCCTAAGATCCATGCCAGCAGCCCAGCCGACTATGAGTTTGCGATCAAGAACCTCTATGGCCGACTGCGCGATACATATGAGCGGGTGGTCGAGGAGATCATCTTCAGCGACATTGTCCGGCGCGGCGTTGACGTCATTCAGACCCAGATGCTGCGCTATGTTACTTTGCCTGATGATCTCGCGATCCGCTTCCACTTCGGGATGACGCGGGCAAACACCCATAGCCACGATAATCCGGCCGCGGACACCGTGCCGGTTCCGACACCCGACCAGTTTACTGTCCACCTCGCCGAGCTCGAGCAGCTGATCGACGACTTCAAGTCGGCCAAGGCCGCGGCGGAAGCGGCACGGCCGGAGATGAAACCCAAGAAATGAGATCCTCGTTGCCCTGGTGCTCTCGCCCTATAGGCAACTTAGTGTCGCGCTGAACTACGCAATTAGCGAGAAGGCGGAAGCGAACTGGCAGGAGAATAGACAATGGCCAGACGATATGCGCCGGGCTTCGTGGCGACCGAAAAGGACGGGGCGCAGCTTCACTTCGCGACGAACCAGAAGGGCGCGCGTTGGCAGGTCGAATACACGCCAGCACCGCAAGCCGTCACGCTCGCGAAGCAATATGACGAAAAATTCGTTGCACCAAAGAAGCCTATCAAGTTGATCGAAGGCGATCGCGACGGCGAGTGCGTTATTCTTCATCCGCACACGCTCGACGCCTCGAGCCCTAATTTCCTGCAACCCAAATATTCAAAACTCGCGACTATCACGCTGGAGGGCTTCGCATTCTGGTTCGAGGCCTCCGACGTACCGAATGTGGAGGCGTTTCTCACCGACCTGCCGGCGGGCTTCATCAAGGACATCTACCACGGCCTTGGCCTTAACTACGATATCCGCCTGATCATTGAGACGATCGAGAAGCTTGACGGAGTCACAGATCTGCACATCGTCAAGGGCGCCAAAGGGGCAGCCTCGGTGATTGGGGCGAGCTATCGCACACCCTATGCGCTGTTCGATGCTGTGCGGCGCGACGTCGGCAGGGTCCATGAGAAGGCGCTGGGCGCGGCCCGGGTCGAGAAGGTGGCGCGGCTCCATGACAAGCTGCTCACACCGATCGATGCCGAGACCTATCCTCTGATCGGGCGTCCTTATCGTCCCGATGCCGTGGTCCAGGCGGTCGGCGATGGCCTCAAACACGGCCTCGCGCTGTCGCCATCTGACGCTGATTTGCTGGTGTCAGCCACCGCAGGCATGATCCGGGAAGTCGGCGAGCGCGCGCCCGCCCAACTCCTCAAGCTCAACGAAGCAGTCGAAACCGTGACGCTCGAGGCGATGATTGCGCATATGCGTGCGCGCATCGCCGAGTCGCATAGCGAAGAGAACTGGCAAAGATTCCTGACGGAGAACGCGTTCATCCTACGCCTCGCCTTCGGGGTTCCGGTTCTTCTGTTCCAGGGGCAGGCGACGGTCGGTGGCCGCAGCTATGGCGGATCAGGCGATAAGCGTTCGGATTTTTTGCTGCGTGCAGCCAGCACCGGCAATTTGTCGATCGTTGAGATCAAAACGCCGCAGACCGAACTGTTGGGGAAGAAGGAATATCGCGGCGGGATTCACGCCCCGAGCACCGAATTGAGCGGTGCGATTGCACAGGTGCTCGATCAGCGCTGGCAGCTTCAGCGCAATAACAACCAGCTCGCCTATGATTATCGGCGCCAGATGTCGGCTGATGCGCCCGACCGCGGTCCGTCCCCAGAGACCTACGCCATCCAGTGCGTTGTCATCGCCGGGACGTCACCGGGCTCACTCAACGAGCAGAAGTCATTTGAGCTTTACCGCAACGGGCTGACAGACGTGCTGGTCCTGACCTATGACGAGTTATTGACCAAGCTAAGAGCGCTGCTCGAGCTTTTGCGCAATCCGGATGCGACAGAATTAGTCGTCCCGACCGTAACGGTCAAAAAGCCCAAGCCGCGTCGGAAGCCTGGCCCCGGTCGGCGTCGCTGACGGCATCTTTTATTCACCTCGTGGTTAGAGCCTCGGTAAGCGCTAAAACACTCCCACAGGGAGGCGTTAGGCGGCCTGATCGATGACGGTGCTGACGGGGGTGCGGCTATCTAGCCAGTTGTAGGGGAGCAGATCATCGATCGGATCTGCGTCGCCGCGCAGGACGATACGGGCGAGGACGTCGGTGAGGTAGGCCTGCGGGTTGATACCGCTCAGTTTGCAGGTTTCGATGAGGCTGGCGAACGTCGCCCAGTTTTCAGCCCCCAGATCATGACCTGTGAACAGGGCATTTTTCCGCTGGAGGGTAAGCGGCCTGATTGACCGCTCAACGGTGTTGTTGTCCAGTTCGATCCGTCCATCCTCGAGGAAGCGGACGAGGCCTTTCCAGTGGTTGAGGGTGTAGCCGATGGCCTCAGCCGTGTTGGAGCTGCGCGGCAGCTTGGGCAGCATTTCCTCAAGCCAGGGCCGCATGTCGGCGATGATCGGGGCGGATTCAGCCTGGCGCACCGCCAACCTGTGTTCGGGGCTGGAGCCTCGGATACACGCCTCGATCTTATAGAGGCTGGCGATCCGCCGCAGCGCCTCATCGGCGATCGGAGCGTTGCCACCCTTGGCGTTGTCAAAGAAGCCACGCCTAACATGCGCCCAGCAGAAGGCGAGCGTTCCGGGGCCGCCTTTCCGGTCCGGCGCCTCTATGTGCTTATAGGCACCATAACCATCGCATTGGACGATGCCGGTGAACTCCCCGAGCAGCTTTTCCGCCCAGACTTTCCCGCGACCCGGCATGTAGGTGTAGGCGACCGCCGGTGGATCGGTGCCGCCATGCGCGCCATCATCACGAGCGATCGCCCAGAGATATCCCGTCTTCACCTTGCCGGTGCCAGGTGCCAGGACCTTGGCGGTGGTCTCATCGACGAACAGCCTCGCGCCCGACAGCAGGTCCACTTTCATCCGGCTGGTCAGGCGACCAAGCCAGGCCGCAGCGCGACCCGCCCAGTTGCACATGGTTCCCCGGTCGACCTCGATGCCCTGCCGCCGCAGCGCCTGCGCTTGCCGATAGAAGGGCATGTGATCGGCATATTTCTTGACCAGAACATCGGCGATCAGCGCCTCGGTGGGCAGGCCGCCGGGCACCACATGCTTAGGCGCGGGCGCCTGGAACACGCCCTCGCTGCAGGCGCGGCACGCCATTCTCGGTCGGGACGTGACGATGACGCGATATTGTACCGGGATGACATCAAGTCGGCTCGATATGTCGCTGTCTATGCAGTGCAGCGCGCCTCCACAGCAGGGACATTCCTTCTCGTCTGGAAGGATCACTTCCTCAATGCGGGTCAGGTGCGCGGGCAACGACGCCCGTGCTGTCCCGCTTTCCCTTCGTGCCCGTTCCTTCTTCTGACCGGCCGCCTGCTCGCCAAGCGCCTCCAGTTCAGCACGGGCGACGTCAAGATCATCGAAGGCAAGCGCCAACTGATCTTCGCTCAGCTTTTCTGAGCGTTTCCCGAATGTCGTGCGGGTGATCTGGTCGATGATATGCTGCATCCGAGCCTCACGCTCGAGGCCGGCCAGGACCATCGCCTTGAGGGTGGCGACATCGTCAGGAAGGTCGGCTGCAGTGGCGGACATGCCCCATTTCTGGCAGTTTCGGAGCGGTCTGCAATGGCATTTCGACCAGGGGAATCAGGCGTGCGACCTATCGTGTCGTCACCGGAACCTGAGTGCGCGGCGTGTGCATTTTCGACCATTGCAACCCTTCGAACAAGGCTGACGCCTGCGATGCCGACAGCCGCATCACGCCATCGTGCGCCCGGGGCCAATGGAAGCCTCCAGTCTGCAAGACTTTGCTCACAAGCACCAGGCCCGTGCCGTCCCACACCAGTAGCTTGATCCTGTTCGCCCGCTTCGAGCGGAAGATGAAGACCACCCCAGAGAAGGGCTTGAGTCCGAGTTCATGCTCGACCAGTGCCGCCAAGCTGATCGCGCCTTTTCTGAAGTCGACCGGCTTTGTCGCCACCATCACCTTGAGCGGCCCTGGCGGAATGATCATCCCGACCGGCTCACAGCGGCGAGCACCCGGGCGATATGTTCCTCGCTCGCGCCCGACGGCACGTGGATCGCGATGGCGGCCGTGCGGATCACGATCTCATCGCCTCCACCATCAGCCGAGCTGGGACCACCCGCATCTTCGATCACCGCCGGAACAAAGCCCAGCTTCTTGCTCGCCAGGCGCTTGCCCGGAATGCTGTCATGCCGCCATGCGTAGAGCTGCTGCGGCAGCAGCCCATGCGTTCGCGCAATTTCCGCGATGTTAGCGCCGGGTTCAAAACTCGATGCGATGATCCGTGCCTTGGCATCGGCTGACCAGCGCCGCCGCATCGGCCCTGCTGGAATGACATCCATACGCGAGGGCCGCTGACCCTCCTGCCTTTCGAAACCTGTTTCGAATGTTCTTACATCATCAGCCACTACGATACCCCTCGGATGAGGGACGAAACATAGCCAGATCAGCGCCTACGAAAATGTGGGGAGGTTTTCGCGCTTACGAGCCTCGGAAAATGCGGTCGGATGCACATCGGGGCGAGCAGATCCAACCATGCGCTCCGCTCAAATAGCTCGACAGCGATAGGTTGGTTCTGACCCTTCGCGTTTCGGCTTAGTCGGGCGTCAGATCTGCGAGCTCACGGATCAATTGACTCATCGATTCACGGAGAGGCTCATGTCGACGAACCCAAGCCCGACGCAAGAGATCTTCCGGCACATAAGCGTCGTATTTCTCTACAATGAGATTTTCGACGTACCGCCCGAGGTCATCAATTGGAGGGCAACCATCAATTGATGCGATGACAGCGGAAGCGTCCTCGATTGGACAGCCCGTCAAAGTGATTCCGACGTCGAATGTTTCGCAGGCAAAGCCCATGGACGTGAGCAACACCGCGAGCAGCGAATTTGCTGACGTACCACGCCAAGTTAGGACGTGCGTCGCGGAGCCCGCATCGATGAAGCGTGATCTTTGCACGCCGAGTTTGGCGAAGTTCGAGCGGCCCGCAGCCAACAGCTCTTTGGCGTTTTCGTCGAGATAGTCTGGAAGATCCTTGCTCATCAAGACGATCAGCATTTCGGCTGCAAGGCGGTCATGGATTGGCTCCTGACCAAGGCGATCAAACTTGGGTACACGCCCTGTGTTATGTGGGACGACCTCAACGACCTTTGCACGGCCGTCCACACCGGTCGCACGCCATCGACGTCCCGCAAATCCAATTATCGATCCGACGACTAGCGCGTTTACGATCGGCAGTGTTCCGAGTGTCCGTCCGGAATGGACTAGGCGCCATTCTTCGTCGGTCGAGAAGTTCGCGTAGAAATCTCGCGATGCAGTCAGTTTTTCCCCTTCAGGACCGAGCATTAGCGAACCGTCAGGTGCTTGCTCGATCAGAGCCGCCTCACCACTGCCCATTCCTCGGAGTAGGTCAGCGAAATCGGCTTTCGTGAGAGCTGCAAACGGTCCCTGCTGACACAAGGACGCGTAGAGGGCCCCGGCGCTTAGGGCACCCCGCTGGACTATCAATGACAGAATCTGGTGAACACTGACCGATAGCAATGCCGGGTCGGCTTGAGGGGGTTCAACGAACTTCAAGCGCAGCAGGTTCAGCGCTGACACGGCCTGGACCACGGGCAAGTGCAATTTGTCCAGCGGATCTGCGTCGGCAACAGGATAGGGTTCGCGCAAATAATTTCGGAAGATCGCGCTGGATCCCTCCCGCCGACCGGACCGGCCTAGCCGTTGCCGTAACGATGCGAGCGAACGTGGCGCGCCAAGCTGCGACACTGCAACGACGGACCCTATGTCGATGCCAAGCTCGAGGGTGGTCGTCGCAACTGCCGTTGTTGGCAAGCGGCCATCCTTCAGCCGCAACTCGAGTTCTTCGCGCAGGCCTTTGCTCAGGCTGCCGTGATGAGGAAAGAACTCGTTGGGTACCTGGGATTCCTCGCTGATCGAGCGGAGGCGATCGGCCAAGGTTTCGACGTTGGCCCGCGAACCGGCAAAAAAGAGGTTGTTGCTCCCGCGTAGAGCTTCAAACGCGTGTTGAGCGATCTGAGCCAAAGCCGATCCAGCTTGCGGATCGTCGAGCATCGCATTGTCGTCCGTATCGCCTTCGGGTGGTTCGACATAAGCCCGGACTTGGACCTTGAGCGGTGGGGCGCCGCCTGCAACCGCAATGATCTGCGCTGGTTTGGGTGCGGTGGCGCTTAACCATCGCCCCGCGAATTCGAGGTCGCCTATTGTGGCCGACAATCCCACTCGGCGCGGCCGTCGATCGTTCAGCACTTCGATCCGAAACAGCAAGCTCGATAGGTGAAGGCCTCTTGGCCCTTGGAGGAATGCATGAAGCTCGTCGATTATGATTGCATCAAGCGCTCCGAAGAGTGCTTCGGCGGTTGCCGGTCGCCGCAACAGCATTGCCTCGATTGATTCCGGGGTGATCAGCACCACACCAGAGGGCGCCTTTATGATCTTGTTCTTGGGACCTTGGGGGGCGTCACCATGCCAACGAACCAGCGGTAATTCGAGTTTGTCGCACAGCTCTTCAAGCCGACGGAACTGATCGTTGATCAATGCTTTGAGCGGAGCGACGTAAAGAAGCGAGATGCCAGACTGCTTCCGCGCTGCTGAGGAGCCAAGGAGCGGCAAGAAAGCAGCTTCGGTTTTCCCGGCCGCTGTCGCGGCCGAAATCAGAACGTCCCCGTCGCTCCCGCAGATCGCAGCGATCGCTTGCTCTTGCACATCTCTCAGACGAGACCAGCCCTGCTGTCTTATCCAGCGTTGGATCTGCGGATGAAGCAGATCGAACCCGGAACTGCCTTCAGAGCTCGAATGTGGCAAGCTCATCATCACCGTCTATTGCAGTGGCGATGTCTTCGCCAGGATCGTCATCCACCGAAACACTGCCGATCAAGGTTCGCCAATCGAGAGCGGGGTTCTGCTCTAAGATTGCAAGGAGCTGGACGAAGGCCTTGATGGTGTTACGCGGCGTCCGGAAGTAGGCTTCGCCAATGCGCTGGCTGCAATGCGCCATGAATGCGTCGAGCGCTTCATCGGGCACGAGATGGTTCGCCGGGTCACCCAACGCGAAGATAGCGCGGATGTTGCCCAACAGGATCAAGAATTCCTCAGGTGAAAGATTCTGCAGGCGTACGACCGGTCCGTTCAGATCGACCAAGCCGGGGGCGGCAAACTGGTTTTCCGCAAGCCGGGATTGCAAGGCCTCATAGCTGTAGAGCCCGCGGCGGCTGTCCATGAGAAATTCAGGCGTACCGCCAAAAACAAATCCCAGCCCTTCTGAATTTCCTTGGAGCATGTCGTTGACCATGCGCAGGATCTGCTCGAAATTTTGATTCCGTGCCTGGGAGCTCTGCAATTTGTAGATATTGACCATCTCGTCGAACACAACCAGCAATCCACTATAGCCAGCGAGACGAGTGAAGCGAGCAAGAAGCTTCAGGCTGTCAAAGACATCGGCGTCGTCGATTATCGAACGGACCCCTAGAGCTTGGCGCGCTTCGGTTTTCGTCGGAAATTCGGCGCGCAGCCAACGCAGGGCCGAAGCCTTCAAAGCCTCGTTGCCATCCTCACTGCCCTGCCAGTAGCACTTGAGAACATGCGCAAAATCATGGCCGCCCACCAGCTCTTGGATCGAAGCGAGGCGATCATCGATGACCTGTTCAACCGGCCGATTGTCGGCGTGAGCGACCTTCACGCATTCGCTGATGAAGCGTTCAACAACGCTTGGTAGTGCGCCGCCATCGGGTTTGGTCCGTGTCGCCATGTTGCGGATCGCTTCAGCATAAAGCCCGCGCGCCTGACCGCCGGTCGCATGAATGCGACGATCGGGAGCCAGGTCGGCGTGAATGGTAACGCACCGACGCTCCAACGCGATTAGCCGCACGAGACTCAGGAAGAATGTCTTACCAGCACCGTATTCCCCGATCACGAACCGACAGGATGACCCGGCGTCGGCGATCCGGTCGATGTCCTTAATCAGGGCGGCGACCTCGAGCATCCGCCCGACCTGGATGTGCTGCAAGCCTACCCGCGGGACAACGCCAGCAGCGAGCGCCTGAACTATCGTGTCGCGGTCGCGAAGCCGGATTGGTGTTCGCTCAGTCATGCGGCGGCCATGCTCCTGATTTTGTCGATAAGGTGCGGTTGAATCGAAACAATGTCTTCGCATTCGATCGCGATGTCGTCGAGTGCGTCGAAAGCCCAATCGTTGATGGTTTCAATGGCCCCATCGGGGAGCAGTCGTTGCTCACGACAAAGGGTGTCGAAAGTTTCGATCTCAACCGGCTGCTCCGAGAGCTTCAGAAGTACGTGCGAGTGTGCGGCATCAAGACCCGGCAGGCTCCGTTCATCTGGCTGAGGTTGAGCAGCAGTTTCTGCCGAGGCCGGCTCTTCTTCACGAAAAATCCCCGAGAGCATGGTCGAGACAGCGGTTGTCTCCCGCCGAAGCCGCTCCAATCTCTCGCCATCAACGGCGTGGACCGGTTGGTTTTTGCCAGTGAGTTGCGATCGAGGGCTGCCTTCGCCCGAGTGCAGTCGCGCATAGACCTCGTCCTGCGACTTCCCGAGTGATTTGTAGAGCCCTTCCAGAAAGCGGACATCGGAAGGCA
>ERZ1645185.825-NODE-825-length-13045-cov-12.707390_pt1 | contig 13045 bp, 11 predicted proteins | sample MGYA00575351_ERZ1645185 | MGnify/ENA primary metagenome ERZ1645185 (study PRJEB40838, sample SAMN11284767) | freshwater sediment metagenome | isolation source: river sediment | host: Sediment | place: India: Jana village, Kanpur | collected 2015-12-17 ...
GGAAGACAACATGCGCGCGACACCGCGCTCAGCGGCATCGGTGGTCCATGGACTCTGGCCGACAGCGTGCGCTTGAAGAGCAACGCTTGCAGGGCAGCAACGCACCGGCAACGGCCAAAGGCTTCTGGCCGCCTTGGTGTGCTTGCGTATCAGTTGCTGCCTTGGCTGCGATTCAGGGCGCTGATCTGTTGCGTGACGTAGGTCGACAGGCCGTTCAGCGAGGCCATCTGGCGGTCCAGCGCGGTGTACTGCGCGCGCAGCCGCTTCTCGATGCGTGCGATGCGGTCCTCGAGCTGCTCCTGACGGTCCTGGTTCAGCTCGATGCGCTTGCGCAGCCCTTCGCTGCGCGTGCTGATGCTGCCGTCGATGCTCAGCACCTGGTCGGCCAGGTTGCGCAGCCGCGTGGCAAGCCCGTTGCCGGACGGCACCAGCGGATCGCTGCGCGCGAAAAGCTTCTGCATCTCGCTCAGGTTGGCCAGGCCATTGGCCAGCTTGGTCTCGTCGAGCTTGATCGAGCCGTCGCTCTGCACGTCGAAGCCGACCTCGGCCAGGCGCGTGAACATTGCCGACGCGGTGCTGCTTTCGCCGAGCAGGCTGCGCAGCTGCGCGCGCATCTGCACCGCAGCGCTGTCGCCCTGCAGCGCGCCGGCGCTCTTCGTCGCAGCGTCGTACTTGGTCTGCTCGAGCAGCTGCTTGTTCAGCTCGTTGTAGGCGCTGACGAATCCGTCCAGCGCCTTGCGGATCGACACGGTGTCGGTCTTCGCGTCGACCTGCACCGGTGCGGAGGTCACCTTGCCCAGCGTCAGCGTGATGCCGTCGAGCACGTTGGACAGCGTGTTGCCCGCCGACGTGACCGACAGGCCGTTCACCGTGGCGGCGGCGTTGGCCGCCGCCAGCGCGCGCGCCATCGTCAGCACGCCCACCGACGGGTCGAAGGCCAGCGCGGACAGGCCGAGGCCGTCACCGTGGTTGCCGTCGGCATCGGTGACGCCGACGCGGAATCCGTTCATCTCGCCCGTGGAGGCCGAGCGCAGCACCAGGCGGGCACCGCTGGCGTCGGTCAGCACCGAGGCCACGACGCCCGCGTTGGCCGCGTTGATCTTGTCGCGCAGCTGCGCCAGCGACTCGGCGGGCGGTCCCACCGCGATGTCCACGGCTGTCGCGCCGGCTTTGGGCGTGAAGCCGCTCAGGTCGGCGCTCCAGGTGCCCAGCTCGATGCGCAGCGTGCCTTCACCGACCAGCGCATCGGCCGAGGCATAGATGCCGGTGGCGTTGGACTGCACCGACGCCAGGCGCTGCACCTCGATCGAATAGCTTCCCGGCAGCGTGCTGGTGCTGGTCGCCACCGTCACCGCCGCCGCGTCGCTGCTGCTGCCGGTGGTGGCGCCCCAGGTGCTGCTGCGGGTCAGCGCCGCGGCCGCGTCACGCAGCGCTGCCATGCCGGACTGCAGCTTGCCGTAGGCCGACAGTCGCGTCTGCAGCGAGCTGGCTTCCTTGGCCAGCTGCCGCACCGGGGCACGCTCGGCCGCGACCAGCTGCGTGATCATGGTCTCGATGTCGAGCCCGCTGCCGATACCGATGGAAGTGATGCTGGCCATGGACGTTCCCTAGGTCGTTTCGGCTCTTTCGGCAGCGGCGTGCGGAACTTTAGGCCGAGCGCGCGAGTGCCCGCCCGGGCCGGCTGCCGGGGCGGGCGAGGGCCCTGCGCAGTGCGTCGTTCTCAGCTGCGCAGCAGCTGCAGCACCTGCTGCGGCAGCTGGTTGGCCTGCGCCACCATCGCCGTGCCGGCCTGCTGCAGGATCTGTGCACGGCTCAGGTTGGCGGTCTCGGCCGCGAAGTCGGCGTCCATAATGCGGGCGCGGGCCGCGGACTGGTTCTCGGCGGCGACCTGCAGGTTGCTGATCACCGCCTCGAAGCGGTTCTGCGACGCGCCGTAGGTGGCGCGCTCGCTGTTCAGCAGGTCGAGCGCGGCATCGATGGCGCCGAGCGCCGCCGACGCGCTGGCCACCGTGCTGATGGCACTCGTGGCGCCGGTGACCGATTGCACCGTGGTGTTGTTGTCCAGGCGCGTGGTCGTCACCGTGATGGTCTCGCCGGCGTTCGCACCCACCTGGAAAACCTGCGGCGTGCCGGCATTGGTGGCCAGGATCGCCAGGCCGTTGAAGCGGGTCGTGGTCAGCGTGCGGTCGATCTCGTCGGCCAGCGCCTGGAACTCCTGGTCCAGGCTGACGCGGTCGCTGGTGCCGTTGGTGGCGTTGGCCGACTGCACCGCCAGTTCGCGCATGCGCTGCATCATGTCGGCCACCTTGCCGATCGCGCCTTCGGCCGTCTGCGACAGCGAGATGGCGTCGTTGGCATTGCGGATGGCCACGTTCATGCCGCGCACCTGGGCGTTCATGCGCTCGGCGATGGCCATGCCGGCGGCGTCGTCCTTGGCGCTGTTGACACGCAGGCCCGAGGACAGGCGCTGCATCGAGGTTGCCAGCGAGGTCTGCGAGGTGTTCAGGTTGCGCTGCGCATTCAGCGACGCGATGTTGGTGTTGATCGTTTGCGGCATGTCAGCACACTCCTTGCAGAACCAGATGACGGCCGGCGTTCGCGCCGGTTGCCTCAGGCCGGTTCAGGTACGGCCTGCATGTCTGCATTTTCGACAGGCCGGCCGCGGCGAAGGCGTCGAAAAGACGGGCAATGCAAGGTCAATAGAGTGGTGAGTAGAGCGGCGAGTAGAGCGCTGAGCGCACATGAAAAAAGCCGCCCCGGAGGGCGGCTGGTCCAGGAAGCGCGGGCGCTCAGCGCAGCAGCGCCAGCACCTGGTTCGGCAACTGGTTGGCCTGGGCCACCATCGCGTTGCCGGCCTGCTGCAGGATCTGCGCGCGGCTCAGGTTGGCGGTCTCGGCGGCGAAGTCGGCGTCCATGATGCGCGAGCGGGCCGCAGCCTGGTTCTCGACCGCGATCTGCAGGGTACTGATCACCGCGTCGAAGCGGCTCTGCGTGGCACCGTACAGCGCGCGCTGGCTGTTCACCAGTTCAAGCGCGGCGTCGATGTTGGTCAGGGCCGTCGAAGCCACCGCCGCGGTGGTGATGGCACTCGCGGTGCCGGTGACGGCAGTCACCGATGCGTTGTTGTCCAGGCGCGTGGTCGATACTGAAATGAGTTCGCCGGAATTGGCGCCGACCTGGAAGCCCTGGGTGCCGGCGTTGGTGGCCAGGATCGCCAGGCCGTTGAACTTGGTCGAGGCCAGCGTGCGGTCGATCTCGTCGGCCAGCGCCTGGAACTCCTGGTCCAGGCTGGCGCGGTCGCTGGTGCTATTGGTCGAGTTGACCGACTGCACCGCCAGTTCGCGCATGCGCTGCAGCATGTCACCGACCTTGCCGATGGCGCCTTCGGCGGTCTGCGCCAGCGAGACGGCGTCGTTGGCATTGCGGATGGCGACGTTCATGCCGCGCACCTGGGCGTTCATGCGCTCGGCAATCGCCAGGCCGGCGGCGTCGTCCTTGGCGCTGTTCACGCGCAGGCCGGTGGACAGGCGCTGCATCGACGTGGCCAGCGATGACTGCGAGGTGTTCAGGTTTCGCTGCGCATTCAGCGAAACGATGTTGGTATTGATGATCTGGGGCATGGCAAGGCTCCTGAAGAGGGACAAGGCGGCGCGGTGCGCCGGTATCTCGTCCCAGCGGCGAGTGGTCGTCGGGACTTGGCTGCATTTCGTCCGCTGGCCGGAAAAACTTTAGCCCGCACCTGGAGCGGCCTGCTCCGGTGTGTCGAAATGCGGCTGTTTGCGGTACCAGTTCGGCCGCTCAGGGCGGCGCGGGCTGGGCTTCAATCCTGGGCCACCATGCCCCGAGTCTGTCTGTGCGTCATCGCCCGCGACGAAGCGCGGCGCATTGCCCGGCTGCTCGACAGCGCCGCCTGCTGGGTCGACGAGATGGTGGTGGCCGACACCGGCTCGCGCGACGACACGATGGCCATCGCGCGCGCGCGCGGTGCCCGGGTGATCGAGCGGCGCTGGGAAGACGACTTCGCCATGGCACGCAATGCCTGCCTGGACGCCGCCGCGGCCGACTGGCACCTGGTTCTCGACGCTGACGAGTGGCTGCTGTCCGGGGGCGAATGGCTGCAGGGCCTGCGCGCCGGCGACGTGGCGGGCGGCTTCGTCGGCCGTGTAGAACTGCACAACCTGGACGAAAACGCCGGCCTGGTCTGTGCCGAGCGGCTGAGCCGGTTGCTGCCGGGCGCCGTGCGTTATGCGGGACGGGTGCACGAGCAGCCGGTGCACCGGCTGCCGCTGCGCGACTTGCCGCTGCGGATCGCGCACGACGGTTACAGCCCCGCGGCGATGGCCGCCAAGCGCGGCCGCAACCGTGCGCTGCTGCAGCGTGCCACGGCCGACCAGCCCGGCGACGCCTACCTCTGGTACCAGCTCGGCAAGGACTGCGCGGTGTACGACGACGCTGTGCAGGCGCAGCCGGCCTTCGCCCGCGCGGCAGCCTTGTTGCAAGGCGGGCCCCGCCCGCCCTGGTGGCCCGATCTGGTGCTGCGCTGGCTCTACGTGCTGCAGCAGCAGGGCCGGCTGCAGGAGGCGCTGACACTGGCGGACGAACAGCGGCCGCTGCTGGGCCACTATCCGGACCTGCACTTCGTGATGGGCAACATCTGGCTGGACGTGGCGGTGCGCAACCCGGCGCAGTCCGGTGCGGCGCTGGCGCGCGCCCGCGACTGCTGGGAACAGGCACTGCGCATCGGCGAGCGGCCGGGCCTGCCCTTCGCGGTGGCAGGGCGAGGCAGCCAGGCACCGCGCCACAACCTGGGCCTGCTGCCCGTGCTCAACGCAGTTTGACGCGGCCCGAAATAGGCCTGCATGGCGCGGCACTTCCGTGCCTTCGACTCGACGGCTTCCACCTAGAGTGCGGCGACGGGCCGTTAGGCCCTGCAGGGACAGCACATGAGGATCCAGACACCCCACCCCGCCGGCGACCCGCGTGCCTGGTTGCTGCGTGCACGGGTCCACCTGCAGCAGGGCCGCTGGCGGGACGCGGCGGCCGATCTCGAGCGAACGGTGGGCGCGCAGACCCGCCTCGCGCCGGCCTGGGCCGCGCTGGCGACGGCGCGCTACCGCATGGGCGACCTGGCGGGCAGCGTCGAGGCCGCCCGCCGCGCCGCGGAACTGGATCCCGACGATCTGGGGGCTGCGCTGCAGGCCGGCATGAGCCTGCTGAAGATGAACCGCGCGCAGGAGGCGCTGCAGGTCTTCGATCTCTGCACACCGCAGGCGAGGGAAACCAGCGCTCCTTACCACCTGTATCGCGGCGAGGCCGAACTGGCGCTTGGCCTGCACCGCGAAGCCACCCGCAGCCTGCTGCGTGCGGCCGCGCTGGCGCCGGCCGATGCCGACATCTACCTTTCGCTGGGCTATGCCCTGCGCGCGGCGGGCATGCATGCCGAGGCAGCCGAGTGCTTCCGCACAGTGGTGGCGCTCAAGCCGGACAGCGTCATCGGCCATGCCTTCGTCGCGCATGACCATCAGTACGCCGCGCACTGGGCGCCGTTGCAGGACAACATGCAAAGGCTGCTGCAGGCGATCGAACGCACCGATGCGGCCGGGTTGGCGACCTTCACCGCGCCGTTCGTGCTGGTGGGGCTGCCGCACACGCCGCGGCACATGCTGATGGCCGCGCGGGCGAGCGCGCGCTTCAGCGCTGCAGGCGTCACGCCGATGCCGGCCGCTCCACGGCCCGTGGGCGGCAAGCTGCGCATCGGCTACCTGTCGTCGGACTTTCATCACCACGCCACAAGCATGCTGATGGTGGAAGTGCTGGAGCAGCGCGATCCCAGCGCTTTCGACGTCACGCTGTTCTCCCACGGGCGCGACGACGGATCGCCGTTGCGCGCCCGCATGGCGGCAGCCTGCGAACGCTTCGTCGATCTGCGCGAGTGCAGCCTGGTCCAAACGGCGCAGGCAATTCGCGACCAGGGGATCGACATCCTGGTCGACCTGAAGGGATACACGGGCAACACGCGCATGGGCGCACTGGCCTGGCGGCCGGCGCCGGTGCAGGCGAGCTGGCTCGGGTTTCCGGGCACGACCGGCGCCGACTGGATCGACTACGTCATCGGCGACCCGACCGTCACGCCGCTGGCGCACGGGGACTACTACAGCGAGAAGATCGCTCAGCTGCCGGTGTGCTACCAGCCGAACGACCGCTGCCGGCCTATCGCCGGCGCTGCCGGGCGCCGCGCCGACTGGGGGCTGCCGGAGGACGCGCTGGTGCTGGCCAGCTTCAACCAGGTCTACAAGATCGTGCCGGACTGGTTCGACCTGTGGGCAAGGCTGCTGCGCGAGCTGCCGCAGGCCGTGCTCTGGCAGCTGGCCGGCAGCGACACCGCCCATGCCAACCTGCGCCACGAACTGGCCGGACGCGGTGTGGATCCGGCGCGGCTGCTCATCGCACCGCAGGTGGCTGCCGACGCGCACCTGGCGCGCGCGAAGTTGGCCGACGTCTTCATCGACACCTTCCCGTGCAACGGGCACACCACGGTGAGCGACGCGCTGTGGGCCGGGTTACCGGTGGTCACGCGCTGCGGCGAGAGCTTCGCGTCGCGGGTGGGCGCGAGCCTGCTGCGGGCCGTGGACCTCGGCGAATGGGTCGCCGACGACGACGAGGGCTATGTGCAGCGCGCGTTGCGCCTGGCGCGCGACCCGGGCTTGCGGGCCGAACTTCGCGCCCACCTGGCAAGGGCACGCAACGCTGCGCCGCTGTTCGACAGCCGCCGCTTCGCGCGCGATCTGGAGGCGCTCTACCAACGCATGTGGCAGCGCCACGAGGCCGGCCTGAAGCCGCAGCACCTGGCGGCGCTGGCCGGTGCGGCCAGCTAGCCAGGCCCACGCCTCGCCTCCGCTCGCCCGGCTGCCGCCGCTCCATCAAGCAACACACAAGGACCGTCCATGCAACTGCCCCACGTGCATCTGTGCATCGTCCAGCCCCTGGGCTACCTGCATTCGCTCGGCTTTCTGGACCAGGCCAGGTTCTTTCGCCATCAGTTCCGGCGCATGGGCGCCGAGGTCACGTTGGCGAAGAACCGGCTGCGCCACGACGCCGTGAACTTCGTCTTCGGCGCGCACCTCGGCTTCGATGCCGAGCTGCGCGCGCGCTACACCTGCATCTTCGTCAACCTGGAGCAACTGGGCCTTGGCGGGGCGCAGGTGTCCGGTGCGTACCTGGAGCTGCTGGGCAAGTCGGCGGTGGTCGACTACGACGCGAGCAACGTCAGCGCCTACACCGCGCATGTCGACGACGTGCCGTTGATCTCCTTCGCCCATGCCCCCTACCTGGAAAGTGACGTGCAGGCGATCGAGGACCGCCCCATCGATGTCCTGTTCTTCGGCAGCGTCAATGCGCGCCGCGAACGGCTCATCCAGCAGGTCGAGTCCAGCGGGCGCCAGGTGACCTTGCTCGGCGCACCGCTGTACGGACCGGAGCGCGACGAGCTGATCAAGCAGGCGAAGGCGGTCTTCAACTGCCACTACTACGACACGGCGCGCTTCGAGCAGGCGCGGGCGTTCCAATGCCTTTCGCTCGGCACGCCGGTGATCAGTGAATGGACGCCGAACACCCAGGCGCCCGCACAGTTCGAGGATGCGGTCTTCTGGGTGACCGAGGGCGATCTCGGCAGCTTCTTCGCGCAGCAGTTCGGCGGTGCCGAGTTCGCGTCGCGGGCCCGCGGCCGGCTGCAAGCCTTCCGCGCGCACGACGTCGTCGAACAGTACGCCGACGCACTGGCGTTCGCCATCGGATACCGCAAGGCGCATGCGGAGCGCGCGGCCACCGGTCCATGGCGACCGACGCGCCTGCAGATCGGGTCGGGCAAGGACTACCGGCCCGGCTGGTTCAACGTCGACGTCCTGGCGAGCGCGCAACCCGACGCGCTGCTGGATCTGGCCCAGCCCCAAGCCTGGCCGCAGCGGATCTCGAGCGACTCGTTGGGCGAGGTGGAACTGCACGAGGGGAGCGTCGACACCATCTATGCGAACAACGTGCTCGAGCACGTGGCCGACCTGCCACAGCTGATGGGCAATTGCCTGTTGCTGCTGCGCGAGGGCGGCGAGATGCAGATCGAGGTGCCTCACGAGCAAGCGAAGACCGCCTGGCAGGATCCGACACATGTGCGGGCGATGAACGCCAACTCCTGGATCTACTACGCCGACTGGTTCTGGTACCTGGGCTGGTTCGACTGGCGATTCCAGGTCCGGCAGCTCGTCTACCTGGATGCGGGGCTGAATGCCTGCAGCGAGAGTGCAGCGCACTTCATGCGCGTATCGCTGGTCAAGGTGGCCACCACGCTCAGCGAGAAGATGACGGCCCGCGCGATGCAGGCCGGCTTCGGCGGCGTGCCGGACGACGAGCTCGCGCCGGCCCCGATCGAAGCTCGGGCGGCCGGCGTGGCGCTGCCTGCGCAGCGACAAGACAAACGTGTCGATCAACTGGAGGTGCAATGAACCACATCGAACGTCTGGCCGGGCTGTACCTGGACTTGATGGAGCGAACCCTGCTCGGCGTGATCTACGAAGATCCACCGATCGACCAGTGGTCGGGGGGTGTCTTCAATGCCGAACTGCGGGCCAAGGGCCGTGACTGGCCTGCCAAGGCCCACACCATGATCGGCTTCGAGCGCTTGCGCAACATCCGCGAGCTGATGAGCCACGTCATCGGCGACAAGATTCCGGGCGATTTCGTCGAAACGGGCGTCTGGCGAGGCGGTGCGTGCATCTACATGCAAGCCGTGCTGAAGGTCTTCGGCGTCACCGACCGACGCGTCTGGGTTGCCGACTCCTTTGCCGGCCTGCCCAAGCCCGACTTGGAGCGCTATCCCGCGCAGGACCAGGGCGACCTGCACCACACCTTCAAGGAGCTGGCCGTGTCGCTGGAGGAGGTGCAGGGCAACTTCAGGAAGTACGGGCTGCTGGATGACCAGGTGCGCTTCCTGAAGGGCTGGTTCAAGGACACGTTGCCGGCTGCGCCCATCGAACGCATCGCCGTGTTGCGCCTCGACGGCGACATGTACGCATCGACCATGGATGCGCTGCAGGCGCTGGGCCACAAGGTCAGCCCCGGTGGCTTCATCGTCGTCGACGACTTCGGAGCGGTGGAAGGCTGTCGCCGCGCCATTGCCGACTACCGCCAGGAGCGAGGCATCCAGGCACCGATCTACGACATCGACGGCATCGGCGCTTACTGGCGCGTGGCCGGCTGAGCGGGGCAAGCGCGGGTATTCCCTTAGGAATCTGTCCTACAAGCCGGGTGGAAGAAGCGGGACTCAAGCCGTGGAACTGGGCTGATGTCCGGGCCCATTTCGTCTGCATACAGTGCGTTCACGCCGTGAGACACACGGCCGACCACCACCTCAACGGAGCGACCCGATGACCGCCGACCAGATCCTTGCCGAAATCCGCGAAGCCAACCTGTCCTACCTGATGCTGGCGCAGAGCCTGATCCGCCTGGACACCGAGCAGGCGCTGTACCGCCTGGGCATCAGCGAGGACACCGCGCGGCTGATCGGCACGCTGACGCCGGCGCAGATGATGAAGATCGCCGGCAGCAGCACGCTGCTGTGCCGCTTCCGCATGGACGACGACATGGTCTGGGGCCTGCTCACCAGCCATGGCAAGCCGGCGGCCAACGAGAGCGTGAACCGCCTGCACGCGTCGATCCTGCTCGCCGGCCGTCACCAGGAAGCCGCCTGATCATGGCGCGCAACAAGAGCATCCTCACCGAGGCGCGGCAGATCGAGCGCGCGGTGACGCTGATTCACCTGGGTGCCCGGCTGCAGGTGCTGGAATCCGAGACCGACCTGAGCTACGAGCGGCTGCTGCGCCTGTACAAGGAAGTGGCGGGCAAGAGCCCGAGCAAGGGTCAGCTGCCGTTCTCCACCGACTGGTTCATGACCTGGCAGCCGAACATCCACGCCAGCCTGTTCCTGAACATCCACGAGTACCTGAACAAGGTGTCCGAGCTGGACGAGATCGACGTGGTCATCAAGGCCTACCAGCTGTACCTGGAGCAGACGCGCTCGCAGGGCCTGGAGCCGATGCTCAGCGTCACACGCGCCTGGCGGCTGGTGAAGTTCGTGGACAACGGCATGCTCACGCTCACCAAGTGCAGCTGCTGCGGCGGGCACTTCGTCACGCATCCGCACGAGATCGCCAAGCACTACGTCTGCGGCATGTGCAACCCGCCGGCCCGGGCCGGCAAGGGCAAGCTGGCCGGTGCGCTGCAGATCCCGTCGTCGGCGCAGCGCATGGGCGCCTCGGCTGCGCACTGATTCACGCCGCGCGCACTCAAGCCCGGCTGCAGGCAGCCGAAAATGGGTGCAAGGATCGGCGTCGATCCGCATCGTCTCCTCCTGGCACAGACCTCTGTGCTTTAGGCGGGCCCCTCGGGGCCCGCCCTTTTATTCCGTGCGCCGGCGGCCGGTCCGGGCGGCTCAAGGCGCCGGCGCCCGCGCCGAAATCCGCCACAGGGGCGACCCGCCTGCCGCGCCCGGGCCCGTTGCGTGAACCTGATCCACTTCTCTGCCGAACACCTGCGGCTGAACGCGCCGCTGCCCTTCGGCCTGCGCGATGCCGGCGGCCGGCTGCTGCTGGCCGCCGGTGCGGCGGTGTGCAGCGCCGACAAGCTCGACAGCCTGCGCGACGAGGAGCTGTACTGCGACGAGGAGGAGTCGAACGAGTGGCGGCGCAAGCTCGGCGCGGCGGTGGGCGTGATGCTGCGCCAGAACGCGCCGCTGAAGTCGATCGCAGAGGCGCGGCCGGACACGCGGCGCGCGGCGGCGAGTGAAACGCGGGCGAATCTGCCCGACGAATGGGACAGCCTGTGCGTGCTGCTGGACCGGGCGCTGCACGAGGCGAAGCCGGAGCCCGGCTTCCTGGCCCGCATCCGCCTGGTGCACGAGCGCGCCACGCACCTGGCCGACGGCCATGAGGACGCGTCGCTGTACCACCTGGTGCACGGCGCCGGCCAGCGCGTTCAGATGTACAGCAGCCACCATGCGTTGCTGGTGATGCTGGTCGGCGTGCAGGCGGCGCGGCTGCTGGAATGGCCCGAGGCCGCGGTGCGCAGCCTGGGGCTGGCGGCGCTGACGATGAACGCGGCCATGACCGAGCTGCAGGACCACCTGGCCGCGAGCGACCGGCCGCTGACCGCAGCCATGCACGAGCAGATCCGGCAGCACGCGTCGAAGGGCGTGGAGCTGCTGCGCGCGGCCGGCGCCGACGACGCGCTGTGGCTCGAGGCGGTTCGGCTGCACCACGATCGCGGCGACGGCCAGATGGCGCTGCGCGAGCTGCCCGAAGCGCGACGCTTGGCGCGGCTGCTGCGGCGCGTGGACATCTTCACCGCCAAGATCAGCTGCCGGCGCACGCGCGCGGCGATGTCGCCTGTGCTGGCGGCGCGCGAGGCCTGCCTGGGCAGCGACGGCGTGCCCGACGAGGTGGGCGCTGCGCTGCTGCGGGCCACCGGCATGTACCCGCCCGGTAGCTGCGTGGAGCTGGCCAATGGCGAGCGCGGCATCGTCGTGGCGCGTGGTCGTCGCGCCAATCTGCCCTGGGTGGCCAGCCTGGTGGCGCCCAGTGGCCTGCCGCTGGGCGAGCCGGTGCTGCGCGACACCGTCGATGCGCGCTATGCCGTGCGCGCCGCGCTGCCGCGCCAGCAGCTCAAGGTGTGGCCCGACCACCAGCGCATCCTCGCGCTGCGTTGAGCAGCGACCCGAAGCGGGCGCTTATTGGCGCGTTGTCCAGGCTGCATACGGCCACACTGCCGCGGCGCCCGCAACGGTCCGCAAGGCCCGGCGGCGCCAGTCCCATGCCCAGCCTGCTTGCCCGCAACCTGCCCGCCGCGCCCATCGCTGTACTGCGCCGTCTGCTGCCCTGGCCGCTGCCGGCGCTGGCCGCGTGGGCGCTGGCCTGGGTGATGTTCCGCGCCCTGCTGGCTGCAGGTGCACCGGCCTGGCTGGGCCTGCTGGCGGCCAGTGCGTTCGGCGTTGGCTGTGGCCTGCGGCTGCACAACCGCGTGCGCGCGCTGGTCGTCGCCGGCGGCTTTCCGGCGTCGCTGCTGGCCAGTGGCCTGGCCGGTGGGTTGCCGGCCTGGGCCTGGCTGCTGCCATTGACGCTGCTGCTGTTGCTGTACCCACGCGCCGCCTGGCGCGACGCGCCGCTGTTTCCCACGCCGGCCGGCGCGCTGGACGGCCTGGGTCATGCCGCGCCGCTGCCGCCGGGCGCGCGCGTGCTCGATGCCGGTTGCGGCCTGGGCCACGGGCTGCGGGCGCTGCACCGCGCCTACCCGCGCGCAAGGCTGGAGGGCGTGGAGTGGAGCTGGCCGCTGGCCCTGGCGGCGCGGCTGCGCTGTCGCCAGGCGCTGGTGCGGCGTGCCGACTTGTGGGCCGGCAGCTGGGCGCCGTACGACCTGGTCTACCTGTTCCAGCGGCCCGAGAGCATGCCGCGGGCGCTGGCCAAGGCGCGCGCCGAGATGCGCCCCGGCAGCTGGCTGGCGAGCCTGGAGTTCGAGGCGACCGGCTGGAGCGCGCAGCGGGTGCTGCGCTGTCCGGACGGCCGCCCGCTGTGGCTGTACCGGCTGCCGCTGCATGCCTCAAGTGCCGGCGGCCCAGGCCGATAAGAAGCCTAGTTCCCGGGGCCGGCGCCATGCGCGCGGGCTTCGACCCCAGCAGCTTGTAGAGCGCCCCCGCACATGTTCGTCATCATTGGCTGGATCGTCGCGCTGTCGGCCGTGTTCGGCGTGTTCATTGCCCACGGCGGCAACATCGCCGTGGTGCTGAAGGCGCTGCCCTTCGAGATGGCGGCCATCGGCGGCGCGGCGCTGGGCGCCTTCGTCGCCAACAACCAGCCCAAGGTGCTGAAGGCCACGATGAAGGGCCTGGGCCAGTGCTTCAAGGGCAGCAAGTACACCAAGGCGCGCTACATGGAGCTGATGGCGCTGATGTACGACATCCTGCAGAAGGCGCGCAAGGAAGGCCTGATGTCGATCGAGAAGGACG
>ERZ1645185.827-NODE-827-length-13018-cov-3.474813_pt1 | contig 13018 bp, 23 predicted proteins | sample MGYA00575351_ERZ1645185 | MGnify/ENA primary metagenome ERZ1645185 (study PRJEB40838, sample SAMN11284767) | freshwater sediment metagenome | isolation source: river sediment | host: Sediment | place: India: Jana village, Kanpur | collected 2015-12-17 ...
GTCTCGAAGGCGAAGGCACGCATCGACGTGCTCGGCAAGGTTCCGGAAGTCGCCCAGACGCTGACCGGTTTCGCCCCGAGCTCGCCGGCCGTCGTGCCCGAAGCCCAGCCCGTCGACCCGGCGCAGGCCTCACGCAGCAGCAAGGCAGCGTGAGACCTCGTTGTCGATGAGCCACGCGAGCATCTCGAACTCCCGCGAGTCCTCCGCGTAGTAGGCCTTGCAGTCCGCGACGTACTTCCTGAGGTCGTCGAGCGTGCGAACGCCCACCACCGGCAAACCGGTGATGCGCTCTAGCCGCTCGACCTCCTTGCGGGTCAACCGGATCGCGTTGCCTAACCGAAGCATCTCCAGACTCTCGCAGACGTTGATGGACTGATTCGCATGTTGAGTGCGATTGGACGTCAAGAGTTTCGCCGAGACGGACTCCAGCATCCTGAAGGAATCCCCATGACGATGACCGTCGAAGCCCTCCAGATCATCGAGCTCGATGCCGCCACGGCCTCGGCTCCGATGGTCGACCACTACATCCAGCTCGTGCGCGGCAGCGCCGTGCACTCCACGCCCGAGGCGAAGGAGTACGCGAGCGCCCTGCTGATCAAGCTGGAGCACCTGGCCAACAGCCAGCGCGCCGAAGCCGCCGATCCGATCCAGGCCCAGACCTACCTGGCGCCCTGGCTCACGATCGAGCCGCAGCCCCTCCAGGCCGCGGCCTGATAGCCGACCAGCGGGTCGTTCGAACCACCCGGTTCGAACACCCGCAGGTTGCCCTCCCCGCAAGGCGAGGATGAACATCGGCTTCACCGAACTCCGTGCGACCGGCACGGCTGCGACCTTCCCAGGTCGCGCATCAAGCAGGCTTCTTCGAGCCTGCGTCTTCATCAATCCCGAGCGGGGTGCACTGCCCCCGGTCGGGGTAGCGACGCCCTTCTCGCACAACAAGAAAGGACGTCGTATGGCACCTCGCAAACAGAAGCATCCGGCAAAGGCCGAGCAGCGCCGCCGCTTGACGATCTTCTTCAACAAGGAGGCCCGCAAATCTGCGGCCGACGCGCTGAAGAAGGCGTCGTGGCTGTTGGCTGCGGCCAATGCGTACCTTGGCTTCGCCAAGGGTTCGGTGGCCTACATGGTCATCGTGGCGGTCGGCTGGTTGGTCGCGCAGACCCTGGCCGTCATCCTCCTCAGCCTCGAGGAGGAACAGGTCCCGAAAGAGACCGAGGAGCAGGAACATGCAAGCACTTCTGGAATCACTGGCAAGCGCACTCAACCATGACCCGATCTTGGCCACCTACGCGATCGCGTGGCTGGCCTTGAACATCTGGGGAGTCGCTGTCGTGATCCTGGCGTATTGCAGCCGCCTGCAGGAGCGCGCCCGTTCGACCTGTCCGACACCGCACCGTCTGTTCCCACAGCGGCGCCATCGGCGGTAGAGCGACACGAGCCGCCCCGATACAAGCGCACCCTCCACTAGCCCTGCACGATCATTCGATCGGCAGGGCTTCTTCTTTCAGCCCGCGATGTCGATATGGCGCACGACGTTCTCGTACTCGATTCGATGCGCGCTCCCGGTGGTCTTCATCTTGCTCGACCAGCGACTTGCTATGACGGGCAGGCCGAAGTGTTCTTGACCGTCCACCTTGGTGTCTGCCGAGAGCTCGACGATCACCAGTCCGCCGTCGTCTCGCACCGGCGGTGGCCCATCCGTCCAGGATTGAAGCGCCGATGGGCGTTCCTCGGCCGCGGCCGTTTCGAGCAACCGAGGGTGCAACTTCAGCACGTCTGCGTGCTCGTCGATGATGCGATTGCGAGGATCCATCATGGTCACGCCACCGAAGATCACGCGACCCTGGAAACCCGGCGACATGTCCAGGCAGCGCTTGAGCCGCTTCCAGAGCTGTTCGAGATGCGCGCGATCCTCTTCATCGAAGCGTAGCGGATCGTTCTCGCAGTCGCTGTCTGGGTCGCTCGGGTAGTAGCCACCACTGACAGTGTCCAGCAGGCCCAACAGCGACAGCGCCGCCTCGAGATCCTCGGCGCTGGCCTTCGCGATGTTCATTGACCGTCTCCCTCACTTCCAGTGTCGAACACTCGGGCGCACGCGCCAGGTCTCACCATCCAGGCTGCTCGCCTCCGCCAGCACGCTGCGGCACGCCCCGAGCTTGACGAAGCGCCGCTGCGAGTCGAACTGAAAGCCCATGAGCCGCAACGCCTGCGTGGTGTAGCGCTTGCGCAGCATCGCGTAGATCTTCGGCTGCCGCCGACGTCCAGTCACCTTCACCGCCCGCCGGTCTGATACTTCCAGAAGCCCGCGGGCGGATGCCTGATGAGGCTCTCTTCCAGCGACGCGCTCACGTCCTTGGCAGCGTTCAGGGCGAGACCGATGCAGCCCGTCAACTGGTTGTCCGTCGCCTCGTCGAGCGCGGCGCGCTCTTCTTCCGACAGCGTGCCCAGCACCGCCGCTGCACGGATCAGCAGTTCACCGGCCTCGTCGACCTTGTCGATCACGTGCTTCTTCAACGCCACAGCCTTCTCCTTTCGCCACTTCTCGCGGCAGCATGCCGCCTCAGCTATTTCACCAACGCGCCATCCCGCTTCAAGCGCCTCCATTCCCAGGGCGGCACAGGTGCAGGGTCGGCCCACAAGCCCAGCTTCGACTCGCGTGCGTTCGCCTCGAGGCGCAGGAGTTCTGGGTCCATGCTGTAGGCGCGATACACCCAGGCCATGCCGCGCCTGACCTGCTCCGTGCTGACGTCCATACCGCCGACCGTCATCGTCACGATCGGCCTGCCGTTGCGGTCGACCTCGCGCCACTCGATGCGCACCAGCTTCTTGTAGACCAGCTCCCGAAGCGACTGCTCGGACCTGTTTCCCCAGGCTTGCTGGTGCTCCGGTGCGTCGATCCGCGCGAGCCGCAGCCGTACCGACTTTCCGTCGAGCTCGACTTTCGCCGTGTCACCGTCGGAGATCCCCGTCACCACCACCTCGGCTGAATGAACCGGCTGCGCCGTCTCGGCGGCCGCGCGCGCCAGCTTCCGCGCGAAGCCGAACTCGTCGGCGGCTGCGACCCCAGGCCCCGTTGCTGCGGCAACGGCGACAGTGAGGAGCGCGATCAGTCTTTGCATGTTGGATCCTTGTCGCAGCCGAAGAATCCATGCGGCAGGAAGCGGCCGCACGCCTTGCAGGCCGGCCGCTCGACCAACTCCGCTCCGCCCCAGTTCATCGGCCTACCCGCGGTGCGGTTGGCACGCTTGCCATTGCCGCCAAGCGGCCTGTGAGCGTCGTCGTGCTTCCGCTTGCCTTGCCGCATCATCGTCTTCTCCTTTCCCTACCGGCGCCGACGCCCCTTGGCCCGCTCGGCCTTCTGCACCTGCAGCCGCTGCTTCACGGCCGCCATGTAGCACCATGCCAGGTCGAGCGTTTCGGTGCTGCGCAGCCCCTTCGCCCGCAGCTCGAGGACGCCGCCGATCACTGTCACGATCACCGGCCGCGCCCCCTTGTCCCGCACGATCGCGCTGGTCTCACGCGTCACCGGACGCAGTGACTTCGTCACCACGGCGAGCACCCCGCGGCTTCCCTCACCTCCGAGGCGAACTGTTCCAACTGTCGCGCGATGCGCGCCGCGTCGTCCGCCCCGATGTGCAGAGCTGCCCCGCGAACACGTGCCAGTGCGGCCGCAGCCTCGAAGTCGAGCGCCTCGAGGTCCGCCGAATCGCGCCCCTCGTACATCGACAAGGCGCTCTTGGGCCTCATCTGCTGTGCCGCCACGTCGAGGAAGAAGCGTCGGTTCGGCGCGTTCACGTGGTACAGCAGCTGCGTGGACACGTAGACGCAGGCGTCTCCGGCCGGGCCGGTGACGATCACGGTCTCTGCGAGCACGGTCTCGTCCATCGCTCCGCGCGACATGCCCAGATCGGCCGCCTTCCAGCTCTGCTCGAACAGCACCACCGCGCACTGCGCCTCGCTCGGGCGGCAGAGCACAGGCCTGCCGTTGCTCGCCGCCAGCGTCTGCGACACGGGATCGACGTGCATGCCGTTCAGGTCGCGCTCCGCCGCCTGCATGATCGCCCACTGCAGCGTTCTGACCGGGTGTCTGAAGTCCATGTGACCTCCTTTGATGTGATCAGGATCGCATCCGTCGTTGCACCTTCAAGCCCTGCCAAACCGCCACTCACGATCCGTCGACCACGCGCCGCCGTGCTTCGGCTGCACGCAGGCGTTGCGGCGTCCACCAAGGCATCAGCCCTCGACCCCGGCCCACTGTCCGGCACCGACGGCCTCCGCCCTCTCCAGCATCGCCCGGCCCATGTCGCCCGCCCAGGAAAGGAACGCCTCACGGCTGCGCGCCGGTGCCTTCCTGTGCATGCAGAACAGTGGCTGGTGACGCATGCCCAACCCGTCGCCCAGATCGCACACCAGATCGAAGGCACCGGAGCCGTCGAGCTCGACCACCAGCGTGTCGACCAGGGCGATTCCGAAGCCCCCGATCAGCAGCCGATGTGCCGCCGGCGCGACCCGCTGGATCGCATTGGTCACGCTGGCGCCGCGGTTGCGCCCGAAGCGTTCCATGTCGACAAGCAGCAGCCGCGCGAGATTGGCGTCCTCCAGCACGCCAGCGACCGCCAGGATGCCGTCGTGGTGTCGCACCGGCGTGGCGTCGGGGCTTTGGCAGAACATTCGCAGATGTCGGATCAGGGCTCGGCTCATCGGGATTCCTTCGTGGCTGAGAAGCCCATCCTCCGATCAAGCCGCATTGCTTCAAGACCTCAGCGTGGCCGCATGCCCCGCAACTGGAGCCACTCGTCGAATGCCTCGCACAGTCGCACGGACTGTCGGGCTCGCGTCAGCGCGACGTAGAGCAGGTTCACGTCGGACTGCTCGACATCCTCGGCGGTGAGCTCCCGGCCGTCCTCGAAGAACTTCATGAAGTCGTCGGCCAGCCAGACCTGGTCGAACTCCAGGCCCTTGGACTTGTGCGCCGTCGAAAAGAAGATCCCGTCGAACGTCGCCCAGTCCTTCTTCTCCAGATCGACGTGGCGCGACTTGATCTGGTCGACCAGCGCAGGCACCCGGCTGCCGTAGTCCTCGATCACGCGCACCAGGTGCCGCAGCTCGGGGTCGGCGGCGTCCTCGGCGAGCTGCTGCAGCGCGTCGAAGTCCGAGAAGCTGCGCAGGTACGGGTCGCGGATCAGCCCGCTGTCGCTCGACCACAGGTAGTACGCGTCGAGCAGCTTTTCCATCCGATATCCCTCGGTGCCACCGACGAAGTGGTATCGCCTGTTCTCCGTCAGGAATGCGATCGCTTCCTCGAAGACCACGGCGTTCGTCCTGGCCAGCACCGCGAAGGACCTCTTGGTGTCCACCGACAGCCGCGTCGGCGCGCGGCCGGCGCCGACGATGCGCAGCGTGCTCTCCGGCTTGAAGTGCCCGAGCAATGCGTTGGCCATCTGTGCGATGCCGGCGCCGAAGCGAAAACTGCGCGTGAGCTGCAACCGCTCGTCCGCTGGGTGCATCGCCAGCGCGTTGGCCGACCCACGGAACGTGAAGATCTGCTGGGCTGAGTCCCCCACCAGCAGCAGTCCGCCGGCCTGCCGCCGGACAATGTCGTAGGTGCACAGATTGAGGTCTTGCGCCTCGTCCACGCCGATCAGATCGTGGCCGCGCAGAGCCGGCCCGTCCATCTGGAAGAGCTTGAGGTAGCCGTCATGCGGCATCCGCAGGTCCCCGCCGTCGCGGCGGCACATCCGCTCCCAGGTGGCGCGCGCAAGTTCGACGACAGTCCCTGGGTCTGCCATCCGCTCGGCGATCTCGGCCGGCACGTGCGCCGACGTGATCTCGTCGTCCAGCGAGCCGCACCAGTTCTGGATCGCCTGTAGAGCGCCGGATGCTGCCAGCGGCCCGCAGCGGAACGCCCGCGACACGGATGAGCCGTAGGTCTTCCCGACTCTCTGCGCCGCGTCCTTGCCGAACAACTCGACCGCCTTGCGCCACGCGATCGAGTGCGTCGTCCTGCAAGTCACGTTGGCTGGCATGCGCGCCGCCGCCTCGAGTTGGATCGACTTGTTGAAGGCAAGGTAGAGGATCCGCGTTCGCTGCCGCGCGCCGGCGTAGAGGCCGAGCGTCGTCGTCTTCGCCGCGCCTGCTCCCGCCTCCACCACCAGCCCCCGCGCCTGGCTCGCGACGATGCGGCGCTGTTCTTCGGTGGGTTCCATTCCGCGCTCGCGCGCCTACCAGGCGAAGGGCTTGTTCACGAACAGCGAGCGCATCGCGCTGCTGCCTTGCTCGCGCCCCCACGACCTGAAGGACCAGGCGCACACCACGATGTTCGTCGCGTACATCCCGATGCTCCACCACAGGCCCATGCGAACGCACAGACCGATCAGCACGATGTTGGCGACGATCCACGTCGCGAAGCCGGCGCGACGCTTTCGCGCCACCTGGATCTGCCCCATCACGGTGAGGATCCAACCCAGTACCTGCAACACGTCGATCACCTGCGATTCCGTCATCAGACTCCCCTTGTTCTCTTCGACCAGTTCATTGTTCGACAGGAGTCGTGACCTTCAAGAGCCGCATGCGCTCGACGTCAGTGCGCCACGTTCACCGGCACGGCTGCCACGACCGGATCGAGTGAGCCCTGCACGACGGACACCAGCGTTCGCCCCAGCTGGTCCGCAAGCAGGCCGCCTGGAAGATCGGCGACGCGCAGGGTCAGCGCCCAGCCGCCCGATTCGTCTGGCGCGATCTGGTACCCGACCTGGATCACCGCAACCCCGCATTCGCTTCGAGTGCTCATCCCGATCCGTTCCTTCGGCGGCGCCAACCGCCGCACAGGACCGTCATCCTGCCGGCCTCGTCGGCTTCGCGCCAACGGAAAGGCGGGCGCGCCGACCCCCTCTTTCGGCCGGTCGCCCTCCGTCCGGCGCATCACGGCCATGCGCAGCGGTTAGTCTGTCGCCCGTCCACGCTGGCCGTGTCTAGGCCATCCACGCCACATGAACACCGTCGCGTACGTACTCCTTGCCCTTGCCTTCGGCTATGCGCTCGGCCGCTACCGAGCCACATCCTTCCAGAATCGGGGCGAGGCGCTTGTCTCCAAAGTCATCCGATCCAACTTCGGCGCGCCCGAGTACCACCTCCTCAACCATGTGACGCTGCGACTCAAGGACCGGACAACTCAGATCGATCACATCCTCGTGTCGCGCTACGGCGTCTTCGTCATCGAGACGAAGCACTACAAGGGCTGGATCTTTGCCAACGCCAAGCACTCCACGTGGACGCAGGTCATCTTCAAGCACAAGTCACGCTTTCAGAATCCGATCTTCCAGAACCTCCTGCATGTGCGTGCGGTGCAGGAACTGCTCGACTTCCTCCCACCAGACTCGGTACGCTCCGTCGTTGTCTTTACTGGGGATGCCGAATTCAAGACCGAGATTCCCGCGGGTGTCCTTGAGCTTCGCCACCTGGTCGATCACCTACGCGCCTCGTCCGTCGAAGTCATGTCGGCGAACAGGGTTCAGTTCTGCGTCGGGCGCTTGGAGACCTCGCGCCTCTCCATCAGTGGCAAGACGGACCTCGACCACGTTCAGAGCCTCGAACGCCGGCACGGCGGCCTGCACTAGCTATGCCGCGAGCCCACGAGGCTTGCGCCGCTTCAAACCGAACCGCCGCCACACGGCCGGGTTGATATCGATCGGCCCCGCTCGCTTCGATGCCAGATTGACCAGCACTCCGTGGTGCTTCATCGGCCCCTGGAACAGTTCATAGAGCAGCTGTGATGCCCACCTCACGGCCATGTCGTTGACGAACAAGCCCTGCGATTGCAGCGAGATCCGCACCGAGCAGGACGGCGCATCGTCCTCCTGACTCTCCTCGAGCAGCTGCGGAAAGAGCTCGGTCACACAAGGCAGCCGACCCCATTCCTGCTTCTCCGGCAACGGATAGGGCTTCGGCTCTCCGAGCACCACCTGGGCCGAGCTCTCCGTGTTGCCCAGGTCCAGCCAGTACGAGACGTTTGACTCCCGGCTGAACAGCGTGCGATGCAGTTCGCGCCTCGCGCGCGCCGAGTCCACGCAGCTGATGACGATCGCCGGCCCGCCGATGTAGTCGCGCACGGGCTGCTGCTTGTAGTGCGACGGCACGGCATCCCAGTCCAGCCCGAAATACTGGTTGAGCCGGTTGATCGTCACCACCGCCTTGTGCAGGCCGACGTCGGCCGGGCTGTACACCTGACGGCCCACGTTCGATTCGCTGACGGTATCTCCGTCGAAGGCCGTCACGTGCAGGCCGTGCGGGTGCCCAAGCGCCCGGATGGCAATGTCCAGGCGCGCGAGGCAGTTTGCCATCTGTGCGCCGTTGCCGCCCACCCCGACCAGGTGCACCCGCACGCGCTGGCTCAGGAGGTTCTTGCCGATGCAGTGTTCCATGTCGATTTCCGGTCCCCTTCGCAAGGATCTTCTCGCCGACATGACGCAGTTCAACCCCCGGTCAGCCAGCAGCCTTTTCCGCCGCCTTCTCCGCCGCGGCGGCCAACTCGCGTGCCGCCGAGGCGACGCCGTTCGCCCAGCGTTCCAGGCCGAGCACACGCAGCGCACCTGCCTTGCGCTCGGCCTCATGGGCCATCCGCTCCAATCCCTTCGCGAGCCTGCTAGCCGAGGGCTTGCGTTTCATCGTCTTCCTTTCGCACCGGAAACAACCGGCTTCCTGGTGATAATGGGCCGCGCATTCGGTTTCACCTGCCTGACCTCCCTGGGCAGGTCCAATGCGCCTTCGACGCCCCGATGCATCTCGCGTCGGGGCGTCCCTTTATCCGCTCGGCGTTCCGCCGTTCCTTTCGTCCCACGGGTGCGGCAAGTCCCGGAACAGCCCATTCACGACGAGCCGAAACCTCGCGGACGGCCGCTCCCGGTCCAGGTTACCGAAGACCCCGCAGACGCGCACACCCTGATCGTCGCGGTTGTCTTCCCCTGACCAGAACGCTAGCAGCCGACCATGAGAGTGAAGGTCGATGGCCAGTACCTCCTGTTCGCCCATCGCTTCGATCCGGTACCGCACGTGTGCTGGGCCAGCCGCCAGGGCCTCGTGCATCGACAGCCGCAGCGACCCGGTGTCGGCGTCGTAGATCAGCGCGCCGGCCACCTCGTTGGGCAGCGCTGCCCGCGCGTGTTCGATGAAGGCATCGAGCAGCGCACGCGGAATGCCGCCGAAGGTGAAGCGGATCGCCTCGCGCACTTCGCCGAACGGCAGCCGCATGTCCACATCGCCGACTCGCGTCGTGCACTCCAGCCACGGCGTCCGCATCTGCACGAACAGGCCATTGCTTCCCAACAGCATGCGCTGCCCTTGCGGCTGCGGATCAAGCTCGCCGAAGCGCGGCATGGCAACGACCGGGCACGTGGCCTGAATGGCGCGGTCCCGCAGGTCAGTCGTCATGCTTTGCCCCCTGCTTCGGCTCCATCATCTTGCCGAGGGTGCACCCCAGGTCCACCAGCACCTTCTCCGGAAAGCTGTCGTGCTTGCCGTCCAGCATCGCGCGCCAGAACTTGTACGCCCCGCCGCGGTACTGCACCAGGTCCTGGTGCACGTTCGGGTGCGTGAACCAGCTGTCGAAGAATGCGTTGTTCCACTCCTCGAGCTTCGCAGTTGTGGCGCGCTCGGGAAGGTCCACGTTGCCCACGCAGATCTGCCCGCTCTCCCACACGTTGAAGTAGGGAGCCCTGAACAGCGGCGTGTCCTCGGTGGGCCGATCGCTACCCTTGACCGCCCACACGTACCACTTCCGCGACGCCGTGACGCAGAACACCAAGCCGGGGTGGCTCACGACCTCCGACCGCTCGACGGCGCCCAGCTCGTCGCCGCCGCACCGGAACCAGATCCGCCTCTGCGTCGGCGGCACCCACCATGCCACCGCCCCGGTGTCCTGGTAGAGCACCTTGTCCGCGATGAAGCCTCCCTGGCGGCGCTTCGTGAGGGTGCGCGCCAGTCGCGCCACTGCCAATGCCGTCATCGGCCGTCCCGGAAGGATCGTCGCTCCGCCATTGGGCTGCGCCGCAATGCCGTGCACCGTGGCGAAGCTGCTGCCGCCCTTGGTCTTGTAGACGAGGATGGCCTGCGCGAGCTCCACCCTGGCCGCGCCCTCTTCCGATACCTCGAACTTCACCCGCCGCTGTGCTGCGCTCATCGCCGACCCTTCTTCATTTCCGGCCAGTCTCCCTCGGTGAGCTTCCAGATCAAGTCATCCAGCACGCGCACCGCGTCGCACCACTTGCGCATGTAGGTGAGCCAGTCTCGGAACACGGCAGGGTCGTTCGCATCGACGGTGTCCTCGCCACAGGACTCGAAATAGTCGCCGCTCTCACCGACCATCTGCTCGTAGTCATCGAGCACCCGAACCGTCAGTTCGTCGTCGGTGTTCCAAGCCAGGACGCCCGAGAATCCGACGAAGCGGCCGTCCCGGAGCGTCCAGTCATTCGTCGGCAAGTCCGCTGCCATCAGCTTGAGCACGCTCTCGATCACCTCGGCGATGCGGCGTTCCTTGGTCTCGGCAGCCAGCTGGAGCAGCGTCCTTCGCCCAAGCGGCTTGGCGCCTCCACCGAGCGCCCAACTCGGGAACACCTTGTCGAACATCGCCCGCGTCACCATCGACTTGCGCATGTCCTCGCGCTGCTCGGCGTCGTCCCCGCAGTTCTCATCGAGGGCCGTCTCTTCGTCGAGCTCGCCGTACCAGTAGGTGTCGCTGGCGCACTCCATGACGATGGTCGGCGTGTAGATCGGCAGCGTTCGCCAAGCAACACGCTCCAGAGCTTCCAGCACAGTCTTCCCGAGCCTCGCGCGTCGTTTCTCCAGGTGCTCCAGCGCCGGACCTACGCATCGCACCCCGAACGACTGGCCGCCCCACTCGATCACGCACGAGGGCCGCATGCCCCGCCCGTCGTGCTCGTCTGAATCGCGCAGGTGCATCGAGAACTGAGGCGACAGCATCCGCAGGCCGCTCAACTCGCGCTCCATCCAGCCGCCGAGGACCTCCTGGCAAGTCTTGATGTGGTCGGAGCCGATTCGCGCCGGCATCAGCGAGGCGTCGAAGGCCCCAGCGCGCAGCAACGTCCGTGCGAACAGCGCGCCCCGTCGCCGTGAGGCTTGGGGGATCAGTTCGCACGGAATGCTCGGATCGAGGGTGGGCAACTGGAACATGGTGATCAGAAGAGGGGTGGCATGAGTGCACCGGGCACCACCATCCGCTCTTGCCGATCCCCGCGCGGGCCACCCCGCACGTCCTCGGCGAACTTCTGGACGATGCTGCTCACTCGAACCAGTCTCTCGTCTGCCATCGCGGCTTCAAGGGTTTCGGCCTCGCCGCTGGGCGGCTGGTCGAGCAGAGCGTCCAGCCGCGCCGCATAGCGCGCGACCGGATCGCGCTCAGCCCTTGGTCCCGACCGCGCGCTTGAACGAGACTTCCTGGACGCCACGGACCACTTCTCCGACTTGGGCCTCGGCCGTCAGGAGTTCGGGGTACTGCGCCCCGTAGACCTCCTTGACCTGATCGACGGTCATCCCCGGAATGTCCGGCAGGGTCATGCCGTTGTACTTGAACGACCGCTCGACGGCGGCAACGACGATGGACATGGTTGCCTCCTTTCAGGCACCGAACAGGTCGGGAACGGTCGCGCCACTCGCCGGCGCGGGCTTGTTGGACTCGCCGCTCGGTGCAGCCTGCGCATCTTCACCGCCGCCCGAGGCATCACCGTCGTCATCACCATCGTCGTGCTCGCTGCTCGCCGTCACCGGCTTGTGCGCGCCCTTGGGTGCCGCCTTCGCACCAGCCTTGGACAGCGCGTCGGCGCCCTTCTTCACGGACGCCGCCTTGGCCGCTTCCAGGACTTCGTTGGTCGCTGCCACCTGCTCGTCCAGGCTCGTGCGCGCCGTCGCGTAGCTGCCCAGCGCCTGCACGAAGCCCACGTCCAATTCTTCGGGCGTGGCGGTCAGCTTGAGCGGCACGGCCAGCGCGGGCACGTCCTTGCCGTTGTCCGTTGTCTTCGGCACCACGACCACCGTCATGAGGCCGTTGGCCTCGTCGGCCGACAGCAGCAGGCTGAACCCGCCCTTGGCAGCCATCGGGAAAAGCTCTTTGAACATCGCTTGAATCTCCTGTTGCGCGAGGGATGACCCTCCAAGTCATCCTATGGGCCGTCCCTCGCTTGTCGAGGGCTCACGCCGCGTGCGCGGCCTCCGGTTCCTCACGCCGCTCGGTGCTCGCGGCCGGCGCCTGCTCGGCCCCGCCCTGCGCCGCGCTGCGCTCCGCGTACTTGAACTTGCGGCGCGGGTAGCGCATCGCCTTGGGCACCGTGCCCTTGTAGGCGAAGCCATCGACCGCCAGCAGCGCCTGGATGAAGTCGCTGCGCTTGCCCGCCTTCGCCTTGGCGTAGCGGTCGCCCATCGCCTTCTTGAGCCCGACTTCCTCGGCCAGCGATTCCAGTTCGCTCACCGTCAGCAGGTTCAGGTAATCCTCGCTGAGCGTGAAGTGCCGCGCCTCGTCCACTTCGAGGTAGTTGAGCAGCGCTTCCAGCCCCTCGGTGTCGATGCCGTAGGCCGCGGACGCGGTGACGGCCTTGACCAGGGCGTCCAGCTTGCTCGCCTCGACCGCCTCGGCCTGTTCGAGCATCTTGCGCAGCGGCGCGTCGCCCAGGTTCGGCTTCTTGACACCGGCGAGCTTCACCGCCACATCCGCATACCGATCCGCGTTCACGGCCCGCGTCTCCCTGGCCATCACGAGGGCCGTCAGGACGCGCTGGTTGCGCTCGCCCTGCGCCATCAGCTGGTTCGCCACCGTCTTGCGCCAGAACTCGACGCGATGGGTGATGACCTTGCCGGGCACGTGATTGCGCGGCTTGGTGGCCTCGGCAGCTGCCTCGCTCCCGGTCGCGACGGCCGCCTTGCCGTTGTTGCCGGCCGGCGCGTCCTTCTTGGCCGCAGGCGGCTTGTTCGCCTCGCGCTCGGCCTTGCGCCGCGCGGCCACCTTCGTGCTGTT
>ERZ1645185.828-NODE-828-length-13012-cov-4.970672_pt1 | contig 13012 bp, 11 predicted proteins | sample MGYA00575351_ERZ1645185 | MGnify/ENA primary metagenome ERZ1645185 (study PRJEB40838, sample SAMN11284767) | freshwater sediment metagenome | isolation source: river sediment | host: Sediment | place: India: Jana village, Kanpur | collected 2015-12-17 ...
GCGTGCTCTGTTCGTATACCAGGTAGTGGGCATCCTGCATGCCGAGCGAGGTATAGGTGCGTTGCGCGCTGAGATTGTCCTTTTCCACATACAGACGGATGCCGCACACGCCGGGATCGGATTCGGCCAGCTGCCGGACATGCCCGTACAGGGCGCGGTACACGCCCTGCCGACGGCATTCAACCGGCACGTACACGCTCTGGATCCACCACCACAGGCCGTTGCGCCAATCGCTCCACTCCGAGGTCAGCATCAGCGTGCCGACCGGGCGGCCGTCCGACTCGGCCACGAAATAGCGCGCCAGGCCGGGGGCTGCGATGCCGCGTTCGACGCCGGGGATGATGTCGGCATCCGACAGGATTTTGCCTTCGGTTTCCAGCGCCATCGCCTTGGCCCAAGCGGCCAGCAACGCGGCATCCTCCCGGGTGGCGTCTCTGACGGTCAGTTTCATGGTGCATCCTTTGGTTTGCGGCCGGAGCCTAGTTTCCGGGTGACGGTGTTACGGCCCAGGCCAAGCAGCTGGGCGGCCTGTTGCCGGTGGCCGCCGCTGAACTGCAGCGCGGCCTCCAGCAGGCTGTGCTCGAACTGCGCCTTGAAACCGGCATGGATGGCGCTGTCGCCCTGCTGCAGGCGCTGCAGCGCCTGCGCGCTGAGCTGGCGCTGCCAGGAGGCAGCACCGGCCGGCGGCACGGCATCAACGGCCACCGCACGCGTCCAGTCGGACGCCTCCAGGTGATCATGCGAGGCGCCCGACACCAAACGCCAACAGGCGTTTTCCAGCTCGCGGACATTGCCCGGCCAGTCGTACGTCTGCATGCCCTCCAGCAAGGACGGGCTGAGGCTTTTTGGCCCGCTCTGCAGCTGTGATGAGGCCTTCTGGCAGAAATGCGCCGCCAACAGCGGAATGTCGGCCCGGCGTTCACGCAGCGCCGGCAGCTGGATGCGCAGCACATTCAGCCGATGCAGCAGATCGGCGCGGAAACGGTTCGAGGACACCAGATGCTCGAGCGGTTGGTGGGTTGCCGCGATGACGCGCACATCGACCTTGATCAGTTCGCGGCCGCCGACCCGGTAAAACTCGCCTTCGGCCAACACCCGCAGCAGGCGCGTCTGCAGGGCCAGGGGCATGTCGCCGATTTCATCCAGGAACAGCGTGCCGCCCTGGGCCTGCTCGAAGCGCCCGATGTGGCGTTGGCCGGCGCCGGTGAACGCGCCGGCCTCATGGCCGAATAATTCGGACTCCAGCAGGTCATTCGGTATGGCCGCGGTGTTGAGCGCGATGAACGGCTTGCGGCTGCGCGGCGACTCGCGGTGCAGGGCGCGCGCCACCAGTTCCTTGCCGGTGCCGGTTTCGCCGGTGATCAGCACGCTCAGCGGCAGCTGCGCCATTCGGCCGATCTGCCGGAACAGCTCGCGCATGGCCGGCGTCTGGCCGATCAATGCCGGCTCCGTGGCCACGGCGGCGTCCGGCGCCGGCGCACTCGGTGCCGGCTTTTTGGGCAGGGCCTTTTCGACCAACGCCACCACTTCGTCCAGGTCGAACGGTTTGGCGATGTATTCGAACGCGCCGCCGCGGTAGGCGCTGGCGGTGTTGGTGATGTCGGTGAACGCCGACATCACGATCATCGGCAGGTCGGCATGCGCTTTCTTGACCGTGTCCAGGAAATCGATGCCGCTCACGCCGGGCATGCGGATGTCGGTCAGGATCACCGCCGGCAGCGCCTCGGTCTTCAGGGCGCTCAGGGCGGCATCGGCCTGCTCGAAGCTACGCACTTGCAGGCCGGCATCGCGCAGCGCTTCGGTCAGCACGTAGCGGATGCTGGCGTCGTCATCGACCAGCCAGACCTCGTTGCGGTTCATGCGCCGGCCTCGATGATCGGGATGAGCAGGGTGAACACGGTATGCCCCGGCCGCGACCGGAAGCTCAGCGAACCGTGGTGTTCGCGCGCGATCTGCTGCGCCAGGGGCAGGCCGAGGCCGGTGCCTTCGGCGCGTCCGGACACCAGCGGCAGGAAGATCCGCTCCTGCAGGTCGTCGGGTACGCCGCGGCCGTTGTCGGCGATTTCCAGGCGGATGGCCAGCTTGTACAGCTGCTCGCCGATCTTGATCTGGTGCTCGGCCCGGCTGCGCAGGGTGACCGTGCCGGCGTCGGACTGCAGCGCATTGCGGACCACATTCAACAGCGCCTGGGTCAGCCGGTCGGCGTCACCGGTCAGCTCGGGCAGGCTGGGGTCGTAGTCGCGCTCGATCTTCACCGACCAGCCGGCCTCCGCCACGGCCAGCTGCCTGACCGTTTCCAGCACGCTGTGGATGTTCAGCACGGCATGCGCCTTCGGCGGCGCCGGATTCATGAACTGGTCGATCAGGTGGGTCAGGCGCACCACTTCGTTCTCGATCAAGGCGACCAGGGCCTGCGATTGCGGCTGGTCGTGCATTTTTTTCTGCAGCAGCTGGGCCGCGCCCTTCAGCCCCGCCAGCGGATTGCGCAGCTCGTGGGCCAGGCCCTTGAGCGCCACCGACAGGGCCGCCGGCAAGGCCACCGCCGGATCGTCGCCTTCGAACTCCGAGCGCGGATGCCATTCCAGGCGCCAGCCGGCGACCTCACGCACGATGATGGCATCGGCGAAATGCTCGTTCTGTCCGGCAAAACTCAGGTGCAGGCGGTGCGCCTGCATGCGTTCGCTGTCCTGCCGGCATTGCTGGCACAGGCCACGGATGCGTGGCGCCTCGCGGTCCAGTTGGTTGATGTCCAGGCCGGCCAAGCGGCGCTTGCCAACGGACAACCAGCTGCCGAAGGCGCTGTTGCAGTCGCTGACGAGTCCGCTGTCGTCCAGCCAAAGGACGGGCGTGGCTAACTGCTCTGCATTGGTTTCAAGGACATTCATTGCACTATTATGGTGCAATTCATAAATTTTACCAGTCTTGCACCACCTCACTTAAGTACAATCAAATCCAGTACGACGTCAAATGCCCGGAATCCATCCGGCGATGGTTATTATGGCTTCACTTGACCTGCGTCATCCCTCATAACGGACGATAGCGATAGCATGGGCGGATTCGACAGCTAACAAGGGCTTGCCATGCACGCAGACATCGTAATCATCGGAGCCGGCCCCGCCGGACTCAGCCTGGCCGGCGTGCTGGCCCGCAAAGGGCTGAAAATAGCCATAGTAGATCCTGCCAGTGCATCGGACCTTGAGCATCCGTTGGACGACGGGCGCGAAATCGCCCTAACCCGCCTATCGCGGGATCTGCTTGAAAAGTGGCAACAATGGGCCCTGTTGTCAGACACGGAACAGGCGCCACTGGTTGAGGCACATGTGTTTGACGGACGTTCAGAACGGCCCATGAAGGTTAAGTCCCCTGGTGGTTTAGATCCTTTGGGATGGATGGTTTCAAACCAGGCGCTTCGCAGGACGGCCTACGCGGCCGCGAAAGACCTCGATGGAATCACATGGCACCTCTCACGCCGCATGCAGCGCATCGACATCACTGATGCCGCCACCCAGGTCGAGCTTGATGACGGAAGCCGCATCTCCGCCAGACTGGCAGTCGCCGCAGACAGCCGGTTTTCGTCGGCCAGACGTGCGGCAGGGCTTTCCGCACGAATGCATGATTTCGGCCGCACCATGCTGGTTTGCCGGATGAAGCTGGAAAAGCCGACCCCGGGCGTCGCTTGGGAATGGCTTGATTACGGGCAGACCTTAGCGCTGCTGCCGCTTAACGCAGACATGGCTTCCGTGGTGATAACCCTGCCGCCGGCGGACATCGAACGGCTTTGCGCATTGCCGGTGCAGGAATTCGAAAATGAGGTGGCGCAGCGCTTCCGGCACAGGTTGGGCAACATGCATCTGATTGGCGCCCGGCACCCCTATCCACTGGTCGGCGTGCGCCCGGACAATATCGTAACCAAGCGCTTCGCGTGCATCGGCGATGCGGCGGTCGGCATGCACCCTATCACCGCCCACGGCTATAACCTCGGACTCAGGGGTATTGCCTTGCTCAGCGACCAGATCCAGTCGGCACTGGATGGCGGCAGGGATTTCGCGGGAAGCACCGACTTGGCCACGTTCCAAAACGAACTGCAGGCAATTGCCCGCCCCCTGTATTTTTCAACCCTTTCCATCGTCAGGCTGTACAGTGACGACCGGGCGCCCGCCAAGCTGCTGCGCCGGGCTGGACTGCGGTTCGGCCAGCATTTTCCGCCGTTCAAAAAACTGCTTGTTTCCGCGTTGTCCGGCAAGGATGTAAGGCCGCCCAGGCCGCTTCGGATGCTCAGCAGCCTGATTTCAGGCCGTATCCCGCCGGCCTGAATCAATCAGGGACTGACCAGCATCTTCAAGCCGGCGATCAGCAGCACGAGGACAAGGACTTTCTTTATCAGCGGATTCGTCAAACGGCGACTGCCGTATTCGGAGCCGATCATGCCCCCGGCGAATGCAGCCAACGCCCAGTAGGGCAAGGCCGCCGGCAATTGCACCTGTCCCGACATAAGCCCCAGCAGACCGGCAATCGAATTGACGAATATGAACGCGGCGGAAATTCCGGAAACCACCCTCGGGCTGGCCCATCCGAAATACAACAGCATCGGACTCAGGAAAAGGCCGCCGCCGACGCCGCTCAGTCCGGACAGGAAACCGAGCAGCGCACCGGCCAGCGGAAACACCCATTTTGCCGGACGGTGCGCCGGAGGCTTTTCATCCGACACTGTCCGGGATAGCTGCCATGCGGCATAGAGAAGCACCGTGCCAACCAGCGGCCGGTAAATACCCGTCGAAAGCGAAATGCGTCCACCAAGGTACGAAAACGGAACCGATGTGACCATCAAGGGCAGGAATATCCGCCAGGAAAAAGCACGGACTTGCGAGAACTTGACTACCGCGATTGAGGAAACGAGGATGTTCAGGGACAATGCTGCCGGCTTCATGATTGCCGGGGCGACGCCTGCCATCGCCATGGCGGCCAGGTATCCGGATGCTCCGCCATGCCCTACGGATGAGTACAGCAGGGCAGCCAGGAAAACAGCTGCGCAAATCAGGATGTCGGCGTATTCCTGGAACACCTCAAGAACCGCCGGAACGCTGCATGGACAGGAATCGGCGGGCGGGGGATGCTACTTCAATCATAGATAGGGGATTATCTCAGGATGTACATATTTTATGCGCTGTTCCTGAATGGCGCTTGACGCAGGTCAACGAACACAGCTATGCGGACACGTATCATTACCTGCGGGCAAATAGGTTCTCGCGCCCAATAGGTTATCTTTGATGGAACACGCTGCCGATCTGAAGACAATCAGGCTAAGCCCCCAGGCAATGAACGCCTGCTTTCTCGGGCCATACGGCGAGAACGACAGCCTGCTGGAAAAACTTGTCGTTGAATTCCTGAGGGATCACGTCTATTGGCGGCGCAACTTCCATCCGGAAGACCCTCCGGCGATACCGACCAACTCGGTCAACCATCCGGATTATCAGGCCCTGGAATCGCGGCTGCGCCGTGAACTTCATCAACTGTCGGCGGCCTTGAAGAAATCCGTTCCGTTCCATAGCCCCCGCTATCTCGGCCATATGGTGTCAGACCTGCTGATACCGGGACTGGTGGCGCAAATCTTGACCCTGCCCTATAACCCGAACAACGTCAGCGAAGATGCGGCGCCGGTAACGGTCGACATGGAAGTTCAAGTGGGATTGCAGCTTGCACGCATGCTTGGCTATCCGGACAATCCAAGCCAGCCGGGCTGCGCCTTTGGACACCTGACATCCGGCGGAACACTGGCCAATTACCAGGCGCTCCGCCTGGCATTGGCATTGAAAGCCTTCCCGGTCGCATTACGAAGCGCCGGTGTTCCGGATCTGGCGTTACCTGACGATGACTGGCAGGCGTTCAATCTGCACCCCGATCTAAGCACGGCTCTACTCGTCAGCTGGCAGACCTGGCTGGCACAGCAAAACCCAAAACAGCAACGGCACTGGGTGCAAACGGTGCACGCGCATCGATTGGAGCAATTAGGACTGGTAGATTTCTTCAGACGGCACAGGCATATCGAGCCGCCGGTGGTGCTGGCCCCGATAACGGCGCATTATTCCTGGAGCAAAGGCATGAAGCTGCTCGGACTCGGCCGGAACAATCTGCGGCCGCTTCCGCAGTCCGGCATGCGCATCCATGTGGAGGCGATGGATGAAACACTGGAAGCCCTGCGCCGATCCGGCCAGTCCGTGCTTATGGCAGTCGCTGTCCTGGGCACGACCGAATACGGTACGGTAGACCCGATTGACGGCGTTCTGGCGGCCCGCGATCGATCATCTGCCGCAGGCCTCGGTTTCTCCGTGCATGTCGACGCGGCATGGGGAGGCTATCTCGCCACCTTGTTCCGCAACCCCGACGGCAGTCTTCGCTCACGCCAGGACGTCGCTTCCGAGTTCACGTCATTTCCAGCGCCTTTCGTCCATAAAGCGTTTTCGGCACTGGGTGATACGGACTCGTGTACCGTCGACCCGCATAAAATGGGATATCTTCCCTATGGCGCCGGGGCGTTCATATGTCGCGACAATCGGGTGATGGCGCTGCTGGCTGAACAGGCCGACTATGTATTCCATGGCGGGACCAATGACGGCTACCTGGAGCGCTACCGCAGCCTGGGTCAATACATCCCTGAAGGATCCAAACCCGGCGCGATGGCTGCCGCCGCCTTCGTCACGCACAAAGTGTTGCCGCTGGACAGTTCCAACTTCGGCCGCCTGCCGGCCCAGACCATCCTGTCCGCTGAAGCATTCCTGGCCGCAGCGCAGCAGTTTGCCCTGCAAATTGCGCCGTTCGCGGCGGTTACCGTTCCCTTTACGCCGGACAGCAATCTGGTGTGCATCGGCCTCAATCCGGCAGGAAACCGCTCATTGGCGCATGCCAATGCCTTCGTTCGGAGACTGCATGATGACATGCGCTGCGACCCCTGCCAGCCGCTGCAATTGAAAGAGTTCTTCGCATCGGCCACCACGCTTCGTCCGGATGCCATGGGCGAAGCGGCGATGCAGGATATCCTGCGCAGCCTGGCGATCGACCTGGACTCGACCGAGGCGGATGGCGACGGCCGTCTATTCATCCTGCGGCACACCCTGATGAACCCGTATTTGCTGGACAAGGAAAACGGCATCAGCTACATAGAAAGATATTTCGATTACCTCGGCCAGAGGATCCGCCTGTTGTCGGCATCGAAAACCACCGGAACAGACTGACAGGAGCGGCTTGCCGGGCGTCCCGGCAGACCGTTAAAATGTACCCACTTTTTATGAAGGATTTATAAATGGCCCTGACTCATTTCGCCGACCTGCTGACCATGGCCAAACAGCAGCAGGAACCGCAGCGCCTGTTGATGGTATTTTCAAGCGCGGAACTGCCGGTTGACGCGGATGCGGCACAAAAAGAGGCTTTTGCACGCGGCGAAGGCGGCACCTTGGCCCCTGTGCTTTGCGTGGACAAGCGTCCCGAAGACATTCAAAGCTTCGAGGATTTGGTCGCCGAATCAACCCTGACCGGTCTGCATTGGGACATCCTGTTCGTGGCCGCGATGAACGGCCGGGCCGGCGTACCGCCGAATGAAGACGAAGCCGTACAGCCACTCAAAATGATGGTCGAGGCGGTGAAAGGCGGCAGAATCGGGCAATTTGCGGCCATCGACCGCAACGGCGCATTGATCGAACTAACCCGGGGTTAACGGCCCGATGCGGGCATGTTTTCAGCGGGCACGCTCTGCCGGCATGTTCTCGAAGAAATCCACATGCCCGGTCTGTAGCGAATAGTCGGCACCGACAATCAACAGTCCGTGTTCACGGACCATCTTTTCCAATATCGGCGAGTCGGCATGCAGGCGGCTGACGGTATGGCGGACATTGGCACGCACCGCCGTTTGAATCCGGCAGGGGCCTTGCTGCCCGTCGCCAATGCCGTTCAAGCCCGGCTGGATGCGGCCGACAATGGCTTGAAGCCCAGGTGACACTTCATCCGGATGGTCGATGGCATCCAGGGTGGCCTGCACCGCGCCGCAGTTGGAATGGCCGAGCACAACGACCAGTCGAATGCCGAAGCGCTCGACCGCGAATTCCACACTGCCGATCTGTGAAGGTGCCGCGATGTTGCCGGCCACCCGGATAACGAACAGGTCACCCAGCCCTTGGTCAAAAACGAACTCGGCCGGCGCCCGCGAGTCCGAGCAGCCCAATATGACCGCGAACGGTTCCTGCGCAATGGCATGTTCGGCGCGCCGGGCATGGCTGAGCAGGGCTTCAAGACTGATGACATGGTCGACGAAGCGCCGGTTGCCAGCACGCAGGCGATCAAGTGCTTCCAGCGCGGTTCGCGGCATGGTTCAGGCCCTTTCGCTGACCGACATGATCTCCGGAAGATCGCGGTCTTTGCCGACCTGCGGATGTCGGCTGGCGTCCATCCGGTTGATGGCGAAATGCATCCAAACCAGAGCGCTGCTCACCAGCAGGAACAGCAGCATGAAGCAGCTGGTCCAGATCCCGATGATATCGTTCAGCGCGCCGAATACGATCGGCAGGATGAATCCGCCGAGACCGCCGATCATGCCCACCAGCCCACCGACGGCACCGACGTTGTCGGGATAATAGACCGGAATGTGCTTGTAGACGGCGGCCTTGCCGAGCGACATGAAGAAGCCGAGGATGAATACCAGTACGGTGAAAGGCACAACGCCCATCGCCAGAGTGAATTCAACCGGCGCCTTCACCCCGCTGACCACATAGGTGGTGGTCGGATAGGACAGCAGGAAGGTGACAACCGATGAAACACCGAGCGTCCAGTACATCACGCGGCGTGCGCCGATTTTATCGGACAGCCAGCCGCCGACGATGCGGAATAAACTGGCGGGAATTGAATAGCAGGCCGCTATCAGGCCGGCGGTCTTGATATCCAGCCCATAGGCGCCGGTCAGGTAGCGTGGCAACCAAAGGGCCAGCGCGACGAATGCGCCGAACACGAAAAAATAATATAAGCCGAAGCGCCAGACCTGCAGGTTCTTCAGCGGCGCCATCTGGACCCTGAACGGTACGGGATGGACGCCTTCGGCGCGGCGCTTGGCCAGACCAGGATCGTCCTTGGTGAACATGAAGAACAGCACGGCTGTGATGGCCAGGCCGACCGCCCAAGCCTGGGCTACCGTATGCCAGCCATAAGCTACCATCACCATCGGTGCCAGCAGCTTGGTGACCGCCGCGCCGATGTTGCCTGCGCCGAAGACGCCGAGCGCCGTGCCCTGTTTTTCGGGCGGGAACCATTTCGATACATAGGCAATGCCGACCGCAAACGACCCGCCGGCGATGCCGACGGCCAGTGCGGCAAGCAGGAACTGGGGGTATGTGGCGGCGGTGGTCAGCATCCAGGTCGCCACCGAGGCGGCCAGCATCACCAGGGAGAACACGATCCGGCCGCCGTACTGTTCCGTCCAGATGCCGAGAAACAACCGGATCAGCGAGCCGGTCAGTATGGGCGTCGCGACCAGCAGGCCGAATTGCGTATCGGTGAGTCCAAGATCTTTCTTGATCTGTATGCCGATGATCGAGAAGATGGTCCAGACCGCGAAACAGACGGTGAACGCAAACGTGCTGAGCCAAAGCGCGCGCCGCTGGTCACGGCCGTGGGTGTTGATGACAGTATTCATGGGCAACCTGGCTGTTGGGTGGTGATGGATTATTCGGATGCGGGCATTTCAACGCCATGTACGCCATAATGCGCGCTGAGCATATGCAGGTAGTTCTGGATCGCATTCTGCCTGGACTGCAGGTCGAGGTAGCGTGCGATGCGCTCGGCGCATTCGTCAAAAGCCAGCGGCTGGCCACGTTCATGCTGCTGAACGTCAACGACATGATAACCCCAGCGCGACTCCACGCTCAGTCCGGCCAAGCCTTCGCGCAGCATGAACAATTGCCTTTCGAATTCAGGGGTGGTCTGGCCGTGGCTGATCCAACCCAATTCTCCGCCCTGATCTTTCGACGGGCAATCCGAAAAGCGCATCGCCATTTCGGTGAAGCGTTCGGGAAATTCCTGGAGCTCCCCGATCAGCTGTTCAGCACGCTCGCGTGCTTGCAGCCGTCCGCCGACATCATCCGGCGCCGCACCCAGCAGGATATGCCGGACCAAAACGCGGTCCGGGGTATGCAGGCGCTGTCGGTTGTTTTCATAATAACGGCGGCAGGCGGCTTCCTCAGTGGCTGGAATCGGCAGCTCGCGGTCCAGTAAAACGCGTATCGCCGCTTCTTCCTGGGTTTCCGAATCGATGGGAACGGCATCCGCATTGATGGCCAGCCGTTCGATTTCTTTTTGCAGAAGGACACGTACCGCCAAAGCCTGCGCCGCCATCTTACGGGAAACATGCGGGTCGGCATCGGGGTGGTGCTGCATTTCGCGGGCGATTTCGGCTTCACTGATATCGACGTCCGCCACCCGCACCAGCACCGGTGCGGTGCTGGCCAAAGCGTTGGCCGGTTCAGCCTCAAGAGCGGCCTGGGACAGGGCGCCTTCGGCCATTTGGATGGGAATGCTGCGGGATTCTTTCATGGCATGCTCAGCGCGGATAGCGGATCGACGCTTGACGCTTGCGCACGACCTGGTATGGACGGGTCAAATAGCCCACTGGCACAGACCAGACGTGCACCAGACGGGTGAATGGCGTAATCAGGATGATGGTCAGGCCCAGCGTGATATGCGCCTTGAATATCCAATGGGCATCGGCCACATAGGCTGCTGCGCCCGGTCGGAAGGTGACGATGTGCTGCGCCCATTCACCGAGCTTGATCATCTGCGAACCATCCAGATGATGGAAGGATTGGGTGATTGATGACAGTCCGAGCAGCAGCTGCGCGTACAAAAGCACAAGAATCAGGAGATCACGGCCCGTGCCAGTGGCGCGCACCCTGGGATTGAATAGCCGGCGCAGGAGCAGAATGGTCATGCCGATCAGGCAGATGACGCCGAACACCCCGCCGACGACGATCGCGACCATCTGTTTCTGGCCGCTGGTGATGAAATGCTCATACACCGAATGCGGCGTGAACAGGCCGACGAAATGGCCGCCGAGAATGGCCAGTATGCCGATATGGAACCAGTTGCTGCCAAGACGCATCCACTTGCCGGACAGCATCTGGCTCGATCCCGTCCGCCAGGTGTAGGGGTTCAGGTCGAAGCGGGCCCAACAGCCGATGGCGAATACCGTCAGGGCGATGTAGGGATAATATTGGAACAGTATTTCATTGATCATGTCGTCACCTGCTTCTCGACTGTTCGTGCGCCCGCCGGCAGCCGGGTCGGCGCTGCGCAATTTTCCGATGGCGCTTCGTTGCCGAAACGGACCGCTTCTTCTTCCCAGACCTTATCCATCATTTCGGGCGTGTCATCGCGCTCCTCGGCGGCGGCGCGCTTACGGACCAGGCTCAGGTCCCGGGGTGTTTGGCCATACTCGGCCAAGATCTCAAGAACACAGGCGTAGCCGCTGCCGCGTTCAGCAGCCCGCGCAGCAAGCAATTCAATGATATGGCCGGTATGCGAGAGCCAATCCACCACTTCCGCATCCGGTCGCAGGGACAGATACTCCAGCATCAAGGGCAGATAATCCGGCAGTTCCTTGGCAGACAGCTCGAAACCGTTGTCCAGATAGGTCTGCATCAGATCGACCATGGCCTGGCCGCGATCGCGTGACTCGCCGTGGATATGTTCGAACAGCAGCAGGCTCATCGCCCTGCCCCGGTCAAACAGCCCCAGCCAGGCCTCTTGAGCGGCCATCGGCGGCAGTTCCAGCAGTTCCGTGACGAAAGCCTTCAACTGCGACCGACGTGCTTTCGACAGCTGCACGCCGTCAGCGGCCTCAAGCAACTCTTCCCGATTCAGCCAAAGCTCGTCGCGCGGGTAATCCAGCAGGATTGAAAAAAGCTTCAGGGCGCTCATGCTTTCTCCCTTGAATTGACCTGACGGTTCGGCGGCACATGGTAAGTCTGTGTCGAGCGTCCGCCGAACAGGGCTTCGGCCGGGCTCGAAGGGCTGCACCCGTCACCGAACGTGAAACCGCAGCCGCCACGCTCACCGAATGCATCATTGGCGTATTCACGATGCGCGGTAGGAATGACGAAGCGGTCTTCGTAATTGGCGATGGCCAGATAACGGTACATCTCTTCGGCTTGTGCAACGCTGAGACCAACCTGGGTCAACACCTCGATGTCTTCGATGCCGTCGACATTCATCGCACGGCGCCAGGCACGCATGGCCAGCATGCGCTCCATGGCGCGTACGACCGGCGCTTCGTCGCCGGCAGTCAGCATGTTGGCGAGGTAGCGGACCGGAATCCGCAAGGAGGCGACGTCTGGAATCTCGCCGTTCTTGCCGATACGGCCGGCATCTGCGGCCGACTGGATCGGTGACAGCGGCGGCACATACCAGACCATCGGCAAGGTACGGTATTCCGGATGCAGGGGCAACGCCAGTTTCCAATCGATGGCCATTTTGTATACCGGCGAGGCGATGGCCGCTTCCAGCCAGCTGTCATTGATGCCTTCGGCACGGGCGGCTTTGATCACTTCCGGATCGTTCGGATCCAGGAAAATATCCAAGTGCGCCTGATACAGCTCCTTTTCCGATGGCACCGATGCCGCTTCCGCGATGCGGTCGGCGTCATAAAGCATCACGCCCAGATAACGGATGCGGCCGACACAGGTTTCCGAACAGACCGTCGGTTCGCCCATCTCGATGCGCGGATAGCAGAAAATGCATTTTTCCGACTTGCCGCTTTTCCAGTTGTAGTAGATTTTCTTGTACGGGCAGGCCGACACGCACATCCGCCAACCGCGGCACTTGTCCTGATCGATCAGGACGATGCCGTCTTCCTCACGTTTGTAGATGGCACCGCTTGGGCAGGCCGCGACGCAGGCCGGATTCAGGCAGTGCTCGCACAGGCGCGGCAGGTACATCATGAAGGTCTTTTCGAAGGCGCCGTAAATCTCGCGCTGGACGC
>ERZ1645185.829-NODE-829-length-13009-cov-9.156940_pt1 | contig 13009 bp, 8 predicted proteins | sample MGYA00575351_ERZ1645185 | MGnify/ENA primary metagenome ERZ1645185 (study PRJEB40838, sample SAMN11284767) | freshwater sediment metagenome | isolation source: river sediment | host: Sediment | place: India: Jana village, Kanpur | collected 2015-12-17 ...
TTCGGCTTCGGCACGTTCGGCTTCGGCACGTTCGGCTTCGGCACGTTCGGCTTCGGCACGTTCGGCTTCGAGCTCATCATCCGTGTCTGGGCCCATCGGCATGGCAACCGGCGCATCCGGCAATTCATCGCGTTTAGCCTGCACCCAGAGCTCCAGCTCCGGATAGCTATGCGGCGTCCTGTTTGCGATCAGATCGTCCAAGGTCGCCTGCACCGCATCGGCAACCTGTCCCAAACAGGCCAGCGATTCCGAATTGGCGGCGATCTGATGCGATAACCCGCGCCTTATCAGGGCCTCCGACGGCGAAAGCACCCCGGAAAGGGTCGTCACTTCGGACATCGCGAAGGCGCCGTTCATGGTGTGGAACGCCCTGAACAGCGGCTCGGAATAATTCGAATCACCCGACTGCGATGCCTGCTGCAGCCAAGCATTGACCGTTTCGAGGTGGCCGGTGATTTCAGGCTGCAGGATTTCCAGCAAGGCCGGATCGATGACCGGAGTAGGTCTAGCCTCTGTCTCTGTCTCCGCCTCTGTCGCTGCAACAGTATCTGTATCCGCGGCTGCGGGTTCTTGCTCAACCTGTTCGACATCGGATTCGGCGACGACCGGAGCGCTTGCGGCAACCTGCTTGGGTTGGTATCGAACTTCTTCCCCGGCAGCCAGCAAATCGGCGGTCTCGGCAATACCGTTGAAATCCAGAAGCGCGGATTCGCCAAGCAGCGCCGCGCGGAATTTGGGCAGGCTGGCGATGGCCAGCTGGATCATGTCGACAACGTTCTCGGACGCCGGACGCGAGCCGTCAAGCACCCGGTTCAGCAGGCTTTCCATCGACCAGCTGAAGGTGCTGAGCGCCTTGGCGCCGACCAACCGACCACTGCCTTTGAACGTATGGAATACACGGCGGATGGAACGGATAGATTCGATGTTGTCCGGATCCTGCTGCCACTGCTGGAACAGGTTGCCGATATTTTCGTATTCTTCGTTGAACTCTTCCAGGAAGATCTCCCGGATTTCATCATCGATGCCTTCCGCCTCGACATCGAAGCCCGGCACCGGATCGCCGGCATCCGCGCCGGAAACCAGAGCGATGGCGGCTTTGCTGCTGATTTCCGGCAACTCCGGTTCCGTCTGCGTTTTCGGCTCCTGGGGAGGAGCGGCAACGGGTTGCGGAATTTCGATCTTGGCCAGATTCCGCGCCTGCTCGGGAATCGGCCAGTAATTCAGCGCCTCGAGGCTCTTGCGGGTGATGTCAAGGATGCGTTCCCGGTTCGGACGGCGGTCGCGCGTCGACTCGAGGTAATATTCCAGGCTGGCCAGCACTTCCGCCAGGCGCTCCATGCGCTCGCCGGTCGGCACGCCCATGTTTTCGATCAGTTCAAGCCGGGTGTACGCGTTGATGGCATCCAGATAATCCGATGCGGCGGTGTGTTCGAACATCGACAACGCGCCGGATATCTGCTTCAGCAGCGGCGGAATCACCTTCAGATGCTGGTGCTCCCAATAACTTTCGACGAAGGCGACGAAAGCCTGGCGGACCTGCGCGAAATTCGAAATGCATTCGCGCAGAAGCGCTTCCAGCAGCTGTTGCGACTGCGAAGCGGACAGGAAATCACTGGCGGCCTTGGCCTGGGCGGATTCGTCGAAGCCGGCGTCCTGCCTGTCCAGCATCAATTCAACCGAAAGCAGCATTCTGGCGATCGCCATCATCTGCTGCTCGTCCGGGGCGCTGCCGGCGGCGGCGAAACCCTGCAGCGATTCGCGGCCGCCGCGGATCAGGGCTTTGGCCTCGTTGGCATCAATCAGGCCGAGGGTGCCTTCGATGCGCGCCAGCACGGCGGCCAGTTCGGCCATGTTCTCGGGGTTGGCATCGGCCTGCCGGATGCTCATGTCCAGGGCATCCTTGACCCGCAGGATGTCTTCCTTGATGACGGAGGTGACGCTGCCGATCAGCGCGTTGTTTCGGCCAAGCAGACTGCTTTTGGCATGTTCGATTTCTTCTTCATCGGCATCGTTTCCGGCCAGTTCGAAGGTATCGAAGATACGGCGCAGGCGTTCGGTGGCGTCTGGCGCGCGGGAAACGAAATACAGCAGTTCCTGGGCAACGCGCAACGGCGAGCTGCGGCGCATTTCGGCCAGACCCTGGCTGCCGAGATGGTTGACTTCCTGGTCGATCTGGATGATCGCCTGACGCAGCGGTTTATCGACCGGCATGGCCCCGCGTCCGACCGCATCAAGCAGGGCGGACGCGATCCAGAACAGCTTGCGGCTGTTGTCCTCGGTGGACAGTACGCACAGTTCCGAACAGGAAGTGGCGAGCTGGGAAGCCGCCTGGGTGTCGCTCTGGTTATTGAGCCAAGCCAGCAGGCGCGACTGGAATGCCGCCGCAGCATCGGTGAATGCGCGCGGTGTCTGCGCCGCGGCGAGCTGATCCATGACATCCTGAGGCATGGCATGCTGGAGGCTTGCCGAATAGACCGATTCCTCGCCGAGCGGCGGCGTTCCTCGGACCGCGCGCAGGTCGTTGATCAAGGGCAGGAGCACGACCGGTACGTCGCGATGGCCGTTCTGCAGGCGCTCGAGGTAATCGGGAAGCTGTACGATGCACTGCATCAGCAGTCCGAAGCTCGTCTCTCCGCCGGTCACCGAGGAATCAGCCAAGGCCAAGGCCAAGCGGTCCATCTCTTCCGCGAAACGGGCCGGGCCGGTCAGTTCGACCATGTTGAGAATGGCGGCGACCTGATGCAGGTGTTCACCGCATTCACGCAATGCGGAGACGCCTTGGCCGTCATCGACGTGGCGCGCCAACGCGCTGCCGGCGAGTTTCAGCGTACCGTCCAGCTCCGGCTTAAGCCAGGTCAGTACGGTGACATCGATGGGACTCAGTGATTTCATGCAGAACCTTTGCGGATACGAATCGAATAGCTGTCAGAGCCGGCGACCGGCAAGCGCGCCAATTATTCCGGCAGCTTGAAGTTCGCCACCGAACGGCGCAGGTCCGCCGCCAAATCCGCCAGGTTTCCGACGGACTCCGCGGTGTGTCCAGCGCCTTTCGCTGTCTGCTTGGTGATCTGCTGAATCGTGCTCATCGATTCGGTGATGCTGCTAGCTGAGCGTGACTGCTCCTTCGAAGCGAGCGAGATGTCCTGAATCAGCTTAGACAGGTCGCCTGACACGTTTTCGATTTCTCCCAGCGCCAAACCGGCGTCCTCCGCAAGGCGTGCGCCGGCCACCACTTCGGCGGTGGTCTGCTCCATCGAACTGACCGCTTCGTTGGTATCGGATTGAATGGTCTGGACCAGCGTTTCGATGCGCTTGGTGGCGTTGGTGGCGCGTTCGGCGAGCCGCTGCACTTCATCCGCGACCACCGCGAAACCGCGCCCCGCCTCACCGGCCGACGCGGCCTGGATGGCGGCGTTCAGCGACAGAATGTTGGTCTGCTCGGCGATGTCGTTGATGAGTTCGATGATCGAGCCGATTTCCTGCGAGCTTTCGCCGAGGCGCTTGATGCGCTTCGAGGTTTCCTGAATCTGTCCGCGGATGTTGTCCATGCCGTGGATGGTCTGGCGCACCACATCGGCGCCCTTGGAGGCGATCTGCACCGAGCGGGTCGCCACGTCGGCGGACTCCGCGGAACGCTTGGAGACGTCATCGATGTTGACGGCGATGCGGGTGATCTGCGCTGACGCGTCCTCGATCTGCAGAGCCTGATGCTCGGCGGCCTCGGCCAGCTGCGCGGCTGTTGCCTGGGTTTCCTGGGCGGCGGACGAAACCTGGACCGAAGTGCCCTTGATGGTACCGACCAGCAGGCGCATCTCGTCGACGGTGTTGTTGATGGCGTCCGCGATGGCGCCGGTGAAATCCTCGGTAACCGTGGCCTTTGTGGTCAGGTCGCCGTTCGACAGCGGATCGATTTCGTCGAGGAGACGCATAATCGCCTGCTGCTGTTGCTGGTTGACTTCCTTCGACTGCTTCAAATCGCCCTTCTGGCTGGTCACGTACAGCAACGACAGCATCACGATGCTGAGCAGCGCGGCAATGGCGGAACCGATGGCGAAATAGGTGTTCGGGAAAATGCGGCGCAGGTTGATGTTGTTGAAGGCCTTGTAGAGGTTCTCGCTGTCTTCGAGGAAAATGGCCGAATCGAGCGTAATCGCGCTTTCCGCCTGGTTGACGTCGTATAACACGCTGGAAGCGTCGAGGATGGCCTTGATTTCCAGTTCCGACTGCGCGAACAGCTGCTCGGCGGCGACCACGGATTCCATCGCGGCCGGCGAGGCCACGGCAATCACGTTCCAGTCTTCGTTGCCCTGCTTGAGGCCGCTCAAAACCTGCGAGAACGCCGCGGTATCGCGAGACAGCGCATCGGCGGCCGACACAGACTTTTCGCCGCCGCTGACCACTTCCGTCACTCGGCGAGCCATGCGGTCGACCAGCACGATCTGGCGGTTGGCCAGGTTGATCTGGGTCGCAGGCGCGTTGTAATCGGACATCGCGGTAACCACCTCGGCAAGACGCGCTGACAGCTGCGGCACGCGGGCATTGAAGCTGTTGGCGGTCTGCGACAGGTTGACCACCTCTTTTTCGCTCTTGAGGATCAGGTCGACGTTCTTCTCGATTGCTTTCCAGGTCTTGTTGACCTGCGCCAAGGCACCCTGCGCACCGAGCGAATTATGGCGCTTGTTGAGCGTCGCCATGATTTCCGCGATGCGGTCCCGGGTGGTCTTGAATTCGGCGAAGGACTCGGCGTTACCGGCAGCCGACTGCTTGGAGTAGTTGGCCAGCTTCTGGGACAGCACCTGCAGCTCGGAACTGAGCGCCCTGGCTTCGTTCTCCTTGGCGCTGTTGTATGTCGTCATCGCGTAGTTGACGGCGAACACGAGGACGGCCAGAATGCCGACCACAATCCAGAACCTCTGGTTGAAGGACCTGACTTTGGCGAAAAAGTTGCTAGAAGAATTGGTGCTCATGATGATGTTTTTATCCTTGCGTTGGTTCTGAAGCAATCAGGCCGCAGCCTGCCTGAATTCGGGTGTGCGTGTCAGCAGGTCCATGTCGAAGACCCCCCAGGTTTTACCGAAAGCGCTGTAGGCCTTGCCGACGAAATACTCCAGACGGCCTGCGGAAAACCCGCCGTCCAGCGCGGTCAGTTGCGAGTCGTTGAAAAACCGCTGGCCGAAAAGCTCGTCGACCACGACCGCCACCATGCCGCCGGGCTGCTGCACCACCAGCATGCGCTGGCCATCGTTCAACAGCGTGCGTTCACCGAGGATGAACAGCTTGAAATCGACGATCGGCATCAGGTGTCCGCGCGAATTGGCGACCCCGAGCAGCCAAGGCTCGGAACGCGGCACCGGCGTCATCGGCGGCACCCCGGTGATTTCGATGACCTGCTCGAACGAAGACACCAGCAGGTGCGGCCCAATCCGGTAGGCGACCGCGCGCCAGTGTCCGGGCTCTTCCGAAACCTCGGGAGCCGCGGCGACGTGCTCAATCGAACGGCGCTCGTAATCCTTGAGCCTGGCGAAAATAGAAATCGCTTCGGTCATGGCCCGTTATCCTTCAAGCTGAGGCACGAACTGCCTGATGGCCTGGATCAGCTCATCGCGGGTGAACGGCTTGGTCAGGTACTGTTCGGCACCGACCACGCGGCCCTTGGCCTTGTCGAACAGGCCGTCCTTCGACGAGAGCATGATCACCGGCGTGGCGCGGAACTTCGCGTTCTTCTTGATCAGCGCGCAGGTCTGGTAGCCGTCGAGGCGCGGCATCATGATGTCGACGAAGATGATGTGGGGCTGCTGGTCGGCGATCATCGCCAGGGCTTCAAAGCCGTCGACTGCGGTCTGCACAACGCATCCCTCTTTCGCCAGAAGCGTTTCCGCCGTGCGCCGAATGGTTTTGGAGTCATCGACCACCATCACCCTCAAGCCGTTGAGTTGTGCGTTATCCATCAATTTCCCCGTTCCCTCTGATCAGGCTGGCAATCCCAGTCACTCTGCCATAATAATGACCGGAACCGTAAGACGACAAGCCCTTTTGTCGTTTCAATCTAACATAAACACAGGGTTCGGGAAGCGAGATGGCCATGAAATTATGCGTAGCCGTGGTGATGGACCCCATCGAAACCATCAACACCGCAAAGGACAGTACGTTCGCCATGATGCTGGAAGCCCAGCGCAGGGGCCACGCCCTGCACTACGTGGTGCCGGGCAGCTTGTCGGTCCGAGATGGCAGGGCCTTTGCCACCACCGTCGGAATCCAGGTTAAAGACGATAAATATCATTATGTTAGCTTCGGTGAGCGACGCGAAGGCGCACTCTCCGGAATGGACGTGGTGCTGATGCGCAAGGACCCGCCGGTAGATGCCCAGTTCGTGCACGACACCCAGATTCTGTCGATGGCGGAAACCGAGGGGGTGCTGGTGGTCAACCGCCCGCAAGGACTGCGGGATTTCAATGAAAAACTGGCCGCCCTGCTGTTTCCGCAATGCTGTCCGGAAACCCTGGTCTGCAGAAGTGTGACGCAGTTCAAAGATTTCATCCGTACCCATGGCGATGTGGTGGCCAAACCGCTGGACGGCATGGGCGGAAAATCGATCTTCCGCATCCGGCAAGGCGACAGCAACGTCAATGTCATTCTGGAAACGCTGACCGCCGGCGGCTCTCTGGCGATGGTCCAGCGCTACCTGCCGGAAATCAGCGAGGGCGACAAGCGGATCCTCTTGGTCGACGGAGAGCCGGTGCCGTTCGCTCTGGCCCGCATTCCCCAGGGCGATGAGTTCCGCGGCAACCTGGCGGCCGGCGGGCGCGGCGAAGGACGGCCGCTGAGCGCACGTGACCGCGAAATCGCCGCCGAGGTCGGTCCCTGGCTGAGGCAACAGGGCATGCTGTTCGTGGGCCTCGATGTCATCGGCGATTGCCTTACCGAGATCAACGTGACCAGCCCGACCTGCATCCGTGAGCTGGATGCACAATTCAAGCTCAACATCGCCGGCCAGCTTTTTGACGCGGTTGAACGGCGTCTGGATCGGAGATGAGCCGTAACGTCGGCCCCAACGACCGCCTGACCGGCACCGTCATCCTGTCCTTGATCGGTTATGGGGTGTTGGTACTCGGTGTCGGCTTCACCTTGAACAAAGCGGCCTCCGTCCGGCCGACCTTGGATGTCATTCTGAGCCCGACCTCGAGCAACAAGGCACCGGAACAGGCCGATTTCCTGGCGCAGGCCGCCAATCAAGGCGGCGGCGACAGCGACAGCGCGCAACGGCCGACCGATGACCAGATCTCTCAGTTGCCGCAGACCGATCCGGGCGATGCGCCGGTAGCGTTGCAGGCCCAAAAGACGGCGCCGGAGCCGGAAGCCGTGCAACGCACGGTCATCACCCGGACCGACAGCACGGTGAGCGTGGCGCGCGCGCGCGAGCAGAAACCGAACACGCCCGACACCCTGCCCGAAGGCGAGGAATTGATCGAACGCAGCCTGGAGCTGGCCAGGCTGGCCAACGAATACAACCGCAAGCAGGCACTGCAGGCTCGCCATAGCGAGCACAAGTACATCACCGCAAGCACCCGCGAATACGCCTATGCGCAGTACATGAACCAGTGGGTGCGCAAAGTCGAACGGGTAGGCAACGCCAATTACCCGCAAAGCGCCCTGCGCAACGACAGCGGCGGCCGCCTGATCCTGACCGTCGCCATACGCCGGGACGGTCGCCTGGAGGACATCACCCTGGTCAAATCCAGTGGAAACGCCGAGCTCGACCGCGCCGCCATCGCCATCGTGAAACTGGCCGAGCCGTTCGCGGCGTTGCCCGTCACGAAGGACAATCCGGGGGTGTTGTACATCACCCGCGAATGGCAGTTCAGCGCCGGACAGACCAGTCTCAACTGAAATTCAGCGCTTCGATCGCCTGTTGCAGCTGCCTGCCACTGACCGGTTTGCGCAGGAACGCATCCATTCCCGCCTGCAGGCACAGTGTTTCGGCATCGGACTGCGTACGCGCGGTCAGCGCCAGTACCGGCGCGCCCATGCCCTGTCTGCGCCAGATACGGACCAGATCGAGCCCGCTCATGCCGGGTAGGTCAAGATCGCAGATGACCGCATCGAAAGGCGAACGCGCCGTTTCAGAAAGGGCCTGCAGGGCATTGCCGGCCACCGTGACGGCATGTCCGTTGGCCATCATCATCTCCCGCAATACCGCCACGATGGTTTCATCGTCTTCCACCAACAGGATACGTCGACCCTGTGCCGCCGAATGATCCGAGGCGCGTTCGTTTCCGGTTTCCGTGCCATCCTGAAACGCCGGATCCAATGGCAGGCTGACGCTGAAGGTCGAACCGATGCCCGGCGCACTGTTGATCTGGATATCGCCGCCCATGAGCAGGGCAAACTCGCGGCTGATCGCCAAACCCAGGCCGCTGCCGCCGAACTGCCGCGCCGTGACCACGCCATCGGCCTGCACGAAGCGCCGGAACAACTTGGCCTGCTGGGCCTCATCCATGCCGGGGCCGGTATCGCTGACCGACAGCAGGATGCCCTTCGGCCAGAGCCGCTGAACCTTGATGGCGATAGCACCCTGCGCCGTGAATTTAACGGCATTGCTGCCCAGGTTGAACAGAATCTGCCGGATCCTGCCGCAATCGCCCAGGTAGCGCTCGGACAGTCCCTCCTCGACGACGACATCGAACGCAAGCCCTTTCTTGGCGGCGGCCGGCGACAGCAGGGCCGACACTTCATCCAGCATCGCCACCAGCCCGAACGGCTGGGTATCGAGTTCGAATTGGCCGGCCTCAATCTTGGAAAGATCCAAGGCATCGTTCATCAACCGCAACAGATGTTCGCCGGCTTTCTGTATGGCCATGACCTGCGATTTCGGTTTTTCGGCCAGCCCGCCGGCCAGCAGCAATTCGGTCATGCCCAGAACGCCGGTCATCGGGGTCCGGATTTCATGGCCGAGGTTGGCCAGAAACTGTGACTTGGCTTCCGAACTGTTCTTGATGATTTCGCGCTGCTGCCGCTCCAGTTCCAGTTCGTGCCGCTGTTTCAGCCGCCGGCGGAAGATCCCGATGCCCAGCGCCGAAATCAGCACCGCACCCAGGACATACAGCAGAATCGCCGATGCCGACTTCCAGAACGGCGGCAAGACACGGATCTCCAATTGGATCGGCTTCGACCATTCGCCTTCGGCGCCGGCACCGATGATATCGAGCCGGTATCGGCCATCGGGAAGTTTGGAGAAGACCCGTCGCCCGCTGCTGCCCATCTCGATCCAGTCCGGGTCAAACCCGGAAAGCCGCGACCGGTACCGGTGCAGGGAGGCATCTTCGAAATCCATCAGCAGGGCATCGATGCTCAGATCGCGGTCACCGGGCTGAAGCACGATTTCACCGTCGACCGGCAAGGTCACTTCGTCTTCCTGGCGACGGACGCTGGCGCGCTCCAGCCGCAGGCGCAAAGGCGTGGCGAGCGCAGCCATGGCATCCGGCTTGAAGGCAACCAATCCGGCCTTGCTCAAGGCGAAAGCTCGTCCATCCGGACCCAGATGCGGCGGCTGCAGATCGAACTCCTGACTGACCAGTCCGTCATGGATGCCGAAGGTCCTGACCCGCCCGCTGCGCGGATCGAAACGCGAGAGCCCGCGCGACGTGGTCAGCCACAGCACACCGTCGGAATCGGCACCGATGCCGTTGATCTCGACCGCAGGCAGTCCGTCATCGCCGGTGAGACCGAGCTTCCTGTTCAGTCGTGCGTTGCCGGAATCCCAATGGAACGATTCCAGAATACCGAGTCCGCCGAGCCAGAGGATGCCGTTCGCGGCGCGGTAGGCGCTGAATACCCGGTCTTCGGGCGCACCCACAACCGGTTCGAAGCGTTTCTGCTGCGGACGCCAGCGTAACAGCCCTTCACCGCCGGCCAGCCACAGCTGATTGTCGGGGCCGATGAAAAGCGACTCGATATCCGGATACCGCAATCCCTGTCCGCTTTTCAAAGTCACGTTATGCACGACCCTGCCCTGCTCGTCACGTGCCTGTATGCCGCCGCCGTAAAACGCCACCCAGACCAGGCCATCGGGCGTTTGCAGGATGTGTCGGGCCGGGCCGAGCAGGGTCGGATCGGCAGTCGAACCGGTGTTCCAGATTTTCGGCGCGGCCGTTGAGGAATCCAGGCGCAGCAACTGGGCACGGCCGCCCAGCCAGATCGTACCCTGACGATCACGATGGACCGCGCTCAGCCGCAGCGGCACGCCGTCCTGCGTTGTGAAATCAATCGGCTGGACTTCACCGGTATCCGGCCGGAACCGGTCCAGAAACCCGTTTTCGCCGACAATCAAGGCACTGCCATCGGCCAGCATCTGGTAATTGGTCGGCCGCCGGTTGCGCAGACCGCTTCCGTCGGCCTGCGCCGTATAGGTCTTGAAAAAGCGCCAAGCCTCTGGCTGACGCAACAGACCCTCATCGCTGCCGAACCAAAACCCGCCGTCGCGATCCCGGAAGGCGCTGATGAATGTCCGCTCCGCGAACAGCTGTGTTACGCCGCCGTCATGCAGCCGGTTGATGCCCTTGCCGGCGACGAACCACGGCGTACCGTCACGCTCATGCAGCAGACCCATGATCTGGGCATTGCTGAGTTCAGCGGCCCATGCCGGCGTTTCCAGCCTGCCATCGGCGGTAACCCGCTGCAATCCGGACTGGGTTCCCAGCCACATGCCGCCTTGCGGATCAGGCAGCAGGTTGACCACCACTTTCGACAGCAGCCGGCTGTTATCGAAGGCCTTGAATGAACCGTCTCGCCAGAGCACGATACCGGAACTGGTGGCAATCCAGAGCCTGCCACTGGAATCATGGGCCAAAGCGAGTACGTTTTCATCCGGCAAGCCGACCGTTCCGGACGCCGGTTTGAACTGTTGTACGCCGCCTCCGGGCTGCAGCCGGAACAACCCGCTTCCGAAAGTACCGACCCAGACCGAACCGTCCGCATCCGAGGCAATGGCCCAGATATCCAATACCGGCTCCGGACCGTCCAGCAACGGCACCGGCACGAAGCCGTCGCGGTCGGTATCCATGCGGTAAAGCCCGAAGCCTTCAACGCTGAGCCAAAGCCGGTTGCCGGCATCGGCGTGAACCATCAGCACGGCATTGCCCGGCAATGCGCTGCCGTCACCCGGAACGTGCCGGAATACCTTGAAGCTGCTGCCGTCATATCGGGCCAAGCCGTCATTGGTGCCGATCCAGAGGAAGCCGTCACGGTCTTGGTCGATGGCGTGCACCTTCTGGTTCGGCAGGCCGTCCTGGATGCCGAGCAACCGGTACTGCGATTGGCCTGTGTCGGCGGCGCGCGCTTCGGCCTGCCAAGCCAGCAGCAATAGCGCGGTCAGAATGTAGGTACGCAAGCCCATTACCGCTCCCCTGTGGCCTTCCCGGCCATCTTCGCGGTTGTCATCGCATGCCGTTTGCGCAACCTGCCGATCCATAGCATAACGGCAACAGCGAATTCCAGCCATGGGCCGCCCGAGCGTATCGAATGCCGTAAGATAGGCCCGACAGGAGGACGTTCCATCATGCCCATGACCGCAAGACTGTTGATGCTCATCGGCGCGCTGATGCCCGCGATGGCTTTCGCGCAGGCCAGCTACCGCATCGACCCGGTGCACAGCCGGGTGGTTTTCCGGGTCATGCATGCCGGCCTATCGCCGAGTCTCGGTACGGTTTCGACCCCGGTCGGCCGGATAGTCTGGAACGAAACGGACATTTCCAAATCCAGCGTTTCGGTGCAAATACCGGTCAGCAGCCTCGACCTGGGTGATGCCGAATGGAACCGGAAGACCCTGAAAACCTTCCTGAATGCCGAAAAGCACCCGATGGCGAGTTTCCAATCGACTTCGGTGCGTGTCGTCGGCGATTCGCTGTTCGAAGTCGACGGCGAGCTGAGCATGGCCGGCGGCAGCACGCCGGTCACCTTCATCGCCGTACTCAATGCCCGCAAGCGGCATCCGCTGACTTTCAAGAAAACCCTCGGCATGCAGGCGTCGGCCGATTTCAGCCGGAAAGCGCTTGGCATCGATGCCTGGCCGTCCCTGGTCGGCGACACCGTGCATCTGGATGTCGCCATCGAGGCCGTGCTGGACAACGACACGGACAAGGACGGCACGCCATGATCCGCAATTCGCCGCAGGCCTGGGGCCGTGTCAGCATCGCCCTGCACTGGCTGACCGCCATCCTCATCCTCGGATTGGCGACAGTCGGGCTGATCATGACCGAACTGCCGACATCGCCCCTGAAAATGCAGGTTTACGCCCTGCACAAAAGCTTCGGCCTGACCGTGCTGGCATTGACGGTTATCCGGTTGGCCTGGCGGATGCTTGCCGGAACCCCCGAGGCGATTCCCGCGCCAAAGGCGCAGTTAGCGGTCGCCAGAACAGTTCACGGCCTGATGTACGGATTACTGTTCTCCATCCCGTTAAGCGGCTGGCTGTACAACTCGGCATCGGGCTTTCCATTGCGTTGGTTCGGCCTGCCGCTGCCGAAACTGTTCACCGGTTTCAATCCTGCAATCAAACAGTTGGCGCACGAACTGCACGAAAATCTGTTCTATGCCTTGGCGGCCCTGCTGGTGCTGCACGCAGGCGCGGCCCTGTACCACCACTATGTCAGCAAAGACGCCACCCTTAAACGCATGACGGGAACCCAACCATGAATAGCGGATTTCGACTCATCCTGCTGGCCGCGCTGTGTAGCGCGCCGTCATTGCAGGCCAAGGATTGGCAGGCTGGCAAAGGTTCTACGCTCGGATTCGCTTCCAGCTTCCAGGGCGAGGCGTTCAGCGGGGAATTCAAACGCTTCACGCCGAAAATCCGCTTCGATCCGAACGACCTGTCCGGAAGCCGGTTCGATGTCAGCATCGATCTTGCCAGCGTCGACAGCCGCAACGCCGAACGCGACGACACGCTCAAGACCAGTGACTTCTTCGATGTCGGCAAAACCGCGACGGCACGTTACACCGCCGCCAAATTCAC
>ERZ1645185.830-NODE-830-length-13004-cov-5.882848_pt1 | contig 13004 bp, 17 predicted proteins | sample MGYA00575351_ERZ1645185 | MGnify/ENA primary metagenome ERZ1645185 (study PRJEB40838, sample SAMN11284767) | freshwater sediment metagenome | isolation source: river sediment | host: Sediment | place: India: Jana village, Kanpur | collected 2015-12-17 ...
CGGTGAGCTGCTTGGTGACGACGTACTCGTCGAGTTCCTGCCAGATGCTTTCGGCATCGCGCTGGTCGGCCTTGATGACGCCGTTGATCGGGCGGTCGATCGGCTTGATGAAGAGGTCCCTGATTTTCATTGTTGGTTTTTCCGAGGAGAGGGAGAGTTCAGGAAACGAGACGGAAGGCGCGGTAGTAGTGGTCGTCCTTCAACCGGCTGAACAGGCGCAAGGAGTAGCCGTCGTATTTGCCCGGATAGAGCATGACCAGCGGCGTGTCCTTCATGTGGGCATGGAGTGCGGACAGCAGCGTGTGGGTGCGCAGCATGGGATAGACGGCACCGACGTTCCACAGGATGAGCATGTCGAGTTCGGCGAGGTCATGCTGGGCAACCAGGCGCTCGGCCAGCTTGTCTTCCTTGAGCACCCGGCGCAGCGATTCGAGGGTTTTGGCATCGCCTTGGGTGCGCTGCATCTCGATGGCCTTGTCGAGCAGCTTGCGCTCCTCAAGAAGGCCAATCACGAGATCGAACAAATTGACCGCAGCCACCCGGATCGGCGGCTGTTGCTTGCTCAATGCCGGCAATACCACGTCCTGAAGGAAACCCCGGACGACCATTTCCTCTTCGGGTGGATAGTCGAAGATCCAGAATCCGATCTCGTTGCCCAGCCCCTGGTTGGTCAGCAGGTCCGAGGACGTCAGCCTGGGCAGTATCTGGTTAAGTCGCTCGTTGAGGTCTTGGCTCATCGGGTCATGTCCATGATGGAAAGCACCACAGTCTCGTTGTGGCGCCTGAGGTAGCTGACGACGTCGGGATGCAGGTGCGGTGGGGTCAGCCGCAGGGTCTTGGTGGAATCCACATAGCGCCCTTCGGCAAGGACGCGGAGGATGACTTGCAGCATCTTGGCCTGGGTGGTGGCGCTGAACTCGGCGACCGCCGGATCACGTTGGACGCACTCCGCGTAAAACCCCTCCCAGTCCTTCGCCGGCGAGAGATGCTGCTCAAGCCGGCGAAGGTGGCCGGCATAGACGTCCGACAGGAAATCAGCCAGCACCCGGCTGTGTTTGACGGCTGCTGCGAACAGGAGCTGCGTGGCAGCCTCCTGCGATCCGTCGGCAATCATCGCCCAGGCTTCGTCCTCGAGCGTGTCGAGGCGGTTACGGATCAACCGGGCCTGTCGCCTTGCCGTGGCCGGGGTCTTCTTTTGCAGGACGTTATCGAGCTTGAGGGCCTCGAACCACTGCACTTTGGTCGGATGCGTAAGCAGGAGCCGGGCGATGCGACGGCTTTCCGGCAACATCAGGGAACCGGCAGAGATTTCGGCGTTGTAGATGCTCAAGCGGAACCTTCCACTAAATCAGAAATGACTATTCAATAAGAGATTTTGTGATTGTATGGGAGCAGCCAGCCCTAGGCCCATTAGTCATTTACCAATAACTCTAGGATTCATTTTCAGCACATAGTTTTGTGGTGACGCTCAACCTCGGGGAGCCCCCTCTCGGCGAGATAATTTATGCGATGATAATCGACTACAGGCTCACCGATAGAGCCTGTGATGCCAAACGCGGCAGGAGGCAGTATATGAGCGGCATGGAACGCATCTATCAGATCGACCAGATTCTTAGCGGACGCCACTTCATAACCCGCAAGGAGTTGCAGGAACGGCTCGGCATCTCGTGGGCGACACTGAAACGCGATATCGCCTACATGCGGGACCGCCTTAATGCCCCGCTCATCTTCGATCGGGACGTAGGTGGCTATCGCTTTGAGACAACCGGAAAGCGGATCGGCCCCCAATATGAATTGCCAGGACTGTGGTTCTCCGCCGAGGAAATCCATGCCCTTTTGACCATGCAGCACCTGCTCTCCAACCTCGACACCGGCGGCCTGCTCGGCCCGCAGATCCAGCCCCTGCTCGCCCGTCTCACCGGCCTGCTCGGCAGCGCCGACAACCCGGCCGAGGAGGTCCAGCGCCGCATCCGCATCCAGACCGTCGGCGCCCGCGAATTCCACCTCGATCATTTCCAAGCCGTCGGCTCCGCCCTGCTGCGCCGCAAGCGCCTGGTCATCCGCTACCACGCCCGTGGCACCGACGAAGTAACGGAGCGCGAAGTGTCGCCGCAACGCCTCAACCACTACCGCGACAACTGGTACCTGGATGCCTGGTGCCACCTGCGCGACGGCCTGCGTGCCTTCTCGGTCGACGCCATCGAACACGCCGAAATCCTCGACAAGAAGGCGAGGGATGTCTCCGACAGGCGCCTCGACGAGGTGCTTGGTTCGGGCTACGGCATCTTTTCCGGAGACCAGGTGACCTGGGCGGTACTCCGCTTCACGCCGGAAAGGGCAAGGTGGGTGGCCTCCGAGCGCTGGCACCCGAAGCAGAAGGGCAAGACGCTCGCAGACGGCAGCTATGAACTGCACGTGCCCTATGCCGACGACCGCGAGCTGATCATGGACATCATGAAATACGGCAGCGACTGCACGGTCGTCGAACCGGAGGCCCTTAAAGCGCGGGTCGCCGACGAGATGGCAGAGGCACTTCAACGCTACCGCAAGTAATGGGCTCACCCCATGCGCCCGGCAATGCCTAGCATGGCATCGTGCCCTTCATTCCCGGAGAACGCCATGCTTGCCCTCACCGACCATGCCCGCAGCCGACTCCAGCAGCGCGGCATCCCTGCCGCTGCCGTGGCGAACCTGCTCGACTTCGGGCGCCGCTGCCACGACCACCACGGCGCGACGATCGTCTTCTTCGACCACCGTGCGCGCAACGCGCTGGCACGGCGGGTCGATCCGGCGGAGCTCCGCCGCATTGAACCGCACTTCGATACCTACGCCGTGATCGCAGCCGATGGCGACATCGTTACCGTCGGCCATCGCACCCGGCGCATCCGGCGATGAGCCAAGTCGAGGCCGAGCCGCTTGCCGGAGGCGAACCCGGCCGCACCGTCTGGCGGGCGCTTTTGCTGCTGCCCGCCCTGCTGCCGGCGGTGCTCCTGCCCCTACTCGCCCGGGACAGCTGGTCCGCCGGCGGATCCGGCGACGGCCTTGCCGATCATCTGGCCGCGCCGGTGGGTTACGTCCTCGCCCTTGCTGCGCTCGCGTTGGCGGCTTTCGTCCCGCGCAACGGCTCGTTTCGGCGAGCCTGCGCCTGGTTCGGGGCGCTGCTCCTTGCGGCAACGCTGGCCGGCCAGACATTTGCCGGAGACATCCGGGACAAGGGCATCGCGAAGCTCGACCGATCGGCCGAACCGCTGGTCCGCGCCATCGCCGCGTATGAGGTCCGCCATGGGCGTCCGCCGGAGGCCCTCGCCGAGTTGATCCCGGAGTTTCTTCCCGCATTGCCGGCCACCGGCATTCCTGCCGCACCGGCATGGCAATACCAGCCCCTGGCGCCGAACCCGACGGGCGGGGGCCGCTGGTGGCTGGCCGCCCGGGTCGGGATGATCGGCGATGTCGAGTACGTTCCCGACAGCAAGTGCGCGACATCCAAATGCCCGACCGGGGGAAGCTGGCGTTTCTGGCGATGGTGACATCAGCTTTTTTGTGCAGCCGCCGGCAGTACGGCGGCTCTCCTCGTTGACGGTCCATCGGGATGCCTTTCACCCCCTTCCACATGGGTCCCGGCCTCGCGATCAAGGCGGTGGCTGGCCGCCACTTCAGCCTGCTGGCCTTCGGGGTCGCGCAAGTGGCGATGGACATCGAGCCGCTGGTCGGCATGCTCACTGGTGCCGATGTCCTGCACGGCACTTCCCACACCTACCTGGCTGCCGTGCCGATCGCCGCGGCGAGTGCGCTGGTGACGCCCCTGCTGTGCCGCCCAGCCCTGTGCCGCTGGAATCGCGAACTGGCCGCTCACGACAAGGCCTGGCTGATCGAGGGCGACGATTTCCGCTGGCCCGCCCTGGCGGCAGGCGCCCTGGCCGGCACGCTCACCCATGTCGCACTGGACAGCCTCATGCACCACGACATCCGCCCGCTGGCGCCCTTTTCGGTGAGCAACGCCCTGCTTGCGGCAGTGCCGCTGGACACGCTGCATGCGGCCTGTGTCGTTGCCGGATTCGCCGGGGCCGCGCTGTGGCTGGCCACCCGGTGGTTTCGAAGGCAACGATGAAGCTACCTGCTCTCTGACTCAAGCGCGGAAGAAAAACCAACTTTTGTTAGACGAGCTCACACCATGAGCCCTGCCGCGTTCATCATGGCTCCATCGTGATCACTTCAGGAGCCCGATGATGATGCAGCGCCTCCACTCCCTCTTCAACCGCCTTTCCGGCATTGCCACCTTCGAGGCCGATCGCCTGGCGCGGGCCCACGCGATTTTCGCTGATGAGAAGCGCCGCTTCGGTGAATTCGACAGCCCGGCGTATCTGAGGCGCCGGCCGAGAGTCCGGACATCCGGATAAGAACACCCGAAAAGCTCATCTGGCGACCCAATCCGGAACGCTAGTGATGTAGCGGAGACAATAAAGGAGGCTTCATGCTCAGCATCCCAGTCACCAAACACGCCGTTGCACGCATGCAGCAGCGTGCAATCTTCCCCGAGATCGTCGATTTCCTGCTCGAATACGGGCGCTGCGAACACCATCAGCGCGGTGCTCTGCTCTACTATCTCGACAAACGAGGCCGCCAGCACCTGGAATAAATCGCAGGAAAAGAGACTTATCGCCGCCTCGAACATGCGCTCGATGCCTATGCGATCGTTTCAGACAATGGCGAACTGGTCACCGTCGGTCACCGTCACAAACGAATCAACCATCACTGACATTTCTTTTTCAGATGCGTCCTCCGGCGTACAATGTACAAAATACTGCACATAATCTGTGACAAAGGAGACCATCATGGCTATTTCCGCAAGCGACGTTATTCCGCTTTCGCACGCCCGAGCCAACTTCTCGGAACTAGCCGAAGAGGTCAAAGGCGGCAGCGAGAAAATCATCACAAAGAACGGTGAGAGCTACATCGCTCTGATCGATGCCAGCCGCTTGGACTATTACCACCAGCTCGAACGCGAGCGCATTCACCTGTTGTTGATCGACGAGGCCTCAAAGGGTCTCGACGATGTCGTCGCCGGCAAAGTGAAGGACGCCCGTGGCGTGATCCAGTCAATCAAGCGCCGCCGTAGCGACTGAGTTACGGCAGGGTCTGCTTGTGGCGAAGAAAACGGTCGTCAAATTCACCGCCAATTTCGAGCGTAACCTTGAAGGCATCGAGCAATTCCTGACCGAACAGGAAGCACCACAGGCCTTCGATGGCCTGCTGGATGAACTGCTCGAAACGGTGATTCCCAATCTTGAGCAATTCCCGGAAATGGGGCGGCCGTTCTTGGCCCGCCAACCGCGCTCGGTCGAGACGACGAACGCACTGGCAAAGCTTCGCGCAAAGTTGTCGGGAATGAACCAGGAGAGCGACGCATTGCGTGAATATGTCCTCAAGGACTACCTGCTGCTATACGCGCTGATCGATGGGGCGACGGTCTTCCTGCTGGCCGTCCGGCATCAGCGGCAATTGTCCTTTGACTTTGAAGGCCATTGGGGTCGTTAGATCCACCCTAGTTGCAGCACGTCAAACTTCTCTTCCCGAGTGCTGGCCGCATGGGGGGAGTCTGTAACACGTAACCGTGTAACAGGCAGGAGAGAGGCAATAGCAAAGTCGAGGAAATTGATGGCGGTTTGGGGGCCGGGGCGGCGGGGGTAGAACAGATATCTCTCTATCTTCTGTTACATTGTTACAGTGTTACAAAAAGCTTGAAATGGCCTATTGGCAAGGGTTTCCGCCGTAACAGAATCCGTAACACGGCCTTGTCGGCCGCGTTACAAAAGCACAGGCCACGGCGAACTGCTTCGCGATCTTCGGTCGCTCAGCAGGAAAAATTCTCAAAAGCCCAAGTCATCCCAACTCGCTGTAACCGAACCTGTAACGCAGTCCGTAACAAAATCCGTAACCGCGGGCCGCGCGAGTTCGATCGTTAAAAACCGGTATGGGTTTGTTCTGCCCCCGCCCCGAATCTCATACGCCCAATCCACTTCGGTCGGACATTTCACCCCAGCCGGGCAATGCGTGCCGCGGCTTCGTCAAGGTGACGGCGCAGTGCCTCGATGCAAGGCGAGAACCTGGCGGAGAAGCCATCGCAATCGCCGACCAGCGCAACGAACCTTTCAGCCAGATGCAGCGCTTCACGCCAGGTTTCCCCATGGACCGCAGCAGACAGGGAGGCCGGCGAAAGTGTATCCATGACCGCGCCGCCACCTCTCGGGGCAAACCCCATCGGCAGGACATCGTAAGCGGGTGCGAGCTGATATGGGCGGCCGTGACAACTGACAAACGACAGGTTTCCGGCATGCATGTCGGTATTGCCGATCAGCGTTCCAAAGGCCCATAGCCGTGCGGCGCCGGCGACGGCATCCGCATCGACATGGCCATCTGAAACCAGGCGACTGACCAGCGACGGCCAGGGTGCCGCAGCATCGCCAACGAATTCCGCATCCAGTGCGCGCAGAGAGAACACAGCCAGGCGGCCAAGCTGACCGATACGGTCGAAGCGCGGCACTTCGAGGAAGCGCTGTCCGCCAAAGTCGAACACCTCTGTCTCGACGCCGAGCACCGACAGCGCCAGATGCTCGGCAAGCAGGAGGTCGCGCCATCGCTCGCTGACCGGGTTGTCGTCCGGTGCCGAGAACTTGACCAGGACATGTCCGCGCTCTGAGAACGCGCAAAACTTCGGCTGCTCACCACCCGCAGATGAGCCGGGAACCTCCCCGGCGCCGGCAGCACGGGCAAGTGCAGGATAGTCCGCGGCCCGATCCACCGGGAAGGGTGCCGGCATGCCAATAAACCGGTCCCTCGCCAACTCCCCAATCAGCAGGTTGCCGATGGCGTCATGACCATGCACTAGCAGTGCCCGAATGACTTCATTGTCGCCCCAGTGCTCCGGGTTTGCCGGCAAGCCGAGCGCGCCGGCGTAGGTCGATGCGTAAGCCCGGCCAAGATAGCCTTGCGGCCGCATATCGAAGAGCCACCAGGGCAGGCCGTCACTATGAAGGGTCACGCCGTCGGCCTGCATCATCACAAACCCATTCGGGCGCACCGGCACGAGCGTGCCAAGCTCCCGAATCTGCCCCTCATCGCTAACGCGAAAAACCGGGGCCGACAAGAAACCGCGAGCGGTGTCCCGCAGGGCGTAACGAATAGCGGATCCGGACCCGATTCGGACCACCTCATCGCCAAGCGCCGCCACCGCACGCGAAACCGTCGGCTGGCTGATGCCCGTCGCTTCAACGATCTGGCGGGCGGCCGTCGGCCCTTGACCGAGCAGCCGGCGAATTGAGTCGGAATGGCGAGCCATGGTAATGAATAAATAAATGAATAGCGTAATGAATAGAAATTGTAGCCCCTCAACACCCACCCGTCACGACAATTCGATCGCAAAAGCAACGAAGGTAGTCGGCAACATCCACCCCGTCATCCGCCGGCTCAGTCGATCGGATTGGGATCCCACCAATCGGGTTGCGGTCCCCCGTACGACGGATCCCATTGCGGTACATAGCGGTCGTCTTCCCTTGCCATGTATGCAAAGCCGGCATCGCCAATCCAATACGGATTGATCACATCTTCGCCGCCGCGCAAGAACCACTCCTTGTTCCGCTGCCCCAGGGCATATGCCTCCATTTGTCGTTTCGTTGGACTTTTAACCATTTTTGACTCCCTCCGCTCTAAGCACTGTTTTGGTGACGTAGCGCTTGACGCCCGCAGCTTTCCCGCCGCAGCGGGCAAGAATATCCGGTGAGAACCCCATCAACGCTGCCGCCACCCGGTCGGCAGGCAGCCGACGGGCCAGCAGCCGCTCGGCGAGCATGAAATCGGCCTTGAACCGGTCGTAATCCCGGCCGTATCGCCATCCCAGGCGCCGGTAGTGTTCGCGCGCATATTTCGATGTTTCGGTATCCACGGCGATCGGTGCCAAGGCATCGATGGACTTCAACACCCGACTCGAACGTCGCTCCTTGGGTGGGATGACGCGAACCAGGGCCTTGGCCTCCTCGAGGAGCGGCAGCAGTCCCTCGGGCAGGAGTTTCCCGCCCCAGATCATTCCAGCGAATGGATAGAAGCCGTTGGGTTTCTGATATTTCGGTTTCCGGTTTTTGAATCCGGCCGCTCGGAAGGGGTGAGTCAGCCCGGAGATCTTGGGGTCGCCATGCCGCGCGTTGATCAGCCGAAACAAGGCATTGGCCTCATCCTTTGTCGCCAGTTCTTTCGGCAACAAAAATAGCCCCTGGAAGCGCTGCGGGCTGGACTCGATCAGCATCTGTGGTGTCAGCCGCAGCCCCTCAAGTTCAGCCATCTTGGCCGGCAGAATGTCATCGAGCAGGATGTACCAAACAGCCTCCGAAAACGGCGTGATAAAAACGTTGTAGCCGCGCCGGTTGCCGTTTTCCTTGAGCAGGAATGGCACCAGGCCGATGACCTCCTCACGAGAGAAGAAACGTTCGGTGGGCCGGCCGGAAAGGCCTTGCGGCCCTTCCCCCTTGCCCGGGTTGTAGCTGGCCTCCTTGCGTTCGGAGTGCATCAGAGTGATGCGCACCTGGTCGGGCTGAAGCGCGGCAAGCTGGGCGGTGACGGCGGCAACCACCGACCGTTCTGCGGAGGTTACCGGGTGACGAATTTGGGAGTCGATGTGTTTCATGCGCGGTACCCATATCCGAGGAGACGGAAAGTCTCAGGGGAACACAGCCCACGCATTGGAGCAGCACCCGGTGCCGGGCGATTGTTACTTTCTGTCCATTTTTTGTCATCCGACTGACTAACCAGGGCGTGTCGAACGCGCTTGTAGTCCTCCCCCATTTCCGCGCACATGTCTTTGAGTCCGGCAATGAAAATGGTGACCCCGCACCCACCATAATTGACACCCCAATATTCTTTGAAACTTCTGGGTTTCTCGTCACTGGCCGGGTAATAGAAACGACCCGGATTCATCGCGATTTTTTCGATCACGCGCTCGTAAAGCGCACTTTCCTCGGTGACGACACCCTCGGGCAACCCAGCACGCCAGAGGTGGTTCTCAACCCAAGCAGCAGCGCCGTCGATGATTGACTGGCGTTCCGCGGCAGGCAGTTCATCACCGAGAGTGTCAAGGATCAACTCGAGACCGGCCATCGCTGAAGCGAGATGGATGCTGCGCCGATGGACAATGATCTCCGTCCGGTCATCCAGTTTCGACGTGTAGTATTTTTTCCAGGCAGTAAGACGGTCGGCGGCCATCTCGCGATATTCGTCTTCGAGCATGCGTTCGACCATTTCCCACCACGCGTGCCCGTGGTTCAGTTCAATTCCGGCGAAGACGGTATCCATCACCTGGGTTGCCGTCACCGCACCTGAGCCATATTCCTGACAGATTTCTGCATAGTCGCCGGTACTGCCGTCGCGGACCTGGGACTCGAGATGTTCCCAGAACGGCACCCCTTCAAGGTGCAGATCGACGACACGGAAGAGAATCCCGCCCCGTTCTGCCTGGCCGTTGGCGTTGATCTTCGACGCGATGGATTCTTCACCCGTCGCGATCGTCTGCGTCGTCCAGGTCTTTGTCTCGCGCGCAGTGGAGTCGGCGTTCATGCGCAACCTGCCGATGCCGTTGGCGATCATGTAAACGAGCGCCGTGAAGTTCATGGCGCTCGATGAGGCGCCGACTTCGTCAATGAGACTGAAGCAATGATTTTTGGCTTCCAGTCGCCCTTCCAAGCCATTATCGGTGGTCCGGAATGTCATGATGTAGGAACCCGGTTTCGATGGCTTGCTCGGCTCTGAAATCATGCTGGCGATCGCCCGCATTGCGGTCGTTTTGCCACGCCCGGATGCACCGACGAGGACGATCATCCCGGTCTCCGCCCCGGGGACCCAGGGGTGGATCAGGACTGACGAACTGAAACCCATGAGTGCGGCGATGCTCGGGTTCCTGAGCACAATGCGCATGATCTTCCGCCATGCTTGCGGAGTCCCTTTGCGGCTCAGCGCACCGGCCTTGGCCCCGAGCGGCACGATGGTTGGCCCGCCCGGCTGCGTCACTACCCGGTCTTCAGTGATGAACCCCGCCGGGAAGACCGTTTCGCCGCCCGGTTGGCGCAGACCGAAATAACCCTTGGCTTCTGTCCCGAAGGCGATCGGGTGTCCGGGCAGCCCCTTCTGGGCTGCCAGGAGGGCACGAAGATCCGGCAGTTGGTTGGCAAGCACCTTGGTGAAGTCGCGGCCAATGAAGCTGTCGACATCGTAGTCAGTCGGCTGCTGCTGCCAGGCGACCTCGCGACGGGTGGCAGTCACCCCCTCCATGACCTCGATGACCCTTGCCGACCCGGCGTTGCGGTCGAGGCTGATGATGCCACCCTCCGCCTTGGTGACGATCAAGGTCTCGCGCACCCGGCAATTCGGAACGCCGTGAAGCGGGACGCGCTCACGCCGCCATTCCTCATTGCCGTCCTTGTCCTTCCTGGCAACGAACTTATCCTTTTCGACTGGCGGAACAAATGTGTCTGATGCGCGATAGACGATGGGGTAGTGATATGCCATCGAGCGGTCCTCATTTTGCTCAAAGACATAACTGACACTCAGGCGTACAAACGAACGGGTTTCCTCCTGAAACTTCTCATAGTCACAGTCAGCCAGAACGGCCGGTGGCAGTCGCGTTCCCCCGGTCGGCAGGGTGCGGATGCGGCATTTGACGTGATAAAGCAGCGCGTGCCCCAAGATGGATCCACTGAGCGAGTCAGCGAGAACGACCAGACAGTTCCTGGCCAGATCCAGGAGGCGGTCGTCCGGCCTGGCCGCCAGCGTCCGGTGGATCCTGTCGCTGGGGAGCGGCATGGGCACGTCGGGAGCGATCCAGGAATTGGGGTCGATTGCGATAGACCGGATGCCCAGGAGGCTGGCAAGGATTGCTTCCAGCGGACTGTTGGTGACGTACAGACGGTCCGGCGAAGCAAAATATGCCTCGTCCAGTCGTTGTTGCACCGGGGGCGCGAAAAAGCTTACTGGCGAGGTGCAGGCATACTGGCCCGGTTTGGTAGCGGCATAGGTGATCAGTCCGACGCCCGGAAAGCGGATGGCAAAGCCATCGCCTTCGCTGGCGCTGAAGATATCCGCCTGGTCCAGGTACTCGTCGGGAAAGCCCGAGCGACCCAGATAGATAGAATGCTCGTCAGACAGCGGGCCGTAGCCCACCGGCGTGTTCGAAGGGGAGATATTGCCGGAAGAGGCGGCGGCAACCGCGATAGCGACAGATGCCAGAACGCTGGATTGTGCGACTTGATTGAGACATTTAAGGTTTTGCATGTAAATCTCCAAATAAAAATTTCATTGAAGACATGCAATCGGACTTGAATCTCCGGGAGGTTTTGAGCTATAGTGCTCAATAGAGTTAGATGTACCTTCCGGGCCCAAGCCGACGCATGTCGCTTGGGCTTTTTCTTAGTAGCGGTATTCGTAACCGGGCTCCCCATCGTCGATGAGAAAGAGGTTCTCGAGGACGAGCAGGTTGTAGAACTCCACGCCGTTGAAAAGACGGGCACCGAAACACAGGATGCGATACCGAAGGTCATTGGCAAGCACCTGCTCCACGGTTTCACCGATAAAGTTGGCCACGTAGTCGACCGTCACATAGGCGGTGCCAAAACAGGGTTTCGGATTGTGATACATCTCCAAAATCCACCCGTCGATATTGCTGTTACTGCTGTGATTTGAATACATTTCTGAAACTCCTTTTAAAAGACCGGACCACTCCGGCTATTTAAATAATCCGAGTTTCAATCAGGTTTTTCAAGTCCAATGTATATATTGACTTAATGTTTATACGTTACGACATGTAATATCTAAGGAAATCAGGGATGACATATTCGAGTTATTCCGCGCCAATGCTGAAAATTTAATGGTGTGAATCGACATTGAAATATTTTTTCAAAAAAATAATCGCGAAAACGGGTGGGGCGTGTTCGACATCCTGAATTCGGCGTTCATCCGACAGGGCCGTGATGGCCACCCGAAAAATTTGGCTGAGCAAACTTTAGCTGAGCAAAAGCGTCGCGAGAAAGCGCTGGAAATGAGACGTAAAGGCACTACATTCAAGGCCATTGCTCTTGCCGTCGGCGTGCATCCTCGGACCGTTCAGCACTGGTGCGCCCAGGCGGAGAAAGGCAAGGAGGAAGCCGTAATTCAGGGGGGGAGGCGAGGTGCCACCGTGGGCGATGGACGCATCCTCGACGTCGACCAAGTGCGGGAGATTTTGGAACTCATCACGACGCAGCTTCCTGGGGCGACCCTTGCTGGTCCGCAATTCAGGCTCTGGAGTGTCGATGCGGTCTTGGCCTTGATCCGAGAGCGCTTCAAGGTTGAAATGTCTCGCCGGTCGATAGCAAACTATTTATCGCGCTGGGGAATCGATCAGAAGATCCCTAGTGTGTCGTGGCAACCGGAGGAAGTGATTCGGTATATCCAGAGCCGGGCCATGAAGGAAAAGGCGCTCATGTTTTGGGCCGGCCAAGTATCGGCGCCATCATGTTCGGATTCCTTTGGAACCCCCAGCAAAGGCGACATTCAGATGCTTTATGCAGTCACGGGCAGGGGTGAGATTTTCTTCATGTTCGAGACCGGCGAGCTTCGGGAGAGTGGCCTATCTTGGGCACGGTTCCTTGACGAACTGGGCGCCGTGGCGATGCAGCGGAAGGCGCCGCGAAAGGCTTTTGTGCTGCTGCCGAGGTTCATGGAAGAGCACGAGCAGCTGATGGCCTGGGATGTATGGAATGCTCGCCACACCCTGCAACGCCCAATTGTGTTCTATGTGTTGCCGGGGGTAGGCGAAGGGGCTCGAGTCGAATCGGACTGAGTGTTTTGAAGGGAACTGCCGCGTTGTCTGACAGTTTTTCCAAGGCCGGCTCGCGAATGACGGCAATGGGCGGCAGCACGGAATTCACACTCCCGGCCACGAAGAGACATAACGATTCCTGAAAATCGAGCTGCGCGAACGGCAGCCA
>ERZ1645185.831-NODE-831-length-12978-cov-4.895922_pt1 | contig 12978 bp, 11 predicted proteins | sample MGYA00575351_ERZ1645185 | MGnify/ENA primary metagenome ERZ1645185 (study PRJEB40838, sample SAMN11284767) | freshwater sediment metagenome | isolation source: river sediment | host: Sediment | place: India: Jana village, Kanpur | collected 2015-12-17 ...
CCGCCTCCATGCCTTGGATTTTCCTGAAAACCAGGGCGCGTTGACGGAGGGGGCGATGTCCGATGTTGCCGGTTCTCTGGCCGGCCTGGCGCTGGAGCGGAGGCGCCCCGCGATAGCGAACACTCTGCCGGACCTGAAGGCGTTTGCTCACGCCGTGCCGCAGCTCCTGGTTATGAAGGGCTTCCAGTCCATGTGTTCCTTGCCCCTGTTGTCGCGCGATCGCGTGATCGGCTGCCTGAATCTGGCAAGTCATCAAGAGCAGGCGTTCAACGAGCAGGATGTGGAATTCTTGAGCCAAGTGGCCGGGCAGATCGCACTGGCCGTCGACAATGCCTTGGCGTATCAGGAGATTCACACGCTCAAAGATCGATTGACCGAGGAAAAGTTGTACTTGGAGGAAGAAATCCGTGTGGAACATGGCTTCGACGATATCATCGGCGAGAGCCGTGCGTTGAAACAGGTGTTGGGGCAAGTCGAAATCGTGGCGCCGACCGATGCGACGGTGCTGATCCTGGGTGAAACCGGAACGGGAAAAGAACTCATTGCCAGGGCGATCCATCGCCTAAGCGGTCGCCACGCACGCACGTTCGTCAAACTCAACTGTGCGGCGATTCCCACCGGGTTGCTGGAGAGTGAATTGTTCGGCCATGAACGGGGCGCCTTCACCGGGGCCATCGCACAGAAGGTCGGCCGGTTCGAGTTGGCCCATGGCGGGACGATCTTTTTGGACGAGGTGGGAGAAATTCCGCTGGAGCTGCAGTCCAAACTGCTTCGGGTGTTGCAGGAGCAAGAATTCGAACGACTCGGGAGCACCCGCACGATCCGCGTGGACATCAGGCTGGTAGCCGCCACGAACCGGGACCTGGCGAAGCTGGCCGAGGAGGGCCGGTTTCGAAACGATCTGTACTATCGGTTAAACGTGTTTCCCCTCACGTTGCCGCCGCTCCGCGAGCGTCGCGAGGACATCCCCATGCTCGTGCGGTATTTCGCGCAGCATTATGCCGCGCGCATGAAGAAAAGCATCGAGTCGATCCCTGCCCCGACCCTGGAGGCCTTGTCCCGTTATCACTGGCCCGGCAACATTCGAGAACTGGAGAATCTGGTCGAGCGGGCCGTCATTCTGACCCAGGGGACACAACTGCACGTGCCGCTGCAGGAACTGAGGCTGGTGGAACCGGAGCGCGCGGCTGCGTCCCCAACCTTGCATGATGCGGAACGCCAGCAGATTCTTCGTGTCCTGCGAGAGACGAAGTGGACGATCGGCGGACCAGACGGCGCGGCGGCTCGCTTAGGTTTGAAGCGCACCACCCTCACATCCAAACTCAAAAAGCTCGGGCTCTCGCGCCCGAGAGAATAATCGTCTGGTGCCCCTACCGCGTGGTCTCGATTCCTGATTCAATGTGAAGGGAGAACGTCCTGCGAATCTCACAGTATTCACCAAGGAGGGCAGCATGAAGATGCAGAGCACGGTCAGGGTGGCGATCGGGGCGTTGGTCATTGCCGGGGCGCTGGTCGGTGCCGGGTGTCACCGACACCATACGCCGACGGAGCGCGCGGATTGGATGACGGGGAAGATCGCCAAACACTTGGACCTCGACGATCAGCAGAAGGCCAAGCTGGCCGCCGTGAAGGACGAAGCGATGGCCGTCCGCGCGGAGTCGGAGAAGGAGCGCAAGGCGACCATGGAAGAGGTCATCGCTCAGGTCCAGAGCGACCGGCTGGATCAGGCCAAGCTGGCTCGTTTGTTTGAGCAGCACCAAGCGGGACAGACCCGCCTGATGCAGCGTGTGTTGCCCAAGCTGGCGGAATGGCATGCGACCCTGCGGCCCGAACAAAAGGCGGAAGCCGTGGAACACCTTCGCAAGTGGATGGAGCGTTACGGAGACCACTGATTCGTGAGCCTTCGGACCTCGACTATTGCCGCGGCCGTCCTCGCATCGGTGCTGATCGCCGGATATGTGGTCCTCGATCGGCTAGTGTGGCAGGACGGCCTCCCGGAGGGGCTGATTCAGGCCAATGGACGGATCGAAGGCGACCATGTCACCGTGGCCAGCAAGTTCCCGGGGCGCGTCGTAGACCTGGCGGCGCGCGAAGGGGCTGAGGTCGTCAAAGGCACCGTGCTGATACGGCTTGACGATGCCCAGACGAAGGCGAAAGTCGACCAAGCCTTGCGGCTCGTCGAGAGCTTGATCTCGCAGGTGGAGGCGGCCCATACGGCACTCGCGGTCCTCAACCTCGAAGTGCCTCTGAGCATCGAAGCGGCGGACGCCAAAGTCGCCAGTGCGCGCGCCCTCATCCGTAAGGCGAAAGCCGTCGAGTATGAAGCCCGCCGGGACGCCGAGCGTGTGCGCGCTCTGCTTCCCGAGCAGGCCGTGTCACAGCAGCATGTGGACCAGGCGGACGCGCGTTGGAAAGTCGCGGTCACGGACATTGCGGTGTCGCAGGCCGCCCTCGATCAGGCCGGGAAGGAACTCGCTCAGGCCGAATTGGGGCGAGAGCGAATCCGATCGAAGGAAGCGGAGGTGGCCGCGCTCGAACGGCAGCGCGACCAGGCGGATGCGGCACTCGCGGAAATCCGCAGCGTGCTCGACGATCTGACGATCGTGGCCCCGACGAGCGGGACGGTGACCACGCGCATGGTGGACGTCGGCGAAGTCGTGGCGACCGGCGCGCCCCTGCTCGAACTGGTGGACCTCGACCGCCTCTATTTGCAGGTCTATGTCCCGGAGCTCCAAGTCGGCAAGGTCCGCCTCGACCTGCCCGCCCGCATCCATACGGATGCCTTTCCTGACGAACCCTTCGAGGCGACGGTCCGATACATTGCCTCGAAAGCGGAATTCACTCCAAAAGAAGTCCAGACTCCCGACGAACGCGTCAAGCTGATCTACGCCGTCCGGCTCTATCTCAAGGCGAATCCAAATCATCGGCTGACACCGGGTCTTCCGGCGGATGCGGTGATTCGCTGGAAGGACGATGTTGCCTGGTCGAAGCCCCGATGACGAGCCTCACCGCATCGTCACCGGACCTGGTGGTCCGGGTCTCCGGCCTCGTGAAGCGGTACAAGCAGCACCTCGCGGTCAAAGGCCTCGACTTCACCGTGAATCGCGGAGAGATCTATGGCCTCATCGGACCCGATGGGGCCGGAAAGAGCAGCGTGATGAAGGCGCTCGCCGGAGTTTTGCAGTACGAAGGCGGGTCCGCGGAAGTGTTCGGGACCGTCGTGGATTCCGAGCAGGCGGCCGAAAACGTGAAACGACGAATCGGATTTCTTCCTCAAGGGCTGGGGCTCAATCTCTACCCTGAACTCTCCGTCGAGGAGAACATCGACTTTTTTGCCAAGCTGCGGTTAGTTCCCGAGGCGGAGCTACGTGAGCGCAAGGGACGGCTGCTGGCCATCACCCGCTTGGATCGTTTTCGTGGCCGGCTGATGAAACAGCTCTCGGGCGGGATGAAGCAAAAGCTCGGCCTGATCTGCACGTTGATTCACGAGCCGGAGCTTGCCATTCTGGACGAGCCGACGACCGGCGTCGATCCGGTTTCGCGGCGCGACTTCTGGGCCATTCTTGCGGAGTGGCAGTCAGCCAAAGGCATGACCGCGATTGTGTCGACCGCCTACATGGACGAAGCGGCCCGCTTTCACCGGCTCTCGTTTCTCTCTCATGGCCGGATGCTGGCCTCGGGAACTCCGGCAGAAGTCACGGCGCTGGTCCCGGGCCTGGTCGTCACCTTCGAATCGACCCCGCAATTGGAAGCCGTTGCCCGGTTGAAACGCCGCTATGCGCAGGTGGAATCCTTGGGTCCCTCGGTGCACCTGTTCACGCCGGAGCGGGACGCGCACGCCGCCGTGGCAGAAATCCGCGCGGTGTTGGGCGATTTGCCGGTGGGGCACCTCCACACGGATGAACCGGAGTTGGAAGATGTCGTCGTGGCCCTGCTCCTGAAAGAGCAGGATGGGCAAGCGGGAGCGTCGGACGCATCGGTCCGACCGACTCGCGCCGGAGACAGGCAGCAGCGCGATGGGCTGGCCGTTCAGGCCAGGGAACTCGTTCGGGATTTTGATTCGTTTCGCGCCGTGGACCGGGTGAGTTTTGATGTGCAGCAAGGTGAAATCTTCGGCCTGCTGGGGGCGAACGGTGCAGGCAAAACGACCATCATCAAGATGCTCACCGGAATTGTGCCTCCGACGGGTGGAGAGGGGCGCGTGGCCGGTGCGGACATGCGGACGGCAGGCGGGGCGATCAAGGAACGCATCGGCTACATGTCCCAGGCCTTCTCTCTCTATCTCGACCTGACCGTGGTCGAGAACATCCGGCTGTTTGCCGGGATCTACGGCCTGGCTCGCCGACAGGCGCAGCAACGGATGGAGTGGATCGTGGAGATGGCGGGCCTCAGCGGCTATGTACACGATCGGACGGGACGCCTTCCCATGGGAGTGCGGCAACGTCTGGCGTTGGGGTGTGCCCTCGTCCATAGCCCGCGCGTCTTATTCCTGGACGAACCGACATCCGGCGTGGACCCCATCGGCCGTCGACGGTTCTGGGAGTTGTTGTCCAGATTGGCTCGCGAGGAAGGCGTCGCGATCCTTATCACCACCCATTATCTCAGCGAAGCGGAACACTGCGACCGGCTGGCCCTCATGTATGCCGGGCGTATCGTGGCCGAGGGGACGCCGGCAGACCTCAAAACCCAGGTGGAGCAGGAAGTCGGGCAATTGCTGGAGATTGCCGTGGATAGGCCGGGGGCCGCACTCACGCATATGATGGCGGCCGGATTCTCCGGCGCCGCGCTCTTCGGTACGAAGATTCATGTGCTCTCACGCGATCCTTCCCGTGACGAGGCGCATCTCCGTGAGGTGTTGGCGCGCGTCGGCCACTCCGTCGAGGCGGTACGGCTGCGAACACTCAGTTTGGAAGATGTGTTTGTGTCGCGGGTCATGGCACTGGAACGGGCGGCGCAGAAGGAGGGGCACACCTGAATCTGCAACGCATCGGCGCCGTGGCGCTCAAGGAATGGAAGGAAACCACCAGAGACCGGCTGTTCCTGCTGCTGGCCTTTCTTCTGCCGGCTCTCTGGCTCGTGGTGTTCGGATACGGGTTGAACCTGGATGTGGAGGACATTCCGTTCGCGGTCCTGGATCGGGATCACAGCGAGTTGAGCCGGGATTATCTCCAGCGGTTCATCCAATCGCGCTATTTTTCGTTTCAAGGTTACGCTGATGAGGAGCGTGCCCTGGGGCGCCTGTTGACCGACACGAAGATCCGAGCGGCCATCATCGTGCCGGAGCGGTTCCAGGAACAATTGGTCGCAGGCGAACCGGTGGCCGTGCAGACGTTGCTCGACGGAACTTTCCCTCTCCATACGGATATCGCCAAAGGGTATGTCATTGCCATCAACCAGGCCTTCACCGAGGATCGCCTGATTGAGTACCTGCGGGGAGCCCGTGGTCTCACTGACGAGCAGGCGGCTGTGCTGGTGCGCCCGCTGAGCGTTGAAGTGCGATATCTGTACAACGAGGAGGTCCGCAGCACCTGGTCCATGGTACCGGCGCTGGTCATGTTTACGTTGATGCTCGCGTCCCCCCTGCTGACGGCGCTCGGGGTCGTGCGGGAAAAAGAAACGGGCTCGATCTACAATATTTACAGCTCTACCCTGAGCCGCGCCGAATTCCTTACCGGAAAGCTGCTGCCCTATATCGTCATTTCCCTCGTGAACGTCGTCGTCTTGTGGCTGATGGCCGTCGGCCTGTTCCAGGTGCCGTTTAAGGGACACTTCCTCCTGTTTTTTTCCGCGTCGGTGCTGTTCGTATGCTGTACGACAGGAATCGGCCTCCTGATTTCCTTGCTGGTGCAGACGCAAATGGCGGCGTTGATCATCACGATGATCGTCGCGATGATTCCGACCATTCTGTTTTCCGGGCTCTTGGTTCCCGTCGCCTCATTGACGCGCGGCGCCAAGGTCCAGGCCCATCTGTACCCTGCCATGTACTACACCAACATCGTGCGAGGAAGCTTTCTGAAAGGCGTCGGTGCCGACGTGTTGTGGTTCGACCTGCTGGCGCTGGGGATGTTTGCCGCCGCCATCAGCGGCGTCACCTATCGGCTCTTTACCAAGAGGCCAAAAGCATGAGGAATGGGAGATGACGGCTCGCCGGCAGGCAACCATGTGGGGGCGACGGCTCGCGGCGCTGACGTGGAAAGAACTGTTGCAACTGACGCGCGACTTGCCGCTCTTGCTGTTCTTGCTCTATTCGTTTTCCCTTTCGGTCGTGGTGAGCGGCGCCGGGATCACGATGCAGCTCACCAACGCCGAGTTGCTGGTGCATGATGCGGATCACAGTCCTTCGTCCCGCGAGCTGATCCACCGGTTTCAGCCCCCGTATTTCGCCTTTACCGGCGAGATCCGCGATCCACGGGAGGGACTCAGACAGTTGGATGCGGGCCGCGCGATGTTGCTGTTGGAGATTCCTCCCCGATTTCACGAGGCGTTGATGAGTGGGGAGCGAACGGCGGTCCAGCTGCTCGTTGACACCACCAATGCCCCTCAAGGACTTTCGGCCGCCGCCTATACCGTGCGAATCGCCGGCCTGTTCGGCGCCGAGCGGGGCCTGGCGTCCGCCGGTCTTTCCGGTGCGAAGGCGAGCCTGCCGATGGTGACCAGTGCCCATCGCGTCTGGTTCAATCCCACCCAAGATGAACGATGGTTCCAGTCCATCGCCCATGTCCTCCGTATGACGACCATCTTTGCCGTGTTATTGCCGGCGGCTGCGCTGGTGCGTGAGAAGGAGCGGGGCACGGTCGAACAATTGTTGGTGTCGCCCCTGTCTTCCTTCCAGATCATGTTTGCCAAAGTGCTCGCGATGTCCGGGGTCATCCTCCTCGCGCTCAGTCTCGCGCTGTACGGTGTGCTGCAGCCGGTGTTTCATGTGCCGATGAAGGGGTCGACCGGACTCTTTTTTCTCCTGACCGCGTTGCACGTCTTCACCACTGCCGGATTCGGGCTGGTGGCAGCGACACTCGCGAAGAATCAGGCCCAGGTGGGCATGATGACACTCTTCGTCGTGGGGCCGATGCTCCTGTTGTCTGGCATTACGTCACCGTATGAGTCCATGCCGACGTGGGTGCAGGCGATCATGACGCTCTCACCGCTGCGCTACTACATCGACATCACCTATGGCGTGATGCTGAAGGGCGCAGGGTTGGATATGCTGTGGAAGTCGGTCGGTGCCATGCTCCTGTTGGGCGGCAGCCTGTTCGGCTTCGGTATGTGGCGATTCCGGCGGCAATTTCAATAAGCAGCCATCACCATCACCGTGCTCGTTGACGCTCACCCACCACGTCCCGTCATCTCGTGACGACGGCCTTCGTCACCTGACGATGGGTCGTCGTCGCTCCTTCGTCACTTCAGCCCAACACAGCGAGACTCACCAGGGCGCATCTTCGAAATTCTCCATATCGTCAATGTGTTAGCACGTGTCGTTGGCATCGCGATGAACGGGAACGACCCTTGCCATACCGCACGTACAACGGATCGGTCATCAATTCTAACTGGAGGTGCAGCATGCAGGCGTTGTTCAAAACAGATGAGTCCTGGGCCGGGTTGATCTTGCGAGTGGCGTTGGGCGGCGTGATCTTCGCTCATGGCGCGCAGAAATTGTTGGGCTGGTACGGAGGGTTTGGCTTCGAAGGCACGATGGGATTTTTCACGCAAAAGATGGGGCTGCCCTGGCTGGTTGCGTTTCTAGTCATCATCGGTGAATCCATCGGCAGTCTTGGATTGATCGCAGGCCTGCTCACGCGGTTCACGGCGGCGAGCTTCATCGTCATCATGCTCGGCGCGATCGTGACGGTGCACTTGCCGCAGGGCTTCTTCATGAATTGGTTCGGCCAGCAGCAAGGTGAAGGCTTTGAATATCACCTCCTCGTGATCGCGATGAGCCTGGCGCTGTTGGTGGTGGGTGGCGGCAAGTGGTCGCTGGACGGGCTGATCGCCAAATGGCTGGGTGAGCCGGCGAAGAGTCAGCTCTCGGACGCACGCGACCAGAAGTATGCCTTCCGGACCTTGTAAGGCGCAGTCTAATTCGCGTCACGCGGAGGCTGGTACGACCATGCTGAAAATTACGGTGTCGAACGAACATCCACGGATCACCTTCACGCTCTCCGGGCGTCTGGTCGGTCCCTGGGTCCAGGAGCTCCGGCAATGCTGGCTGATGGCGGACTTCGACGATCCGAGGCAATGTCGGGTCGACCTCCGGGACGTGAGCTTCATCGATGAGGCGGGCACGAGGCTGCTGTCTCAGATGACCCGCGAGGGGGTCTCGATTCAGGCGTCAGGGTGTCTGACGAAGGCCATCGTGCAGAGTTTAGACAGGACAGGCGTTCACAAACATGGATGAAAGGAGTCACACCATGACACGGACCATAGTGATGCTCGGTGCAATCGTACTCAGCTTGTCGATGGCGGTGCCCTCTGGACAAGCCGCCGATGGCGGGGCGAAAAAAGCGACACATATGAAGGTCAGCGGGGTGGTTTCGAATGTGGCGTCAGGCATCACCACCGTGAAGACGCCCTGGGGGACGATGAAAATTGCGTCGACACTCACGCCCAAGAATCTTGAGGTGGGAGAAGAAGTGGACATGCAGGTCAACGAAAACAATGCCGTGATCGACGTCCATCGGAAGGGAGACAGGGCGCATACCCATCGCTTCGTGACGGGTAACCTGGCCTATACCTCGCCGGATAGGAAGGAAATCAAGGTGTGGACCCCGGAGGGAGAGAAGGCCATCGATGTGCAAACAGGCCGGTCCAAGTTGTCGACATTGGAAGAAGGGGCGCCGGTGACGGCCGAGTTGAACGAAGCGGGAAAGATGATCGACATCAACCGTTTCACTGTGGAGATGAGCTTCGACGAACATCCGCGCACCAAGCCTGGCTATGTCATTCAGGTGAATGGGACGGTGACCAAGATCCAGTCCGGCCTGATCTATGTGAAAACGCCGGCGGGACAATACACGATCAGCGCGAACACCGCCCCTGCCGATGCGGCGGTCGGCGATGACGTGTCGCTCTGGGTCAATGAAGAAGGTATGGTCATCGATCATCATGGAAAAGAAAAACACAAGGCCGGCAGCCACCGGCTGATCTTCGGCAAATTGATCTATGCGGGAACGACGAAGAATGTGATCAAGCTGGCGACGCCGGAAGGCGTAAAAGAATTTCCGTTGGAGCGGATGGAAGTGAAGACCAAGCCGATCGCGGAAGGGTCCCACATCGTGGTCGAGTTGAATGAAGAAGGCACCGTCATCGACCTGCGGAAGGCGCAGTAACCTGAATGGGTCTGGCGGGGGCCCTGCTCCCGCCGGACCGTCGCTGGGTCGAGATCAGGCCGGTGGTTCAACAGGTGTCGGTATGAAAGTGGCGGCCACCGCCGAAGCCGTTCAAGGAGGTGCCTGATGCCGGTGACATTGATCAATGTATTTTCGGTCCCGCCGTCAACGAAGCAGAGTTCGTGCAGTGGTGGCAGGACGTCAAGGCGCACATCACGAAGCAGGAAGGATTTCTCAGCGGGAAATTCCATAAGAGTCTCAAGCCGGACAGCCGGTTCACCTATATCAACGTCGCCATCTGGGAGAACGAAGGCTTGTACTGGAAGGCGTATGAGAAGAGCGTCACGCCCATGAAGGAGAAACTGGCGCAACTGGGGGTGGACATGACGCCGGCGCTCTATCACGTCGCCTTTGAATACTGATCATAGGTGCACGAGAAGCATCGTGCGGAATTCAGCCAGCGATCAAGGAGGAGAGTATGAAGATGCACAATACGATGAGGGTTGCGATGGTGGTGTTGGGTCTGAGCGGGGTGTTGGTGTCGGCCGGTTCCCTGTTCGCCGAGGTCGATGATGGATCACTTGTCACAATCACCTCCCCGAAGGACGGAGCCAAGGTGGGAGAGACCTTCGAGCTCACCTACGCGCTCACGAAGGGTTCCAAAGCCGCTCATGCACATGTGTACCTGGACGGCGAACCCCAGAAGAAGTTTCCCGGCACCTTCAAGGGCCTGAGCAAGGGCAAGCATGAGATCAAGGTTCAAGCGGCGACTCACGATCACGACCATTTGACCGCGACTGACACGATCACGGTCGAGGTGCAATGACGGCAGCTCCGAGCGGGGAGGTCTTGCCTCCCCGCCCCGTGGGAGGCTGCGCGGGAACTTGCGACGTGGTGAGAAGAGGCGCTTGGAACAGGTTATGGGCAGAGTTCAGTCAGGTCCGCCGTCACGACGTGCGCCCCGTTCCGGATGAGGTCTTCCGCATGCCCGGTTCGATCGACGCCGATGACCAGTCCGAATCCACCGTTACGCCCGGCCTGCACCCCTGCGACGGCGTCCTCGACGACAATGGCTCGAGGCGGATCGACCTGCAGTCGCCTGGCCGCTTCGAGAAAACCATCTGGGGCCGGCTTGCCTGCAAGATGGAGCCGTTCGCTTTCGATACCGTCAACCCGAGTCTGGAAGAAATCCGCGAGGCCGGTTTTTTGTAGCACGGCCGCAGTGTGCTTGCTGGCTGAGACGACCGCGGTTCGCATGCCCTGTGCCCGTACGTTCCGGAGAAGCTGCATCGCGTCGTCATACAGCTCGATGCCATGTTGTGCGAGATGCGCTTGGAAGTACCCGTCCTTCTTGTTCCCGAGCCCCTGGACGGTTTCCTGCTCCGGGCCATCGTGCGCCGTGCCATTGGGCAGGACGATGTGGCGAGATTCCAGAAAGGCCCGGACCCCGTCGTATCGAAGTTTGCCGTCCACGTATCGTTGATAGTCGAGCAGGATATCGAAGGGCTGAAAAGGCACGTGATCGCGCAAGGCTTTCGCTTGCAGGTACTCATCGAACAGTCGTTTCCAGGCGGTGGCATGCACGACGGCGGTTTTGGTGAGGACTCCATCGAGGTCGAAGAGCACCGCATCGAACTTGGTCGGATCGATGGACGGCGGATGGAAAGGTTGTTCTCCGGATGCGCCCTGTGTCATCCTCGGTCTCCCTTGCGTGTCAGTCTGTGTGTCGGCATGCGGGATACGTGGTCGTGACTGCATGCTACCATTCTCCCCTTCGAAGATGTGAAGGAACGTCACGATGTGGAAACCTCACGACAAAGCGATCCTGCCCGTGCCGGATCAGGGCGAAGAAGGGGTGAACGCGGCTACGCCGTTCTTGTCGGTCAGGGTTCCATTCGCCGTTGACCCACGCTGGGCCCTGGTCGAAGCAGGGTTCGACCACAATTGCGAGCCTGGGATCGAGTCGATTTTCACCGTGGCAAATGGTTATGTGGGAACGCGGGGTTCGCTCGACGAACGTGCAGGCCCATCCTCTCCGGTGACGTATCTGGCCGGCGTGTTTACGGGTACCGGGGGAGCAGGAGGCGTCCTGAAACTCGCGGAGCTGCCCGATTGGACGCATCTTCGCGTACTGGTGGAAGGGGTCCCGCTGTCGCTCGAAACCGGAACGACGCTCGATCACCGACGCATCCTCGACCTGCAGCACGGGGTGCTGTTTCGACAGTGGCGGCACCAGGATGACCGAGGCCGAGTGACGGCGCTCACCTATGCGCGCGCCGTGTGTCTTCACGATCGACACCTTTTGCTCCAGTCCGTCACGGTCACGCCGGAAAACTATGAGGGGGACATCACGATCCAATCCGCCACGAGCAATCCTCAGTCGGAGATCCACTGGTCTTCCGAGCTGAAAGGCAATGCAGCCCTGCTCCTGGGGCAGACGGACAGAGGAACAACGATCGCCATGGCCTCTCACAGCCGGCTGGAACATGAGAAGGGTCTGGAGAGTGTGGGGAACGGCTCGGGCGAAGCGTGCGCCGAGCAGTGGGTATGGCGAGCCCAACGGGGCGCGGCGGCTCGGTTCGATCGCTCCGTCGTCGTCTATTCATCTCGCGAGGTCCGGGATCCTGCCGAGGCAGCCACCGGCCATGTTCGCCGAGCTGCCGAGACGGGGCTGGCCGCGAATCTGTTACGACACGCCCAGGCATGGGAGGAGCGGTGCTGTGCGAGCGAAGTCGAGGTGGTCGGCGATGAGACGGCGCAGCGCGCGCTCCGCTTTGCGGTCTATCATCTCAACAGTGCGGTGAATCCACAGGACGAGCGTGTATCCATCGGCGCCAGGGCTCTGAGCGGTCCGACCTACAAGGGGCACGTCTTCTGGGATACTGAAATTTATCTGCTGCCGTTTTACACCTTCACCGATCCTGCGGCGGCGCGGTCGCTCTTGCAGTATCGTTTCCATACGCTTCCGGCCGCTCGCGACAGGGCACGGCGGCTGGGATATCAAGGAGCGTTGTACGCCTGGGAGTCTGCCGATACGGGAGCGGATGTCACGCCGGAGACGGTCCGCGCGCCGGACGGCCGGGTGGTTCAGGTCCTCACGGGGATTCAGGAGCACCATATCAGCGCGGATATCGCCTATGCGGTCTGGCAATATTGGCAGGCGACGGCGGATGAGGAGTTTTTTCTCACGGCCGGCGCAGACATCCTCATCGAAACCGCGCGATTCTGGGCCACTCGTGGTCGGGTAGAGCCTGACGGGCGGTACCACATTCGAACGGTCATCGGCCCGGATGAATACCATGAGTCCGTGGATGACAATGCCTACACGAACGTCATGGCGCAATGGAATCTCGAACGGGCCGCAGACACGGTCGATTGGCTCCGCTCCCACCGTGCGGATGTCTGGCCTATCATCAGCGAGCGTGTGCGGGTCACGCCCGATGAACCGGACTCCTGGCGTCGGACTGCGGCGCTCATGGTGACGGGATTCGATCGCGCAACCAATCTGTTCGAGCAATTTGCCGGCTTTTTTGACTTGGAAGAACTCGACCTCCAGCCATACCGCCCCATGTTGGTTCCCATCGATGTGACGATTGGACGGGAGAGGACGCAGCGCGCTCAAGTCGTGAAACAGGCCGACGTGGTCGCGCTGAGC
>ERZ1645185.832-NODE-832-length-12977-cov-4.751509_pt1 | contig 12977 bp, 14 predicted proteins | sample MGYA00575351_ERZ1645185 | MGnify/ENA primary metagenome ERZ1645185 (study PRJEB40838, sample SAMN11284767) | freshwater sediment metagenome | isolation source: river sediment | host: Sediment | place: India: Jana village, Kanpur | collected 2015-12-17 ...
GCGTGCGGCGCAGCACCTCGACCACCCGCGCGACCACGGGCTGCGGATCGGCCTGAGCTGTGGCGCGGCCCGACTGGATGCGCGCGCGGGCAAGTTCGCGGTCGACCGACCGCTGCATGGTGGCAGTGATTGCCTCGATGCTGTCGGCAATCTCGGGGTCGCCCAGTTCGCGTACTTGCGCGGCATCGCCCAGCAGGGCCTGAAGCGGGGTCTTCAGGCCATGTGCCAGATCAGCGGCGCGATGGCGCGCGCGCACAAGCTCTTTGTCGCGGGCGTCCAGCAGTTGATCGATCTCTCCGGCAAGAGGCAGAACCTCGCGCGGCAGGTCATCGCCGATCCGCGGGCGCCGCCCCGATCGCAGTGCCGCGACGCGCCCGCTGACTTCGGTCAAGGGGCGCAGGCCGACAGTGATCTGGGCCCATGATGCCCCGACGAGCAAGGCACCGAGCAGCCCAAGGAACGGCAGGATGCCGGACAGAAAGCCGCGCCTCGCGGTTTCGAGTGCCCTGCGGTCAGTTGCGACGATGACGCGGAGGGCAACCGGATCGGGACCACCGCCCACGGCGAGCCATTGCTCCAGCGCAAGCAGGGGCTCATCCTTGGGGCCAGTCAGGTCAAGAACGCGGGTCGTGCCCGGCGGCAGGGTCGTGACCGCCGGAAACGCGAAATCCCATAGCGACCGCGACCTGCCCACCTCATCGCCAAGGGTAATCTGCCAGTAGTGACCCGAGAATGGCTGATCATAAAGCGGATCGCCCTGTGTCGCGCGGAAGGTGGGACCATTCGCCCCGCCCGGGTCGATCATCGCCACCACCGACAGCGCCCGCGCCTCAAGATCGGCGACGGCGACGCGCTGGACATGGCGGTCAAAGAGGTAGGTCAGCCCCAGAACCGAAAGCGCCAGCGCGACAAGGATCGCCACCGCCCCGATCAGGCCGAGCCGCCATCGCAGCGACTGCGCCCTCATGCAGCACCTTCGAGGAAGTAGCCAAAGCCACGGCGCGTGCCGATGATGCCGGGCCCCAACTTGCGCGTGGGACGTGCGATGATCGCCTCCAGCGCATTGGCCTCTTTGCTGTCGTCGTCACCATAGAGATGCTCCAGCAACTCCGTCGGCGCGACGACGCGGTCGTGATGCAGGGCGAGATAGGCAACGAGCCGGAACTCAAGCGGGGTCAGGTTGACCGGCACGCCCCGACAAGCCACGCTCATCCGATTAAGGTCGACCGACAGATCACCCACCGCCTGCTGCGGCGCGGCCCGCCCACCGGCGCGGCGCACAAGGGCACGGGCGCGGGCCAGAAGCTCTTCCATGCGGAAGGGTTTGGGCAAATAGTCATCGGCGCCCGCGTCAATCCCCTCGACCCGTTCCTTCCAGGAACCGCGCGCCGTCAAAATCAGCACGGGAACTTCGACGCCCTCTTCCCGCCACCGTTTGAGAATGGTCAGCCCATCCAGACGCGGCAGGCCCAGATCGAGCACGATCAGGTCATAGCCCTCGGTCCCCCCCTGGAACCAGGCCTGCTCGCCATCGGCGGCCTGTTCAACGCGAAAGCCTGCAGATTGCAGCGCACGGGAGAGGTCGGCGGCGATCCGTGGGTCATCTTCGACGACAAGGGCGCGCATCAGTCGTCGTCTTCCTCCTCAAAATCAATGACCTCGCCTGTGCGGGCATCCAGATCCACCTCGATCAGCCGGCCATCCGGCGTCACGACATCCACCTCATAGACCCGGATGCCGTCGCTGAATTCAAGCTCTACCTCGGTCACGCGGCCGGGATGGGTTGTCTGCACCTTTTTCAGGATCTCTGCCAGCGGAAGGATCTCGCCTCGGGCGACGGCATCTTCGGCGATCTCGAAATCGGGAAGCGCGGGCTCTTGCCCGCCGACGGCAAGCGGGAAGGTGGCAAGGAGGATGGTGAGGAGGGCGATCGGTTTCATGCGCCTGTCATAGCGTGTCGAACCTGACAAATGCCTGACGGGCGTACTCAGCCCCCTGTCAGCAAGGATGTGCAAAAGGTGATTCATCAGGAAACGCGCCATCGAAAGGACCACACCATGAAGACCCTTATGATCGCCATGATCTGTGTTGGCGCGCTGACGTCCACGACCGCGCTGGCGCAGACCCAGCCAAAGCTGTCGACGCAGATCGCGCAGCTTGAAGCCAAGGGCTATCGCGTCATCGAACTGGAGGCCAAGGCTGACTGGATTGAGGCCGAGGTCGCCTCGGCGGATGGCCAGCGCCACGAACTGGTCGTGGATGCCAAAACCGGCGAAATCCTGCGCAAGCAGGCGGATGACTGATCCCTGACGGGGCCTGATCGATCACTACGACTGGGCCCCGACTATCCCCATATCAAGGGCAGGCCCGCAGAATGGGCTGCCATGATGATACCGAACGAAGGAGATATGAAGAATGGCACGTAAAACCGGAAACGCAGGTCCCAATACGATCAACGGCACGGCGAGCAACGACTGGCTCTATGGCCTTGCTGGCAACGACACCCTCTTTGGTCGCGATGGAAATGATGACCTGGAGGGCGGCGACGACAATGACGAGCTGCGTGGCGGCAATGGCGCGGACGAGTTGGAGGGTGGCCGTGGCAATGACCTGCTCTTCGGGGACGCCGGCAATGACGATCTGGAGGGTGACGCTGGTAATGACCGACTGTTCGGTGGTGCCGGCAACGACAGCCTTGAGGGCGGGACGGGCGATGATCGGCTGAATGGCGGCAATGGGCGCGACTGGCTGGAAGGTGAGTGGGGCAATGATACCCTGACCGGTGGCAAGGGCGCGGATGTCTTTGAATTCGAGCGCGGCGATGGGCGCGACATTGTCACCGACTTCCAGAACGGGGTGGACCGGTTGAAGTTTGATGATTTCAGCGCGGCACAGGTGCAGTCGGTGCTCGACAGTGCCCGGCAGTCGGGCGACGACGTGATCCTGCGTCTGTCGGCTGACACGACGGTAAGGATCGAAAATATCAACCGTTCTCAATTGACGACCGACGACTTCATCTTCTGATCACGTCTCGTCCGCTGTGGGGCGGCTGGCGCATTTGCGCGGGCCGCCCCTTGCTTTTGCACGGTTGAGCTTTCAGCGCGCCGCGCGGCCGGGGTGGCCTGCCTGACGCCAAAGGAAGGCGAGGATGAACGCCGCCGACAGCAGAAGGATGATCGTCGGCGCAGGCGCACTGTCGATCCAGAACGAAAGATAGACGCCCCCCAGCATCGCCGCGAGTGTCACGCCAACCGCAACCGCCATCATGCTGCGAAACTCGCGCGTCAGCAGAAATGCGATGGCGCCCGGTGCGATCAAAAGGCCAATGGCAAGGATCAGCCCGACGGCCTTGAGCGTGGCCACGATGGTCAGCGAGATCAGCGCCAGAAGCCCGTAGTGCAGCCAGCCCACGCGCAACCCGATCGTGCGGGCCTGTGCCGCATCAAAGGCATGCAGCAGCAGATCCTTCCATTTCGTCAGCAGGACCAGCGTCACGCCGAGGGCCACGACCGCCGCTGTCCACAGATCCTCCGGACCGACACCCAGCATGTTTCCAAAGAGGATGTGATCCAGGTGCACGTCGGTTTCTATCTTGGTGTAGAGCACCATCCCAAGGCCGAACATGCCGGAAAAGACGATGCCCATCACGGTGTCCTGCTTGATGCGGCTGTTCTCTTTCAGAAAGCCCACGGCAAGCGCGCAGAACATCCCGGCGGCAAAGGCCCCGACGATCAGGGGCAGGTTCAGCACATAGGCCAGAACGATGCCCGGCAAGGTGGCATGGCTGATCGCATCGCCCATCAGCGACCAGCCCTTCAGAACCAGAAAGCAGGACAGAAGGGCGGTCGGCGGGGCAAGGAATGCCGCGACCAGAAAGGCATTCTGCATGAATGGAAACTGGAACGGGGTAAGCCAGTCCATCACGCCACCTCTGCCGGTTCGGCTGCGCGGCGTCGGGCGGCCAGCATGCCATGTTTGGGCGCAAAGACAAAGGCCAGCAGGAAGATCGCCGTTTGCAGGCAGATGATGATCCCGCCCGTTGCCCCATCGAGGAAGTAGCTGAGATAGGCCCCGATCAGGCTGGTGCTGGCCCCGATCGCGACGGACAAGACCAGAAGGCGCGGAAAGCGGTCGGTCAGCAGATAGGCCGTGGCGCCCGGCGTCACGACCATGGCGATGACCAGAAACGCCCCCACCGTCTGCAGCGCCGCCACGCAAGAGGCCGAGAGCAGCACGAAGAACATAAGCCGCAGCCGCTCGGGCCGCAGCCCGATGGAGCGCGCGTGGTTCTCGTCAAAGAAGGCGGCCATCAGGTCTTTCCACTTGGCCAGCAGCACCGCCAGCGACACGAAGCCGATAATGGCCAGTTGCAGCGTGTCGGCGGGCGAGATCGCAAGGATGTTGCCGAGAATAATCGTCTTCACATCAACCGGCGTGGGCGAGACCGAGATCATGAAGAGCCCCAACCCGAAGAACGAGGTGAAGATGATGCCGATGATCGTGTCCTCTTTCAGCCCGGTGCGCTGGTTCAGAAACAGCATCGCCCCCGCCGCCAGCCCGCCAGAGAGAAAGGCGCCAAGCGCAAAGGGCAGACCCAGCATATAGGCCCCGGCCACCCCCGGCACGATGGCATGGCTCAGCGCGTCGCCGATCAGCGACCAGCCCTTGAGCATCAGATAGGCCGACAGAAAGGCGCAGACCCCGCCGACCAGCGCCGAAACCCACATCGCATTGGTCATGTAGCCATAGGCGAAAGGTTCGAGCAGAACGCTCATGCCTCGCCCCCCTTGGTGCGGGTGCGGTCGTCGTAGATGACCATGGGACGTTCATCGTCGGTCAGGATCGTGACGGCGCGCGCGTCCTCGTCATCATGCAGGTCCGACCCGCCAAGGACGAAATGGCGCAGCACGCCGCCAAAGGCGCGCTCAAGGTTCTCGCGGGTGAAAGTGGTCGCGGTGGGGCCATAGTTCAGCACGGTTCCCTTGACGAGGACCGCCTGATCGCAGAACTCGGGCACCGATCCGAGGTTGTGGGTCGAGACCAGCATCACCCGGCCTTCGTCGCGCAACTCTTTCAAAAGCGTGATGATCGCCTCCTCGGTCTGCACATCGACGCCGGTAAAGGGCTCGTCCAGCAGGATCACCTGCCCATCCTGCGCCAGCGCGCGGGCAAGAAACACGCGCTTCCTTTGCCCGCCCGACAATTCACCGATCTGGCGTTTGCGATAGTCCGACATGCCGACGCGGGCGAGCGCCGCTGCGACCGCCGCGTGATCTGCGGGACGCGGGATGCGCAGAAAGCCCATGCGGCCATAGCGGCCCATCATCACCACATCCTCGACAAGGACGGGGAAGGACCAGTCCACCTCTTCTGCTTGCGGCACATAGGCCACGATCCCTTCGCGCAGGGCGGTGCGCACGTCGCGCCCCATGACCGAGATCCGGCCCGAGGCCACCGGCACAAAGCCCATGATCGCCTTGAAAAGCGTGGATTTCCCCGCGCCGTTCACGCCGACCAGTGCAGCGATGCTGCCCTTGGGTACCGCAAAACTTGCGTCGCGCAGCGCAGTCAATCCGTTGCGGTAGGTCACATTGACGCCGGCGGCGCTGATGCCCGCGCGCGTGGTGTCATCAGGGGCAAGCCGTTCGGACATGATCTCAGTTCCCGGCAGCGGCGGTCAGGCCGCGGGTCACGGTTTCGGTGGTTACCCGCAAAAGGTCGAGGTAGGTCGGCACCGGACCGTCAGGCTCGCTCAGGCTGTCGACGTAGAGCACGCCACCGTAGCGGGCGCCGGTCTCGCGCGCCACCTGCTGGGCGGACTCGGTGTTGACGGTGCTTTCGCAGAATACGACCGGAATTGCGTTCTCGCGCACGGTATCGATCACCCGGCGCACCTGCTGCGGCGTGCCGGTCTGATCGGCGTTGATCGGCCAGAGATAGGCCTCGCGCAGGCCAAGATCGCGGGCGAGGTAGCTGAATGCACCCTCGCATGTGACCAGCCAGCGCTTGTCCTCGGGTACGGTGGCGATAGCGGCCTGCAAGGGGGCCAGCGTATCGGCGAGCTTCGCCTTGTAGGCGGCGGCATTGGCCTTGTAGGCCTCGGCATTTTCGGGGTCGGCCGCGACCAGGGCGGCTGCGATGTTATCGACATAGATCTGCGCCGAGGTGGGCGACATCCAGGCATGCGGATTGGGCTTGCCCTCATAGGCGCCTTCGCGGATCGGCATCGGGTCAACCCCGTCGGACAGCGTGGCCGAGGGGACGTCGCCCAGATTTGACAGGAACTGTTCAAACCAGCGTTCAAGGTTCAGCCCGTTCCACAGGATCAGGTCTGCATCCTGCGCCGAAACCAGATCGCGCGGGGTTGGCTCATAGCCATGGATCTCTGCCCCGGGCTTCGTGACAGACACGACCGTTGCATGCTCGCCCGCCACGTTACGCGCCATATCGGCAATGACGGTAAAGGTCGTGACCACCTTGAATTCGTCTGCCCATGCGGGAAAGGCGGCAAGCCCGGCCAGCAGGGCAAGAAGGGACGTGCGCATGAATCCTCCTGCATCTGTCGTATGTGATAATGAGAGCGATTCTCGATAAGTCAAGGGATCTGAGACTCATTCGCAACTTGAGCCCTGTCGATTGGCGCATTAGGATTGCTCCCATGTCGGATGAATCTGATCCCATCGAAGCCGGTTTGCGCACGGAAGGTGTGCGTGTGACGCGTCAGCGTCTGGCGATCCTGCATGTCCTGCGTGAGGCGACGGACCATCCCCGTGCCGAGGATATTCTGGCGCGCGCCAAGGAGCAGGACCCAAGCGTGTCTCAGGCGACGGTCTATCGCACGCTCTCGGTGCTGGAAAAGGCAGGCACCGTGCTGCGCAATGAATTCGACGGGGCAGGGGCGCGCTATGAACTGGCCGAGGGTGGGCACCACGACCATCTGATCGACCTTGATACCGGCGCGGTGATCGAGTTCCATTCCGACAAAATCGAACGCCTGCAGGCCGAGATCGCCGCCGAATTGGGCTATGAGATCGAGTGGCACCGGCTGGAGCTTTACGGCCGCAAAAGCGGCCGGCGGCGCTAAAGCGCGTAGAACGTCCGCGCCGCGCCGCTGAAGATGCGATCTTGCGCGGGGGCGGGCAGGTGAGCGAGCAGTTCGCGGCTTGCGGTCACCCAGGCATCATAGTCACCCGCCAGATTGACCACCGGCCAGTCGCTGCCCCACATCAGGCGGTCAGGGCCAAAGGCGTCGATCACCACCCGCGCAAAGGGGCGCAGATCGTCGATATGCCAGTCGGGGCCGATCTCGGTGATCATCCCCGACAGTTTGCACCAGACATTTGGCAGCGCCGACAACCGCTGCATACCCCTGATCCAGTCCGGATCGGGGGCCTGCCGCTGGCCCATCCGGGGTTTCGCCACATGGTCAATCACGATTGGCAGCGATGGATGCCTCAGGGCAAGGGTCTCTGTGGCCCGCAGGTGGCGGGGCTGGATCAGCGCGTCGAAACGCAGCCCAACCTGCGCCATATGCGCAAGCGCCGGCGCGACCGAGGGGCGCAGGATCCAGTCGGTATCCTCGATGCCCTGCAGCATGGGCCTTAGCCCCTTCAGCCAGCGATCCGCGCGCAGCCGGTCGATGGTGGCAATGGCGTCAGGGGCGGAAAGGTCAACCCAGCCGACCACGCCTGCCACGAAGGCCTCGGTCGCGGCGATGTGCAGCAGAAACTCGGTCTCGGCCACCGAGTCGGTCGCCTGCACCAGAACGGTCTGCGCGATGCCGTGCCGCTTTAGCAGGCCGCGCAGGTCATCGGGCGCGAAGTCCCGGTTGATTGGCGCAACCGACGGATTTGGCCAGGCATAGTCGCCCCGGCCAAGTCGCCAGAAATGCTGATGGGAATCGATCATCCGGCAGCCTCGCATGGCGTGTGTATCTAATCATTAAAGACCTACGCGCTGGTCAACCTGCCTGTCAACTGATCCCGCCCGGATCAGACCAGCCGGTTGACGCGCAAGGAGGCCAGCAGCGTCTCTTTCGACGTGGCCAGATGCTCACGCACGGCTCTTTCCGCAGCCATTGGATCGCGGGAGCGCAGCGCGTCGATGATCGCCCGGTGTTCGCCGATGGCGGCTTCGTTCCGATGGCGCTCAAGCTGCTTGTCCCATTGGTAATGGTAGTGGAAAATCAGCGAGATGACTTTCTGGAAGTCCTCGACAAAGCGGTTCTTGACCACCCCGTTGATCGTCGCATGAAACCGTTCGTCCAGGCTTGAGAAATCGCGGAAGTCGGTCTCGATCCGGCCCAGCAGGTCAAGATGGTCGCGCTCCAGCGCGTCGAGTGCGGTCCAGATCGGATGCCCCTCGGGCAGTCCGACGACGGTGCGCGCGGCGTTCACTTCCAGAAGCAGGCGAAAGTCCGAAAGTTCTACCGCATAGTCGGCGGTAAAGCCCAGCAGGCTCCAGCCTCCGCGCGGGCGGCGCTCGACCAGCCCGAACTGGCCAAGCCCGGCCAGAAACTCTTGCAGCATATGAGGCGGGACCGAAAACCGCCGTGCAAGTTGGGTCACGTTCAGCGGCGTGTCCGCGGGCACGTCGAAGCGCAAGACCCAGTCGAGGAACCGCCCTTCAAGCTCGCGAAGTGAGATGTAGTCGTCGCGTTCCGGCACGCGGTCGGCCTCGCGCGGTGTGCGCAGCAGGGTCTTTTGCCGCCCCTCCAGTTGCACCACCCCTTCTTCCGACAGCCGTTTCAGGATCGCCCGCACCACCGTTCGGCTGACTTTCAGCGTCTCGGCCAGTTTCAGTTCCGACGGCAGCGCGGCGTCAACCGCAAGGGGGGCCAGCAGGTCAAGCGTCTGGTTATATGCGCTGCGAAAACGGGTGTCGGTGCGTGCCATGGTCGCGGACCTGTTCTTTGTGTTGAACGCATAAAAAACAATTTACAGTGCCGCATCCGCATGTCTAGTGTTCTTTATGATAAAAGCCATAACGCGACGGGAGGCGCTGGAATGGTTGACGCAAAGCCCTGCGGCGCCCTTCGGCGCGGCGGTCCGTTGCTGGCCGTCGAAATGAGGCCCGAATGACCAATGTCATCGAGATGGAGGCGATCGAGAAGCGCTTTCCGGGCGTGCATGCCCTGCGGTCGGCGCGCTTTGATCTGCCCGCGGGTGAGGTTCATGCCCTGATGGGCGAAAACGGGGCCGGCAAATCGACACTGATGAAGATCCTGTCCGGCATCTATGCGCCCGACAGCGGCAGCATCCGCGTGAACGGCCAAGAGGTCCGCATCGACGGGCCGCGCGCGGCGCAAGGATTGGGCATCGGGATCATCCATCAGGAACTGGCGTTGATGCCTGACCTGACGGTGGCGCAGAACATCTTCATCGGCCGCGAACCGCGCAGCCGTTGGGGCGTGCTGAATGAGGCGCAGCTGAACCAGGATGCCGAGGCGATCTTCGCGGTCATGAAAGTGCCGATGGACCCGCGCGCCGAAGTGCGCAGCCTCACCATCGCCAAGCAGCAGATGGTCGAGATCGCCAAGGCGCTGTCCTTCCGCTCTCGCATCCTCATCATGGACGAGCCCACCGCCGCGCTGAACGAGGCCGAGACGAACGAGCTTTTTGCCATCATCCGTCGCCTGAAATCCGAGGGCGTGGCCATCGTCTACATCAGCCACAAGATGGACGAGATCCGCCGCATATCGGACCGCGTGACCGTGATGCGCGACGGTGCCTATGTCGGAACAGTTGCCGCCGCCGACACGCCGATCGAGACGATCATCGCCATGATGGTGGGCCGCGCCCTTGACCATGCCGAGGTTGCAATCCCTGACCTGTCGGCGGCGCCGGTTGCGCTGTCCGTGCGCGGCCTGACGCGCGGGCGGATGGTGCGTGATGTGAGTTTTGATCTGCGGGCGGGCGAGATCCTTGGTTTTGCCGGCCTCATGGGCGCCGGCCGGACCGAAGTGGCGCGCGTGATCTTTGGCGCCGACCCGCGCGAGGCGGGCGAGATCGCGGTGCACGGCACCCCGCGCGATATCCGCAGCCCGAAAGATGCGGTGGCCGCCGGCATCGGGTATCTGTCAGAGGACCGCAAGCATTTTGGTCTGGCCCTTGGCCTCGACGTGCGCTCGAACATCGCGCTCACCTCTCTGCCGCGCTTTACCGACCGGATCGGCCGGGTGGACGACGCCGCACTTGGCCGGGTTGCACAGGACTATATCCGCACGCTCGCGATCCGCACGCCATCGGATCGACAGGAGGTGCGCCTTTTGTCGGGGGGCAATCAGCAAAAGGTGGTCATCGCCAAATGGCTGCTGCGCGATTGCGACATCCTGATCTTTGATGAGCCTACCCGTGGCATCGATGTCGGTGCCAAGGCAGAGATCTATCGCCTGCTGCAAAGCCTCGCCGCCGCAGGCAAGGCGATCATCGTCATCAGCTCGGAACTGCCCGAGGTGCTGCGCCTGTCCCATCGCATCGCCGTGATGTGCGAAGGGCGGCTGACCGGCATCCTGCCGGGCGGACCGGGTACAAGCCAGCAAGAGATCATGCGCCTCGCCACATACCGCGACGTCGCGCAGGAAGGAGCCATCGCATGACCGCCACCCCCGCCGCCACCGGAGCGCTGAGCCGACTGAAAGCCTCGGGCGCGCATCAGAAGATTCTGGCCTTTGCCAGCCTGATCGTGCTTCTGGTGTTCTTCTCGCTGGCCTCGCCCAACTTCCTGCAAACGTCGAACATCCTTGCGATCCTGCAGGCGACAAGCGTGAACGGCGTGCTGGCGATTGCCGCGACGCTGGTGATCATCACGGGCGGGATCGATCTGTCGGTCGGCACCTTGATGACCTTCTGCGCCGTCATTGCGGGGGTCGTGCTGACCTTCTGGGGCATGGCACTGCCCTTCGGCATCATCGCGGCCATCGCGGCGGGGACCTTCTGTGGGTTCATCTCGGGCTCGCTGATCGCGCGGATGAAGATCCCGCCCTTTATCGCCACACTGGGCATGATGCTGATCCTGAAGGGGCTGTCGCTGGTGATTTCCGGCACCAAGCCCATCTATTTCAACGATACACCCAGCTTCCCGCTGATCTCGACCGGCTCGCTGATTGGCAGCTTCATCCCGGCGCTGCCGGTGCCGAATGGCGTGCTGATCCTGTTCGTGCTGGCACTGGTGATTTCCTGGGTTCTGTCGCGCACCACGCTGGGCCGCTACTGCTTTGCGCTTGGATCAAACGAAGAGGCAGTGCGGCTGTCCGGTGTCAACGCCGACGGCTGGAAGGTGGCGATCTACGCGCTGGCCGGGGGGATCTGCGGGGTCGCGGGACTTCTGATCGCCTCGCGGCTGAACTCGGCCCAACCCGCGCTTGGCCTTGGCTACGAGCTTGACGCCATCGCCGCGGTGGTGATCGGCGGCACCTCGCTTGCCGGTGGCCGCGGCTCGATCCTTGGCACGATCATCGGCGCGCTGATCATGAGCGTGCTTCTGAATGGCCTGCGCATCCTGTCGGTCGCGCAGGAATGGCAGACGGTGGTGACCGGCCTCATCATCATCGCCGCAGTCTATGCAGACATGCTGCGCCGCCGCCGGGCGGGGTAGGCACAGAAGAACGGCCAACGTTCCCGAACAACAAGGCATCCGAACATGGAGGAGATCAAGATGCTGAACAGAAGACATATGCTGGGCGCCATCAGCGCCGTGGCCCTGATGGCCAGCGCCGGTATCGGGGCTGCACAGGACAAGCTGTACATCCCGCTGATTTCCAAGGGGTTCCAGCACCAGTTCTGGCAGGCGGTGAAGGCAGGCGCCGACAAGGCCGCCGCTGAACTGGGCGTCGAGGTGACATTCGAGGGCCCCGATACCGAAGCCCAGGTCGACCGCCAGATCGACATGCTGGCGGCAGCCCTTGCCAAGAAGCCCGCCGCCATCGGCTTTGCCGCGCTGGACAGCCAGGCTGCGATCCCGCTTCTGAAGCAGGCGCAAGAGGCAGGCATTCCCGTCATCGCCTTTGACAGTGGCGTGGACAGCGACATCCCCGTGGCCACTGCCGCAACCGACAACCTTGCCGCCGCTGCGCTTGCGGCCGACAAGATGGCCGAGATGATCGGCGGTTCGGGCAAGGTGGCACTTGTGGTGCATGACCAGACTTCTCGCACCGGGATCGACCGCCGCGACGGGTTCGTGAACCGCATGAAGGAAGCCCACCCCGAAGTGGAGATCGTCGACATTCAGTACGGCGCGGGCGACCAGCTGCAATCGACCGAGATCGCCAAGGCGATCCTGACCGCGCATTCCGACCTGAAGGGGATGTTCGGCGCGAACGAGGGCTCGGCCATCGGCGTGGTGAACGCCAAGAAAGAGCTGGGCAAGACCGACCTCGTGGTGATCGGCTATGACTCGGGCGCCGCGCAAAAGGCCGCGATCATGGATGGCACGATGGCGGGTGCGATTACCCAGAACCCTGTCGGCATCGGCTATGAAACGGTCAAGGCCGCCGTCGCCGCCGCCAAGGGCGAAGCGGTGTCCAAGTCGATCGATACCGGGTTCTTCTACTACGACAAGTCGACCATCGACGCGCCGGAAATCGCGGCCGTCCTGTACGACTGATCCCGGAAGGGCGACCCGGTTCACCGGATGGAAAATCGTGGCTGGCCCCCGAGGGGGCCAGCCAGAGCAGAAGAACAGGTGTGGCATGGAACTGGGCCTTGCAGGCAAGGTGGTGATCGTGACCGGCGGTGGTGCCGGGATCGGGGCCGCGATATCGGAACAGCTGGCGGCAGAGGGCGCAGTGCCGGTCATCCTCGCCCGTCGCGCGCCCGAGGCCGACTGGCTGGCGGGGCTTGGCCCGAAGGCCGGCTGGGTTCAGGTCGATCTGGCCGATGATCAGCAATGCGTGGCCGCCGTCGCCGAGGCGCGGGCGCGGTTTGGACGGATCTATGGGCTGGTCAACAATGCAGGCGTCAATGACGGCGTGGGGATAG
>ERZ1645185.834-NODE-834-length-12971-cov-8.597399_pt1 | contig 12971 bp, 13 predicted proteins | sample MGYA00575351_ERZ1645185 | MGnify/ENA primary metagenome ERZ1645185 (study PRJEB40838, sample SAMN11284767) | freshwater sediment metagenome | isolation source: river sediment | host: Sediment | place: India: Jana village, Kanpur | collected 2015-12-17 ...
GGTGGGCGTGGCGATGTGGATCTTCTCCGACCTGAAGTTCCAGGCCGACATGGGCGTGATGCTGACCTTCATGTTCATCGTCAACATGATCGCCGCGATCGTGTTCCTGCCGGCGCTGTGCCGCTGGATCATGCGACCGAACGAGAAAGACGACTGGGTCGCGCACCTGTGATTGAAAAGGGCCCGCAAGGGTCCTTTTTCATGGCGACAATCGCACCAAGCCGCCAGCGCCGGCGCTTCCAGCGTGGCATCCCACAGATTGCCAAAGATCATAATAGCTACGTCATAAACGCCTTCACGAGAGCTTCACAACACATCAGCGAGGCTATGAGCTCGACTGCGGGCCCCTCTGGCCATGTGCAATGCATGGCGATGTCGGAGTCGAGTTCCTGATACGAGGCCTGCAGACCCCAAATTCCAACCCGTTCACGGTTTGCTCGCCTCCGTCAGGGAATTCCCTGCAAACGAAGGAGATGCCTTTATGGAATTTTTATCGATACTTTGGCTTGGCATGCCCGTTTGGGTGTGGCTGGCCTTCATCATGGCGGTACTTGCCATCCTGTTGTTCGATCTTGGCGTGTTGCACAAGCAGGCACACGAAATAGAGGTCAAGGAAAGCCTGTGGATGTCCGCGCTGTATATCGGCCTTGGGTTGCTTTGGGCTGTGGCGGTGTGGTTCATTTACTACAACTACGGCGGCGACAAGGCCATCGATCCGCAGATCGCCAATCTGGCTACGCCGGACGCCAAGGCTTGGGAGGCGGTCAAACTGTACATGACCGGATATCTGGTCGAGAAAACCCTGGCGATGGACAATGTGTTCGTGATCTCGATGATCTTCGCCTATTTCGCGGTACCGCGCATCTACCAGCACCGCGTGCTGTTCTGGGGCATCCTGGGGGTCATCGTGCTGCGAGCGGCCATGATAGGGTTGGGCACCACCTTGGTGATGAATTTCGCCTGGGTGCTGTATGTGTTCGCGCTGATTCTGATCCTGACCGGGGTCAAGATGTTGTTCGCCATCGACGACAAGCCGGACATCGCCAACAATCCGGTGCTGCGCATCCTGCGCAAGCGCATGCGGGTCACCGACGAAATCCATGGCGAGCGTTTCTTCGTCCAGAAGCCGGAGCCCGCTACCGGCAAGCTGGTGCGTTACGCCACGCCGCTGTTCCTGTGCCTGGTGTTGGTGGAGATCGCCGACGTGATCTTCGCCATTGATTCGGTGCCTGCGATCTTCGCCATCACCCCGGATCCCTTCATCGTCTATACCTCCAACATCTTCGCCATTCTCGGCCTGCGGGCCTTGTATTTCGCGTTGGCGGCGATGGTGCACCGCTTCCATTACCTCAAGTACGCCTTGGCTTTCGTGTTGATCTTCATCGGCAGCAAGATCTTCCTAGGCGACTGGCTTTGGGACGGCAAGATGCCGGCGGAAATCAGCCTGGGCGTGACGGCCGCTCTGCTGGCCGGTGGTGTGCTGTTTTCACTCTGGAAGACGCGCAACGGCACGACGGGCGACCGCGCCGTATCCACCTGATCAATCCTTGGGCGGGCTTCGGCCCGCCCATTCCGAGAATCAAACCAAATCCGCCGCTGCCGGCGCTTCGGGTTTGGCTTTCTGCAAGTTGCGCAGCGCGATGGCGAGTACGCCCGACAGCACCAGAGCGCCGCCGATCCAGACCCGGATGCCGACATGGTCGTTCAGGAAGATGACGCCGAGTATCGAAGCCAGCAGCGGCGCGATCAGCAGATACGGTGTGATCATGGCGACCGGATGGCGTTTGATCAATACGAAGAACAGGCCGTGGCCAACCAGGGACGCGATCAGCGCGGCATAAATGACCCCGAACCAGGCCTGAGCACTGGCCTGAAGGATGTACGGCATCGGATTGCCTTCGGCCGCGAAACTGATCAGGGCAATCGGCAGTATGGCAAGCACGGCGGTCCAGCCCTGCTGCTGGATCAGATCCATCTGCAGGCCGCGCATGGCGATGGTGCCGAACGCGATGCACAGCGCCGATACCAGCATGATCATGACCGGCGCCGGGTCGGCCAGAATTGCCGGATCGAGGCCGAGCACCAGTACGCCGAAAAAACTGACGGCGATGGCGGTGCCGGTGCGCCAGTGGATTTTTTCGCCGAGCAGCCACCAGCCGAGCAGAGCCACCATCGGCACATAGCTCTGCATCACGATGGCCGGCGAGGCGATGTTGGCCGAGAGTTTGATCGACCAGAAGTTCAGCCCGAAATGCAGTACGCCGTTGAACAGCGCCACCAGACCCAGGCGTTTCCATAGCGTGCGCTCGGGGATTTTCAGGAATGCCCCGAGCACGAGGCATAACAGCAGCAGCCGCAGGGAAGTGAACAGGAACGGCGGAATTTCCTGCAGTGCCAGCTTCGAGGTGATGAAGTTGCCGGCCCAGGCCAGGCAGATCAATGCCACCAGGCCGAGTTCACGCCCGTTCAAGCGGCCATGGCTAGCTGGCAATGCCGGCCCGCATGTGCTGACTGCTCGCATTCCGCTGCGATTCGGGTAATGGATGGACCGGCGCAGTGCTTGCTTTCTTGCACATGGCTTACTCCACGGTGATGCCGGCCAGGCGGAATAGGGCTTCGGCGTATTTGGCGCGTGTGGCGTTGATGATCTCGGCCGGCACGTGTGGCCCGGGCGCGGTCTTGTTCCAGTCCAGGGTTTCCAGGTAATCGCGAACGTATTGCTTGTCGTAGCTGGGCGGGCTGATGCCGACCTGATAGGTGTCGGCCGGCCAGAAGCGCGAGGAGTCCGGGGTCAGCATTTCGTCCATCACGTGCAGTACGCCGTTTTCGTCCAGGCCGAACTCCAGTTTGGTGTCAGCGATCAGGATGCCGCGGGCCGCTGCATGCCGCGCGGCGAACGCGTAAATCTCCAGGGTTTTGGCACGGACCTGTTCGGCGAGTGCATAGCCGATGCTGTTGACCACGACATCGAAACCGACATTCTGGTCGTGATCGCCGACTGCGGCCTTGGTGGATGGCGTGAAAATCGGCTCGGGCAGCTGTTCAGCCATGCGCAGCCCGGGCGGCAGCCGGATATCGCAGATGCTGCCGGTGGCCTGGTAGTCCTTCCAGCCGGAACCGATGATATAGCCGCGGGCGATGGCCTCGACCGGCAAGGGCTTGAGTTTCTTGGCGACCACGGCGCGCTTGGCATACAGGGCTTCATCGCAACCGGCCGGCAGCACCGAGGACACCGGCTCATGGCACAGGTGGTTAGGGCACAGGTGGGCGGTTTCGGCGAACCAGAAATTGGATATCTGGCAAAGCATCTCGCCTTTGCCCGGAATCGGGTCGGGCAGAACCACGTCAAACGCCGACAGTCGGTCGGAGGCCACCATCAGCAGGCGGTCTCCCGGCAGGGAATACACATCGCGGACTTTGCCGCGGTGCAGTAAAGGCAGGGGCAGATCGGAGGTGTGCAGGACGGTAGCCACGGAAAAACCTTACAGGGGAAGCGTATGCGTCCATTGTACCGCTAAGCCGGCCCGTCGACTGCTAGAATAACCTCATGAATCCCGCCCTGATGCTTCTGTTCTGGTTCGCCGCCATGCCGCTCTGGGCGCAAACCACGGCACCTGTCAAAGCCCCTGCCAAATCCGGCCAGTGCACGGCCTGCCATGCAGCCGATGGCCAAAGCCGCATTCCGGCCAACCCGATCCTGCGCTGCCAGCATGAAACCTACCTTGTCTCGGCCTTGAACGCCTACCGTAACGGCAGCCGCAAACATCCGGTGATGAACTCCATTGCCAATTCTCTGCAGGCAAAAGACATCAAAATCCTGGCGGCATGGTACGCCAATCAACCCGGATGCCGGAAATGAACGATTTACTGAAATGGAAAGGAAAGATCATCGGCGCGCTTATCGGCCTGTTGCTACGTCGGCCGCTGTTCATCGTCTTGGGTATCGTGATCGGGCACCTGTACGATACCGGCGTGTTTTCCGGCGGCAGGAAAGCTGCATCACCGGCAGCACAGGGTGATGCCGATCCCTATGCGGTACTGGGCGTTGCCGAACAGGCGAGCCAGGACGAAATCGAACAGGCCTACCGCCGGCGGATGTCCGAATACCACCCCGACAAGGTCGCCAGCGCCGCACCGGAATTGAAAGCCTTGGCCGAGCAGCGCGCCAGTGAAATCAATGCCGCTTACGAACTCATCCAGAAACGCCGCAAAAACGCCTGAGGCCGCCATGAAACCGATCATCGCCCCGTCCATCCTGTCAGCCGATTTCGCCAAACTCGGTGCCGAAGTCGATGCCGTACTCGCCGCCGGCGCCGACTGGGTGCATTTCGACGTGATGGACAATCATTACGTGCCGAACCTGACCATCGGCCCCTTGGTCTGTGAAGCCCTGCGCAAGCACGGCGTGACCGCGCCGATTGACGTGCATCTGATGGTCAAGCCGGTCGACCGCATCATTCCAGATTTCGCCAAGGCCGGTGCCAGCCTGATCAGTTTCCACCCGGAAGCCTCCGAGCACGTCGACCGCACCATCGGCCTGATTAAGGAGCAGGGCTGCCAGGCCGGTCTGGTGCTGAATCCGGCCACGCCCCTGAACGTGCTCGACCACGTGCTGGATAAACTCGACCTGGTGCTGATCATGTCGGTGAATCCCGGTTTCGGCGGCCAGAGCTTCATTCCGCAGGCGCTCGATAAAATCCGTCTGGTGCGTGAACGCATCCGCGAGTCCGGCAAACTGATCCGGCTGGAGGTCGATGGCGGCGTCAAGATCGACAACATCGGCGCCATCGCCCAGGCCGGAGCCGATGCCTTCGTGGCCGGGTCGGCGATCTTCGGGGCGGGCGATTACGCCGATACCATCCGCCGCATGCGCTCCGAGATCGAAAAAGCCCTATGACCACGCACGCGGAATTCGAGGCCTTTGCCGCCGAAGGGTACAACCGCATCCCGGTGGTGCGGGAAGTGCTGTCCGATCTCGATACGCCGTTATCGGTGTACCTGAAACTGGCCGATGGCCCGAACACCTATCTGTTCGAATCGGTTGAAGGGGGCGAAACCTGGGGCCGCTATTCGATCATCGGCCTGCCGGCCAAACGCAGTTTCGTGTTCCGTGGGCGCGCTTTCGAAGAACAGGTTTACGGTGTGTCCGTTGCCGGCGAAACTCTGGCCGATCCGCTGGCGAAAGTCGACACCCTGCGTGCACGCTATCGGGTCCCGAAAATCGACGGCCTGCCGGACTTCAGCGGCGGGCTGGTGGGCTATTTCGGCTTCGAGACCATCGCCTGGATTGAACCGAAACTGAAAGCCTCGGCCAAGCCCGACGCCCTCGATGCCCCGGACGCCCTGCTGCTGCTGAGCGAGGAAGTGGCGGTGTTCGATAATCTGAAAGGCCGGCTATACCTGATTGTGCATGCCGACCCGTCCGAACCGCAGGCCTGGGCCAGGGCCCAACGCCGGCTCGATGAGCTGGCCTACCGCCTGCGCCAGTCCGGCCGCAGTTACCCGGATGTGCTGCACCCATCCCTGCTGGATGAAGCCGATTTCGTGTCCGGCTTCTCGGAGCCCGAATTCACCGCCGCGGTCGAAAAGGCCAAGGATTACATCCGCGCCGGCGACGTGTTCCAGGTTGTGCTCAGCCAGCGCATGAGCGTGCCGTTCCGTGCGCGTCCGGTTGATGTCTACCGCGCGCTGCGCGCGCTGAATCCGTCGCCGTACATGTATTTCATGGATTTCGGCGGCACCCAGGTGGTCGGTTCTTCTCCTGAGATCCTGGTGCGCGCCAAGCACGGCCAGGTCACCGTGCGGCCGATCGCCGGCACCCGTCCGCGCGGCCGCGACGCCGAGCACGATGCGGCGCTGGAAACGGAACTGCTTGCCGATACCAAGGAATGCGCCGAGCATCTGATGCTGATCGATCTCGGCCGCAACGACGTCGGCCGCGTCGCCGAAGCTAATTCGGTGACGGTGCCGCAGCGCTTCATCATCGAACGCTATTCGCATGTGATGCACATCGTCTCGCAGGTGCAGGGGCGGTTGCGGGACGGCGTCGGTTTCGCCGAGCTGTTCAAGGCCACCTTCCCGGCCGGAACGGTCAGCGGCGCGCCGAAAATCCGCGCGCTGGAAATCATCCAGGAGCTGGAACCGAGCAAGCGCCATATCTACTCCGGCGCGGTCGGCTACATCAACTGGTGGGGCGACACCGACACCGCCATCGCCATCCGCACCGCGGTCATCCAGGACGGCACCCTGCACGTGCAGGCCGGCGCCGGCATCGTGTACGATTCCGAGCCGCACCTGGAATGGCAGGAAACCATGAACAAAGGCCGTGCCCTGTTCCGCTCCGTGCAGCAGGCGGCGCAGGGTCTTTAACCGCATACATAGGAGCATCCATGAAAATCGCATCGATGGTGTTGATGGCGGCGGTATTTTTTTCCGCGCAAGTCCAGGCACAGGCGCTGCCGAGCGCACCGTATGTGGTGGTACGCGGCCACGCCGAACGCAGCCTGGCGCCGGACCGCTTCGAAATCAGCATCACCGTGCAGAAAACCGGCCTCGATGTCGGCGAGGCCAGCGCGGTGGTGGAAAGCAGGACCGGCGAGATGGTGCGCAGCCTGAAGGCGCTCGGCCTGAAGCCGGCGCAGATCACCGCCACCAACATCAGCATCAATCCGGAATACCGATACGACCAGAACACCCAGAAGAACGTGTTCATCGGCAACCAGGTCAACCGCAACATCACCGCCAAGTTCGAGAGCAAGCAGACCCTGCAGAAATTCCTGGCGCAGGTGCCGGCCGGCGAGGAAATCCGCATCGGTGGCATTTCCAGCTCCTTGAGCACGCAGAAGAAAGTGGAATCGGAACTGCTGGATGCGGCCGTGGCCGATGCCAAGATCCAGGCCGCCACACTGCTTGACAAGTTTGGCCAGAAGGTCATCGGTCTGTATACCGTGTCGCAGGAAGCGCCCAGCATCGGTTTCGAATCGAAGGCGATGTACCGGGCCATGGATGTGGCAGCAGCCCCACCGCCGCCATTGGGCGAAACTTTCGAGGAAGGCCTGATCACGGTCAACAAAGACGTGTACGTGGTGTATCTGATTGCGGCGGAGTGAGCCATGCTGACGCTCGAAGACGACATCAAGGCCGCCATCCGCGATGTGCCGAATTTTCCGAAGGACGGCATCCTGTTCAAGGATGTCACAACATTGCTGCTGCAACCTCAGTTGGCCAATCGGGTATTGGATAATCTGGTGCATCGGTATTCCGGTTGCGACATCGACGCCGTCACCGGCATAGAAAGCCGCGGGTTTCTGTTCGGCAATGCATTGGCGCTTCGGTTGAACAAACCGTTCGTATTGATTCGTAAGGCCGGCAAGTTGCCGGCCGAGAAAATCAGCCACCGCTACGACCTCGAATACGGCAGCGCCACAATCGAACTGCACCGGGATGCAGTGCATGCCGGCCAGCGTTTGTTGATCCACGACGACCTCTTAGCCACCGGAGGTTCGGCTGAAGCCGCGGCAATGCTGATTCAAGAGGCCGGCGGCGTGGTTGCCGGGTTCAATTTTCTGGTGGAACTCAGTTCGCTGGATGGCAGCCAACGCCTGAGGCCGTTCAGTCAGGACATCCAGAGCCTTGCGGTGTACTGACTATGGCGGAAGACGGCCGCATCGGCGTTCTGTTCGTCTGCACCGGCAATATCTGCCGATCGCCGACAGCGCAGGGGCAGTTTGAAAAACTGATCGCCGAACGCCGGATCGCGCACCGATTCCGCGTCGATTCGGCCGGTACCGAGGATTACCACATCGGCGCAGCGCCCGACTCCCGCAGCATCAAAGCGGCACAGGCCAGAGGCATCGCGCTGGCGCATCTGCGGGCACGGCAGCTCAGCCGGAATGACTACGCGGATTTCGATTTTCTGCTTGCCATGGATTCCGGCCATTTGCGCCATTTGCAGCGGCAGATGCCGGCCGGCCTTTCTGCGCAACCGACAATCGCACGGCTGCTGGACTTTGTTCCGGGCCTCGAAGACCATGACGTACCCGACCCGTATTACGGCGGCCCGAAGGATTTCGAGCGGGTGCTGGATTTGACCGAGTCGGGTTGCGAGGGGCTGTTGGCGGCGATTGGGCGGCGGGTACGGCTTGCATGAAACCGGGATTTCCAAATAGCTTAAATGTTTTATGATTGAGCGGTAGAACAAGCAACGTCTGAACAAACAATACCAAGGGGTCGTTCGATGCCATCCATCTTGCAATCCGCCGTGATGGCGATTTTCTACCTGTCCGCAACAATCGGGATAGCCGCCGCGCCGCCTATCCAGGACTACATCAATCCGGCCATGGTCCGTGAAGGCACGCTACAGCTATCGCCGGCGGGCACCTATTTCGCGTTCGTGATGCCGCAGGAGGACAGGGAATCGCTGGCAGTGATGGATCGCGTGAGCAATAAGGTCACTGCGGTGCTGAAACTGGGCAAGAACCAATACGTCAGTGATTACTGGTGGGTCAGCGGTGACCGCATCGTGCTCAGCATCGCAGAAAAGCAGGGCGGCTACGACACGCCATGGGCGACCGGCGAGCTGTTCGGACTGGATGCCCGAACCGGAGACAATATCTATCTGTTCGGATACCGCGGCGACGGCGGCGGCACAGGCACCCATATCAAACGCGGTCTGGCGACCAATGGATCGGCTACCGTGCTGGAAAGCCGCGCCGATTCGGGCGGCACGATCCTGATCGGAATCGACCATTGGAACGGTACCGGCGAAGGCGGCAAGATGGAGCTCGCACGCCTGAACGTAAAGACCGCCATGTTGACCAAGTCCGGAGGCATGTTGCCGGTTCGTTACGTCGACAATGTTCTGGTCGGAGCCGATGGCAGCCTGCGCGCGGTGGCCGGCGCGGCCGTGACCGCCGATAAAGCCGATACCAGCAACCAGCTCTGGTGGCGAGACGGCAACAGTGATTGGCGTCTGGTGCTCGACGAAAAGCGTGATGGGAAACGGGTTTGGCCGCTGTGGCGCAAGCAGGATGGCGATGCGTTCTATGTCGAGGTCGCCGAATCGGGTCGGCCGAATTATCTTGCCGTCCTGGACCCCGCCAGCGGCAAGCTGACTCCAGCTTACCAGCCGGACACGGCCGATATCGGCAACCTGTTGATCAAAGCGGACCGCAGCGATGCCTTTGCGGTGGAAAGCTATGATGGCAGCGGCCGTGGTGGCTTTGTGTTCCTGCAACCGAATGCCGCAGAAGCGAAAGTGATGAAGGCATTAGCCGCCGAATTTCCGGGCGAACTGACGGCCGTCACCGGATTTTCCGAGGACGCCCGGTTCGCGTCGGTCATGGTCTACGGGGACGTCAATCCAGGAGAGTACTACATCTACGATGACGCCAAGAAATCCTTGTCGGCCCCGATTAAGATCCGACCGGGCATAGACCCGAACCATGCGGCTGTCACAGAGCCATTGGTTTTCAAGGCGCGTGACGGGTTGGAGATCCACGGCTGGATCACGCTGCCGAACAATCCCTCGGGCAAAATGCCGATGGTGGTCATCCCGCACGGCGGACCGTATGGCGTCGTCGATCGATGGTATTTCGACCACGAGTCGCAACTATTGGCCAGCCGCGGATACGCCGTGCTGCGGGTTAACTTCCGCGGCTCCGGCGGTTATGGCCAGGACCTCATCGACGCCGGCCTGAGCGAATGGGGCGGCAAAATGATCACCGATGTCACCGACGGCGTGCAGGCGGCGCTTTCCGGCCATGCCATTGACCCTGGACGGATCTGCATCTTCGGAGCCAGCTACGGGGCCTATTCCGCGATGATGGGCGCGGCCACGTCGCCGAATCTGTACCGCTGTGCCATCGGGCTTTCCGGAGCCTATGACCTCAATATCATGCGCAAGGGCAGCGATATCGATGATTCCTCCTACGGGCGCGCCTATCTTGCCGAAGTGCTGAAGGATGATGCGCAGTGGTTGCAGGCCAACTCCGCGACCACACAGGCGCCGCGCATCAAGGCCAAAGTGCTGCTAATCCACGGTGGCGAGGATGAGCGCACGCCGCCGGCCCATGCGGAAGCGATGCGGCGCGCCCTGACTGCCGCCGGCAATCCGCCGCAGTGGCTCTACAAACCGATGGAAGGGCACGGTTTCTTCGATCCGGATAACCGGCTTGAAGCCTATACCAGGATCCTCGAGTTCCTGGATGCAAATATCGGAGTGAAGGGCCAATGAGCGGTTTTCACTGGTTGACGCACATGCTGGTGTGCGCATTGCTTTCGGTTTCCGGAATGGTCTGCGCCGCGCCGCCCATTGAAGATTACATCAAGCCTTCCAAGGTGGAAGTCGGCTCGCTGCAGATTTCACCGGACGGCGCCCATCTGTCCTGGATCGTGCCACGAGAGGACCGCTCCCACCTCGTGGTGTATAACCGCGCACGCGAGGTAATCAGCGCGGAGGTCGGTCTTGAGGCCGGCCAGTATGTCCACGCGTACTGGTGGGTTAGCAATAGCCGTCTGGTACTGACCATATCGGAACGCAAAGGCAACGAGGAAACGCCCTCGATTACCGGAGAACTGTGGGCCATCGATGCCGACGGCAGTAACGGAAAATACCTGATCGGAGAAAATGAAAACCGCGCCGCCACCTTCGTTCTGGAACCGACAGCCGATGCCGACAACAGCATACTGGTCGGGGTGATGGGTTGGTCATACAGCGGTGAAGTGCCCTACCTCAGATTGGCGCGCATGAACATCAACAGCGGGCGCTTGAAGGAATCCGGTGGCCGCCTCCCGGTGCGCTACGTGGATACCGTACTCAGTGACAGCACGGGCCAGGCCCGGGTGGTCTCAGGCGACACCGCCGACAGAGACAACCTGTTGCTGTACCGCGATCCGGCCGATGGTCAATGGCGGACCGTGAACGATTCGCGCAACAGTGAACGCCTGCTGTTCCCGCTCGCATTCGCCGGCAGCGATACGCGTATCTATGTTGCCGTTTCAGAGGCCGGAAAACCCGATTACTTGGCGACCTTGGATCTGTCGACCGGAAAGGAAACCGTGCTGTTCAAGCCCGAAAATGCCGATATTGGCGGGGTCCAGTTGACTGCCGACGGCCGCGACGCCTATGCCGTCCGCAATTACGATGGTGATGGCAGGGGCGGCTTCGCGTTCTGGAACAAGACGGCGCCGGAAGCGATATTGCACAAAGAGCTGTTCGCGCGGTTTCCAGGCGAACTGGTCGAGATCACGGGATTCACCCGTGATGGCAACCTGGCGGTGGTATTCGTGCACAGCGACCTGAATCCAGGAAAGTATTACCTGTACAGCCGTGCGCAGCGGTCATTGACTTTGCTGACCGCCATACGTCCCGCCATTCGTCCGGAATTAGCAGCCAGTGTCGAGCCGCTCGTGTTCAAAACCGGCGATGGTCTGCAGATCCATGCTTGGCTGACTTTGCCGAACACACCGGCCGCAGGAGGAAAACACCCGCTGGTCGTGCTGCCTCACGGCGGCCCCTACGGAACAGTCGATCGCTGGGGGTTCGATCCGGAAGCGCAGCTGCTGGCCAGCCGAGGTTATGCGGTGTTGCAGGTGAACTTCCGCGGTTCCGGCGGATACGGTCAGAGTTTCGTGGACGCCGGATTGCATGAATGGGGCGGCAAAATGCAAAGCGACCTCAGCGACGGTGTGCGTGCGGCCTTGGCCGCGCATCCGATCGACCCCGGACGGATCTGCATTTATGGCGCCAGCTATGGCGCCTATGCCGCGTTGATGGCTGTCGCCACCGAGCCCGGATTGTACCGATGCGCCATCGGGTATTCGGGCGTGTATGACCTGCGGCTGATGCGTAGCCAGGGCGACATCAACGATACCGCATGGGGACGTAGCTACCTGTCGGAAATCATGCCCGACGACAAGGACTGGCTGGCCGCGCGCTCCCCCACCGGCAAGGCCGGGAGCATCAAAAGCCCTGTGCTGCTGATCCACGGCGGAAAGGACGAGCGAACACCGCCGAAGCATGCCAAAGCCATGCGTGACGCGCTTACCAAGGCCGGCAATCCGCCGCAATGGATTTACAAGGATAACGAGGGCCACGGCTTCTTTGACACGGCCAACGCGCTGGAGGCGTATACCGCCATACTCGACTTCCTGGATGCCAACATCGGCGTGAAGGCCGCCAAGTAACTGCTGAACACGGTCCGCGCCAGTCCGGACGGACGGTGCGGATCGCATGCAGTGGCGCCGATTACGATTCCGCGCAAGCCCTGTCGCAGGCAGTCATGCGATAATCATCAATCGAACTGCCAGCAAACCCGCCGCCATGCTTTTGATGATCGACAACTACGACAGCTTCACCTACAACCTGGTGCATTACTTCGCCGAACTCGGGCAGGAGGTCAGGGTCGAGCGCAACGACGCCATGAGCGTGGAAGAAGTCGATGCACTCGAGCCGGATGTCATCGTGCTGTCGCCGGGCCCGTGCACGCCGAACGAAGCCGGCATCTGTGTGCCGGTACTGGAGCAGTTGTCTGCTAAATATCCGGTGTTCGGGGTGTGTCTCGGCCATCAGAGCATCGGCCAGGCCTTCGGCGGCAAGGTCGTGCGCGCCAAGACCATCATGCACGGCAAGACCTCGATGATCCACCATAACGGCATCGGCGCTTTCGCCGGCCTGCCATCGCCGTTTGAGGCCACCCGCTACCATTCGCTGGTGGTCGAGCGCGAATCGCTGCCGGATTGCCTGGAAATCACGGCCTGGACGCAGAATGACGGTGGCAGCCTAGACGAAATCATGGGCCTCCGTCACAGAACCCTGCCTGTCGAGGGCGTGCAATTCCATCCCGAATCAATCCTGACCGAACACGGTCATGACCTGCTGCGCAACTTCCTGAAGCAACATACCGCCTGAGAACCGCCATGAATCCGCAACAAGCCCTGCAGCGCATCATCGAGCACCGCGAAATCTTCCA
>ERZ1645185.835-NODE-835-length-12964-cov-3.204896_pt1 | contig 12964 bp, 15 predicted proteins | sample MGYA00575351_ERZ1645185 | MGnify/ENA primary metagenome ERZ1645185 (study PRJEB40838, sample SAMN11284767) | freshwater sediment metagenome | isolation source: river sediment | host: Sediment | place: India: Jana village, Kanpur | collected 2015-12-17 ...
GTGGTCGCGGGTATTCAGGGGGCGCTGGTCCTCGCCCGGTCCCAGGGCGATGCTGCCCTGTTCATGCGTGCCATGAAACGCCTGCATCGACGAACCCGGCTCGTATAGCGCGATACGCTAAAGAGTGTGGCATTCGTCGCCGGGGTGCTGCGGGCAGCCCTGAATATCGAGACGACTCGACCCCGTTTTCAATTTGGCAAGCGTCCTCTGTCTGACTCCGCGGCTGCCGCCATGTCGCGCATCGGAATGGTTTCAGCGATTGATCGGGTTGCCGCCGGTTCCGGTCAAGCCTTCCGGTATATCCGCTGAAGTCTCGTCGAAGACATCATCACCAAACCCGGGTTTGGTTTTCGCACACACATCGATCAAGGGGCAGGGTCTGAGCCTGTGGCTGGGTGTGATCGGACATCGGACCGTAGACCAATCCGCCGCCACGTCCACAAAGGCCTGACAGGCCGGGCTCTTGTATGTACCCTTGCGGCAGATCAGGCTGATCGTGTGGTGAGGCAGTTCTGGCAGCAGGGAAATGGAATGAAGCCCCTGCTGCGCGCAGGAAATGGTGTCTGGAAGGATGGTGGCGAGGCGGCCAAGCCGGACCATTTCGATGATCACGCTGAGCGAACTGGCCTCCATGGCGATGGGCAGATTGATGCCTTGCTCAAGGCAATACAGGTCGATGCTGTGCCGCAGCGCATAATCCTCATTGAACAGGATCAGAGGTTCCTGCTCAAGGGCATGCTTGCTCATCGGCCCCGTTTGTTCGGCCAGGTGGTGATCCTGGCCGACGGCGAGATTGAGCGTCTCGATGAACAGGATGTGGCTGTCGACATCGTCCGAGGCTTCCTCGGTCGAGAGCGTGCTGCTAAAGGCAATTCCGATATCGACACGGTCCTCGGCCAGAGCCGACTTGATCTCGTCCTGCGGCATTTCCAGCGTGTTCACGCTGATGCCGGGGTAGCGTGCGTTGAATTGCTCCAGTAAGGGAATGGCTAGGTAATCGGTGATCGGCGTCATCCCCAAGCGAAGTGTGCCGCGACTCAAATCCTGCAACTCATGGATGGCCCGTTTGGCGGTCTGGAGTTCGCCTAGGGCGCGGCGAGCGTGGTGCAAGTAGACCTCGCCGGCTGCAGTCAGTCGCACGGTCCGCCCGGATCGGTCAAGCAATTGCACTTCCAGCAAATCTTCCAATTGCTTGATTTGCTGCGATAGCGTTGGCTGCGATACGTACAGCGCTTCTGCCGCGCGCGTGAAGCTGTGCATGTCGGCAACCGCAATCAAGTAACGGATGGAGCGCGGAAAGACCAGGTTTCTATCCATAGCTGCTGCCTATAGACCTCATCGGAATTTAATCTTGGAAAAAAAGAATCGCATCATGCATATTGACTCTCAACGGTGAGAGGGGTTCGCATCGCATAGGCAAACTCAATGCTTAAGGATGATAAACGCAAACCACGCCTTGCCGCCAAATTTGAAAAAGCATTATGGGCGCGTCCGAGTACGGCAGTTTCTTGCGGTCCGACGTAGTCGAAACGAGTGGGATCTGTGTGTGGTGTGTTTTAGCTGCGCATAATTTTTGTATCGGTTTGCAGGTTCGGGCGGCAAACAGTCAACAGCGAGGAAAATTGTCATGAATTTCACAAAATATATGTCAGAAAACTATTTGCGCGGCACGTTCGCGGTCACTGCCGGGCTCCTGCTTGCCGCGTCAACGTCGGCATTCGCGCATCATCCGATGGGTGGCATGACTCCGCAGACGTTCAGCCAGGGTTTGTTGTCTGGTTTTGGCCATCCGATCATCGGACTTGATCATTTCGCCTTCCTGGTCGTGGCCATGTTGCTGAGCTGCGCGCTGAAAGGGGCTTCTCGCTTCCTGGTGCCGCTGGCTTTCATCGGCGCGACCGTTGGTGGCACGGTCCTGCATCTGGGCTCGGCAAACATCCCGATGTCCGAGATGCTGGTGGCGCTATCGGTCGTGGTGGGAGGCGTGCTGACGCTGACGCGCCGTTACCCGGGCGCCTTTGCCTTGAGCGCGATTTTTGCCGCGAGCGGTGTTCTGCATGGCTATGCCTACGGTGAATCCATTATTGGTGCCGAAGCGGCACCGCTGGTGGCCTACCTGATCGGCTTCGCCACGATTCAGTATGTCCTAATCGTCGGCGGCGTGCTGGGTCTGGAAAAACTCGCGGCGCACTCCGAGAAGGCCCGCCTGCTGGCGGCACGTGTCAGCGGCATTGCTGCCCTGGCTACCGGCGGGTTGTTCCTTGCGCTGAGCCTCACCTGAGTGCAGGCATTGCAACCGAACCATTGGACCCTGGCGGTCCGGTGGTTCAGATACAGGCAGGGCTGGGTAGGGAAAAGTGGGACTGCCCGGACTCTTAACCGATCCAACCAAAATTACCGGACCAAGTCATGAATAAGCAGGAAATGAAAGAAGCCATCCTCGAGGCCAAATTCGAAAAGGGCCTGAGCTGGAACGATATCGCCAAGGCGGCAGGGCTCTCTTCGGAATACGTCTGCTCGGCGTGCCTGGGAATGAATCACCTGGAAAAGCCGGAAGCCGACAAGGTGGCCAAGAAGCTTGGCCTGGGCAAGGAAATGTCAACCGCGTTGCAGCGTTTTCCGACCAAGACATGGGGCAGCACCATCCCGACCGATCCGTTGATCTACCGCTGGTACGAGATGCTGAATGTCTACGGCGACACGATCAAGGAAATAGTCAACGAGAAATTCGGCGACGGCATCATGAGTGCAATCGATTTCACCATGAACATCGACCGTCAGGAAGATCCGAAGGGTGATCGCGTGTTGGTCACCATTAGTGGGAAGTTTCTGCCATACAAGTCCTGGTAAGGGTATGAAAAACGACGCGGCAAGCACTTTGAAAAAGTGCTGCACGCCGGTGAATGGGTTGCTGTTGTCGCCAGTGCGTTACCCCGGTAGAACGCAGGAATGCACTGGCCATACGAGTTAGGTCTCCTCAATCCGGTCGACTCTCCTCCTATGCCGGATTTTGCCGCCTTCTCGTGAGGCGGCTTTTTTTTGTGTGCCGCCGGATAGTCCGAGGCGATTGTGCCTGAGTGAGCTGGCAGCATGGAAATTAATCTAGGGTCCTGTTTCGTCATGCAGGACATGCAATAACGGCGTCACCGGACAGTGAGGCCAAAGGGAGGTGAAGAATGGTTGCGCGAGATCCCCATCGATTCAGTAATGAGCTGGATGACACTGCAGTCCAACGTATTGCGGCACGGCTCGAAAGCCGGGCCCAGGACGACGTTTTTGCCCGATTGCTCGATCAATATGTGGTGAGGCTGAGCTTGCCGAAAAATGTCCGTGTGCTGGAGGTGGGATGCGGGACTGGAACTGTATTGCGATCGCTCGCCCGCCGAAGCGATTTTACGGGAACGGCGATTGGGGTTGATCAGTGCCGGGCCTTTATTGATATTGCAAGCACCCTCGCACAAACCGAGGGAGTCGGTGGCCAGCTCTCTTTTCGAGTGGGCGATGCGCACAAGCTCGATTTTCCGTCGGAATCTTTCGACATCGCCATCGCTCACACCCTGATCAGTCACGTGACCGCGCCCATAGTGGCTTTGAGCGAGATGGCGCGTCTCGTTCGTCCGGGTGGAGTCGTGGTGATTTTCGATGGCGATTATGCCTCGCTGACCTATGCGTATCGGGATCACAGTTTCGGCCAGCGAATGGATGTGGCCCTGGCGAACTCCACTTTTAATAATCCGCGGATCATGCGCGATTTGCCGCGTCTGCTACCTGGACTAAATCTCGAGCTGGACGCCGCATGGTGCGAAGCCGTGGTCGAGATCGGTCAGGCCAGCTACTTCAAATCCTTCGCGGAGACCTACGTGCCCTACGTTAAAAAGTCCGGCATGTTGCCGGAACAATCGATCGAAGCCTGGCACAAGGAGCAGCGTCAGGCGATGGAAAACGGAACCTTCTTCGCGGCATGCAATTACTGCACGTACCTGACTCGTCGCGTCTGACGGTTGGACCGCAGATCAGGGCGGACATTCCGGTTTGCATGCCCGCATGCATGCGATCGCCTGTCGAGTCTGGCTCAGGGCGATTTCATGCGCCAAGCCTATGGCGGCGTAGTCAGGTGTTGGTGCAAGCCCGGGCCTTCGTTGCCTGTGTTTTCACAAGTTATGCCGGCCTGTTCGGTGTACCGAAAGCGCGCGCAATCACGGGTTTTCGGTCTATAGCCAACCCCTATGAGGTCTATCGGAATTTAGTCTTGGAATTCAATAATTGAATGGCGCATAGTGGATCACATCAAGCAGCTGCGGTGTGGTCAGGCGTTCTGAATGGGAAGTGCCGACCAGCGATACACCGGGTTTCTGATGTTTGGTCATTAGCAAAAGTCTGATTGTCGTATTGGAAAAGTGAATAGCAGGTTCAACGACAAACCGACTTGTTCGTAATCCAAATTAGGAGTCGAAAACAATGTCATCGTCTACCAGAGAAGAGGTGCTCCGACATCTCAATACTGTCGGTCAGTTGCAGCCAGCGCTGCACAAGCAGACGCACGCCCCTGCGCCCACTGAAATCGACCATACGCTTTTCAGGGCCTACACGCGGACGTCGCACGACGTCGGCGGCGAGCCGGATGTGCCTGTCGTGTATCACGAGAAGGAAGAGGAGGTATGGGAGCTGAATACCTTCGCCACCTGCGAATGCCTGGCCTGGCGCGGCGTGTGGACGGCGGAAGAGCGCCGCCGAAAGCAGAACGTCGATGTTGGTCAAACGGTATATCTCGGCATGCCCTACTACGGCCGCTGGCTGATGACGGCCGCTCGCATCCTGGTCGACAAGCAGTACTGCACGCTGACCGAGTTGCACAACAAGATGGTCGAACTGAAAGCGCGTGCGAAGTCCGGGCAGGGTCTGGGCGAGTATCTCCCCGCAAAGACCAAGTAACTCACGAGGTGAAAACGCTATGAGCAACAAGCCACATTACGACAGAACCCACCACGCCAAGATGGCCACCGGCATTGGCGACCCCCAGTGCTTCAAAGGCCAGGCCGGCAAGGCCCGGTTCAAGGAAGGCGACCGGGTGCGCATCAAGGATCTGCCTGACCTGTTCTACACACGCACCATGACCTACACCCGTGGCGCGGTAGGCACGATCGTCAGGCTGGTGTACGAGAGCCCTGCGGCGGAAGACGAAGCTTTTGGCAACGAGGATCACTCGGAGTGGTTCTACAGCATTGTCTTTCCGCAGAAGGAACTTTGGCCCGAATACAGCGACAGCTTCGCCAACGATACCGTCGAGACCGAGATTCCGGAACGTTATCTTGAGTCGGCCTGAATCGACCCATGGATATTATTGACTAGAGGAAATACACATGTCTGATCATCACCATGACCACGATCACGATCACGGCCACGCCCACAAGCCGGCGCCGATGGTCGATGAAGTCAGCGATTTCGAAATTCTCGAAATGGCTGTCCGCGAGCTTGCCATCGAAAAAGGGCTTTTTTCCGCTGAGGACCACCGCGTCTGGAAGGAATATGTGCATACCCTCGGCCCGCTGCCTGCGGCGCGTCTGGTTGCCAAGGCTTGGCTGGATCCCGAGTACAAGAAGCTTTGCATTGAAGATGGCGTCGAGGCCAGCAAGGCCGTAGGCGTGAACTGGGTCACCAGTCCGCCCACCCAGTTCGGCACCCCCAGCGACTATTGCAACCTGCGCGTACTGGCCGACACGCCGACGCTGAAGCATGTCGTGGTATGCACCCTGTGCTCGTGCTATCCCCGCCCGATCCTGGGACAGTCGCCCGAGTGGTATCGCACCCCGAACTACCGCCGCCGCCTGGTGCGCTGGCCGCGCCAGGTGCTCGCCGAGTTCGGCCTGCAGCTGCCACCGGAAGTTCAGGTTCGCGTGGCCGACTCCAACCAGAAGACCCGCTATATCGTCATGCCGACCCGCCCTGAAGGTACCGAAGGATGGACCGAGGATCAGCTGGCCGAGATCGTGACGCGTGATTGCCTGATTGGCGTTGCGGTGCCGAAACCCGGCATTACTGCAAATGCGAAGCGACCCGTGCTCAAGGCGAATCGGCCGGTTCATCACGACCATTAAGTTCAGGACTGTCAGTCAGCAAGGAGTGAGTCATGGCCATAGTTGAAAAAAGCAATCTCGGCGCGACGGGCGGATGGCAAGGTACCGATCTGACACCGATTGGCGTACTCGAGGATGTCCGCGGTCGCGGACGGGTTTGGGAGGATCTGGCCGCGCAGTACGGCGTCACGAATCCCGATCCCCCCTGGAAGATCGACCTGGAGGCGACCTGCGACATGCTCGCTGCCGACTCCTGCGTCAAGCCATACGATCAGGTAGAGCCGGGGTCTTGCGCGCTCCCTTCGCTCGAGCGCCGTGCTGAAGAGGACGATTTGTCCGAAACCTTATACGAAGATGTGCCCTTCCCCGAGCGGCAGCTCCTCGCATTGGCGCATTCGATGATCAAGCGCGGTCTGGTGGATGAAGGCGAACTCGCTCGCCGGATGGAAGAAGTTGGGAAGCGTCTCAACAGCGCTTGATGGTGATGCCCGGCAGATTGCCGGGCTCACTGTCCCGATTTTCGAAGTGGAGCTTGCGTGTCACCGGCGTTCATTTCTGAATGACATTTGTTCGTATCAACCCCGAGTCATGCTGTAAGCCCTTTGCGGGCCATGCACGACGGCAATAGGCAGATAGAGGAATAGGTAGATGGCAATACGCGGAACAGAAATCAAGATTCAGGGCCTGACTCACCGTTATACGCCGCGGAGCCCGGTCACCTTCAATCGGGTTGATCTGGTGTCGCCTCCCGGCGAGGCCCTGGCGATTATCGGGCGTTCCGGGTGTGGCAAATCCACACTTCTTCATATCCTGGCCGGTATTCACAAGCCCACCGAAGGCAAGGTGCTTCTGGATGGGACCGCCATTACGGCACCGTCTCCCCGGTGGGTCATGATGTTTCAGGCGCCGCATCTCTTTCCCTGGATGACGGTTGCCCAGAACGTCGGCGTTGGTCTGAGCTTCGGACGCTGGTCCAAGCAGGAAACCGATGAGCGCGTCAAAGAGGCGATCAAGCTGGTCGAACTCGAGGCCTGGGCTGACAACAACGTACAGGATCTTTCTGGTGGTCAGCAGCAGCGCGTGGCGCTTGCCCGCTCGCTGGTGATGGAGCCTGAGTTGCTGCTGCTGGACGAACCGTTCTCGGCACTGGATGCCTTTACCCGTTCGTCCTTGCAAAAGGACGTCCGTTCAATTGCCAAGCGCAAGGGTTTCAATATTGTCTTCGTGACCCACGACATCGACGAGGCCGTCATCATGGGCGATCGCGCCGTGATCATGGCGGGTTCGCCCGGCAACATCGTTCACGAACTGGACATTGATCTGCCTGACCCGCGTGATCGCCATGATCCGCACGTCCAGGCCTTGCGTACGCGCCTGATGAACATGTTCCAGGAAGCGGCCAACTATAAGAAACCGGAGTCCGCGACTTTGGCTTGAGGCGCCCGAGAGGTGCCCTGAAATTTGCTCTTCGTGACAAGCGGTACAGAGCTAACACCGGTCGGGATAACCGACTCCCTAAATTAGGAGACCGAAAATGAAGAAATATCTATACGACGAGCAGGCCCAGCGTCCGCTAGTGCATGTTGATGGATGTTCATGCGGCACGTGTGGAAAATCGAAACTGGTTGATCCGCGCATGCAGGTCATGCCGGAAAACCCGGACATTGCTGATGGCATGCTGGACCCTGGTCTGGCGATCAATTACGACCCAATGTTCGGTTCCGTTCTCGGCACCAGCGTCAGTCGCCGCAGCATGCTTAAAGGTCTCGCAGCGCTGGGCGGCATGGCCGGCCTGGGTGGCTTGATGTCTTCACCGGCCTTCGCGCAGGGAAAGAAATTTTCCAAGCCTTTCGATCCGGTGTTGAAGATTGGTTATATCCCGATTACCGATGCGGCGACGCTGCTGGTCGCGCATGAAATGGGATTCTTCGCAAAAGAAGGTATCAAATCGGAGCCGCCGACGCTGATCCGCGGCTGGTCGCCGCTGGTCGAAGCCTTCTCGGCCCAGCGCTTCAACCTGACGCACATGCTGATCCCGGTGCCGATCTACATGCGCTACAACAACAAGTTCCCGGTGAAGATCACTGCCTGGAACCACACCAACGGCTCCGGCGTCGTCGTCAGTAAAAAGGCCGGCATCAAGACGATCAAGGACTTCGGCGGCAAGCAGTTCGCCGTGCCGTACTGGTACTCGATTCACAACATCATCGGCCAGAAGTTGCTGCGTGATGGAGGTATTACCCCGGTGATCCGCCCACAGAACGCCAAGCTGGCACCCAATGAGTGCAACTTCCTGGTGCTGAACCCGCCCGACATGCCGCCCGCGCTGGCAGCAGGCCAGATCGATGCGTATGTCGTCGCCGAGCCCTTCAACGCACTGGGTGAGCTTCGTGCCGGTGGTGAAATGTTCTGCTTCACCGGCGATGTCTGGAAAGGTCACCCCTGCTGCGTAGTCGTCATGCATGAAGACGATGCAATGGATCCGGCGCGCGCGAAGTGGGCACAAGGTGTGCACAACGCGATTGTTGCGGCCCAGCTGCATTTGACTAACAACCGCCAGGCCATGGCCGAGATGCTGTCCAAGGATGGCAAGAAATATTTGCCGTTCCCGAAGGAAGTGGTCGAGCGCGCAATGATGTTTTACTCGGTTCCCGATTACACCACGCCGCCGGCGATCCAGCATCCGGAATGGGGCCAGTCGCGCATCAATTTCCAGGGTTGGCCATTCCCGAGCGCAACCCGTCAGGTTGTGACTGAAATGAAGCAGACACTGGTTGGTGGCGATCTGGATTTCCTGAAGAGCCTGACTCCCGAGTTCGTGGAGAAGGATCTCGTCAATTACACCTATATCAAGAACGCGCTGAACAAAAATCCGGCATGGAAACTGGACAAGAGCGTTCCACAACAGGGCGATCCGTTTACGCGTACTGAGGTGATCAAGTTATGAGCAGTGCGATGACCCCCGCCGCTGGTGGCGGGTTTAACCGTCTCCTGGAGCGCTTTGGCTGGGCGGCGGCCGGCATTGCTTTGGTCGCCGGCCTGTGGTACTTCGCAGGCCTTTGTCTTGCGGCCAACCCGACGACCAAGACGTTTACCGCGTTTGGTCTTGTTCCCACGCTCCAGGCTTTTCCGGAGATGTGGGCGGCGGGCAAGATCCAGGCGGCGTCAGCAGCCAGCGGATACCGCCTTGGAATGGGTCTGCTGATCGCCATCGCCATCGGGGCACCGATCGGTGTCCTGATGGGGCGCATCAAGTGGTTCAACAACTTCACCAACTCGCCATTCCAGTTTGTGCGGATGATCAGTCCGCTTGCCTGGATGCCGCTTGCAGTGCTGGTGTTCTCGACATGGAACGGCTCGATCATTTTCCTGATCGCGATTGCCTCGGTCTGGCCGGTGATGTTTGCAACCGCAGCCGGTTTGGCCAAGGTGGATCCGGCATGGTTCAAGGTGGCACGTAACCTCGGCGCCAAACCGTGGCACATGCTGACGAAGGTGATCATGCCCGCAATCATGTTTGATGTGCTGTCCGGCATTCGGCTCGCACTGGGCGTTGCGTGGATCGTACTCGTTCCCGCGGAATACCTGGGTGTGACGTCCGGCTTGGGCTATGCCATCGAAGATGCGCGCGAGACCTTGTCGTACAACCATCTGACGGCGCTGGTGGTCACGATCGGCATCATCGGCTATTTCCTTGACGGCATCTTGGTCGCACTGATCAAGCGCGCCAGCTGGCATCGCGGCGGTATTGCCTGAACCCTGTCGAGCCATGCTTGAACACGATGCCATGTTGACCGGATGCGCTGGCTGCAGGTCGGTGACCAACCATCCGGTTTCTTCTCGCAGCCTGGCTTGCGAGAAATCGCGAGACACGGATTGCAAGTACACGAACGAATGGACGCTCGGATTGGCGTTCACTATGCCCGATAGTCGGGTGGGAGTTATTAGATGAGTAGCAATGTTGTTTCTGCTGATAACGGAGTAATCAGTGCCGGGGTCAGTGGCAACTGTTTCACCCGAAACATGAAGAACCTGTCGGACAAGTCTCTGCACTTTTTTGTGGGACTGACAGCACTGCTCGGGTTGTGGTGGGTAGCCATCTACATCGTCACCCTTGATCCGGCCAATTCGACGTTCGCTGAATTTGCCCCCTTGTCGGCCGTTCAGGCACTTCCGGACCTCTGGATGGACGGCACGATTCCGCATGCGCTCGAATCGACCGGCTATCGCTTGGGGGCGGGCTTGTTCCTTGCGATTCTCATCGGGGTGCCGATCGGCATCCTGATGGGGCAAGTCAGATGGTTTCAGCGCCTGACCAACGTGCCATTCCAGTTCATGCGGATGATCAGCCCGCTGTCCTGGGAGCCGATTGCGGTCGTGGTGTTTGCAGGCTGGGATGAGGCCATTGTCTTTCTGATTGCAATTGCTGCCGTCTGGCCGATTGCCTTTGCAACCGCATCGGGCCTCGCCAAAGTCGACCCGGCCTGGTTCAAGGTCGCACGCAATCTCGGTGCCAGGCCTTGGCAGATGGTTTCGAGAATTATTCTGCCCGCGATCATGTTCGACGTGATTACCGGCATCAGGCTTGCACTGGGGGTGGCATGGATTGTGGTGATCCCGGCTGAATTCCTCGGGGTGACGTCGGGTTTTGGCTACGCCATTCAGGATGCGCGCGAAAGCCTGGAGTACGCCAACCTTATGGCGATGGTCTTGATGATCGGTGTTGTCGGTTTTGTACTCGATACCCTCTGCGTGATGCTCATCAAGCGCTTCAGTTGGCACCGGGGTTAATGAACAAATGGGCCCGGGCTATACAGCTCCTCCCGACCTGAATTCCTGATTGGGGTTTTCGCGATCACGCCATGACGCATGGCACTGTCGCGGAGCCGATCGCAACGAATGAACTGACTAAACGAGGTAGAACCAGCATGGCAAAAATGAGCATAGTGTGCGTTACGGGAACACGTGAAAAGCTTCAGATGGCTTCGATGATGGCATCGGTCGCAGCAGCCACGGGAGACGACGTGTCAGTGTTCCTGTCGATGAATGCCATACCTTATTTCGTCAAGGGACATCCCGGCGAAGCGCCCGTCGAAGGCGAAATCGGAACGCTCATGGCGCAAAAGGGCGTGCCGCCTTTCAAGCAGCTGTTCCAGCAAGCGGTCGAGCTGGGCGACGCCAAGCTGCTGCCTTGCTCAATGGTGCTGGATATCCTGAAACTCGAGAAGGAAGACCTCGACCCCGAGCTTGGACCGCCCACCGGATTGACGCGTTTTCTGAGCGACGCCGAAGGCGGACAAATCCTGACGTTCTGACGGCAACGTATCAAACCTAATTTTGAGTTGGAGAAACAGTGATGAGCGATAGCAAAATTGTAGACGCACGTGACACCTTCTGCCCCGGTCCGCTTATGGAGCTGATCACGCACATGAAGCAGTGTAGCGTGGGGGATACCCTCGAACTGCTGTCCACGGATGAGGGCTCCGGCGCGGACGTACCGGAGTGGGTCAACAAGGTTGGCCACGAAATTCTCAGCAACGAGAAGATTGACGGTGTCTGGCATATAAAAATTCGCAAGTCGAAGTAGTCGCGTCTTGCTGGTTTTGGAACATCTGTCTGCTCGCGGAGCATGACGTCGCAGGCGTCAAATATGAATAGGAGAATGCAATGAGAATCTTAGTCGTCGGTGGTGGCACAGGCGGGACCATTGTGGCCAACAACCTTGCACGGCGGCTGTCTGCCGAGATTCGGGCGCGGAAGGCCCGGATCACGATGCTTTCGGCATCGGACAGGCACATGTACCAACCCGGCCTGCTGTATGTCGCGTTCGGACAGATGACCCCGGATCAGCTTTATCGTGACCAGGCGAGCCTGCTTGAAGGCTGCATTGACTTTCACGTGGACCCGGTCGAAAAATTCGATCTCGACCAGAACAAGGTCACGACGAAAGCCGGCAAGGTCCACGAGTACGACATTCTCGTGATCGCCACTGGTTCCCGCATCGTGCCTGAGCAGATCCCGGGAATGGTGGAAGGGGCGGATACTTTCTATTCCGAGGCGTCAGCGGTGAAGATGTTCAAGCGCCTGCGGGATATCCAGGAAGGCACAGTTGCCGTTGTCGTTGGAGTTCCGCATAAGTGTCCGATTGCCCCGGTCGAACTCGTCTTCGGCCTGCACGATTATTTCAAGGCGCGCGGCATCCGGGACAAGATCAAGATCAAGTACCACTATCCGATCGGCCGCATTCACACCATCAAGGAAGTCGCTACCTGGGCCAAGCCCCAATTCGACCGCATGGGCATCGAGTACGAGACTCTGTTCAACGTCAGCGAAGTGGACGTGGAGAAAAAAGTGGTCCGCAGCGAGGAAGGCACCGAGACGGCGTACGACATGCTCATCGCCATCCCGCCGCACCGTGGTATGGAAGTCATCGAGCAGAACCATCTTGGTGAGGGCGGCTGGATTCCAACCGACCGCTTCAAGCTCACCATGAGCGGTCATGACAACGTCTACGTTCTGGGTGACACGACCAACCTGCCGGTCAGCAAGACCGGATCGGCTGCTCACTTCGAGGCCGAAGTGGTTTCGGAAAACATCGCCTCAATCATCAAGATCGGCATCCCGGTGCGCGACTACGATGGCAAGGTGTATTGCTTCATCGAGACTGGACACGACAGTGCGACCTATGCAATGTTCAATTACCAAAACCCGCCAGACCTGACGGCGCCGTCGAAACCGATGCATTGGTTCAAGATGGCGTACAACCAGATGTACTGGACCAGCGTACGTGGACTGCTCTAAGGAAGCCAAAACATGACCACACAAACTGAAATGCCTTTCGCGTCAATGTCCACCGAAGATCTGCAGCGGCTCGACCACCGCCGAGCCGG
>ERZ1645185.836-NODE-836-length-12963-cov-28.606833_pt1 | contig 12963 bp, 13 predicted proteins | sample MGYA00575351_ERZ1645185 | MGnify/ENA primary metagenome ERZ1645185 (study PRJEB40838, sample SAMN11284767) | freshwater sediment metagenome | isolation source: river sediment | host: Sediment | place: India: Jana village, Kanpur | collected 2015-12-17 ...
GCGGGCGACAACATCAACGATGGAACTCATAATAATCCTTGATATCAGCAGGTTAGAAATAAAAATTAATGTTAGTTATCGATTCCGGCAACGACCAGCATGTTCATCTCGGCGATCCCCAGGCGCGTAGCGCGGGCGGCCTGGTATTCGGGGGAAGCATAGAAGCGTTTGGCCTGCGCTACCGATTCGAATTCGACGACAACCAGGCGCGGGATGTTGGTCCACTTGCCTTCGAGCATCTCGGCTGCGCCGCCGCGCACGAGATAGCGGCCGCCGTACTGGGCGATCGCCGCAGCGGCCAGCGTCTTGTAGGTCTCGTAGGCAGACGGATCAGCCACCTTGGCTTCGACGATAAGGTAGCCCTTCTGGCTCACTTTTGTTCCTCGAAACCCGCGGCCTTGACTACCCGGTCGAGCGCCACGAGCGTCGCGAGCAGGCTTTCGGCACGGTCGAGCGGCCAGCTGTTGGGGCCGTCCGAGAAGGCCTTTTCCGGACAGGGATGGGTTTCCATGAACAGGCCGGCAATGCCGACGGCGACCGCCGCCCGCGCCAAAACCGGCACGAATTCACGCTGCCCTCCCGAGGTCGTGCCCTGCCCGCCTGGCAACTGGACGGAATGCGTGGCGTCGAAGACCACCGGGCAGCCCGTCTCGCGCATGATGGCGAGGCTGCGCATGTCGGAAACGAGGTTGTTATAGCCGAAGGAAGCACCGCGCTCGCAGACCATCAGGTTGTCGGCGCCGCCATTGACCTCGCGCGCCTTGTCGACGACGTTCTTCATGTCGCCCGGCGCGAGGAATTGGCCCTTCTTGATGTTCACCGGTTTGCCGCAGGATGCCACGGCATGGATGAAATCGGTCTGCCGGCAGAGGAAGGCCGGTGTCTGCAGGACGTCGACGACGCCGGCGACCGTCGCCACGTCGGGAATGTCATGGACGTCGGTCAGCACCGGCACGCCGATCTTGGCGCGAACCGCTTCGAGGATCTTCAGGCCGCTGTCGACCCCGGGGCCGCGCACCGACTTGCCGGAACTGCGGTTGGCCTTGTCGTAGGAGGCCTTGAAGATATAGTTGATGCCGAGGCGGCCACAGACTTCCTTCATATGTCCGGCAACATCGATGCACAACTGCTCGGATTCGGCGGTGCACGGACCGGCGATCAGGAAAAACGGGTGCTCGAGGCCGGCCTCGAATCCGCACAGCTTCATCGGGTCTGCCCCAGCTTGCTGGCCAGAGCAGCCTTCACGTAAGACGTGAACAGTGGGTGCCCCTGACGCGGGTTGGAAGTAAATTCCGGATGGAACTGGCAGCCGACGAACCAAGGATGGACATCGGCAGGCAACTCGACCATCTCGCACAGGTCGGTACCCGGCGCGCGGCCAGCGACAACCAGGCCCTTGGCCTCGAGCTGTGCGAGAAGCGTGTTGTTGACCTCATAGCGGTGGCGATGGCGTTCGGTAATTTCAGGCGCACCATAGATGGTGCGGGCCAAGGTTCCATCGGCCAGCTTGCACACCTGGGCACCGAGACGCATCGTGCCACCGAGGTCGGAATCCGCACCGCGCTTCTCGACCGTGCCGGACGCATCGTGCCACTCGGTAATCAGCCCGATCACGGGGAACGGCGTGTCGGCGACGAATTCGGTCGAATGCGCACCGGTCATGCCGGCCACGTCGCGCGCGAACTCGACGACGGCGAGCTGCATGCCGAGGCAGATTCCAAGGTAAGGCACCTTGTTCTCCCGGGCGTAGCGGATGGCGGCAATCTTGCCTTCCGTGCCACGCCGGCCGAAACCACCCGGCACGAGAATCGCATCGACGTCCTTCAGCACGTCCGTGCCATTTTTCTCGATCTCTTCCGAATCGAGATAGACAATATCGACCTCGCTGCGCGTGTGGATGCCGGCGTGCTTGATCGCCTCGATCAGCGACTTGTACGACTCGGTCAGGTCGACATACTTGCCGACGAAGGCAATACGGACATGGTGCTCGGGATGCTCGAGCGCGAAGATCAGCTTGTTCCAGACAGACAGGTCGGCCGCCCGGGCAAGGATGCCGAGCTTGTGGCAGACGATTTCGTCGATCATCTGCTCGTGAAGCATGCCGGGGATCTTGTAGATCGAATCGGCGTCGAGGCACTCGATGACGGCTTCCGGCATCACGTTGCAGAACAGCGCGATCTTGCGCCGCTCCTCGGCCGGGATCGAACGATCCGCGCGGCAGAGCAGGATGTCCGGCTGGATACCGATTTCGCGCAATTCCTTGACCGAATGCTGGGTCGGCTTGGTCTTCAGTTCGCCGGCGGTCGGGATGTAGGGCAGCAGCGTCAGGTGCATGTAGCAGACGTTGTTGCGGCCTTCCTCGATGCCCATCTGGCGGATGGCTTCGAGGAAAGGCAGCGACTCGATATCGCCGACCGTGCCGCCGACCTCGACGATGGCCACGTCGGCTCCTTCGGCGCCGGCCTTGATCTTGCCCTTGATCTCGTCGGTGATGTGCGGGATGACCTGCACGGTTTTGCCGAGATACTCGCCGCGGCGCTCCTTCTTCAGCACCGAGTCATAGACCTGGCCGGTCGTGAAGTTGTTGCGCTTGCCCATCTTGGCGCTGGTGAAGCGCTCGTAATGGCCGAGATCGAGGTCGGTCTCGGCCCCATCCTCGGTGACGAAGACCTCCCCGTGCTGGAAGGGGCTCATCGTGCCGGGATCGACGTTGATGTAGGGGTCGAGCTTGAGGTGGGTAACCTTGATGCCGCGGGATTCCAGAATGGCCCCCAGCGACGCGGCGGCGATGCCTTTGCCCAGAGAGGACACGACACCGCCCGTAACGAAAACGAATTTGGTCATGGAATGACAGGCTGCGGGAAAGTCGAATGATAGCCCATCCGCCCACTTTGCTCAAAACCCGGCCTGCCGTCCGCCCCTCGGCGGGGGTCGCCGCCAACAATCCTCGTCCGCAGCGCGCCCACCGCCGCGCGCCTCGCGCTAGAATTCGTCCGCCCCTGACTTTCGCCTGGAATCCCATGTCCCAATACGCATTCGACGTCTCCCTCGAGGAGTTCGAAACCAAGGTCGTTCAGCCCTGCATGCAGGTGCCGGTCGTCATCGATTTCTGGGCCCCGTGGTGCGGCCCCTGCCAGACGCTCAAGCCGATGCTGGAGAAACTGGCCGAGGAGTACGGCGGCCGCTTCCTGCTGGCCAAGATCAACTCCGACGAGAACCCCGAGATCGCCCAGCACTTCGGCGTGCGCAGCATCCCGTCGATCAAGGTGCTGTACCAGGGCCAGCTTATCGACGAGTTCAACGGCGCCCTGCCGGAAGGCCAGATCCGCGCCTTCCTCGACCGCTTCGCATTGCCGCCGGCCGGCGGCAATCTGCGCGAGGAAGCCGCGGCTCTCGTTGCCGCCGGCCAGCTGGACGAGGCGTTGGCCAAACTAGTCGAAGCCAGCCACACCGCACCCGAAGACGAAGCCGTGCGCCTGGATGCCGCTGACGTGCTGATTCAACTGGGGCGCAACGACGAGGCCGGCCAGTTGCTCGCCTCCGAATACACGAAGGAAGGCGATCGCGCCAATGCGCTGCGTGCCCGCCTCGCGCTCGCCGCCGGCAGCGCCGACACCGCGGCCCTCGAGGCGAAACTGGCCGCCAACGCGGACGACCACGCCACCCGGCTCGAGCTGTCGCGTGCTTACGCCGCCCAGAGCCGCTTCCGCGAGGCGCTCGAAGCCGCCCTCACTGTCGCCGTCAAGGACCGTTTCTTCGACGAAGGAGCCGGGCGCAAGGCGATGCTCCAGCTCTTCGAGGCACTCGGGGGCAGCGAGCAGTACGACGACCTCGTCCGCGAATTCCGTCGCAAGCTCTCCGCCGCGCTGAACTGACCGCACCACCGCGCCGGCAGTGAAGCTCTTCTACACGGATGTCTTTGTCCTGCCGCTGCCGGCAGGGCACCGCTTCCCGATGGAAAAGTATTCGCGGCTGCGCGCCGCGCTGCTCGCCTCGGGCGACTTCGCCGAAAGTGACTTCCACCTGCCGCACGCGGCCACCGACGAGGAACTAGCCCGCGCGCACGACCGCGCCTACATCGATCGCGTCAGCCGCGGTCAACTCTCCGAGAAGGAGCAAAAAGCCATCGGCTTTCCGTGGAGTGAAGGCATGGTCGAGCGCTCGCGCCGTTCTGCCGGCGCCACCCTCGGCGCCTGCCGAGCGGCGCTGGCCGACGGCATTGCCGCCAACCTCGCCGGCGGCACTCACCATGCCTTCCGCGACCGGGGCGAAGGCTTCTGCGTCTTCAACGACGCCGCCGTCGCCGCCCGCACCATGCAGGCCGAAGGGCGCGCCCGCCGCGTGCTCGTCGTCGATTGCGACGTCCATCAGGGCAACGGCACCGCCAGTATCCTGCGCGGGGACGACAGCATTTTCACCTTCTCGATCCACGGCGCGCGAAACTTCCCGTTTGCCAAGGAGGAAAGCGACCTCGACATCGAACTGCCCGACGGCTGCGGCGACGATGCCTACCTGGCGCAGCTCGACCACGGCCTCGCGACCGCCTTCGACCTCGCCCGCCCCGACCTCGTCATCTACCTCGCCGGCGCCGACCCTTACGCCGACGACCGTTTCGGCCGCCTCGCCCTGAGCTTCACCGGCCTCGCCGAGCGCGATCGCCGCGTCTTCGACGCTGTCAAAACGCAGGGCATCCCGATCGCCGTGGCCATGGCCGGCGGCTATGCACGTAACATCGACGACACGGTGCAGATCCATGCAACGACGATCGGGATCGCTCGCTGCTTTGAGCGATAACCTGCCAGCCGGCACGACAGCAAGATCTCCGCGCCACCGACGACAGGCGACAGTCAACCAGAGCCGCCGAATGGTCTAGAGCCGGTCGTGATGACGCACCTGCCTTCGCAATTGCAGTTGCAAGCGGTCGATTACCCCTTTCTCCTGCCAAAACCGGCACAAAGCCCATAAAATGGGCCCATGGACTCCAATAACCTCTACCTGAGTTCCACCCTGCGCCGGATCGAGGCCACGCATTCGGTTGAGCCGCTGATGGAGCGTGCCGGTATAGCGGCCGCCGAATGGGCCGCGGAGTTGGCCGGCGCGCGCGGACGGTCGGTGCTGGTGCTTGCCGGGCCGGGCAACAACGGGGGAGATGCCTTCGTCCTCGCCCGGCGGCTGCGCGAGCTTTTTTTTGACGTGCGCGTGGTCTTCCCTGCCGATGCCGGGCGCCTGCCGACGGACGCCGCGGCGGCGCATGCAAGCTACATCGCCGGCGGTGGCACGACGTTGTCCGCGATCCCCGATGACTGTGCTTGGGGCCTGGTGGTCGACGGCCTGTTCGGCATCGGGCTCGCCCGCGCGCCGGAAGGCATCTGGGCCGACTTGATCAGTGCCGCGAACCGTCTCGCGGTCCGCGATACCTGCCCGCTACTTGCTCTCGACTGCCCCTCCGGCCTCGACGCCGATCGCGGCTTGGCGCTACCCCCCGCGATCCGCGCCACGCATACGCTAACGTTCATGGCCGGCAAGCCGGGCCTGTATACCGGCGATGGTCCCGATTGTTGCGGCGAAGTGCGCGTTGCACCGCTCAGTCTCGACTGTTCGGCTGAGGAAACGCCCGATGGCCGTCTGGTGACGCGCGAGGCTTTCGCCCGCTGGCTGCGTCCGCGCCTCAAGAATACGCACAAGGGGACCTACGGCGGGGCCGGTGTCCTCGGCGGCAGCAAATCCATGGTCGGTGCCGCTGTCCTGGCCGGGCGTGCCGCTCTCAAGCTGGGCACCGGCCGCGTCTATGTCGGCCTGATCGACACCGAGGCGCCCCCGGTCGACCTGGTGCAGCCGGAGTTGATGATCCGCCGAGCCGACAACCTGCTGCAGGCAGAACTGGGCGCACTCGCCTGCGGTCCCGGGCTCGGGCGCGGCAGCGAGGCGTTGCGTTTCCTCGAACAGGCCTTGAAGTGCCCCCTGCCGGTGGTGCTCGACGCCGACGCACTAAACATGCTGGCCACCGATGGCCGGCTCGAGGGCAATCTCTACAACCGCATCGCGCCAGCGCTCATGACCCCACACCCGGCAGAGGCGGCACGCCTGCTCGGCACTTCGCCGCGCGAGGTGCAGAACGACCGCCTGGCCGCTGCCCGCGCACTGGCGGAGCGCTACCGCTGCGGCATAGCGCTCAAAGGCTGTGGAACGGTGGTCGCGATGCCGGATGGCGCCTGGTGGATCAACGCCACCGGCAACCCCGGGATGGCCAGCGCCGGCATGGGCGATGTCCTGACCGGCCTCGTCGTTGCACTGCTAGCCCAAGGCTGGCCGGCCGACGCGGCACTGCTCGGAGGCGTCCACCTGCACGGTGCAGCCGCCGACCGCCTGGTCGCCGAGGGCATCGGTCCGGCGGGGCTGACCGCCGGGGAGGTCATCGATGCCGCCCGCCGCCTGTTCAACGATTGGGCTGCTGGCGACCGGCGCGCCGGCACACGCTAAAATCGGCGCCTGCCTGAATTTCCGGAACCATTTTCCATGCCTGTCGCCTTCGAATTTCCGCTCGCCCCAGAAATCACCCGCAATGTCGATGCCGCACTCGCCGAGGATGTCGGCCCCGGCGACCTGACTGCCAGCCTTGTTCCTGCCGGGCGCGCCGTGCGCGCCACGGTACTTTCGCGTGAAGCCGGCGTGCTTTGCGGGACGGCGTGGTTCGACGAGTGCGTCCGTCGCCTCGATCCGGACGCCCGCGTCGAATGGACTGCGACCGACGGCGAGCGCATTGTCGCCAACCAGGTACTGTGCACGATCGCGGGTGATGGCCGCGCCCTTCTGACGGCAGAGCGCAGCGCATTGAACTTTCTGCAGTTGCTGTCGGCTGTGGCGAGCAAGGCACGCGTCTATGCCGATGCCATCGCCGGTACGCGGGCGCAGGTCGTCGATACGCGCAAGACGCTGCCCGGCCTGCGCATCGCGCAAAAGTACGCGGTGCGCTGCGGCGGCGGCGGCAACCATCGCCTGGCCCTCTGGGACGCGATCTTGATCAAGGAAAACCACATCCACGCAGCGGGCGGGATCGCCCAGGCGATGGCCGCCGCAAGCAGGGTTGCTGGAGACGCTGGCGAGCGATGCAAGTTCATCCAGATCGAGGTCGAGAACCTGGCCGAACTCGAAACGGCACTGGCTGCCGGTGCACGCATGATCCTGCTCGACAACTTCAGCCTCGACATGATGCGAGAGGCGGCCAACATCAACGGCGGACGGGCTGTCCTCGAGGCTTCCGGCAACGTGACGCTGGAAACCATCCGTAGCATCGCCGAGACCGGAGTCGACCGCATCTCGGTCGGCGCATTGACCAAGGACGTCAAGGCGCTCGATTTGTCGATGCGCTTCGTGGACACCCCCTAGGGCGCTATGCCGGACTGCAAAACTTGGTCATAATCGACGCCATTACCCTACTCCAGACATCCCAACGGAGCCTTGAATGCTGTTCGCGCTGTTTTACGTCGTCGCCATCGTCATCCTGGTCCTGCACTTCACGGGCTTCCTCGCCCGCAACAACCTGGAGTGGCTTGTCCTGGTGCTTGCCGTCGCCGTGTTCCCGGCGGTCATCTACCTATAGGGGCTTGCGCGCCACGAGGTCGATCAGGGCCGAACGCCCGGCATGCGCCGAGCCTTCAGTGATTTCCTCCTCGTGCTCGCGCAGATGTTCGATGCACCAGTCACCGAAAGCATTGCGCAGCAGGTCAGCGGTGTAGAGGTTTTCGACGGCGGACGGACCACCGGTCCGGAACTCCAGTTGTTTCGGCGTGTAGCCCTGCAGGAGAACTACGCCGCCCGGGCGTACCGCCTGCTTCATGCCCTCGAACAATCGCGGCCTCTCGGCCGGGCCGGCGAACTGGATGAAGATGCCGACCACGGCGTCGAACTCAGCCTCCGGCCACGCCCAATGGAAAATGTCGGTTTCCAGGCAGTCGACCGCGACATGGTTGGCGCGCGCCAGCCGTGCTGCCTTTTCAAGCGCGGTGCGGGAGATTTCCGTGGCCGTGACGCGGCAACCCAGCTGCGCCAACCAGACCGAATTGCGCCCTTCACCGTCGGCCACCGAGAGTACCGCCATGCCGGCATCGAACAGGGCGGCCTGCGTTGCGAGGAAACGGTTGGGCGCAGTCCCGAACAGGTAGTCCTCGCCCGCTTCCCGGTAGCGGCCGTCCCAGAAGGCGGCGTAGTCTGGAAAACTCACACGCGCTCGACGATGAAGCGCTTGATCGCCTCGATGTCGGGGTCCATGACCACCACGCGCTGCGGCAGGCTCTCGATGCCGGCAAGGTCCGCCGGGCGCACTGGCTCAGCGCCCAGTGCCTCGCGGATGGTTTCCTCGAACTTGGCTGGCTGCGCGGTTTCCAGCACGATCATTGGGATGCCGGGCTGACGATTTTCCAGCGCGACCTTGAGGCCGTCGGCCGTGTGGGTATCGACCATCACGTTGTAGCGCCCCTGCGCGAAGCGAATGGTCGCAATCCGGTCCTTGTGCGTGCTCTTGCCCGAAACGAAGCCGAATTTCGGCATGTCTTGCCAATGGACCGTAGCCGAAAGATCGAAAGCCTGACCCTTGTCGACCTTCGCCCACAGTTCACGGACGACGGCCGGATCACGCCCGACCAGGTCGAAGACGAAGCGCTCGAAGTTCGAGGCCTTGGATATGTCCATCGACGGGCTCGAGGTAATGCTGGTTTCGGCCGACGAGCGCGGGCGATAGACGCCGGTCCGGAAAAACTCGTCGAGTACGTCGTTCTCGTTGGTGGCCAGCACTAGTCTGGCGATGGGCAGGCCCATCTGGCGGGCGATGTGGCCGGCGCAGATGTTCCCGAAGTTGCCCGAAGGCACGCAGAAGGCCACCCGCTCGTCGTTCGACTTCGTGGCCAGGAAATAGCCTTGGAAGTAGTAAACGATCTGCGCGGCGACGCGTGCCCAGTTGATCGAATTGACGGCCCCGATCTTGTAGCGTGCCTTGAAGGCGGCATCGTTGGAGACCGCCTTCACGATGTCCTGCGCGTCGTCGAACATGCCGCGCACGGCGATGTTGAAGATGTTGTCGTCCTGCAGCGAGTACATCTGTGCACGCTGGAAGGCGCTCATCTTGCCGTCCGGCGAGAGCATGAAGACCTTGACGTTGTGCTTGCCACGCATGGCGTACTCGGCGGCAGAGCCGGTATCGCCTGAGGTGGCGCCGAGGATGTTGATCGATTCGCCGCGCTTGTCCAACACATATTCGAACAGGTTGCCGAGCAACTGCATCGCCATGTCCTTGAAGGCGAGCGTCGGTCCGTTTGACAACTCCTGCGTGTAGAGACCGTCCTCCAGCTTCGTCAGGGGAGTGATCTGCGCAGCGTCGCCGCCATTGCGGGTATGGCAATAGACTTCGGCAGTATAGGTCCGGGCAACCAGTGCCTTGAGGTCAGCGGCCGGAATGTCGTCGATGAATCGGGACAGGATCTCGTAGGCAAGATCCGCGTAGGGCAGCTTGCGCCAGGCATCGAGGTCGGCACGCGTCACCACTGGGTAGCGCTCGGGAAGATAGAGCCCGCCGTCAGGCGCCAGGCCGCCGAGGAGGATGTCGCAAAAGGCCTGCGGCGCGGACTGGCCGCGGGTCGAGATGTAGCGCATGACGGTTACCGGAAAGCGAAAAACTGCGATTTTACCCCGTCGACCGCGACACGCGGAGTGCATCGGCCAGTGCGAATGCGAACAGGACGAGCCCGGCGAAGGCCAGCCCGGCTGCCGGTGCCTCTCCTCCACACAAAAAGGCTCCGCCGGCGGCGAGGAAGAGCAGTCCGCGCAGGCCACCACCACGGGCCAGCCTTTCACGCATTGCAGTGCGCCGGGTCGTAGCCGGCCCCGGCCAGCGCCAAACCGGCAGCAACTGGCTGAGCGCCCCGGTAACCAATGGCAGCAGGAAGCCGGCGGCCCATGCGCCGACGGAGGGCGCAGCAGGCTGCATGCCGACGGCGTGCAGCGCACCGGCAAGCAGCATCACCAGCAGGCCGACCAACGCGGCCATCAGCGATGCAGCGACGCCATCGCCGGCCAGGCGCACCATGCCGTAACGACGCAGCCATTGGGCAGCCAGGCCGAGAACGACGACCAGCAGCACGGCGCCGCCGCCCACGGCGAATGGCCAGAAGAGCGCCGCCCCGGTGGCCAACGCCAGTGTGGCGCCCGCAGCCGGCCACAGCCGCCGATGCAGCCAGCCCCCGGCATCTGGGTCGGGAGCGGCAAGCGCCGTCGGCAGCAGGACGGGCAAGGTGCCCAGTGCCGCCAGGCCAACCAGCCCAAGCGTATTCAGGTGCAGGTGAAAGCTGCGCAGGGCTGCCCATTGCCCGGGGGCCAGCGCCATGGCGAGGACGGCCATCAGGGCCAGCACGAAACTGGCCAGCGCTGCCCCGTACCAGCGCCAGCCCGGATGCGGCGAACCGAGGGATTGCCCGGCGCGCGCGCCGATCCAGTGCAGGAGAACGATGGCGAGCACAAGGTCGGCCAGCGCAGCCGCATGAAGCGCTGCGCGAGGCAGCAGGCCGGCCATGGCACCTGCCGCCAGCAGCCCGGCCAGCCGTGCGATCGGGGGCAACCAGCGAATGCGCCGATCGGGATCGCCGGTGCGCGTGAGCACGGGGACAAAAAATGCGATCGCCGCGAAGATCAGCGGGACGATGCCGACCGCGAAGGCGAGGTGCGCGACCGCCACCGGCGTTCCAATCCCGGCTGCTGCCAGGATGGCGCTGGCCGCCAGGGCCAGGAGGGTGTAGGCGGCGGTGCGCTGCAATCAGCCCTGCACGGAGAAATCGATGACGATCGCCCCCGGCTCGCGCTGGCGGTAGGCGACCGCAAGGCCGTCGCCGTAACGCGCGTGTAGCTGGGCGAGCAGCGGCAGTGGGTCGTGGTCATTGCAGAAGCGCATGGTTTCACCGGCCTGCAGTGCGTCCAGCGCACCGAAGATCGCGGCATGGCGGAAGCGCTTGGCGATGCCGCGGGCGTCGAACGGATAGATTGCTTCGGGGGTCGTGTGGTTGCAGACGTGGATGGCTTGCATGGGTGTTCTCGCTCGGTGAAGTGGATATCAGGCAAGGCAGATTGTCCGCGTCACGTCCCGAGCCGTCCTTGATGCATCTCGGCATGCCCGCAATGACGAAGGGGGCTTGCGCCCCCTTCCTGGTACCGGCATCGCCGTGCTTACTGCAGTTCTTCGAGGCGGATGCGCTTGACCTTGCCCTTCTGGGCGGACAGCCCCTCGATCCTGGCGATCGCGGCGTCGGCGGCGCTTTCCTTGCACACGTGGGTGAGGATGATGATGTCAGTTTCACCCTCGCCTTCTTCCGGCTCGCGCTGCAGCAGGGCGTCGATCGAGATGCCCTGGTCGGCCAGAATACGGGTGACGTCGGCGAGTACGCCCGGCTTGTCCTCGACGCGCAGGCGCAGGTAGTAGCCGGTCTCAACGTCGCTCATCGGCAGGATGGGCAGTGACGACATGGAATCCGGCTGGAACGCCAGGTGCGGGACGCGGTGCTCGGGATCTGCCGTCGCCAGGCGGGCGACGTCGACCAGGTCGGCGACGACGGCCGAGGCGGTCGGCTCGGCACCAGCACCCTTACCGTAGTAGAGCGTGGTGCCGACGGCATCGCCCTTGACCATGACCGCGTTCATCGCGCCCTCGACATTGGCGATCAGACGCTTGGCCGGAACCAGCGTCGGATGAACGCGCAGTTCGACGCCGTTGCTGCGACGTTTGGCGATGCCGAGCAGCTTGATGCGGTAACCGAGTTGCTCGGCGTACCTGATGTCCGAGGCTTCGAGCTTGGTGATGCCCTCGATGTAGGCCTTGTCGAACTGGACCGGGATGCCGTAGGCGATGGAGGCGATCAGGGTCGCCTTGTGCGCGGCATCGACGCCCTCGATGTCGAAGGTCGGGTCAGCCTCGGCATAGCCCAGACGCTGGGCCTCCTTCAGCACTTCGTCGAAGGAGAGGCCCTTGTCGCGCATCTCGGAGAGGATGAAGTTGGTTGTTCCGTTGATGATGCCGGCAGCCCACTCGATGCGGTTGGCGGTCAGGCCCTCGCGCAGTGCCTTGATGATGGGGATGCCGCCGGCGACAGCGGCCTCGAAGGCAACCATGACGCCCTTCTCCTGGGCGGCGGTGAATATCTCGGTGCCATGCACGGCAAGCAGCGCCTTGTTGGCCGTGACGACGTGCTTGCCGTTGGCGATCGACTGCATGACCACATCCTTGGCCACGCCGTAGCCGCCGATCAGTTCGACGACGATGTCGATTTCGGGGTCGTTGACGATCGCGAAGGCGTCGTCGGTAACCCTGCAGGCTCCTCCGGTGACTTGCTTCGCCAGGTCGACGTTCTTGTCGGCGACGGCGGTTATGCGGATGGGGCGGCCGGCGCGGCGGGTGATCTCGCCGGCATTGCGGTTGAGGACGATCCAGGTGCCGCCGCCGACGGTACCGATGCCGACGAGGCCAACATTGATGGGTTTCATTTGACGATTACCTTCCTGAAGCAAAACGAGGGCACGAACATTCCCTCACGAAAATAGAATTTGTGCGCCCCGGCCCGCTGTACGCCTGAGTCGAGCGCTATCACGTCGCAGCCGAGTTGCATCGCCTTCGCCTGTAGCCAGTCGAGCATTACCTTGCCGAAACCGCGCGAACGCTGCGCCTCGTCGGTGACGAGATCATCAACGTACAGGCGGCGCCCCTCGTAGGTATTCTCGATAAGCCGCCAAAGCGTCACAGCTCGCACTGCCCCGTCCTCCGCGGCCACCGCGAGACGGCCACCGTTCATGAATACGGCGCGCAATCGCCCGACATAATCTGCCGGCAAATCCGGGCGCAACTGGCGATGCACGGGCTCGGCGCGCACCAGCCAGTCCGGCGCGGCGACCGATCCATCGGCCGCCGTCACTTCGACGACGTCAAGCCGT
>ERZ1645185.837-NODE-837-length-12963-cov-3.816470_pt1 | contig 12963 bp, 13 predicted proteins | sample MGYA00575351_ERZ1645185 | MGnify/ENA primary metagenome ERZ1645185 (study PRJEB40838, sample SAMN11284767) | freshwater sediment metagenome | isolation source: river sediment | host: Sediment | place: India: Jana village, Kanpur | collected 2015-12-17 ...
TGCGTGCCGTCTGGCCGGGCTGCAGGCCGTTCAGGGCCGCATCGAGCTGTTTGACCTGATTTGCCAACGCAGCGGCCTGCTTTGTTTTTCCTCGCGCACGCAAGGCGCTGGTGAGCGACACCTGGCCAACAGCCAGCTCGCGCAGGCCGGCCCACTGCGCAGCCCAGGCCAGTGCTTCGGCCTTGGCTTCAACGCGCGGGTAGTCCGGCGCTTGTTGACCTTTACTCGTCAGGGCGACACGCGTGGGCATTTCCAATCCGTACCAACGCAGCCGCTCGGCTCCACCGACCCATTGATTGACGAGTTCGGCCAGGGCCGTGGCGTCATCCTGTGCAGGCCATGCCGCATCCGCCAGCAGCCTGGCTTCGTACGCCACTTCGCGCGCAACCCAGGCTGCGTAAGCGCAAGCAGGGCTGGCTGGCTCGGCGGGTTGCGTCCATAACAGCCAGGCCAGGGCGGGCAGCCCTTTGGCCGGGGTGCCAATGCTTTCCAGCGCCTTGAGATCTGCGGGCGCGGCGGCAATGGCTTGCTGGATGAGCTTGGGCCGCGTCGGCGTGAAGTCGAACTGACGCTGCGCGCGCCGTTCCAGCACCGGGCCGATGGCGACGGCAGCCAGGGTTTCCCAGGGGCGCAGGGTGGCGTGCCAACGTTGCCGGGACTGGTGCAAGGCCTCTTCAGCCACCGCCGGTGTCGTGGCTGCACAATACGCCTCCAGTGCCGGCGACAGATCCGCTGCAGCCTGGGCGAAGGCAGCGGCACGAGGAGCATGCCAAGCGGTGCGCAGGTCAGTCGTCAAGCCAGCGTGGCTGAGCACTGGGGCCAGGGCCCACAACAAGATCGCGCGGCGCATCACAACGACTCCACAAATTTCACCAAGGCCTCGCGGTCGGCCTTGGGCATCATCAGCACGCGTTGCTTGCTGGCTTCGGCTTCGCCGCCGTGCCAGAGCACGGCTTCCAGCACGCCGTTGGCACGGCCGTCGTGCAACAAGCGGCTATGCTGGTTGACGTCACGGATCAGGCCCACGCCCCACAACGGCGGTGTTTTCCATTGCTTGCCATTGGCCTGCCCGTCGGTGCGGCGATCAGCCAGGCCGTCGCCCATGTCGTGCAACAGCAGGTCGGTGTAGGGATGAATACGCTGCTGGGCAAGCGCCGGACTGTGCGCACTGACGCCGGTCACATAGCTGGGGCGATGGCAGGTGGCGCAGTCAGCGGCATGGAACAGTTTTTCGCCGCGTCGCACACGTTTTTCCGTGAGGTTGCGCCGCGCCGGCGGGGCCAGGGTGGCCTGGTAGAACACGACATCCGACAAGGTCTTGTCATCGATTTCCGGGGCCTTGCCCTCAGCCCCCTTGGGAGTGGCCAGGCAATCCATCTGCGCGGGCGTGCAGGCTTCCGCCGGGAAGACGCTCGACGTGATCCCGATATCGCCATTGAACGCCCCGGCGGTCTGGTGCGCGATGCTGGCGACGTTGGCTTTCCAGCCGAATCGTCCGGGCCGCTTTTCCCCGACGGTGGCATCCCAGACACGGTTGATCCGGCCCTTGATGGGGCCCGGTGCCGCCTGCTGGGCGGCGGCGTTGGCTTCGATCTCGCTGGCCGGAATCGCTTCCAGCAGGCCGACGCCGATGATCTGCGGGGCAATGCGCGGGCTGACCAGCGTGCCCTTCGCCATCGGCCCGTAGCCCAGGTCACTGAAGGCATAGGCGGGTTGCTGCAGGGTGTAGGCCGTGCCATCGGCAAAACGGCCCTTTACCGGGGTGTAGCTGACATTCACCTTGCCTTCCGGGCGCACGCCCTGCACGGCGAAGTTGTTGAACTGGTCGCCGTAGGTCGGCTCCGGCATCACGCCGCCGTGAGCGCCCTCGCCCGGCACGGAAAGGCGCATGAGCAGACCCACCGGCTGTTCTCCGGCCTGCATCGGCGGTGCGCCACGCCCGTCATTCACATGACATCCGCCACACGAGCGGGCGATGAAATGCGGCCCCAGGCCATCACGCGCGGTGGTGCTGGCCGGCGCCTGCACCCAGTTGCGTTTGAAGAAAGAATTGCCGATGACGAAGCGCGTGCGCTCTTCGTCGGTGAGATTGGCCGCGGGGAAGGAAAAGGCATTGCGCCCGGTGGCAAAAACTGTGGTGCCGCCGCCGGTTTTTTCGGCGGCGTTGTCCGTTGAATGGTTAGACGAGGCGAATGCGCCCGCACTCGTCGCCGCAGAAAACGCCGCGAGAACGATTGAAGGGATAACGGTCATGGCTGGCCTGAACGGTTGGCTAGAGGTCAAAAGGGAACCGTCATTCCGACTGCATGGAAATGACGGTTATGAGGGATTACGGTTTCGGGATTTACGGCTGTACCAGCGTCAGCTTCTTGATGCCGATGGCATTGGCAGCCGCGACGAGGTCCTTGCTTTGCTGCACCAGGCTGGCCACGGTGGCCTGGATGCGCTGGCGGCCCGCCGCATCCTTGGCGCCGGCGATTTCTCGGTCGAACGGCGCCTGGATGGCCTGTGCCTTGGCAACCGAGCCGGAAATCTGGGCGGTAGTCCGTTCTGCCAGAGCGGCATCCCTGGCGGCCACCAGGTCACGCGGGCTGGGGCCGCTCATTACCGTGCCGTCGGCACGCACGAAGCGGCCCAGCCAGACGTTCTCGATACCGGTAGCGTTGAGCACGGCGTCGCGGTGGGTGTTGTCGGAAAAGCAGGAGTGCTCGTCTTCCTGATCCTGGCTATTGAGCGGCACTTCCAGACGTTCACCGGCCAGTTCACCGCGCGAAAGCGAACCCATGGCCAAGAAGATCTTGCGCAACGATTCCTCACCGCCCTTCACGAAACGGGCGCGGTAGTTGACCTTGCTGTCGGGACGCCAGGCATTGACCAACGCCTCCAGGTCGTCGATGAGCAGTTCGATGACGGCCACAAGGTACTGGCGGCGACGGTCAGCATTGGCGGCCGTGGTGTAGTCACTGAAGGGACGTTCGCCGGCGCCACTGGCGCTGCGATCCTGGCCCCAGAGCAGAAACTCGATGGCGTGCCAGCCGGTAGCAATGTTTTCCTCACCGCCCTGTTCGTTGCGCTCCGCCAGGGCCTGCTTGCTGATGACAAAACTGCGGTCGTTGATGAGCCCAGCCTGGGCGTTACCGACCACGTAATCGACGTAGGACTCATCCATCGGCCAGGCATTGAGGCGGCCTTCCGGGCCGCGCTCGTCATCGATGGGGCCGCCGTAGAAACGATAGGCCTCAGTCTGGCCGTAGGACTCGCGCGCCGCGCGCCAGGCGGCCTGCGCAGCCGCCTGGGTTTCGGCGGAAGGCGCGTCCATGAAGGCCTGAATGGCGCGCTGCATGGCTTTGGCGGCCTGCAGAGTATCGTCGTAATTGGCGTGTACCAGGGCGCTGTAGTGGTTGAGAACCGCCGCAGTGTGGGTGGGGGCGGCATGTACCGGGGTAAGAAGACAAACGGTGCTGAGGGCAACAGCGAGGGTCAGTGACTTCATGAACATTCCTATGGAAAGGTAAACATTGAATCCGTCTTACCTGCGCATGCGGGCATCCAGGGCAGGACACTGAGTCCTGGAATGCGACGGGGGGATGAATGCGGCGTCGTGAAAGCAGTCATGCAGTCAGAATCAATTTACCGGCGCTAGTGATGCGCAGCCTGTACTCGCGTCCGTCATGGACGATGAGCACGACCTTGCCACCCTGGAACAAATCCTGGCTGTGGAACACAGGCGTGGGCGGCGTAGTAGTCAGCAGAGACTCAGGCATAGGTGCACTCCTGCAGGTAGTCACACATGCGCCCGCACAGGCCCCGCGTTTCCGCATCTACATCGGCACGTTCAGCGAGCGCGTCGAGCAAGCGCACCGCCTGATGCGCAGCCTGGCGGCAGCCGGTGAGCTGGTGGCGCATGAGTTGATCCAGTGCGCCGGTGAGCAAGACAGTGGTGTGTTCCATAAAACCTCCGTGGCGATGGGGAACGTCAGAAAGCTCAGAACGACGCCTTGGCACGCAGACTCCAGACGGTGACGTCAGTGCCGCTGCCAGCGGTGTTGTGGATGCGCTGTACGCCCGGAGAGAGCTGCAGGTGATCGTTGGCGCGCCATGCGTAGTACAACTCGGCAAGCGTCTCGTTGCCACGCCCGCTACCGGCCGTCTCGTACTCGTTGCTGCTCTTCAGCACGCCATAAGCGATGCCCAGATGGTCGTCGGCACGCCCCCAGGCCCCGCCCGCAACCTGAGCACCGACCGTGAAGGCCCGATCGAAAGCCAGCACGCCCCGGGTGGAATGGCCGTAGCGGCTGAACACGGTCACATGCGGTGTGACCTGCTGATCGAGCGAGAAACCCCAGCCGCGATGCGCCTCCTGGATGTCATCGAACTCGCCGTTGGCATCGACGTCGTTCACCCCATCGAAGGCACGGCTGTTGTTCCAGGCATACACGCGGTAGGCACCTTCCAGACCGGCAAAAGGCTTGCCCGCGTATTCCAGCTGGGCCAGAGTCAGCGGCTTGCTGAAAGTGCCGATGTAATCGCCGCCCTTGCCCGCACCGAACAGACCAAGCGAGGCCGTGATGTGGTTGCCGCCGTTGATGTCGCTGACATAGGCCACGCGCACACCGGGGCTGGCGCCATCACTGCCCACGCCAATATCTCCACTGGCATCGAGCTGCGGGTTGTGGATGAAGGCAAGGTTGAGGAACTGTTCGGATTCGTCATCTGCGGCGTTGTTGCCATCGAAAAAGCCAAACGGATCAATCTTGCCGACGGTGATTTCCACCTGCCCCAACTCGCCGCTCCGACCGCCCACCGGCACATCAAGCTGATACCAGGCCTGCATCAGCGCCGGGCGCGAGGTACCAAAACCGCCGACGGCATTAGTGGTGGCAAAGCCTCCGGCTGCCACGCCATCGCCCTCGCCAGCGCGGAAATGGGCGAACAACTTACCCTCGGCTTCACCAATTGACCCCATGGGTAGCTCCACCTCGATATCGGCACGGGCAGAGAGCTGGCTTTCAGATACCCCCGTACCCCGCCCTCTCTGCGCCACCATCAGCAGGCTTGCGCCAGCGTTGACGCCTGCCAGACGGGGGAAGACCTCCGGCTTCTCGTGCAGGGCGACGATTTCGCTCTCCAGCGCTTCCACGCGCTGCCTGAGCGCCGCTTCGGTGGGCTCAGCGCCACCGGAGAGGCGTTTTTCCAGCTCGGCGTTGCGTGCCTCCAGTGCCGCCAACCGCGCCTGCAGCGCACTCAGGGCTTGGGCGACATCCGGGGCGTTGACGGCCGGGGCGGCAGCATGGTGATCGGCAAGCACTGAGCCATGCATCAATAACAGCGCGACGGCCAGCGGGGTCATGCGAAGGAAGGAAGCTTTCACGAACATCTCCATGAGAGGGAAATCAGTCATCGCTGGCTGGCTACCCGGACGGTGTCCGCTGGCTGGCATGCGTTACAGGTTCCACAATAACGAGAAACGTTCTCGTTTGCAATAGTTGTTGATAAACATTCCTATTGGTGATTGAATCTCATCCATTCACGATCATTCCACGCCTACTTTCCAACAAGGAGTTCCCATGAAGTCAATGCGTCATGTCGCCCTGGCCGTTCTGGCCAGCCTGCTGGCCGTGCAAGCGCCAGCATCATTTGCCGAGGAAGTGGTGGTCTATTCCGCGCGCAACGAACAGTTGATCAAGCCCTTGTTCGATGCCTACACCCAGGAAACCGGCGTCGCCGTGAAGTTTGTGACCGACAAGGAAGGCCCGCTGATGGCGCGCCTGAAGGCCGAGGGCAAGAACACCCCTGCCGACCTGTTCATGACCGTGGATGCCGGCAACCTGTGGCAGGCCGCCAACGAGGGCCTGTTGCAACCAGTCAAGTCGAAGATCCTGCAGGCCAACATTCCCGATCACCTGCACGACCCCGATAACGAGTGGTTCGGCCTGTCGGTACGTGCACGCACGATCGTGTACAACAAGAACACGGTGAAATCGGGCGAGCTGTCCACCTATGAAGATCTGGCCAGCCCGAAATGGAAAGATCGTCTCTGCCTGCGCACCTCAAAGAAGGTCTACAACCAGTCGCTGGTGGCGATGATGATGTGGGAACACGGCGAGGCAAAAACCGAGGACATCCTGAAAGGCTGGGTCAGCAATCTCGCCACCGCGCCCTTCCCCGACGACACCAAGGCCATGGAAGCCGTAGCTGCCGGGCAGTGCGACGTGACAGTGGTGAACACCTATTACTACGGCCGCCTGATGGAGAAGAAACCCAACCTGCCACTCGGGATCTTCTGGCCCAACCAGACACTGAAGAACAAGGCCGCCGGCGTGCACGTCAACGTTTCCGGCGCGGGCGTGACCAAACATGCCAAGAACCCGCAAGGCGCCATCAAGCTGCTGGAATGGCTGTCCTCGGCCAAGGCGCAGAACCTGTACGCCGACGTCAACCTGGAATATCCCGCCAACGCCCAGGTGCAGCCGGACAAGGTCGTGACCGCCTGGGGCAGTTTCAAGCACAACCTCATCAACGTCTCCGAAGCTGGCAAGCTGCAGGCCAAGGCAACGATGCTGATGGATCGGGTGGGCTACAAGTAATCCCCTCCGCACCCGCTAAAATCACGCACGTCCTGGCCGTTTTGACGGCCAGGACGTTTTTCTTTTTCTGGTTCTGAACACGCATCATGCGTCTGACACCCTGGCTGATCGTCCTCCCCATCGCCCTCGTCACCCTCATTCCGGTCGCGGTGGTGGTGTCGTCGCTGGCCGATCCGGATCAGGAAATCTGGCAGCACCTGTGGCAGTTCGTGCTGCCGGAGCTGCTGGTCAACACCTTCTGGCTGGTGCTGGGCGTGGGCCTGGGCGTCACGCTGCTGGGCGTTTCTCTGGCCTGGCTGACAGCCGCCTGCGACTATCCCGGACGCCGCTTTTTCAGCTGGGCCTTGCTCTTGCCGCTGGCCCTACCCGCCTATGTCACCGCCTTCGTCTGGCTGGGGTTGTTCGATTTCACCGGCCCGCTGCCCACCTGGCTGCGCGAAACCTGGGGCTTCAGGGCGATTCCCGAGGTACGTTCGCGCGGCGGCGTGATTCTGGTGATGAGTCTGGCGCTGTACCCCTATGTCTATCTCACCGCGCGCGCCGCGTTTCAGGGCCAGGGACGACGTTTGATGGAAGCCTCGCAATCGCTGGGCCTGACCCGCGCCCAAGCCTTCTGGCGCGTGGCCTTGCCGATGGCGCGGCCGGGCATCATGGCCGGCCTGCTGCTGGCGATCATGGAAACCCTGGCTGATTTCGGCACCGTCTCGGTGTTCAACTACAACACCTTCACCACCGCCATCTACAAGGCGTGGTTCTCGCTGTTCTCGCTGCCGGCGGCGTCGCAACTCGCGTCCATCCTCATCTTCTTCGTGTTCGTGGTGGCGTTGCTGGAATACCAGTTGCGCGCCCAACGCAGCTATGCCACCTCTACCCGGGCTGCTGCCGCGCCGACGCGCATCGTGCTGCGCGGCTGGCGCGGCTGGCTGGCAGCGGGGTGGTCGCTCAAGGTGTTCGCGCTGGCCTTCATCTTGCCCATGACACAGATCGCACTGTGGTCGCGCAATGTATTCGCCACCGACTTTGATGCGCGTTACCTCGAATTCGCCTGGCATTCGCTGCTGCTCTCCGGCCTCGGCGCGCTGCTCGTCGGCGGCCTGGCCCTGGCCCTGGGCTATGCGCAGCGCCTGCACCCCAGCGGCGGGCTGCGCCTGACTGCGCGGCTGGCCACCCTCGGCTACGCGGTACCTGGCGCGGTACTGGCGGTGGGCATCTTCATTCCCATCGCCTGGCTCGATAACCAGTTCATCGACCGCCTTGGGGCTTCCAGCCAGATTCTTGGCGGCACCCTGGCGGTGATGCTGCTGGCGTATGCCGCGCGCTTTCTGGCGGTGAGCTACGGGCCGGTGGATTCCGGTCTGGCGCGCATTTCCAGAAGCGTGGACGAAGCCGCGCAATCGCTCGGCGTGGTCGGTGCCAAGCGACTGTGGCGAGTGCATCTGCCCATGTTGCGGGTGTCGCTGCTCACCGCCGCCGCGCTCACCTTCGTCGACATCATGAAAGAACTGCCCATCACCCTGATGACCCGCCCCTTCGGCTGGGACACCCTGGCGGTGCGGGTGTTCGAAATGACTTCGGAAGGCGAATGGGAGCGCGCCGCCCTGCCCGCGCTGGCCATCGTCCTGGTCGGGCTGCTGCCCGTGATCTTCCTGCTCAGGCACACCAAAAATGATCCTGCTCTCGCTTGCTAACGTTGCCCAGAGTTATGGCGGCAAGGCCGTCCTGCACGACCTCGGCTTTGCCCTCCAGGCCGGTGAAATCGGCTGTCTGCTCGGCCCTTCCGGTTGTGGCAAAACCACCGCGCTGCGCCTAGTCGCCGGGTTTGAAACCCTGCAGCGCGGCGAGATTGCCATCGGCGGCGAAACCGTAGCCAAGAGCGGCTTTGCCCTGCCACCCGAACAACGCCAGGTCGGCCTGATCTTTCAGGATTACGCCCTGTTTCCGCACCTCAGCGTGGAAGCCAACATCGGCTTCGGGCTGGGCAAGCTGCCGCGTGCAGAACGCGAACACCGCATCGGCGACATGCTGCGACTGGTCGGCCTGACGCGCGAGGCGCGGCGCTACCCGCACCAGCTTTCTGGCGGCCAGCAGCAACGCGTCGCCCTGGCCCGCGCCCTCGCCCCCAAGCCGCGCCTATTGCTCATGGACGAGCCGTTCTCCAACCTCGATGTGGAGCTGCGCGAAAAGCTTTCCATTGAAGTTCGCGACATCCTCAAGCACGAAAGCATCACCGCTCTGCTGGTCACCCACGACCAGCACGAAGCCTTCGCCATGGCCGACAAGATCGGCGTCATGCATGAAGGCGTCATCCAGCAGTGGGACACGCCCTACGCCCTCTACCACCAGCCTAAAAGCCGCTTCGTCGCCGACTTCATCGGCCAGGGCGTGCTCCTGCCCGGCACCGTCATGGGCGCGCATCAGGTGAAGATCGAGCTGGGCATGATCCGGGGCGCGGCCTCTTCCGAAGGCGAGAGCTGCCTCGGTTTCGGTCTGGGCGCGGACGTCGAAGTGCTGATCCGTCCCGATGACATCCAGCACGACGACGCCAGCCCTCTGCAGGCCGAAGTCGAGCGTCGCGCCTTCCGCGGCGCCGAATTCCTCTACACCCTGCGCCTGCCCAGCGGCGCGCGCGTGCTCACGCAAGTCCCCTCGCACCACGACCATGCCATTGGCGAAAAGCTCGGCATCCGCCTCGATGTGGATCACGTGGTGGCGTTTCGCAAACGTCCGGCGGAAGCCCCGCCACGGCAGAAATAACTGCCGATCGCTTCAGGCGACGGGAAACGTCAGACTGGCACGCAGACCGGGCTGGTTATCGCTCAAGCTCAGCGCCGCGTGATGCAGATCTGCGATGCGCGCGACGATCGACAAGCCCAGGCCGCTGCCTTCGATCTCCTGCCCGGCGAGGCGGTGAAAACGTCGCATGGCGTCAGCGCGCAGGGGCGCCGGAATGCCCGGCCCGTTATCCGACACGGTCAGCCCGGCAGGCGTTACCTGCACCGTGACCTTGCCGCCGGCGGGGGTATAGCGCAACGCGTTGTCGAGCAGATTGCGCAACAACACGCGCAGCATGTCGGCATGGCCGGGCACGATGACTTCCGCCTCCGCTTCCAGCGCCAGGGTGATCTGCTTGTTCAGCGCCGCCGCGCCCTGCTCGGCGCATTCCTCGGCCGCCAGCGCATCCAGCCGCACCTGGGCCGTCGGCAGGGCCGCGGCCGGATCAAGCCGCGCCAGGGTCAAGAGCTGCTCAACCAGCCGGCCAGCGCGCCGGCCGCTGGCGGCAATCTGTGTCAGGGCATGATTCCGCTCCGCCTCATTGCGTGCGCGGCTGGCCACCTGCGCCTGGGTGACGATGGCCGCCAGCGGCGTGCGCAGTTCATGTGCAGCATCGGCGGTGAAGCGGCGCTCCTGTTCCAGCGTGCCGCTGACCCGCCCGAACAAAGCATTCAGGGCGCGCAACAACGGCTGGATTTCCAGCGGCGCTTCGACCGGCGCCAGCGGGTCAAGACGATCCGGCGCGCGCCCCGCAAGGTCGGCGGCGAGATCATCAAGAGGCGCCAGGCTGCGCCGCGTGGTCAGCCAGATCCACGCGCCGATCAACGGCAGGCCGAACAGTGCCGGCAGCAGCAGGCGACTGGCAATATGGCCGCTGAGTTCATCGCGCATGTGGTGATGCTCGGCCACCTGCACCCGCAAATGGTGGCTGTCATCCCACTGGCTGTAATAGCGCCAGCGATCCTTGCCCAGGCCGCCCGTCTCTGAAAACCCGTCCTTGCCGGTGAGTGGTTGAGTGGGGGCCTGCGGGGAGCGCAAAAGCAGGCGCCCACGCGCATCCCACAGTTGAAAAACGAATTTCTCGCGGTAGGGATGGCCGCTCTCCTGCAGCACGGCAATGTCATCGTCATCGTCGTACTCCGCCGCCAGGCCGAGCATGGTCTGCGCCACCTGCACCATCTGCGCGTCAAAAAGCTCGTCGATTTCGTGATGCGCATCGGCATAGGTGAAGGCCAGGGATACCAGCCAGCCGCTGGTAAGGCCGCCCAGAATCCACAGCAACAGCCGGCGGCGTAGCGAAAACCAGCGGGTGTCGAGGGCGATTCCGTTCATGCGGCCGGCATGGTGTAACCGATGCCGCGCAAGGTCTTGATGCGTTCCGCACCCAGTTTCTTGCGCAGGCGGTGGATGTGCACCTCCAGAGCATTGCTGTCCGGCTCATCCTTCCAGCCGTAGATCGACGACTCCAGCTGGGCGCGGCTCATCACCCGCCCGGGGTGTTCCATCAAGACCTGCAGCAGGGCCAATTCACGCATCGACAGTTCTACCGGCGCGCCGGCCAGAGTGACCTGGCGAGAGGCCGGATCAAGCGCCAGATCACCCAGACGCAGCAGCGGCTGCGCCCGGCCCGCCGCACGGCGAATCATGGCGCGGACGCGTGCCGAGAGCTCGTCGATGCAGATCGGCTTGATCAGGTAATCATCTGCGCCGCCGTCGAGCCCGGCGATCTTGTCATCGACAGCATCGCGCGCGGTCAGAATCAGCACCGGCAGGGTTTGTCCGCGTCCGCGCAACGCCTTGAGCACCGCCATGCCATCGAGACGCGGCAGCCCCAGATCAAGCACAAGCAAATCATATTCACCGTTTTGCAGGGCAAGATCGGCAGCCTGGCCGTCCTTGACCCAATCCACGGCATAGCCATCCTGACGCAGCCCCACCGTCAGGCCGTCACCCAGTTGCGGATCATCTTCAGCGATTAGCAGGCGCATGCGCATCGATTCTATCGGCCGAACCACCACGCGCACAGCGCCGCCCAGACAAGCAGCACCATGGCCGCCAAGGGCCGCGCATTGGCGATCGCCTCACTTGTCGCCCCAAGCTTGCGGCCGGTCAACATCGGCCGCACCAGGTTTTCCTTGTGTGCCAGACTTCCCACCCCGACGCCGGCAAGATGCACCACCACCAGGGCCATCATCGTTCCCGACAAGCCTTCATGCAGTTCTTCCATGAAGTCGCCGCCCAGTTCCTGATACACCAGCCAACCGCTCAAGCCGGTCAACACGGTCAACACGAGCAGCAGCACAATCGCCAGGCCGCCTGCCGGGTTATGCCCGGTTGAATGCGGCGGCTGATCAGAGAGCAACTGCTTCACATAGCCCCAGGCGGCCGTTGGCCCACGCACAAAACTGGAAAAAAGTGCATGCCGGGTGCCCGCCAGGCCCCACACCCCACGAAACAGCGCCACCCCCATCATCGCGCCACCGGCATAGGCATGCACCAAGCGCCACGTTTCGCTTTCGCTCGTTGCCCACGCCAGGATGAAGCCGCCTGCGAGCAGCCAATGGCCGATGCGTACCGGCCAGTCCCACACCAGAATCGTGTGCATCCTCAGTCCTCCCAGCGCTGGCCGTTCGGCATCACGATTTCACGTTCGCGATAACTGCCCTCGCCGGCACGGGTATGGCACGCAACACAATTCGAAGGTGTTTTCACCTTGGCGTGCGACCACACCGCGCGCGGCACCTCATGATGCTTGCGCACAAACCACGGGGTGGTCGTCAGCCGGGGCAGATCCGTGGGTTTGGCGAGCGGCGCCGACGCCACCCGGCGCCCCTGCCCGGCTTGCTTCACTAGGAAACCCTCAATCACCTCGCGCGTCGGCACATCCAGACTGGCGTTATCGCCGTAATGCTTATCCAGCCTGGCCATGATCCGTTTCCAGTCATCCGCCATCAGCAGGCTGGGCGGAAAGGCCACGTGGCAACTGCCACACTCCGCCAGATACGCCGGCGGCGGATTGGCAGGCACGCGCAAATCCGACGCGCTGGCAGCGGCAGTGCACAACATCGACGTTGCAACCAACAAGCACAACCCTATCGGTACCGTTTTCATCTCAGCGCTTCCCCATCACATACACCATGAAATCCGCCTTCTCGGCGGCACTGCACTCGCGCCCTGTGACCTCGCTGCAATTCCGGCGGAACCACTTTTCGACCTTGGCCAGATCGGTGAACCGCTCCGCGTTGGCGGCCGGCGCCAACGGCTGGATGAGCTTGCCGGTCACCGCATGGCGGCCTGGCTGCGTCGGCCGGTCGGTATGGCAGCTCGCGCAGGCGGGCATCACCTCGGAAACCCCAAACCGCTTTTGGTAGAACTGCTCGCCCCGCACGGCCGTGGGCTGAAAACCCGGTGTGCGACGCGCGGCCTCGGCCGTGTAGCCCGTCAGAATCTCGCCCGGCGTGGCGGCTTGCGCCACAGACGCCCATAACAGCATCCCGATAAACACTGCACCTTTCATTTCCCCCCCCTGACATCCATTGAACATGGGGGGCACTTTGGCGGGCCAACCTTAAGGGTGAATTACCCCGGCCTTACCCCAGGCTTA